>JACKQG010000420.1_pt1 | contig 62136 bp, 44 predicted proteins | sample 8237621 | NCBI WGS metagenome assembly JACKQG01 (sample SAMN15677084, study PRJNA649215) | marine metagenome | biome: marine; feature: Black Sea; material: saline water; isolation source: suspended particulate matter (SPM) from the Black Sea western gyre | collected 2013-06-09/2013-06-10 | depth... | reverse complement strand
CGAAATCATCAAACCACAACATATGGTAGACGGTTGACTCAAGTGCATAGGCCCGAACCGAAGATATCTCCGCGCAGCTCCCAGCCGCAGGTTGATCGTAGGGCATGTTTTCAACGCGCCTGGCACGATGGAATCGTGCCCCACTTTTTCCTGCGCCGATCGTTAGGCTGAAGTTCCCTTTTGAGAAATGCGAGGATGTGCCGTATTTCCGTGCGTTTCAGCTCAGATCGGGTGTAGTGACTCTGCCTACGGGCGTATGGACTGGAGTAGGTTGAGGGCCCTTTGTTGCTTGGCGTTGGGTGTGGTGGTCTTCGTGAAATTGGGCGAGTCAGGCCCGAGGTCAGGGCAGCAACATACGTTGCTGACGATTCGAGCGAGATCGGCCAGCAGGGTACGGAATGAATGAGCAACGGAACGGTCGTCGAGTTGCTTGGTATGCACCTTCTTCAGGGCCGCATCAGAACGTTCGGCTGGTGCCACAGGGTCGCGAATGGCCTTGCCTTCCTGGTCCTCGTCAGCGAACAGCAGCGGACGCCACGCTTCGATCATGAACCACTGGACGTAGTACGCCAGCATACAAAGAAAGATGTGCGCCCTCACCCGATCCTCAAGACGATGGCGGATGGGACGAACCATCAAGTCGACGCTCTTAAGGCAGAGAAACGCTCGCTCAACATTGCTCAGCAGCTTGTAGCTGCGAACCGTTTGGTCTGCGTCCATCGTCTCGCGCGAAACGCTGCTTCGTACAACGTACAGGCCGTCCATCGCAGCCTCGGCATCCACGCATGCCTGGTCGATCTCGAAGCCAAAGGAGTTATCTGTAATATGAAGCACGAAGTGCTTGGACACCTTGTACTTGTTGACAACTTTGCCCACTCGCACGCCGATCGCATCCTTGCCCTGGAGCCGCCCGTGTTTGGTCCTCTGTTGGATCTTGTCGAGCTTGCGGGCGATGGATTCGATATGCCGCTCGAACCGAGCCAGCCGCTGTTCCGCAGATTTCGCACTATTCTTTGCGCCCAGATCCGCGGCCAACGCCTTCCGGTCGATCTTGTAGTCAAACCCGTCGTCCCGGATGTCGACCGTATAGTACTTGCCGATTTTGTATTGCTTGAGTACTTTGCGAACCTGCGTGTCGATGGCCTTGTTGCCGTGCAACCGACCACGGCTCACCATGCGGGAGATCCGATTCAACTCCTTGGCCGTGGCCTCGAGCAAGGCACGACGCTTGGCTGTTCGCCGCTTGGCCAACTCAGGGTTGCGACACGCAACCAACCGCTCGCCGGGGAAGTCCGGATGCGTGAGTTCGAAGAGACGACGTTCGTCGAACAGCCCCATCTGAATCGAGCCGCCCTTGAGAAGCTTGTCGATCGCGCCTGGACGCAAAGCGCTAATCCAATCGCATCCCTCAATATCGCGTAACACGTCAATTTGTTTCTGCGTGATCATCCCGCGATCACCAACGAGCACAAACTGCTTGATGCCGAAATCCGTACGGATCTTGTCGACCTGAGGTAGCAACGTCTTGGGGTCTCCCGAGTTGCCCTTGAAAACCGAGACGGCCGCGGGGATGCCTTCTTGGTTGGTCAGCAGGCCGTAGTTGACCTGGAGTTTCCCTTTCTTGCCATCGCGGTTGTGTCCGAATTCGGCCAAGGGACAGGTCACGCCCTCGAAGTAACTCGACGTCAGGTCGTAGAGCGCAAGGCCGCCGTCCGCCAAGTGTCGGGCTGCCAGTTTCTTCTCGATATGAGGCTGACGCTCCAGCAGCCAATCCATGGCCTCGTACAACTCGTCCTCGTCGGTCTGGCCCAGGCTCAACATTTCGGGCAGCGTCGCGGTTGGCCACCAACGGGTCGTGGCCAGTTTCGACTGCGGCTTGAGGATTCGGGCTGCCACCATCGCGACAACCAGGTCGCGTTGTCGGGACGGCCGGGAATTGATCAGCGCTGAGAACCCCAATTGTCGCATGGCGATGAGCACGGCCTCCGCGTTCCCGTGGGCTCGCGAGCCATCTTCCACGATCTGAAATGCGTCGTCAGCCGGAACCATCTTTTTGCCTTTGAGGACTTGGCGGAGGACAGCGATCGCCTCCGGCGGCAGCTTTGACAGGTTGGCCAAGGTTCTTGTCTTGACTTTGCCATCCTGGCGATAGCTTTCACGAAGAAGGATTGCAGGGGGCGAATTACGATTTGGAATGGTGGCTATGAACATGCCTACTTAATATAGCCATTTTCAAATAGAATTCAATGCTATAATGGGAATATTCCGCGCATTTACATGCCTGCATTTAGGCACCAGAAGTCCCCCTCGATAAACAAAAAAGGCCCTGATTCCTTGCACTTACGCAAGGAATCAGGGCTCTCGCATCCCGGAACTTCAGGTTAGGTTCGCAACGCCCAAAGCTGTCCGCTCTTGCCCTGAATTCGTTTCTCGATCTCTCGGAGCTCCTCTTCGCTGTACGGCTGGAAATCGCGGACGGTTTCTACGTTCTCTTCGAGTTCCTCAAGACTGTGCGTCGCAATAATCGCCGTGGCAAACGAGTGACTCAGTGCATAACGCAACGCTGCCTTGGCAGTGATTCCCTCCTGATGAACGATGGGCGCTCCGTCGCTGGCCAGGACTTTCATGGCGATCTTGCCGATGTCGGGGTGGTTTTCCAAGACTTTCTTGCCGTGCCCTCCAGCGAATTGGTCGGCGACGTTGAAACTCATCAGTACCGTGTCCATGGCGATGCCCTGCTGTTTGCAGCGAGTCAACGTTTCCTCGATCACGCGGCGACTGCCGTGGACGGTAATACCGATGACCGTGCGATTTCTCGAATGCACTACTGCTTGACCGTCGCGGCCGCAGGGGCGTGCCGAATGAACGTCAATGGCCCCTTCACAACGTGCTCTTCCGACGCTCCCTCGGCGGTGTACGGGCTCCACAGCGGCTTGAAATGTTGGACGAACCGATCGGGGTACACGTCGTAGACAACCCAACCGCGTTGACCTCGTGAGAGCGTGATGCCCGGCGTGATAACATGGTGGGTGCCTTCCTGCTGGAAATGCCACAATTCTCGGTGGAAGTGGCCGGCAATTACAGCCAGTACCTCATACTCCTTGCAGAGGCCGAGCATCTCTTCCTGACCATCGCGGATCCACCAGCCGCGCGGGTTAGGACCATACGGCGTCACGTGGCACCATATGACAATCTCATGTTTCTTCTGTCGCGCATCAGTTATTTTCGATTTGAGCCATTCCAACTGCGCCGGTGTCACACCACCCTGGTGGTGCTCGGCCCAAGTCTTCATGCCAATGAACGTGACGCCTTTGTGTTCGACAACATAGTCCAGATCTTTCCGGATGTGTTCTTGGTACCACGGGTCTGGGCCGTGATTGCCTGAAACCGGGTACCACGTCATTTTCTTGCACGCTGCGAATGCCTCCAGCAGGCCCGCCGTCGCAGCGTCTGTGTTCATGTGCACCAGGTCGCCACAGACAAGCGTCAGGTCGCACCCGGCAGCCTCGGCTTGCCGAATCGCCGCCTTCAGCCGTACAACGTCTACCGCATGCGGTGGCTGCTTGTCACCGAAACCAATCTGCGGATCTCCAAAGACTGCAAAGCGAAACAGATGTCCTGGCTCGGGCGCGGGGAGTGATTCCGGCGCCCGGATGTCCGAAGGCGGCGTCGCGCCGATGTAAAGCTTGTCGACAAACGCAGGATCGTCCTCCGTTCCGCACACCGTCACTCGTATTCCCGTGACTTGCTGCGCCCCATCCAGTAACGGGAGATCACACGAGTGCAACTTACCGTCGACCCACAACGACCACGTTCGCGTAGCGAAGTCGATTCGCTCGGTCAGCCGATACCAGCGTGATTCGGTACATGGCAAGTCGCGGAAGACACGCCAGTAAGACCGGTTGAACGACGAGAACACGACATTCCTGCCGTCAGCGGCAAAGCCAACGTGAGTTACGGCCTTCGGACCATCGCGAATGTCCAACGCCGTGCGCACGGCCGGAGTCGCCGATGGCTTGACGTGCGCGTCGACCCAGACAACCTCTTCCTGTGGAAGCTCGAAATCGCGATGGACGAAGAAAACTCGATTTGTCGGTTCATCCCGGAAAACTGCTAGGGCCTGCTTCCCCTCCAGAGCCCCAACGCGAACGACGTGGGCGGCCGCTTCGTCCTCTCGCTCCGGGCGGCAGTAATGCCAATCGCTCTGCGGCGACAGCGGCTTGCCGGGCTCGTACTCCTCGAAGCCTTCATGCCAGCCACCGGCAGAGATTTTTCCTGGCGACGATTCTGCCGCGCAACACAGTCCCTGGAACGCGAAACACACTAGAGCCAAGAACAGTGTCAGTGTTGTTTCCTTCTGCATCGTCGCTACCTCATTTGCCAGAGCTAGGGAGTCTTCTTCGATCGGACTCGCGGACTGCCTGCCACGGTTTGGATCTTGAAGGGTACGCATCCACGACCATAGCCGAGCGAACGCTCGAGTTCAACAATCGGTGCGTGCAAACGTCATCAATTGATGCGATAATGACCGGCGAAACGGTCGCGTGGCCTGTCGTCTTTCGGATACGGGTACGCTTCTTTCGTTGCGTGGCGCACGCATCCCTTTGCTTCGGAGCAAAACCATGAGTACGATTGCCACCAGCTTTCTTGCTGTGCTCTTGTTTGCGGTTCCGCAGACCGGTGCCGAAGCGCGGACGTCCGAGGTGACGTTCTTTGTTTCGCCCGATGGTAACGATGCCTGGTCCGGCCGGCTCGCGGATCCCACCGGCTCCGGCAACGACGGGCCTTTTGCCACGGTTGGCCGGGCACAACGGGCAATTCGGGAACTCCACGAAAATGGTGCCCTGTCATCTCCCGCAACCGTGCGCATACGCGGCATCCATCAACTGGGGCAGCCAATCGTCTTCAAACCCGAAGACTCTGGAACTGCAGAATGCCCAGTGACCTACACCAGTTATGCCGGCCAACGCGCCGTGCTGTCTGGCGGTTGGCGCATTGGCGGATGGCGAGAAGCGGAGGATGGAGTTTTTGCCGCGGACCTGCCCGAGGCGAAAGCGGGCAAGTGGTACTTCCGCCAACTGTTCGTCAACGGTAAACGGGCTCAGCGCGCCCGCAGCCCGAACGAAGGATACTACCGAGTGCCGGCGCTGGTCGAGGCAAAGCCCGGCGCGCGATGGAACGAAGGTGTCGACCGGTTTCGCTTCGAGCCGGGCGACATCGAATCGTGGAAAGATCTGAAGAACGTCGAAGTTGTTGTCTATCACTCGTGGAACACATCCCGTGTCAGGATCGCCTCGGTGGACACGCAGGAACACATTGTCACGTTCACAGGCCCGACGGTCTTTCGGCCGCTCGCCTGGGACCCGGATCAGCGATACTACGTCGAGAACGCTCGCGAATTGCTCGACGCACCGGGCGAGTGGTATCTGGATCGCCAGACTGGCACTTTGTACTACCGACCATCTGCTGGCGAAGACATGGAGTCGGCCGAGGTGATCGCTCCGGTGCTTGGTGAGCTGGTGCGGTTTGACGGAGATCCGGACGCCGGGGAGTTTGTTGACCATGTTCAATTGACGGGCCTGAGCTTTCAACATGCCGATTGGAGTCTACCGGAAGAAGGTTACGGCGATCCGCAAGCCGCGGTGACCATCCCGGCGGTAATCGCGGGCAAAGGTGCGCGCTGGTGTGCTGTGGAGAACTGCGAAGTCGCGCACGTCGGCAACTACGGCATCTGGTTCAGCCGCGGCTGCAAGGACAATCGAATCGTCGCGAATCATGTTTGGGATATGGGAGCAGGCGGCGTTCGCATCGGCGAGCCGAACATGGCCGAGTCGGAAGTAGCGGAATCCAGTCGCAATCTGATCTCGAATAACTACATCCATGACGGTGGCTCTGTGTATGCCGGCGCGATTGGCTTCTGGCTGGCGCAGAGCAGCCACAACGTTATCTCCCACAACGAAATCCACAGTCTGAACTACAGTGGCATGTCGATCGGTTGGAACTGGAGTGAGGCACCGAATCGCACGCATCACAACAGGATCGAAAACAACCACATCCACCACGTGGTTCGTGGTGTATTGAGTGATGCCGGCGGTATTTACACGCTGGGGACGCAAACCGGCAGCGTGATCCGCAACAACCTGTTTCATGACATATTCCCCTACATGGGAAAGCCAGCCATGGCCTGGGGCATCTACATGGATCAGGGTAGCAACGGACACCTGATCGAAAACAACATTGTCTACAACACGCTGACGGGCAGCATTATGAACACAGGGCTGCCGGAGAACGTCATACGAAACAACGTGTTTGCCTTCAGCGGGTTTCACGCGGCTTGGCGGTACCTCTGGACACGAGAACCATCGAGCGTGTGCGAACGCAATATTTTCTACCTGACGCAGGGCGATTTGTTTCATCGGGACGGCGGTGCCGACGATAATCGATCGAAGTGGGACCAGAACCTGTTCTGGCGAACCGACGGCCAGCCCCTGCTGTTCTACGACGATGATTTCGACGGATGGCAGGCGCGAGGTCTGGATCGCAACAGTCTTGTCGCCGACCCGTTGTTCGCCGATCCTGAACATTTCGATTTCCGCCTCCGTCCTGATTCACCAGCCCTTGAATTGGGCATCGAACCGATCGACATGAGCCAGAACGGCTTGATCGGTGACCCGGAATGGGTGAGTTTGCCGAAGAAGGCCACGTTTCCACTGACCGTCCTTCCGCCGGCTCCACCACTGTTCGTCGCGATCGACGACGGATTTGAGAAACAGGACGCGGGTGATCGGCCGGATTTGGCGATTCCTCAGGAAGAAGGCGGCGGTGATGCAGTCCGTGTGACCGATCGGGTAGCGGCAAGTGGCCGAAAGTCTCTTGAGGTGGCGGACGCTCCGGGCCTGGAACACATCTTCAATCCACACCTCTACTATCAGCCTCGTTATCGCTTTGGGCGCGCCGTACTGTCTTTCGACCTTCGCTTGGAGCCGGGTGCCATTTTCGCTCACGAGTGGCGCGATGCATCACAGCCTTACCACGTAGGGCCCTCCATCCGGATCGACGCGGACGGACAGCTTCAGGCATCGGGCAAGCCGCTTGCGAAAGTGCCCATCGGGGAATGGATCCACGTCGAATTGACGTGCAGTTTGGGTACTGGCGCAGACGGCAAGTACCGTCTGGCCGTCACGAATCCAGATCAGCCGCCTCAGACATTCGCCTCGCTGCCGTGCGGTTCGGCGGAATTCAAATGCTTGGAGTGGCTCGGCTTCGTCAGTCTGGCATCGGACAAGACGGCGTTCTACCTTGACAACATCAAGCTGGCACCACCAACGGTTGATTAGCGTCGAGGTCCTTAGAGAGCGGAGTGGAGTAACATTTATTTGGAGAGAAACCGATGAGCCGATTTGCATTTCAAGCATTTTCCCCGTTCCTTTTCGTCGTGGTGGCGATCACGACCTGCATCGGTTGGGCGCACGATCTTGCCGGGCGCGAAGCCATCCAGTCGCAGGTGCGCCCCTTCGACCTGAAACAAGTGCGCCTGCTGGAGGGCCCGTTCAAGCAGGCAATGGAGCGGGACCGCAAGTACCTGCACGCACTTGACGCGGATCGGTTGCTCCACGCGTGGCGACTGAATGCTGGTCTTGCTTCCGATGCGGAGCCGTTGGGCGGCTGGGAACGGCCGGATTGCGAGGTGCGTGGCCATACGCTGGGGCATTACCTTTCGGCCTGTGCGCTAATGTATGCCAGCACGAGTGACGAGAAGCTCAAGGCCAAGGCGGACGGGATCGTGGCCGAGCTGGTTAAATGCCAGGAGGCACTCGCGAATGGCTATTTGAGCGCTTTTCCCGAGTCATACATCGATCGAGCCGAGCAGTGCCAGCGAGTTTGGGCACCCTACTACTGTCTGCACAAGCTGGTCGCGGGCCTCCTGGATATGCACGTTCACTGCGGCAACGAAGACGCGCTCGCCGCCGCCAAACGCATGGCCGCTTGGTGCAAATCGCGATGTGACAAGCTGTCCGATGAGGAAATGCACCGGATGCTTGACCGTACGGAACAAGGCGGCATGAACGAAGCGTTGGCAAATCTCTACGGTCTGACCGGCGAGCGTCAATGGCTCGATCTATCGCGCCGGTTTGTACAAAACCGCTACGTCGAGCCGCTGGCGCGGGGCGAGGACCGCTTGAAGGGCGAGCACGTCAACTCGTTCATCCCCAACATCATCGGAACCGCTCGGCAATACGAGGTGACCGCCGAAGAACTCGACCGCCGTATCGCCGAGTACTTCTGGACGCAGGTCACCTCGGCTCGGTGTTATTGCACGGGCGGCACAAGTAACCAGGAGCACTGGCGCAGCGATCCGCACCAGTTGGCCGGCCAACTGAGCGACCACACGCAGGAAACATGCTGCACGTACAACATGCTCAAGCTGACGCGGCACCTGTTCTGCTGGGATCCAAAGCCGGAATACGGGGATTATTACGAACGGGCGTTGTACAACAGCATTCTTAGCACGCAGGACCCGAAGACCGGCATGATGATGTACTTCGTCACGCTCGCTCCAGGGCGGTGGAAGTATTACAACCTGCCGAATGATTCCTTCTGGTGCTGTACGGCCACGGGTTTGGAGAACCACGCCAAGTACGGCGACAGCATCTATTTCCACGGCGAAAATGACCTGTATGTCAATCTTTTCATCCCGTCCGAGTTGAATTGGCCGGATAAGGGCGTGCGAGTCCGTCAGAAAACGGACTTCCCCGATCGCGACAACACCACGATCACCGTCCAGACGGACAAGCCTGTCGACTTCACCATGCGAGTGCGCGTGCCGTACTGGGCCGCGCAAGGCGCGACTGCCAAGCTGAACGATCAGCCAATCGAGAACGACGCCAAACCATCGAGTTGGCTGTCCGTGGCGCGAAAGTGGCAGGATGGCGACCGCCTTGAGATCAGTTTGCCGATGAGCTTGCACGCAGCGCCGATGCCGGACGACAGGACTTTGGTGGCTTTCATGTACGGTCCACTCGTATTGGCCGGCAGGCTTGGCGGCGAAGGACTCACCGACGAGTTGACGTACACCACTCAGAACTTCTTCCGCTTCCCCCGCGACAAGATCGCATCCGCGCCGGTTTTTGTGGTCGATTCCAACGACGTGAGTGACTGGATCGAGCCGGTCGAGAATCAACTGCTCACTTTCCGAACGACGGGCCAAGATCGGGACATCGCGCTGGTGCCGTATCACAAGCTATTCGGTCAGCGGTACGCGGTCTACTGGCGTGTGTATCGTAAAGACAGCGAAGAATACCGTCGCGCCGTGGCCGAACAGGAAACGCAAGCCAAACGCCGGGCTCGACGAGTTGACGAAGTCGCCATCGGTGAACGCGACTCGGAGCGAGAGCATCGCATGCAGGGAGAACGTACTGGGAGCGGCTCGCATTTGGGGCACAACTGGCGCCATGCTACCGACGGCGCCTGGTTCAGCTACGAAATGAAGGTACTGCCGGACACACCGATGATCCTTTGGTGTCGATACTGGGGTGACGAAAGCGGCAAGCGAACATTCGACGTTCTTATCGACGACGAGAAGATCGCCGCGCAAACTTTGCTGCGCAACAAGCCGGACGAGTTCTTCGAAGTCGAATACCCGATTCCGCCGGAACTGACTCGCGGCAAGCAGGCGATTACCGTCCGTTTTCAGGCCCAACCAAGCAACTTTGCGGGCGGGGTATTCGGGTGCGAAATTCTGAAAGGAGAATGAGCGAAGAAGGCACCGGAATCGGACGGGCATCTTCGTGTTGTGTTTGGCGGTGTGCTCATTGACGGCAGCGATCGCAAGAAACGAGAAACCCTCGGCACCGGCCGAGGGCTTCTTCAAGGGATGGTTGTGTGTGGCACCCGCAGGGGCGTTTAGCGTCCGATCGCACCGGCGATAATCGAGGCGATGCCGCCGGCAAGGTCCGCTTCGCGGTGCGGATTATGTGGGTCGGAACCGCGAACGATCATTCCGACGCCGTGTCCGATCGCCCCCGCTCCACCGTGATGTGGGCGACCGTGGCCGGGATGCAGCCCACCATGCCCGGGATGCAGTCCACCGTGCCCTGGATGGGGGCCGCCGTGGTGCGGTCCGCCATGGACCCTGAGTTGTTCCCAATGCGTGTGAAGTTCCCAGCGAGCGAATTGGCAGGTGCGGACGTGCTGCACGAAACGCACGCGACCCTGAGAACCCGCCTGAATCGCCATGAGTGTCGTCGGACCTTGCCAGTCGTTGACGGGGACCCTGAACGTCTGGCCCTGGTAGATGGTTCCAATTCTTTGGCCTTCGACGAAGACGTGGTAGGGGTTAGCCGACTGGTTGTAGACTGACAGGATTCCGCGAATACCCGCCTGTGCGGAGCCAGCCGCACCACAGACCAAGACAATAGCTCCCAAAACCGCCGCAACTGTTCTGTTGATAGTCATCGTTTCGTTCCCTCTGATATACGGGCCTTGATTCGTCTTCAGCGGACGTGGCAACCGTCCATAACCTCTACCTGGTTCATGGTGGACCACGCCGATTGGCGACAGGAAAAACGGAAAGACGAGAAAAAGGCGGCTGGTCAGCCGATTCAGGGGGCTTGGCAAGACGCCGCAGAGCCGACGCATAGATCGGGCTCTGGGCAAGGTCGCGCTACTCGGTCACGTGCAGTTGCTGCGTGACGACGGCGGTCTTGCCGGGTTCGGTCGTGACCTCGAAAACCATCTGGAATGTGCCGGCGTGGGCAGGAGTCCCGGAGATTGTTCCGGATTGTGGATCAAGCGTCAGCCCGTTGGGCAAGCGAATGGCTTTGAACAATGGCTCTTCACGGTCCCAAAACGCGGCGTTGTACGACGAAGCCTCGCTGCGGCGGCAACGCAGATCGCCGATCGAACAGACTGACCGGATCTGGTATTCATATGCCTTGCCGACCTTAGCGGGCTCTGGCCGCGTGAAGACAAACGGTCGCGATACCTCGGCGTAGTCCGACGGCCCGCTCTCGTTGCCCGCCGAATTCAAAGCGACCACGCGATAGAAGGCTTTGTTTGTGTTTGGCGACGTGAGTTGCGGTCCGACTACGTGAATCGAGGTCTCGGACGTCTGGGCAATGAGATTCGCCTGCGTCTTCACGGACCCGGCGTCCGACGCATTGGACGATTTACGATCGAATTCGTCGATTGTGCGGACGAATCCCTTGCCGCGATGAACCAGGTATTCGGTGTCGCTGGCCGTGAAGCCTTTCTCGTCGCTGCCGTAGACTTTGTATGTCACAGGTTTTGTGCCTTGTGGATTCGGCTTCCAGGAGAGCGTCAGTCCGCCCAACTCGTTTGAACTCAGTTTCACGTCCAGCGGGACACCGGGCGACTGCGAACGAAAGCTGAAGGTACGGCTCCACGGCCCCCAGACGCCCGTCGCATCCAATGCTCGAACTCGCCAGTGGTAAGGGGTGTCCGGATTCAACAATCCGACGTATGGCACGGTCCACTCGGATTTGCCCTTGGACGGGGTAAGCGAGATCCTCTTTTCGAAGTTGGGCGACAGCGGCCAGCGCATGTCCGCATGCTCCGATAACTCGAAGTGGTAGTCGATGATTGCGTCTCCGTCGGGATCCGATGGCACGTTCCAAACGAAAGTCGGGCGAGTGCCCTCGACCGTTGCGCCGTCTTCGGGCGAGAGGGCTTCGGTCGGTGCATTCGGCGGACGCCAGGCTGTTCGGTCCAGCCACTCATGTGTGATGCGAACCTTGCGTTCGCCGTTCGAATCGTCTGTGTAAACCATTTCGTTTTCGCCTACAGTCAGTTCCGGCAAGGCCAACGCCGCGGTCTGAATGTCGTGCTCGAAAACGATCTCGCGAGCGGCGACTTGTCCGCGCAACGATAACTGCAACCAGAACACGTAGGTTGGCTCGCGGCGAGGAGAGACGATCTCGTCAAGCGATGCTGTGAGTTCTTTCGTCCCTGCCCCGACCTCTGACGAGATCGATGTCCACGTCTTCCCATCTGTCGAGTAGCGCCATTCGGCTTGTGCGTCGTCGCCGATGTCCACCGACGCGACTGCCTTGCCCCCGACGAAAACGTAGGGGCTGGCGAATCGCCAAGTGACACTTCCGGGTTGATCGGCACGGCTTGGTTTGATTTGGCCGGCGTCTGCATCGAAAACGGCGTTTTCCACTCGCTCTGTGCCGCGAACAGCCACTTGGTTGGACAGATCCGGGCGATAACGCAACTTTCCGTTGCGCATGTTGTCGTATGCCGTAGTTCCCCAACCGGCCAGCAAGTCTCCCAACCCGTCTCGTCTTCTTTCGCCTTCCTTTAACGCAACACCCGCCGTGTACTGTTTGCCGATGTGGTCCCAGCGTAATTCAATGGATTCGCCAGGCCGAAGCGTCAGATCCATCGAATGCTGTGCGGCGAGGCCGTAGGTGCCTTGCCGTTCGCCTTCGTAGATGTACAGCGAAGCGGAGAACTCGTCCGTCCGGCGATTCTCGCTGCCGCCAATGCCGTAAGTGTGAGTCCTTTTGATCAGGTCGTGATCACGGACGAATTCTTCGGCCGAAGCAAGCGTCCGATTGTCCCTCTTCAGACAGATCACGTGCTCGTCACTATCCAACAGATGATAACGCCCGTCATAAAACACTTCGGTCACAACGTGGCCGATTGGATAGCAGCGGCGAGTTTCCAGCCCGGCGGCGTCCCACAAGTCCTTGATCACGCGTGCCTGATTGCCGCACAGGGTATAGCCGTAGACGTTCAATGCCTTGAGCGCGTCGCTGCACTCGCCGTCCCAAGTACAAGCGTGAAACCGCCTTCGTCTCACGAATTCCCAGATCGCTCGTGCCCGATCCGCCGGCGTGGTCCAGCCGCGCGTTGCCTCGGCGACGATGGACTGGAACGTCCGCCAGTCGCCGCATCCATTGACGGTCAACCAAGGATTGTTGACGTCAGTCTGACCGATGTTCTCAATCATCACCGATCGGTTTGGTTGCCAACCCTGCACGAACGCCGCGTACCCGATAGGCATTCGTGTCATGGTCCCGTCGACCGTGCCGTGAAATTCGATCGCGTACTCATGGCGGTCGGTGCTGATCACTTCAGTGTGAACACGCGGTTTGTCGTCCTCCCGGTCCTGGAAAGGCTTCTTGGCTTCGCCGACAACTGCACCGTGCGCGGCAACCGTCAGACCGCAGAGCAACAGACCGACGGGTAGGAGTGTCTTCATTGGGATGCCCCTCAAGTTTGTGGCATGGTTCATGCGCATCTATATTGCCGGATTGCAGCTTGTCGTCAAGTCTAGCAGGCTCCCCATGGGAAGCACAATCAAAGAAACGAAAGAGCGTCCGGAATGGATGTTCGACGAACACGCGTGGTACGGAGAACCCGGACTGTCACGCAGGTGGATACGACGGACTTGATTGGACTGATAGCGGATTCAACAGGGAGGCGTAGGACAGGATCACTCTTCGCCGATTTCCGCTATGACTTCGTCAGAGATATTGAAATTGGCCGAGACGTTCTGCACGTCGTCGTGGTCGTCCAATGCCTCCATCAACTTGAGCACTTTGCGTGCCTGGCTGGCGTCCAGATCGACGGTGTTATTGGGGATGCGGGTGATCTCTTTGACGTCCGGTTCGATTTCGGCGGTTTCCAGGGCGTCGGTGACTTGCGAGTAGGCGTCCGGGTCGCAGGTCACTTCGAACTTGTCGGCCACTTGCCGAACATCTTCGGCGCCGGCTTCCAGGGCGATTTCCATCAGCTTTTCCTCGTCCGTGCCGTTGGCCGCGAAGACGAACAGTCCTTTGCGATCGAACATCCACGCCACGCAATTTGTGGCCCCGAGCTTTCCGCCGTGGATTTCGAACAGTTTTCTCACCTCCGGCGCTGTCCGATTGCGGTTGTCGGTCATGATATCGCACATCACGGCAACGCCAGCCGGGCCATAGCCCTCGTAGATTACTTCTTCGACATTACCGCCATCCAGTTCGCCGGTTCCTTTCTTGATGGCGCGAGCGATGTTGTCTTTGGGCAGGCTGACCGCTTTGGCATCGGCAATCGCGGTACGTAGCCGAGCATTGGCTTCCGGGTCGCCGCCACCCATTTTGGCCGCCACGATGATTTGTTTGGACAGCTTGCTCCACAACTTTCCCCGTTTGTTGTCGACGAGCGCTTTCTTGTGTTTGATGCCTGCCCAGTGCGAATGTCCTGCCATCGTCTTACTTCTCGTGCGTCTTGATCTTGTCCAAAGTCGCCTTGTGTTTGGCAGCGTCCTTGTCCGTTTCAAAGGACTTAGCCGCCCTGCGCCACGTCTCGATCGCCTTGTCCTTCTGGGTCGCCTTGATGTATGCGTCGCCCAGGTGATCCAGGATGACGCCGTCCGGATCGTTGTCCGAGGAGACGGCTTTCTCCAGTTCCTTGACCGCTTCTTCGTATCGGCCCAACTGGTAATAAGCCCAGCCCAAGCTGTCGATATAAGCGATGTTGTCAGGATCCCCCTCCACCGCCTTTTGGATCATGACTAGCGCTCGCGGGAGGTTCTTCTTCTGTTCGGTCCAGAGGTATCCCAGGTCGTTCAGGGCCCCGATATCCTCGGGGAACTCGTCCAGGACTTCCTCCAGCCACTCCTCGGCTTCCGGCCACCGGCCGAGCTCGATGCAGAGGTTGGACAGAATCAGGCGCGCATCGCGCAGCTCGTCTCGAATTTCCGAGGTGTCATGTTGATCGTCAAACTTCTTGATGAACGCCCGGTAACGCTCCTCGGCTTCGGCGTAACGCTTGGCGTAATACAGCACCCAACCGGGCTGGGCCTGGATGCGAGGCGAGTCGGCGTAGGCGGCAACCGCCTGCTCGGCAATCTTGATCGCTTCGTCTTTCTTACCCGCTAGTGCCAGCGCGCGTATCAGATAGAAGTTCCAGGCGTGGCCGCGATCGCCGACAACTTTCTCGCCGAAGGCCTGCTGGAACACTCGAGCCGCCTGGTCATACTGTTTTGCCAGCATCAGTTCCAGGCCCCAGTTCAGCATGAGTCGGGCTTTAGACGATTCTTCGCTTGAACTCAGCGCCGTGTCGAAGAACTCTTGCCCGCCGTCATACTGTTCCCGTCCAAAAGCCAACCAAGCGGCGGCCAGCGGTATCTCGGGTCCGATGGCTTCGCCCTTTTCCTTGATCTGTTTGCTCGCAAGGTTGATCAATTCATCAGCCAACTTGGTTTCTACGGTCAGCTTCTCGCCGGTTTCGCCCAACGCTTTCAGGGAACCGGCCAAGACGACCGCTTTGCCGAGCGTTTCCAGCAATTTGTCGTGACTGCCCTGCTCGCGGTATATCTGGATCAGTCCCTCGTACACTTCGGTGGCCGGCGCGAGCGTCACCAATTGTTCCAGTAGCTTCTGGGCCTCGTCCCACCGCTGATCTTCCAGGTGCTCTTTAGCCAGATAATAAATCAGCGATTCATTCTCGGCATCGTTCTTCAGTAACTGCTGCAAGCGAGCTTGCAGTTGCTTCGCGGCCTGACCGTCGTCCTGGCTGGTTTTCTGCAATAAGTCCGCCAGCAACTCGAACGGCTCGGTTCCAGCCTCACGTAATTTCGCTGCGAAGCACGCGTCGAGTCGGCTGAGCGCGTCCTTGGTCTCGCCCCGCTTGGCGGCGACTCGGGCCAAGTGAAACGAGAGTAGACTGTCGTTCTTTTTGGCCTCGTTCGCCTTACTGAACATAGCGGCCGCGTCGTCGTAGCGACCGGCCTGCAAAAAGCTCTCGGCCAATAGCAGGTAGGTGCGATCCGCCTGTCCGACCACCATTTTCTGCAGCGACTCGTTCTGCGACAGAAGCTCCGGTTGCTCGATGGCCTTCCGAACGCGATCGAACAAGTCCGCGGACTTGTCGAAATCTTTGGTCAGGAAATGGAGGCGTCCCAGTTCGAAGTACAGCAGTACGGCGCCCACGTCCGGTGCTGCCTCCGTCGAGCCCGCCGCACGTTCCCGTGTGCGCAACGCCTTCTCATACAGCCGGATCGCTCCGGGCCAATCCTGTCGCTCGTTCAGCCAACCCGCCAGCCGCAACAGCAATGGGTAGTCGATCTCGGTACGCTGAGCCGCCAGCAGCGCGTATCGCGCCGTTTCATCACGGCGGCGCAAACGGTGGGCCAGAAAAACGATTTCGGGAAGGATAGAGACGGCCTCGGGGTTGTAACGCCACGCCCGCTGAAAACGGCGTACGGCCCCGGCATAATCCTGACGCTGGTACAGCATGCGCCCCTGCCCATAGAAGGCTGCAGAAGTCACCTTGGCAACGTCTTCTTCGTTTCGCGGGGTCTTCGGCTTCAACGCCTCGACGGGCGCGTCGAGCACGATCGGTGGAATCGCGTCTGGGGCTACGTCGGCCACGACACCGTTGGCGGCCAGGAAGAACAGGAACAGGTGGACCATCAGCGCGGCTTTTTCTTGGAGAGTTGTTTGGTGGACGATTTCTTTGCGACCTCGGCCGATGTCGTTCGCTTCTTCTTCACGTCGGCGGTCTTCTTTTCCGATTTTCTCTTCGTTTCGGCGGCGGCCTTGGCCGGTTTCCCGGTCGCGGCCTTCTTACGTTTGCCCTTGGCTCGCGTCTTCCGTTTCGGTTCGCTGGCCGGTTCCGTTTTCTTGGCCTTTCGTCTGGGCAGGCGTTGTTTCGCGTCGGGAGCAATCTCGATAAGGATTGACCTCAAGTTGGTGCTGAAGGGCGAGGCGAAGAAGTCGGCGCCCAACTGGTGAACCAGCGATCCGAATTCCACGCCTTTGGCCTTTGGAATCGCCCTCTCGAGCCCCGGAATGCGGCGTTTCTTCGCCTCGGCAGCGGTGATGACGCCGATCACCTCGAACGCTTGGATAACGCCGCTGTTGGTCGGGATCGAATGGCCGCCCAGGCCGTTTTGCACGACATAGGCCACACCAAACGGCGTGGTGCCGTCCACGGCGTGCAGCTCCTTGACGGACTTCCCAAGATTCTGTTTCCTCATGAACTCGATGTCGAACACGTAGTGGGTCTCGAAAATGCTCTGCAAACACCGCTTCAGTCGCGATGCGGATGCGGATGGATCAGGCAGCGACGTCATGGTCTCCGCCAGTTCCGTGACCGTCGTTACGCGGATTTCGTTCCAGTCGAAAAAGACCTGCTGCAACTTCGCGAACGCTTCATCGGCGGCTTCGTACTGCGCATTCTCCAAGCAGCATGCGTACAAGAGGTGCTCGAGCAACGATCGCTCAGCCGGCGGTTGGGCCGGCTTGTAGTGTTTCTTGAGAATCGTGTACGTCTGGTTGATCAGTTCTGAACGGTTCGGTGCAGACATTCCAAATCCCGTTTAGCCGTTATCGGTTTCGGTATCTTCTTTGTCCTCGGGCAAGAGTTCAGCGAGGATACGAGTGACTTCGATCGAGTGCTTGACGCCTTGGTCAAGCTCAAACTTGAGCCGGGGTGTGTATCGGGTGTCGATGCGTTTGGCCACTTTCTGCTGCAAGAACCCGGCCGCATTTTGCAGTCCGCGCAGCGAGAGGTTCTGCTTCGACTCGTCGCCCATCACTGATACGTGTACCTTAGCCTGGCGCATGTCCGGAGACACTTCCACATACGTCACGGTGACGTCGCGGATACGCGGATCGCGCAGTTCGGTCAGGATGGCCATGCTGACCACTTCGCGAATGGCTTCAGCAGCTTTGAGGACGCGTCGAGTAGGCATCGGCGTTATCGTGGGTGATTGGCGTTCAGACGTGCGAGCAGAGGGTACTGAGTCTGAGCAAGGGGATGGGAGCCGCTCTCGTGGTGAAGGCTTCCACCCGTCTGGTCAAAGCGTCCGTGCTACTTCTTCGATCTTGTAGGCTTCCAGGATGTCGTCCTGTTTGATGTCGTTGAATCCGCCCAATTTTATGCCGCATTCCATGCCGCGAGGCACTTCCTTGACGTCGTCTTTGTCGTGGCGCAGCGACTCCAGGTCGTAGTCTCCAATCGTACGGCCGTCACGATTGACCCGGATGCGACAGCCCCGCGCGATAGCGCCGCGGACCACGTAGCAACCGGCAACGGCACCGACACGGCTGATGGGAAAAACGCGTTTGACCAGAGCGTGCCCCAATTCCACGATTCGTTCTTCGGGTTTTAGTTTACCCTCCAAGGTCGCTTTGACGTCATCGGTTACCTTGTAGATCACTTCGTAGCGACGTATCTCGACTTGCTTCTCATCGGCCAGCGAACGTGCCGCTTCGTCGGGGATCACGTTAAAACCGACGACAACTGCCTCGGAAGCGTGCGCCAGCATAATGTCTGCCGCCGTGATCGCGCCGACGGACTTATGCAGGATCTTGATTTCGACTTCCGGGTGATCGAGCTTGGACAGTTCTTTTTCGATGGCTTCGATCGAACCGCGGACGTCCGCTCGAATGATCAAGTTCAGAGTCACCAAATCACGTTCGTCCACCAAGCTTCCCTCGGCCAGACGACGCTGGAACTCGTCAAAGGAGACACGGGTCGTGATTCCGGCCAACGACCGCTCGCGGCTGCGGTTGGCGCGCGACACGGCAATTTCGCGTGCCTGGGGAATGTCCGCCAGCACGTAGAACTTGTCGCCGGCATCCGGTGCCTGATCCAATCCCGTGACGTTCACAGGCGTGGAAGGACCGGCCTTCTTCACGCGAGTGCGCACTTTCAGAGTGTCGTACATCGCCTTGACGCGTCCGTGAGCCGCGCCGCAAACAACGACATCGCCCACGCTGAGCGTTCCCGTTTGGACGATCAGCTTGGCGATCACGCCGCGCCCGGCTTCTTGTTCGGCTTCCAGGCAAACTCCTACGGCATCGCGATTCGGGTCGGCTTTGTATTCATGCAGTTCCGCAGTGACCAGAATCGTCTCCAGCAGATCGTCCACGCCTTCGCCGGTAATCGCGCTGGTTCGGATCACTTCGACATCTCCGCCCCATTCGCTAGGCAACAACTCCAAGGCGGCCAACTGCTGCAGGGCGCGCTCCGGATCGGCGCCTGGTAGATCGATCTTGTTCAACGCGACGATGATTGGGACCTCGGCCGCTTTGGCGTGGCTAATCGCCTCTTCGGTTTGCGGCATCACACCGTCGTCCGCCGCGATGATCAGGACCGCAATGTCCGTGACGTTGGCCCCGCGTGCCCGCATCTCGGTGAACGCCTCGTGGCCCGGCGTGTCGACAAAAGCGATCTTCCGATCGTCCTTTGCGATTTCGTAAGCGCGAATGTGCTGCGTGATGCCGCCGGCCTCGCCCGCCACCACGTTGGTGCCGATGATACGATCCAACAGCGAGGTTTTTCCGTGGTCGACGTGCCCCAGGAAGGTGACCACCGGTGGGCGCGCAGCAAGCGAGTCGCCGTCTTCCACCCTCGCTTCGATTTCTTGGATCACCGTCTCTTCAAGCGACGCCTGATGTCGGAATTCCAACTCGACGCCAAGTTCGGTCACCAACAGCTCCGTGACCTCGTTGTCGATTTGGGCATTGATGTTCAGCGCCGAAACACCTACGCCCATCAACGTCTTCAGCACCTGTCCGGCAGCAATGCCGGTTGCCTCCGAAAAGCTTCGAACCGTACACGGCAATTCCAGGGCCACGTTCTCCTTGCGAGGCGCGGCTGTGTTGACGTTGCGTCTCCGCGTCAGCGTCCTGGGTCTGCGCATCCGAGTGCGTCTTCCGTCTCCATCCAACGCCGGCGAAAGAGTGCCGCCTCGCGTTCGCGGTTTCCGCGATTTCTGGCGATCGGCTCGAGCGCTGGCCATACCGGCTAGTCCCCGGCCGGCGGCGGGTTCTTCGGCAGTGGCCGGCCGCCGGCGGCGTTTGGATGCCGCCTTCCCGCTCAGCGGGGCTTCAGTCCCTGGTTTCTGCGCAGCCTTGCCGGCTTTCTTCTTTTCGGAAGCGCCCTTCTTTTTCGGCTTCTCGGCTGCTTTGGTCAGGTGTTCGAGCGGCGCACGCTGACCGGCCTTGTGGCCTGCAATGGCAGATTTGGGAAGCCGGATTTCCGGCTTTTGCGCTTTGGGTTCGGCAGCCCTGCGTGGCGGCTTTGGCTGCTTGGCCTCGGGCAGACTGGCAAGCTTGATAACCGGTTCTCGCCTCTTCCTCGGCAGCTTAGGCGGTTTCGGCGCAGCCGTGTCGGCTTTTTTCGCGACCTTCTTTTCGACTCTCTTCTCGACCTTTTCGTCGGCCTTTTCCTCGACCTTTTCCTCGACCTTGTCGACTTTTTCGTCGACTTCCTGCTCGGCCTTCTCGTCGACCTTCTCGTCGACCTTTTCGACTTCCTTCTCGTCCTTGGCCGTATCTGCCGGCTCGGCTTTTGGCTCGGCTTTTGGTTTGTCCGTGCCCTTTGGCTTGGGAGGCGGCTTCTTGGCGCTCGGCTCTAGAACGCGGACCCTGCCGCTGTGACCGGGAGCGATGTAATCGTCGCGCGTATATACCGCAGGCTCCTCGATACGCGCCGTTGCGCCCTTCTTGCCGGAGCCGGCTGCGGGATCGCCTTTCTTGTCGCCTCCAAGATAGGCTTTGAGTTTGACTACTTCGTCATCATCAAGACTTGCCAGCGCAGACCCTTTCCCCGGGATTCCTGCCTTGCGGCAAACCTCCACCAGTTCCTTGCTGTCAAGTCTCAGCTCTTTCGCTAATGCGTAAACCCGCACGGGCACGTCCGCCCTCCCTTTCGAACCACCGCGACCGGCACTCCCAAGTCGCTGCGTGATTCAGTCACAGTTTGAGAATGTATCAGTTCATGTCCGCGACCCTCCTATATTGGCTACGCGGAATACCCCAAAAAGCCATTCACCGGAAGCGTCTGCAGGTGCCTGCTTCCAGTGGAAGTCCTACAGACGCCAAGCCGGTGGTAATAAGGTTCAGTCCGTCTTCTCCGGCGAGGGTTCGTCCGGCGAGGGTTCGTCCGGCGAGGGTTCGTCCGGCGAGGGCTCCTCAGTCGAGGGCTCCTCAGTCGAGGGTTCCTCAGTCGAGGGTTCCTCAGTCGAGGGTTCCTCAGTCGAGGGTTCCTCAGTCGAGGCTTCCTCAGTCGAGGCTTCCTCAGTCGAGGCTTCCTCAGTCGAGGGCTCCTCAGTCGAGGGCTCCTCAGTCGAGGCTTCCTCAGGGGACGCTCCCTGCTCCGACGCTTCTTCCGGCGGTGCGGCAGCTTCAATTGCAGCCTGTTCAGCAGCGGCCGCCTTTTCCAACCGTTCCTGCTCTTTTTGTCGGCGACGTTCCTCTGCTGCTGCTCGCTCGGCCTCCTCCGCTTTCTCTTCCGCCTGCGTCACGATGTGATCGACTTGCTCCGACGTCAGATCACCCATCTCCATCATGGCGTCCGGCTCGATGACCGACAGATCGTCGTAAGAAAGATAACCTTGCTCCACGAGCCGTTGAGCAAGTTCCTCGTCGACACCGTCCAGGTCGCTGAAACCGGCGACCGCTCGATCGATCTGTTCCTCCAGTTCTTCGGCGGTCATGATCTCGATGTCCCAGCCGCAGAGCTTGCTGGCCAACCTCACATTCTGGCCACGCCGCCCGATGGCCAAAGACAATTGGTCTTCCCGCACCAACACAATTGCACGGCCAAGCATGTCGCACAGGAGAACCTGGTCGACGTCCGCCGGCTGCAACGCGTTGGGGATCAAGACCTCCGGATCTTCGTTCCAACGCACGATGTCAATTCGTTCGCCCGCCAGTTCGTCCACGATGTTTTTGATGCGGTTGCCACGGACGCCCACACACGCGCCGACGCAATCCACTCGCTGATCCGAACTGCTCACGGCCACCTTGCTGCGATAGCCGGGCTCGCGCGACATGGCATTCACGCTGATCACGCCGTCGGCGATTTCCGGTATCTCCTGTTCAAACAGCCGCCGTACCAAGCTCGGGCGAGTCCGGCTAAGCACCACTTTCACACGACTGCCCTGCGGCTTGACTTCGTAAATGACCGCACGCACTCGTTCGTTCGGATGATGCGATTCTCCAGGAATCTGTTCGCTTCGCGGCAGGATCGCTTCGACGTTGGCCAGCGAAACCACCGTGGTGCCGCCGTCGCCACGTTGGACGATACCGCTGACCATATCGTCAATCTGTCCGCTAAACTCCTCGACTAACGAGTCGCGCTCGGCCTCGCGGATCTTCTGGATGATCACTTGTTTGGCCGTCTGCGCCCCGATGCGTCCGATGGCTTCCTCGTCCAACGGCTCGCCGTTCAGCATGGCTTCCAGCGATCCGCTTTCGCGATCTATGGAAACGTGTATGTCCGCTTCCTCGCCATACTGACGCCGCGCAGCCGAAATGAGCGCCGCTTCGACCGCCTGAAAGACAATCTCCGAGTCGATTTTCTTCTCGCGATGGAGCGAATCGACGATTCGCAGCAACTCGATCGGGTTCATACTCTCTGTCTGCTCTCCATATGTGGAAGCACTCGCCCCCAAAGGGACCGTGGTGCTTCCACTTCCCCCTACGCTCGAAATCCTTCCGAGCGTGGAACTTAGTGTGATGCACAGTCGCGTAAGAATACAGGTCGCCCCAAGGTATGTCAAGTTGGGGACCCAGATGACAGGTGAGCACGCTGTGACTGGCAAAATGCTGCCGCCATGGCCCCCCATCAGAGCGTCAGTGAACGCGTCTCACCAGTACAGCGCTCGCTTGTCCCTGGGGCGTCACGTTCACGCTGAGAAAGCTGTCTCCGGGCGGCGTCTCGATAGACTGGACGGCCGATATCGGGCAGTCAGGGTCAGGCGTCTCGTAATTCAAAATGGGAAACAGCCGGTCTTTGTCCAGCGCCATCACACTGGCGATCAGTTCCACGACGCCGGTTCCGGCACCAAGGTTGCCCATATAGCTCTTGGCTGCAGTCACCGGCACAGGCTCCTTTCGCTCACCGAACACTGCCTTGATGGCCGTTGCTTCTTCGGCGTCGCATTTACGGGTAGAGAGCCCGTGCGCGTGGATGTGTCCCACGTCATCCGGCTTCATGTCGGCTTTGCGTAGCGACTGGCGGATCACGTTCTCGGTTGCCTTGGCAACATTTCCTGTGCCCTGGCGATCCATCACGCACGAAGAACCGAAGCCCACGATCTCGGCCAGAATGGTGGCGCTTCTGGCTTGGGCTGTTTCGAGATCCTCAACGATCACGGCTGCGGCACCTTCGCCAATCACCATTCCTTGGCGATCCAGGTCAAACGGTCGGCTCAACGTCTCCGGCGGACCATTGCCCTTGGCCAACTCCTCCTGAAGCGCCACGTGTATGGTGCGCAGTGGGTGAAGTCGCGTGCCGGTCGCTCCGGCCAACATGATATCTGCGTGACCGCGAGCAATGGTGCAATACGCCTCGGCAACAGCCAGATTGGCCGACGCCTCTCGCAGTGTTATGGAGTTGTTCGGCCCTCGCAAATCGTTGTATATCGCAATATGGCTGGCCGGCATATTTGGCAGGTATTTAAGCAGCCACAAAGGCGTGACGTGCGGCATCCCTTCCGTTGCCCAGCGGTTGAAATCGAATTCGTTGTCCGGTGACGAGCAGTGACGGACCCCCTCGGTGAATTCGTCCGGGTCTGTCAGAATATAGTCTGAACCATATATTGCGCCGGTGCGGTCAGGGTCGTATCCGCCCAACGCAAGTCCCGCGTCGCTCAGAGCCAACTGCGCCGCAGCGACCCCCATCTGGATCTCGCGACACATGACCTTAAGGCCCTTGCGGATGTTCCGCTTCTGGTCCTTTGCCAGGGGCCCGAAATCGTCGATTGCGCCGGTGAAGTCGCGGACTTCCGCGGCGCAGGAGATCGGCAAATGCTCGGCCGGCAAACGTTCGATTGGCCCAACGCCGCTGCGACAGGAAGCCAGCGCGTCCCATAGGGCCTCCTTCGTATTGCCCAAGGGGCTAATCAGCCCCATTCCGGTGATCACAACGCGTCGCGTGGGAGAATCATCCATCGTTTCAGGTGGTCACTCGTGAAAAATACGTACTCAACAGAACCGCAGCTAACATATTCTACTTTGTGGATTCGGCAAGTCACCCAGGCTAGTTTCGCATGCCGGTTTCGCGTGATTCGTGCTGGTCAGTCGTGCTGCCCTCGTTTCTTCGTGAACACGCGGTACCAATAGATCACGAATGTGAGGGCGGTAAGAGGGGCAACGAACATGATCATGACATTGCTGAACGCCCCCAACGCGTCGTGCTCGGTTGCATGTAGGCACAGATACGTGAGGTACGCGGCGTAGTAGATCAGAAAAACGAACCCTTCCCATCGCTCGATCGTGTATTTCACAAAGAACACCGGCAAACAAGCCACGGCAACGACAATCATGATCGGAATGTCGAAGCGAAGTGCAGCCTGGGATACCAGCACGTTGTCGGGTGAGACGATTCCACACCCCCCCAAGACCAGCAGGATATTGAAGATATTGCTGCCCACGACGTTGCCGACTGCGATGTCGCGCTCGCCGCGAAGCACTGCGACGATCGACGTGGCGACTTCCGGTAGTGATGTGCCAATAGCGACGATCGTAAGTCCGATGATAAGTCCGCTAACTCCCAATAGATTGGCTACTTCCACCGCTCCTTGAACCAGCCACCTCGACCCCAGTACCAATACGATCAGTCCTCCCAGGATGAGCCCGAGGTTGACCGCGATTTGCGTCAGAACCAGCCGGCGTGGCTTCGGAGTATGCTCAATCCCCTGCGAGCGGATGGCCGCGCGTGTTTCCCGGCGACTGTGCACAACTGTCACGATGGTGTAGGCGAGAGATCCCACGAAGAGGATCACACCGTCGATGCGGCTGATTTGGCCATCCATGCCCAGCAGCAGCATTAGGACCGATACGCCGATCATCAGCGGCACGCCGATGCGGACGACACTGCGTGAGACGACCAAAGGTGCCACGATCGTGGCTATTCCAAGTACCAGTAACACATTGGCTATGTTGCTGCCTACGACATTGCCAATGGCAAGACCGGGCCGGGGTGGCTGTGCGTAAGTCGAGCAGACGGTGACGGCCAATTCTGGGGCGCTGGTTCCGTACGCGACCACGGTGAGACCGACCACAAGCTTTGATATGCCGGCCGCTTCGGCTAACCGAGAAGCCCCGCGGACGAGAAACTCGGCACCGACGACCAGCAAGACGAAGCCCGCCAGAAACAGCGCGGTCGTGGTAAGGGTCATGTGGCATCACGGCTTGGAGGCCGCGGGTAAATGAGCCCCGGCCGCCGGGCGGGACATCGTGCGTTGTGCGTTTCGGCTGGTTGGTCCCGTCCGGCGGTCGGAACCTGCAGGAGGCGCGGAAAAGAGTCAAGGTCCGCGCATTGCCGTTAGTATACGCCGCACATCTATCGTGCGGTATCGTGGAAGCGTCATGAATCGTGATCGACGGCATCGGTCGCCAACGCGGCGGCAGCGAAACACGCCATCGTTCAGCCGGCCGAGCCTTGAACCGGAACATCAGCACCCTGGTCGTCAACACTCATCTCCCACATCCGGCGCACGTAGTGGGGGCTGAAACGTGCGTGACGGTTCTGTACCAAGACCACGTCTCCAGTCGCTTGGCTCAAGCCGGCTTGAAGTGCCGACACCGGTGGATCGCCGGGGCGTCGGCGAGCGATGCGGAGTTGGGGATACTGGCGTGCAAGGTTGTGAGCCAGTTCGGTGGTTTGGTCTGTGGAACCTTCGTCGACGAGAAGAACCTCGAACCTCTCGGTCAGGTCCGACAGCACGTCTAGAACATCCTGAAGATTGTTGGTCAGGGTGTGCTCGGCATTGCGTATCGGCAAGACAAGACTTAGCGATGTACTCACTGCGTTGCCCCTAATCCTGTGAAGGGGAGTCATGGGCCGTTAACGTAGCTGCATTGCGTGGTCAAGTCATCGTCACGTAAAACAGGCTAACTGGAGGAAATAGGTCGTTGCTGTAGTTCGACTGCGTCGCACGGAAGATTAGGGTAATGCCATTTGAATGCGGAGGCGATGAGAGGTGCCTCCACTAAGAGTTTGTCATGATCCACCCAAAGGAGCCTGTTTGCTTTGGGGAATTGACTGCCAAATTGGCACGCCAGTGTGGACGTTCGATGTCCCTTGTCGCGGTCGAACGCCATATTTTACGACGTAATGGGCTGACTGTAGCTGGTTTATGGACCACATTCCCCCTTTGGCACGCCGCTTGCTGAATTCGTACCTGCAAGTTGCGGTCTGCCAACATGTGTTTGGCGTTGTGGCCGCGTTTGAGTTTACAAACGAACAGACTCCGGGCTGCTGTGAGTCGCCGAGCGAGCAAGTGCTTTCTCGCGGCGGCGAATGATTCCAAATTGTCAACTAGAGGAGGATTCCGGACGTGGCAAAGCTGATGGTCTTTGAAGACGAAGCGAGACAATCGCTGTTGGCCGGCGTGTCAAAACTGGCGAGGGCCGTCCGCAGCACTTTGGGCCCGCGTGGGAGAAACGCGGTGCTGGATAAGGGCTGGGGGTCGCCGAAAATCACCAAAGACGGCGTGACGGTGGCCGAGGACATCGACTTAGACGACCCCAATGAGAATTTGGGGGCTCAGTTGGTGAAAGAGGTGGCCAGCAAGACGAACGAAGTGGCTGGCGATGGGACGACCACGGCGACGGTTCTGGCCGAGGCGATCTTCCGCGAGGGGCTCAAGATGGTCGCGGCCGGTGCGGACCCGATGTCGTTGGCCCGCGGCGTCCAGAAGGGCGTCGATGCGGTCGTTCGGGCGATTGGCAAACGATCGACGCCCATCGACGAAAAGAACAAGAAGGAGGTCCAGCAGGTTGCCACGATCGCCGGCAACAACGATCCGACGATCGGTAACGTACTGGCCGACGCCTTTGCGAAGGTCGGCAAGGACGGCGTGATCACCGTGGAAGAGGGCCGCGGCAGCGAAACTACGGTCGAGGTCGTGGAGGGTATGCAGTTTGATCGCGGTTTTCTTTCGCCCCACTTCGTGACAAACGAAGACGACGTAGTCGCCGAATTGAGCAACTGCTACGTGCTGATCTACGAAGAGAAGATCTCGTCCAACAAAAAGCTCATTCCACTGCTGGAAGCGATCAGCAAGGCGAAGAAACCGTTGTTGATCATTGCCGAAGACGTGGAAGGCGAAGCATTGGCGACGCTGGTGGTAAACAAACTCCGTGGCATCATCAGTTGCTGTGCCGTCAAAGCGCCTGGGTATGGCGATCGGCGCAAGGCAATGATGGGCGATCTTGGCGTGCTGACCGGGGCTACGCCCATTTTCAAAGATCTGGGCATCGATCTGGAGAGCGTCAAGCTATCGGATCTTGGCCAGGTCAAGAAAGTCAAAGTGACGTCGGACGATACGATCATCGTCGGAGGTGCGGGCGATAAGGCGGGAATCGAGGGCCGCGCTGACCAGATCCGCAGGGAGATGGAGACGACTGACAGCGATTACGATCGCGAGAAGTTGCAGGAACGCTTGGCGAAACTGGCTGGCGGCGTGGCGCAGATCAACTGCGGCGCTGCGACCGAGACCGAAATGAAGGAACGCAAAGCGCTGTTGGAAGACGCCAAAGCGGCGACCCAGGCAGCCCTTGAGGAAGGGATCGTAGCAGGCGGTGGCGTCGCTCTGATTCGCTCCGAGAAGGCTCTGGATAAACTCGATCTGGAAGGCGACGAAGCATTGGGCGCGATGATTATCCGCAAAGTGCTCGACTATCCGTTGCGAGGCATCGCCGAAAACGCGGGCCAGGATGGTGCGGTGGTCGTCAATCGGGTCCGCCGGATGAAGGGAAAGAACGATGGTTTCGACGCCGACAAGGACGAGTACTGCGACTTGGTCGAGGCCGGCATCATCGATCCTGCAAAGGTCGTTCGAGCCGCTCTGCAAAACGCCGCAAGCGCTGCCTCGTTGCTGCTGACGACCGAGTCACTGGTTACGGAGATCCCGAAGGAAGCAGAGGGACCCGGACCGGAAGGCCCTCACGGAGACGACATGGGTGGAATGGGTGGAATGGGAGGCATGGGCGGAGGCATGGGCGGCATGGGAGGCATGGGAGGAATGCCAGGCATGATGTAATCTCGCCCGATAACCCACTGTCAACTCGTTCAATACACAAACGATTTAGTCAACTGAAAGCACAAGAAGACGGAAGGAATACAAAATGGCAAAGATCAAGATTCGACCTTTGGACGATCGCGTGGTTGTCGAGCCCGTTGAAGCGGAGGAGACGACGGCCGGTGGGATCGTGCTGCCTGACACCGCAAAAGAGAAGCCCCAGCGAGGCAAGGTGCTCGCGGTCGGCCCCGGCAAGCTGCTGGACAGCGGCCAACGAGCGGAAATGTCCGTTGCCGTCGGTGACGAAGTGATCTACGGCAAGTACGGCGGAACCGACATTGAAGTGAACGGCGAGGAGGTCAAGATCCTTCGCGAAAGCGATATTCTGGCCAAGGTGCTCGACTAGGTCACACGGCCGGCCGCGTCCAGAAAGCTTGTGCATGCGGCCCACCGCCGACCCGCTCCAAGAAATCACACACATTATGAGATGAGGAAGTTCAAAAGTGGCAAAGCAACTCATGTTTGAAGATCACGCCCGATCGAGAATGCTCCAGGGCGTTGACAAGCTGGCCGACGCGGTTGCCATAACCATGGGGCCGACCGGTCGCAACGTGATCATAGATAAGTCGTTTGGTGGTCCTACGGTGACCAAGGACGGCGTGACCGTTGCCAAGGAAATCGAATTGGAGGACCGTTTCGAGAACATGGGCTCAAAGCTCGTGATCGAAGTTGCCCAGAAGACGTCGGATGTGGCCGGTGACGGCACGACGACGGCGACTGTGTTGGCGCGGACGATATTCAAGGAAGGCCTTCGCAACATCGTGGCGGGTAGCAATCCCATGGCAATTCGCCGGGGTATTGAGCGGGCCGTCGATGCAGCGGTGGGCCAACTGTACGAGATCGCCAAGCCGGTTACAAAGAAGGACGAGGTGGCACAGGTTGGAGCGATCAGCGCCAACAACGATATGAAGATCGGCGAACTGTTGGCCGACGCCCTGGAAAGCGTTGGCAAAGATGGCGTGATAACCGTCGAGGAAGGCAAGACCACCGACACCGTGGTCGAGTTCGTCGATGGAATGCAGTTCGACAAGGGGTACATCTCGCCCTATTTCATCAACCGCACGACGGACATGGACTGCTTGATGGAAGACTGCTACCTGCTGATTCATGAAAAGAAGATCAGCAATCTACGCGACATGGTGCCCATCCTGGAAAAGGTCGGCCAAACCGGCAAGCCCTTGATGATCATCGCCGAGGATATCGATGGCGAGGCACTGACGTTGTTGGTGGTCAACAAGCTGCGTGGCGTCTTGAACGTCTGCGCGGTCAAAGCGCCAGGCTTCGGTGACCGCCGAAAGGCTATGCTGGGCGACATCGCCATTCTGACCGGCGGCACCATGATCAGCGAAGACTTGGGCATCCAATTGGAGAACCTGGAAATCTCGCAACTTGGGCGTGCGAAGAAAGTCACGGTCGACAAGAACACCACGACGATCGTCGAAGGTGGCGGCAAGCGCGAGGCAATCGACAAACGCATCAAGCAGCTCAACCAGCAGATCGAAACGACCGACAGCGAGTATGACAAGGAGAAGTACCAGGAACGCCTGGCCAAACTGGCTGGCGGTGTTGCGATCGTGTCCGTGGGTGCCGAGACGGAAGCCGACATGAAGCAGAAGAAGGCCCGCGTCGAGGACGCTTTGCATGCTACGCGTGCGGCGGTCGAAGAAGGCATCCTGCCCGGAGGCGGTGTGGCATTGTTGCGCTGCCGAGAAGCGGTCGAGGCCGCTCGCAAGGCGGCCCGTGGCGACGAGAAGATCGGCGTGGACATCGTGCTGAAGGCACTGGACGCCCCCATACGGCAAATCGCCAAAAACGGAGGTTTGGACGGAGCGGTCGTGGCCGACGAAGTGCGAGGGAAATCGACCAACGTCGGTTTCAACGCAAACACGAACGAATACGTGGACATGTACAAGGCTGGTATCATTGATCCCGTTAAGGTCGTGCGAACTGCGTTGGACAACGCGACCAGTATCGCCAGCCTGATGCTGACGACGGAGACATTGGTGACCAACTTCGAGAAGGACGACAAAGAAAAACACCTCGTGGAAGGTGCCGTCACCTAAGCACGTGGCAGAAACGGGAAGATTAGTCTCCGACTGAACTTTCAGGTCTTTTCACGGGTCACCACCGCAAAGGGTGACCCGTTTTTTGAATGCAAGGTATGATTGTCAGATGTCATAAATTGCCGTTCGGGGTCTAAGGGCCATGCCCACAATGGTTGGCAAGCGAGACTACTACGAAGTCCTGGGCGTGTCGCGCAACGCGTCCAAAGATGATATTTCTGCGGCATACCGCAAACTGGCTATTCGCTATCACCCGGACAGCAATCCGGATGACGAGGACGCCACGGAGAAGTTCAAAGAGGCTGCCGAAGCCTACGAGGTGCTGCACGATCCGGACAAGCGGGCGATCTACGACCAGTATGGTCACGCCGGCTTGGAATCCGGGGGTGCCGCGCCGCAGTTTCACGACGTAAGCGACATTTTCGAAGCGTTTGGTGATCTGTTTGGCCTGGGAGACCTGTTTGGCGGCGGCTTTGGAGGCCGTCGACGGCGGCGTCAACGTCGTGGGGCCGATCTTCGTTGCGATGTCACGTTGGATTTGGAGGAGGCGGCACAAGGCGTTGCCAAGACGGTTACGTTCGGTCGCAGCAAGGGTTGCGGCACGTGCAGTGCCAGCGGCGCCAAGCCAGGCTCGTCGCCCGAGGCATGCCGGCGATGCGGCGGTCGGGGACAAGTGGTGCAATCGGCGGGCATCCTGCGTGTGCAGACCACATGCCCCTCCTGCCAAGGTGCGGGCCAGGTGATTTCCGATCCTTGTACCGATTGCCGCGGCAGAGGCTATGTGAGAGAGGAAGTCAATCTGGAGGTTGCGATTCCAGCGGGCATCGACGACGGTATGGCGGTGCGTCTGCGCGAGCAAGGCGAGCCCAGCCCTGACGGTGGGCCGGCCGGTGATTGCCACTGTGTTGTCAAGGTCCGTACCCATCGCCTGTTTCAGCGCGAAGCGGATCACTTGATTCTTCGGCTACCGATCACGTTCAGCCAAGCTGCGTTGGGCGCCAAGATTGAAGTACCCACGCTCACCGGGCGCACCGAATTGGATATCCGCAGCGGCACCGAGTCGGGCAAGGTGTACCGGATTCGAGGCCGCGGAATGCCAAACCCTCATGGCGGTCCAAGCGGTGACCTTTTGGTGCAGACCTATATAGAAGTGCCCAAGAAACTAACTGCCCGACAAGAACAGCTCTTACGAGAGCTTGCCGAGTTGGAGGATACGAACGTTACTCCGCACCGTAAGAGCTTCTTGGAGAAGCTGGCCGGCTACTTCACGGGCGAGGAGGAGTAGATGTCGGAAGCGAAGGAACAGGTACCGAACTCCGCAGACCGGGCAGAGGTCGAAGAACTCGTCGACACGGTAATGGCGGGCAACGATCAGCAGGCGGACGCCGAGACCGATGAACCGGTTGACCCGCAGACCGAGGTAGAAAAGCTGCAGGCGGACCTGGCCGCCGCAAACGACCGAGCGTTGCGGGCACAAGCCGAACTGGACAATTTTCGCAAACGTTCGTTTCGGCAGATGGATGAAGAGCGAAAGTACGCGTGCGTTCTGCTTCTGCGAGATCTGTTGTCCGTGACGGACAACCTGGATCGAGCCATTGAAGCGGCGGAACAGAACGAGAACTCTTCCAGTTTGCTGGAAGGCGTGAAGATGGTGGGCCAGCAATTGACCGGTGTCCTGGAGCAACATCACTGTAGGCCAATTAATGCGAAAGGCGAAGTCTTCGATCCGCACCTGCACGAGGCCATTGCTCAACAGCCCAGCGCGGAGCATCCAGCCGGAAGTGTGATCGAGGTGACGCAAGTCGGCTATCAACTTCACGATCGTGTCGTGCGGCCGTCCCAAGTGCTGGTGTCCTCTGGGATGCCAGAAGCGCAACCGGAGGCAAACACGAACGGAGAATCGGAAAAAGAGGGGGAATAGGGTGTCGGGTTTCGGGGAAGAAGCGTACAGCACGCCCGGTGATGACTACTACCCAAGACTACTACCCAATGACCGACACCTGACACCTGACACCCGACACCTGACACCCGACACCTGACACCTGACACCCGACACCTGACACCTGACACCCGACACCCCACTCGACCGAATCGGGAGATCCAATATGCCAACCTACGACTACGAATGTGACGCGTGCGATCATTCGTTTGAACTCTTTCAGACGATAAGCGAACCGCTGAAGAAGAAGTGCCCCGAGTGTGGCAAGATGAGACTGCGCCGGCTTTTTGGCACCGGCGCGGCGTTGCTGTTCAAAGGCTCTGGCTTCTACCAGACCGATTACCGAAGCGAATCGTACAAGAAGGGAGCCAAGGCCGACAAGAAAGCTAATGAAAGCACTTCTGGCGACGGCAAAGCTTCTGACAAAAAGGCCAGCGGCAGCAAAAAAAAGGAAAAGGCCAAAGCTAAGACGAGTTCGTGAGATGGCCCTTCTCAGGTGTCCTACGTGTGGTCGGCGGTTTGATACGGACGACGCTGCCGCCATGCCATTTTGCAGCGAACGCTGCCGTTTGCTCGACCTTGGACGTTGGCTGAACGAGGATCAGGGACTGCCCGTTTATCCAGATCCGGAGGACGAGGAGGAGGGCTTCGAGGCATACTAGGTTTTTTCGTGATTGTGCCGATTTATGGGTGGCTGGGCTTGAACTCAGTCACCTTTTTTCTTGAACTGTTAGGCGGTACCTAGAAACTAGAATCGCAACATGGAAGGAGTTTCTGAGATGTCGTCTGAACGTGTTGTGCTCAAGCAGATCTCGTGGCGTGACATCTGCCCGTGGCTCGTCATCTTTCGCACCTTCGGGCTGGCGAAATCAATGCCGGTGCTATTCCTCGCGACCGTGGGTGCATTGCTCACGCCCGTCGGATGGCTGGCTGCCGAGAGGCTTTTTGTGCGCGATCTGGCGGAGCAAGAGAATCTTTCTTTTGTCCAAACGGTCCAACAGAATCGACTTTGGCCCGGCGCAGCCGAAGCGATGCCGACGCCGGAGGCAGGGCAGTACCCCACGTCGGTCCGGCAAATTCTGACCGTCGAGCCCGAGAACATTCGTGCAGTCTTTCGTCGGTTTGTGGATCCGTTCGTCGCCCTGCTGGACGATCGCTTGACGATCAATCAAGCGGCGTACTACGCATTCGGCCTGCTGTGGATGTTGATCATATGGGGATTCTTTGGCGGCGCGATCACCCGCATCGCGGCCGTGAAACTGGGGCGCGAAGAGAGGGTAAGTACGGGCGAGGCGATCCGGTTCGCCGCTCGAAAGATCGGCTCCTACATTACCTCGCCGTTGTTCCCGTTGGTGGGTGTCGTCCTGCTCGCCGTGCCAATCGTGCTGTTGGGATTGCTGATGCGGTTGGATTGGGGTGTTTTGGTTGCCGGAATCCTATGGCCGATGGCGTTGTTGGGGGGCCTGTTTATTACGATCCTGCTGGTGGGGCTATTGTTTGGCTGGCCATTGATGTGGGGAACGATCAGCAGCGAACGAGACGGAGACGCCTTCGAGGCGTTCAGCCGAAGCTACTCCTACACGTTTCAGCGACCGCTTCACTATCTGTTCTACGCATTCCTGGCAACGACGTTCGGCGCCTTCGGCTGGCTTCTGGTCTATTACTTCTCGGAGGCTGTGATTGAATTCACCCATTACGCTGCCCGTATGGGGGCCGGAGCGGATCGTTGGGGCGATATTCGCGACCTGATCGACAGCCCGACCGCGGGCTCAGGCGTGATCGTCTGGGGGGCCCTGCTGCTGGATCTGGGCACCGGTTTGGTGCGTAGCGTCGCCACCGGCTTTGGCTACAGCTTCTTCTGGTGTCTGGCCACGGCAATCTATTTGCTGTTGCGCCGCGACGTGGACCAAACGGAGTTCGATGAGGTCTTCATCGAAAACGAAGACACACGCTACCGGTTACCGGATCTGAGCGCACAGGACGCCGAGTCCACCGAATCCGGGGAAGCGAATTCCGACGCGAGCGGCCCGGATTCCTAATCCACTGGCCCGGGGCGAACGATTTTGGGTGCGGTTTCGATCTTCGGGCGGATCGCGAGCCAGTCGACGCCCTGGAACTCCGGGTCTGGGATCGCCCGAACCTCGTCGTCGCCTCGGTACGGGCACATGGCGTCGATCCACGCAATCAGCCTGCGGAGGCTGATCGGATCGACCTTCACGTCGTTATGCTTGCCGCTGGAGGCAATTTCGATCAGCTTGCTGTTGTACGATAACGCCGTCATGGGTTTCGGCGTCTGATAGGCCACTGGGTCGCGTTGGTCGTAGGCCTCGACCATGAACATGTTGGCGATACCCCAACCGGGCGGCGGATCTATGGGTTTCTCATACGGTTTTCCCCAACTCGGTCTGCCGATCAACGTAGCATACGTCTCGTCGAAATTCAGAAACCCCGGTCGCGGCGTCATGTCGAGAGTCTTGCGCCCCTTGCCATCGCCCTGATGGCATTTGCCGCAGTACTCGTTTAAGACTGGCTGGACGTATCGAGCGAAACTGACCGTCTGATCGTCCCAGGGCGGCGGAGTGATCTCGCCGGGCGGTTTGCTCATGGCCACGGATTTGCCGACATATTCCGGTGCCGTGCTGTGCAGTTCGTGACAGCCCAAACACCCACGACTCTCGCCGGGCATAACGCCCGTAAAGCTGCGCATCGTTTGCAGAGCGCAATAGTTCTCGTCGAGCAACTGGAAATGCAACGCCATGCCCGTCGGTGTGTTGAACGCCACGGACCCGTCCTCCTCGATCGGCACAGTTCCGATGATGCGTTTGACGCCTTCGGATTGAACAAGCGACACCACGGGACCTGTTGATATGTACGGCCGTTTGTGCCAATAGGTGTAGGTCTTCGGCTCGATATTCAGGACGCGCAGATACTTCGCCTTGTCCCTCAATTCGTCGGGAGCTCCGAAGTACACGTTGTTGCTGTAAACGACGCCTCCCTGCGGATCGAGCCGGTCTTCACGCTCGGGCCAAACGACCCGATCGGCGATCACCGGCGGTTTTTTGCGTGGCCGCAACGGGCTGGCGTGAAGGATATTGTTAGTGCCCTCGTAGACCAATTCCCGGTTACCGTCCACGTCCATCAAGTACAGCACGAACTTGCCGCCGCGGTTGGCCGACACAAGAAAATCCTGCTCGCTCAGCGGATACGGCGAGTAGTAGCCGGAGTAGTGGCCGCTGGCGTGGTAATTCGGGGATTCGACCGGGTCAACCGGCCCGTCGCCGGATTCAGGCCACCCGACGTCCGCCGTAACTTTCGTCAGGCCATCTGGGAAATTGAATCCCATGTCGGGGTCGATAATGCCAACCGAACCACTGAACCAGTTATGATGAGCACTGCCGGTGAACATCACTCGCCGGCTGTCGGGAATGCTCCGGACATCTTTCAATAAATCCGGCCAGACGCTTTGGTTGCCCCAGAATGTGTTGACCTGCGTGCCATCGGGGTTGACGGTCCACAGTCCCTGGGCGCGCCAAAGGGGTTTGTCCGTGTATTCCCAACGCGTGTAGATGATCCGGCCGTCGTTCATTACCGATGGCAGGTAATCCGGCTCGTTATTGCGCGAGATCAAATAGATGTTCTCCCCGTCGTGGTCGCAGCGTGCAAGCACGTAGGCATTCGTCGGCGGCATGCAGCGCACGTAAGTGTGGCCTCGTGTGGTCGAGAAGGCGATGTGACCGTCTGGCAGGTAGATCGGGTCCATGTCGTCGAACCGGCCGTCGGTCAATTGAACAAGCCCCGTGCCGTCGACGTTAATTTCGTACAAATGGAACGATTTTTCGTTGTGCGGCTTGAAGCAGAAAACAACCTTCGTGCCATCGCAAGACAGATCGGGCCGCCAGAACGAACCGTGAAGCGGTGCCTGGGGCATCAGTTTGGTGAGCCTGCCGTCAGGTGATAGTCCGTCCACGATCATCAAACGCGCGCCCGGCACGGCCATGTACCCCAATCGGTGACGCGTTTCGTGTTGCCACTCTCGGCCTTGCGGGAAGGGCATGTCGACGTACAGAACTCGGTCGAAATCGACGACCGGATTCTTGAACGCGATCGACCGCTTGACTTGCCTGACCGCGAAATACAGTTCCTGGTCCGGGCCCGTCAGCGACTCGACCCGCTTGGCAAGGTCATCCAGCTTGGCCAACTCGTCGGCAAGATTCACCTGTCCCTGGGAACTGGCCACAATCCTGGCCGCCAATTCGCGAGCCCACTGGATCTCGTTCTTGATTCTCTCGGTTGTCGGTTTTTGATCGGCTTGGTGCAGCCAGTCGCGCTGGAGTGCGTCCCGCGCTTCGACCGTTGTCAAGTTGCGAGTCTCTGGCGTCCTCGGCGTAACGTAGGGGGCTACCGGTTCGGATGTGGACGGTCGGAATTGGATTCGCCGGCCCGCCTGGAGCATGATTTGGATCCACTGGGGCGAGAATCGCGCATCGTCGCCCAAGGCAACAAGATTCTCGTAGCTTTGCCTGGCGGTTTCGGCTTCGTCCCAGAATCGCAGATCTTCGGGTGCACACTTGGCGATTTGACATTCGGTGAGCGGCTTGTATTCGAGCGCTAAGTCGACCAATCGCCTCGCCTCGCGGACATTGACATCGTTGTCCAACGCGTTCAGATACCCAATGGGCCCCGTCTCCGTCCAATTGACAAAGCTCTCGTAGTCTTCGGGGAAGCTGGATTTCAGCTTGGTGAGCAGCGCACCGGCCAACTCGGGATCGAGCTGCAGGCCGCCTTCGACCAGATTCTCTCGCGTCCCCGCCATCGTTTCCGCGAAAGTAGGCCCCGAAACGTAGAACGTGTTGACGCGCTGTTCGAACTCGCGGGCCAGCTTCTCCACCGCCGCCACGCCACCCTGATAAAGCGCAGCGACTTCTTCGGCGCTCAGGGCCTCCTTGTAGATTCTGAGGTCGTCAATCGCGCCCTGGAAATGTTCGCCGGTACCACTGCTGGAGCCGATGAAACCCGCAGTTCCAGCGTCCGTAGCGACCTTGCCCGTTCGCTGAAGCGCCCCGATTTCCTTGCCGTCCAAGTATACACGGATGGCTTGGCCGTCGAACGTTCCGGCACAGTGGTGCCACCCGCCGTCGAGAACCTGTGCCGGATTGATTTCCGCGTCGCATTCCTCATAGCCGTTCACGTTCAATCCCATCGAGAGGACCGAACCATTCTCCTGGAATGAGAACAACAAACGTCCACCGCATTCTTGACGGAAGATGTCACGGAACCCCTTCAGATCCCTAGGCTTCGTCCACGCGGAGAACGTGATCGTCGCGATCTCGCCCAGCCTGGGACCGATGTTCGCCGACAGGGCATGCTCGCCCGACAGCCGAATCGCACTGCCGTGGACGCCTCGTGTCCTGGGAATGTTTCGATTGGCCTGGACGTTGGCTGCTGGAGCCCCCGCCACGTCGCAAGCGGTCGGCACGCTGCCACGTTCGTTGAAGGTCCAGTGGGCCAAAAGCGGTTTGTCGACTTCCGGTTCGTCGGCCTCCACCGGTTCGGCCAGAGCGGCGAGAGCTTGGATGCCGTTCTGATAGAGGTTCGTGATTTCCTCGGCCGTCAGTACGTCCTGGTAGATCCTCAGGTCGTCCATCACGCCATGAAAATTCTCACCGCCGTTCGACGAGCCGATGCACCCCGGAGCCGTGCCGCCGGCTGTAATCGTACCGGGTCGCTCAAGCGAACCAACCTCGCGCCCATCCAGATAAACGCGCATGAACTGCCCGTCGAAGGTGGCCGCGCAATGGTGCCAGCCGCCGTCCAATACTTGTTCCGGTTCGATCTTGGCATCGCACTCGATGTAGCCGCCGATGTTAAGGCCCAACGAAAGTATGGTGCCGTCGTGCTGGAACGAGAACAGCACACGGTTGTCGCCATCTTCCTTGCGAAAGATCTCGCGGTACACGTCCAGGTCGGTCGGCATCGTCCAAGCGGACAGCGAGATTTTCCCGAGCCCGTTGAAATCCGGCTTTCCGGGCACGCGCAGTTTGTGCCGCTCCGCGAATTGGATCGCGCCTCCGAACAAGCCTTGCGCTCGCTGAAACCCCGGCATTTGTGCGTTTTCAGGCGACGCATGGTGGGCTTTCTCGCTGGAATCAAAGCAAGCCGCGCCGAATTGCTCGTCAAAGTCCCAATAGGCAATCAAAGGCTTGTCCATCTCAAGCGGCTTGACGGCACCATTGCCTCGGGTTGCGGTTGCATCATCAGCCAAGCCGCTTGAAGTTGACACGGCAGAAACAGCGACAAGTACACATGCCAGCTTTCCTTCAAACCGCCGCATAGCTCGTTTCTCCTTTTTCTTGATCATCGCGGACCCAAGCCGCCGGACTTCATGCCGGCGGTGTGTGACTTTCAGCCTAGAGCCAACAGCAGCCCGCCATTCCTGGATGCCCCTGAGTTCATCTCAGGGGTGTTTCACCTCGCTGTTGGGAGGTGATAATCCACCGAAACAAGTTCAGTGGCATTTGCCAACTGCCATTTGTTGCGTATTCGTTAGGTCGAACGTCAGGCACCGCTGGCGTGAAGCCAGCGGCTTGATATCTGGGCAAAGGACAAGGCCCGGTTCCTATTGTCCACAGACGTGGCGGTGATCGCAAGAACGATTCGGTGATCCAATCGCAACGGGAAACCGCCTGAAGGCGGGACTACGAACGGTGATTCGTCTATCTCCGTTTCACTTTGAAAACGACGTCCGGGTCATACTCGCCCTGACCGCCGTCGTCCACGTCGTCGCGGCCGATGCAGTAGATCAGGTATTCGTCTTCTTTTACGACGTAACGTATGGGTTTGCCGTCGTACGGATCGGTGGGGACCGCCGGTAGGAAATCGGGTACCAGTTGCTGCAAGTCGTCGGGGATTCGGCCTCGATCGCGTCGATACCGTTCGATCGCGATAGCCGTCATCGCTGAATCGTTCAGCCCGTTTGCTCGCGCTGCGGCCTCCAGTGCGGCGTCGAGAGCCGGAAGCAGGAGTGTCGACAATGGGTAGCGGACTCTGTTTAGCGGCGAACTCGTTACAGCGGCTAAGTCCTGTTTGACTTGAGCCAACTCCTTGCGGGCCTGTGGCGTCGGCTTCTGGGCGGCAGCGAGCATCTTCTCCATGAGAGCCAAGTATTGACAGAGATCCTCATGACGATTGAGGTGTAGCATGTGGCCTGCGGCTGGCCCCAATTCACCACCGAGCGCCTCATCCCCTGCCGGATTCAGGAACGCCTGGATGCCGATTGTGCGTTCGCCCAGCAGCGAACGGCGGAACCCTTCGTTGTAGCGGGCGGTGCGGTAATCCTTGGACAATCGCTGCAGATCGGCGTCTGAGAATTCCACATGCGGCAACAGGCGGCGGAACAGATCGGTAGACACGCCGCCGACGGCGATTCTGACCAATTGCGAGACCATGACCGGTTCGCGCTCCAAGCTCTTGCCGAGCATGTTTATCGCGTGGACCGATTCGGCAGCGCCGTGCGCGTCGCCGCGGTGGGCTCGCACGTGAGCCTCCAGCGACAGCATTCGGGCGGCGCCGCGCAAGGTCTGGACGTGTTCCAGCAACATGGCAAAGCCATCCTCGAAGTTCAGGTCGTACCGTGCCGCACTGCCTTGTTCGGCGGCCCGATGGAGCCGCTCCATCGTCTCGGCGTACTTTGCCAATAGGGCCTCCACGTCTTCCAATTCCGCCCATGGCTGACCGGGCGGAGGGATCTCGGCGTTACTGGTGCCTACGACAGGCAGATCACCGGCGTCGGCGCTAAAGGCGGCACCGTCCAGCGGGGCCATCGCAGCCACCCAAAGCTCGGTCGTATCGACCGCTCCGTCCGGCAACGCGTAGTAGGCATCCAATTCCGCCGCAGATACGGGCTCGCCGCGTTCACTGATTTCGGCCAGCATGTTTTCCGCTCGGCGAGCCGCCGCTGATCGCCAACCGACTATGCCCAGACAACTTACCAGCATCAGCAACGCCATCACCCCCAGTCCAATCAGTAGGCAGCCTCCCACACTGAGACGTTTGGGTGCGCGTTTGGGCGGCTGTGGTTCCCCGTTCATTGATTTTTCCTTCGCGGCGAGCAGAGAGGTGTTGTGGTCGAATGAATTACGACCTGGCCCGTTACCGCCTATTCTCGCTCCAATGGCGGCAAATTGAAAGCATTGGACCACGATCGGTTGCAAGCCAAACGCGTTCCCGGCATACTCTTTCGTGACTAGGGCAGCTTGCCCGCGTCTTTCCACGACCGTCCGGTATTTCGTAGATGCCGCCCCTTTCTTAGAGGAAACTCAATAGGCATGACCGACATTTTCGCCGACCTCGCATGGCGAGGACTCATACACCAAGTGACAGACGATCAACAGTTGCCCGCATGGCTTCAGGCTGCTTCTCGCACCGTCTACATCGGGTTCGATCCCACGGCCGACAGCCTGCACGTGGGCAGTTTGCTACCGCTTTTGACGTTACGCCGTTTTCAGCGTGCGGAGCACCGGCCGATCGCCCTGGTCGGCGGAGCCACGGGGATGATCGGCGATCCCAGCGGCAAGAGCGAAGAACGGAATCTGTTGTCGGTCGAGACGCTGCGAGCGAATGTTGCGGGGCTGGAACGCCAAATGCGCAGGCTACTGGATTTCGATTGCGGCGACACGTCCGCCCTTCTGGTCAATAACTTCGATTGGATGCAAGGTTTCAGCTTCCTGGAGTTCCTTCGCGACATCGGCAAGAACTTCCCGGTGAATGTCATGCTTGCCAAGGACTCGGTAAAGGGCCGGTTGGAGCGGACGGACAGCGGCCTGAGTTTCACCGAGTTCAGCTACATGCTGCTGCAGGCATACGACTTCGTCTATCTGAACGAGCACTACGGCTGCGAACTGCAGGCTGGCGGCAGCGACCAGTGGGGCAACATTACCGCAGGAATCGACCTCGGACGGCGCATGCGCGGCGTCCAACTCTATGGTCTCACTTGTCCGTTGTTGACCACGTCGGACGGAACGAAGATGGGCAAGACGGAACAAGGCGCCATTTGGCTCTCGACCGCCCGGACCAGCCCGTACGCCTTTTATCAGTACTGGATCAACGTGGCCGACAGCGATGCCGGCATGTGTTTGCGCTTCCTGACCGAGTTGGAGCGCGAGGAGATCGAGGCATTGGACAGCTCGCGCGAGCAGGAACCGCACCAGCGACAGAGCCAAAAGCGTTTGGCAGAGGAACTGACGCGACTATTGCACGGGGAAGAGGGCTTGGCTACCGCACAGGGGGCAACGAACATCTTCTTCGGCGCCGAAATCGACGACTTGAACGACGCACAGTTAGTGGAGATCTTCGCCGACGTGCCCAGCAAGCAGTTCCCCAAAGATCAACTTGCCGGCGATGGTTTGCCGCTGGTCGATGCACTGGTTCTGGCGGGCCTGGCCAAGTCGAAAAGTGAAGCCCGCCGCACGATCAAGCAAGGTGGCGCGTATGTGAACAACCGCCGTGTAACCGACGTGGAAGCGAGGCTGACGGCCAATGACTTGGCCAGCGAGAGCGTGATCGTCTTGCGAGCCGGCAAGAAGCGATATGCGCTACTTCGTTTCGTGGACTGACGGCTGTTCGATCCGCAGTGCTTTGTGGCCATCCAGAATGCCCGGTTTTGCCTCGAACCGTGGCTCGCCATCCATTGTGACGCTCAGCAAGTCGTCGGTGCCTTTCTCGGTGTCGATTACGTCGCCGACCTGCAGATCCTTTACATCGGTCGCAGCGAGCTTCGTTTCTGCGAGAACTGCTGCCACGCGCACCGCACCCTTAGATTGACCGTCGCGAGATGGCGTTTGGCGGGTCCTCGCGCCACCGGACGCCGGCTCGCAGTTGTCGGCCATGCTACGGGGAATGGCCAGCGACATCGTCCCGCGTGCCTGACCGAGCGACAATTCGAACTGAATGTGTGCTACCGGCTCCGCGCACGCCTGAGCGCCCGGGAGGCACGGGTTGCTTTCCAAGGAAGCAATCTCTAGGCCGAGTGCGTCGACTTGTCTCCAGACGCCCTTCAGCTCGTCAAGGAACATCTCCACGATCCGAGTGGCCAATCGCTTCTCGATTTCAGTCAACGGTCGCTGTTGAGTCGCCGCGGTATCCAAATCGCCACCCAGCATGCGTTCGATCATGGGGAACAGGATCGAAAGCTCGACGTTCAAAGCGAACGGGGCATGCTCGTCGTTTGCGCAGAATGAGACCAAGCACGTGGGCGCGTCCAGACGCATCAAAAATTCGCCATAGGCTGCGCGATCAATGCAGCCGACTTCAACCCGAGTCGCTGCCCGCAACAATTCGGAGAGGGCCTCGGACAAGTTGTGCGCAAAAAACTCCAAGAGTTCGCGGAGTTGAGCGATTTGCTCTTCTTCCTCGCCGGGACTTGCGATGTCAGTAACGGCCCGCTGGCCCGCTGGTTCCCTTGAGTCGGGCGTTAGCGTTTCTTCGATCACTCGATGTTCGTCGCTGGATTCACCCTGCAGCAAACAGGCGATCTCTTCCTGGCTAAGCGTTTCCTTGCCCATGGTTCACTCCATTCACTACGTGGCCAGCTTCGACCCTATGTACGAACCAATCCGTCTCCGTAGGCGATGTATTTGTAGCTGGTCAGTTCCTTCAGGCCGCACGGACCGCGGGCGTGAAAACGATCGGTGCTGATGCCGATTTCGGCCCCCAAGCCGAACTCGCCACCATCGTTGAACCGCGTGCTTGCGTTCACCATCACTGCGGAACTGTCCACGCATTTGGTGAACTGCCGAGCCGCCGCCAAGTCCGTTGTGACAATCGCGTCTGTGTGGTGCGACCCGTACTTCTCAATGCGATAAATCGCTTCCTCCAAAGAATCGACGATGTTGACCGAGATCACCGGGCCAAGGAATTCGGCATAGTAATCTTCTTCCGTTGCCAGTCTTGCGTCGCCGAGGATGTGACATGTCGCTGCGTCACCGCGGATCTCGACGCCGTTTTCCGCCAGCGACTTGGCGATGCGGGGCAGGAAGTCGGACGCTACATCCTTGTGGACCAGCAGCGATTCGCAGGCGTTACAGACGCCCATACGCTGGCATTTCGCATTGATCGTCAAGCGTTCGGCCATGTCCAAATCCACGCGCCGGTCGACGTACACGTGGCAGTTGCCGGCAAAATGCTTGATCACCGGCATCTTGGCTTCGGCCGCAACGCGGCGAATAAGCCCTTCCCCGCCGCGAGGGATGGCCACGTCGATATACTCATCCAACGCAAGAAAATGCCCCACGGCTTCACGATCCGTCGTGCCGACCAACTGGACGGCGTCCGTAGGAATGCCATTCGCTTGGGCCGCTTCGGCCAGGATGTCGACGATGGCGCGGCTCGAGTGTGCTGCTTCCTTCCCGCCTCGCAAGATTACCGCGTTTCCGCTCTTGACGCAGATTGCCGCTGCGTCGGCCGTGACGTTAGGTCGCGACTCGTAAACAAAGAACACCACGCCCAGCGGCACGCGGACTTTGGATACCTCCAGGCCATTGGGTCGGACGGACGATTCGATCACTTCGCCGACCGGGTCTCGCAGCATGGCGATTTCTTCCATGGCTGCAGCGATGCCTTGGACCCGGTCATCGGTCAAACGCAACCGGTCTATTTGAGCATCCGTCAGCCCGAAGTCGGGTGCAGCGGCGATATCCTTCTCGTTGGCAGCCTGGATCGTGTCGATCCGCTCACGTAACAGAGCCGCCGAATGACGTAGCCAATTGTCCTTTTGGGCGCCACCGACCAGAGCCAACTCGGCGGCTGCCATCTTTGCGCTCTTTGCCATTTCTCGGCAGTATTCGCGTAAATCCTGGCCGTCAACACTTGTCATCCGCCCCTGTCCTCACCCTTTGTTTCGCATCCATCGACTGCCGTTAAATCGTGTCTGCGAAACGGTTTGGGAATTCCATCAGGAAGTATGGGGCAAATCCGCCTGCGCGTCAACGTCGCTGCCTGTGACCGAATCTGGTCCTGTCGGCTATTTGGGGCACAAGATTTTTATGTCCGAACGTCTTGACGGCAGTATAGGTATGCTGTACAGAAAAGTGTAGGATTCCTTTGCAGGATAGTTTGGCCTCGAAAAGCCCTATCGCACAAGACATTATGGCTGACACCCAAACCCAAAACGAGTTCGACGATCCGGTCATCTCAATTGGCGTTCTCGCGCAAAAGGTGGGATTGTCCGTCTCGGCCGTCCGGAAGTACGAAAACGAGGGACTCGTTATCGCGCATCGAACGGCCTCGGGACACCGTCTTTTCTCGCACGAAGATGTCAGCCGGGTCCGAAATATCCAGCACATGATTCAGGATTTGGGTCTGAACACGGAAGGGATACGCAGGATGCAAGCACTCCTGCCGTGTTGGGACCTGCTTCCTTGTAATGGAGACACCCGTAAGAGTTGTCCCGCGTACAAAGACAACACTCGACCGTGCTGGATGATCAAGGGGCTCAATTGCGCCCCCCAGGGGAACGAATGTCGGCGATGTGCGGTCTACCGATTCGGCTCGTTGTGCACAGAAGATGTCAAGCGTCTGTTGCACGACCAGAACGATATCCAGAGTGCAGGCGCGGCCATCCGAGAACTTCTACAGCGACTTAGAGAAACTAGGCAGGAGGGTTAGTATGCCGGAAGCCGTATTGGAAGATGTCCAGGTCAATCGCAGCATCGTGCGGTTGATCAAGGCAGACATCACCGAACTTGAAGTTGACGCCTTTGTGTTTTACGCCCAGCCCGATCTAGCGTTAGGTTCGGGCTTTGGCGGCGCCATTTCCGTGCGCGGGGGGCCCAGCATTCAAAAAGAACTGGACGAGCTTGGCCCGCTCGATACCGGACAAGCCGTGGTCAGCGCGGCGGGAAAACTGAACGCGTCCCACATCGTCCATGCAGTCGGTCCAAGATTCAACGAAGCGGACATCGAGGGCAAGCTACGGACGACGGTCGCGAATTCATTGAAAGCGGCCGAGGAGGTAGGCGTGAAACGGATTGCGTTACCTGCCATGGGCGCGGGCTTCTACGGCGTCCCGTTAGATCTGTGCGCTCGGGTCACGCTCGACGCGATCAAGAGCTATCTCGAAGGCGAGACAGAGATCCAAGAGGTCATAATCTGCGTCATCGACCGGCGCGAGTTCACGCCGTTCGAGGCGCGGCTTGCATCACTAAACTGATAAAGAAGAAGAGACACTCACTATGCACGATTTTCTTCAACTCACCGAACACACACTTCATAATGCAGCGTTGGCGTTCATGGCGCTGGTGTACACCATACGCATCTTTTGGTTCCTGCGGTTCAAAGCCGGTCGCGAACGCCAAGGCCCGACAGGAACCGGAAGCGTCATGCCGACCAGAAGCATCGTCTATTCCTGGGCGAACATTGCCATGCCTTGGGTCATGGAGAGTACACGGACGAAGTTCCTTTTGTACCTCCAATTTGTGATCTTTCATTTGGGTGTGACGGCAGCGATCTTGATGTTGTTCATTATTCCGCACCTCCCCGGTGTGCTTGAGAGCCAAATGATTGTGCTGGCTTTTCAGGCGATCACAGGTGCCGCGTGTGCGGTAGGGCTGATTCGCATGGTACGGCGAATCGGCAGCCCGCACATGCGAGCCATCAGCTCGCCGGACGACTATTTCTCCTTGGTGCTGCTGACGGTGTGGTTGCTTTCTGCCGCGTTGGCGGCTCCCTACGGGGCTCTGGAAATCGAGAATCTTGCGGGATCGGGAATGGGACTACGACTGGCGTTCTTCACGACGGCCAACTTCTTCCTGGTCTACGTGCCGTTCAGCAAGATATCACACTACTTGTACTATCCCTTCACGCGGTACTACTTCGGCAAGACGATGGGGTATCGAGGGGTCTATCCGGTCCGGCACAGCACAACCGATTGAGGCCGGTCTTTCATACATATCAAGTCTGCAAACCATCCGACGGTGGAGGAAGCTGATGAGCGAGAGTAAACCCAGATCCTATAAGGCCCAGAAGGTTCTGGAACGAATGGGAAAGAAACTGAACCGGCAGATTGCAGGTTCGATGGTCGCCTGTGTGCATTGCGGCATGTGTACCGATTCGTGCCACTACGTCTTGGCCAATCCCGACGATCCAACTTATGCGCCGGCTTACAAGGGCGACAAGATACGCAAGCTGTTCAAACGCCATTTCGACTGGACCGGCAGGGTTTTGCCCTGGTGGGTGAAAGCCGGAAGCGTGTTTACCGACGAGGAATTGGAGGAACTGAAGGACACGGTTTTCGGCAAGTGTACCAACTGCCGCCGCTGCTCGATGAACTGCCCGATGGGTGTTGATTTGGCAACGTTCAACCGTATGGCCCGAGGACTGTTGGTCTCGGTGGGGGTCATGCCCGAGGGCGTGTCGGTGGTCAGCAAGGACCAATGGGAACTCGGCAACCAAATGGGCGTTCTCAAGGAGGATTATCTCGAAACGCTGGAGTGGATGGAGGAAGAGCTGCAAGACGACCTGGACGACCCCAACATAAAGATTCCCGTCGACGAAACGGATTGTGAGGTCGTGTATTCCATCAACCCGCGCGAGGTTAAGTACGATCCGCGAAGCATCGCCGACGCGGCCAAGATTTTCCACTTTGCCGGCGAGAGCTGGACCATGCCCAGTGAATGCTGGGACATGACGAACTTTGGGCTCTTTTCCGGCGACGACGATCTCGGCGGCTCGGTCGCGCGGCGGTTGTACGAGAAGGCCGAGGATCTTCGGGGCAAGAAGCTGGTCATCTCCGAATGCGGCCACGGTTATCGATCCACCCGCTGCGAGGGGCCGAATTGGGGCCAGTACGATGTACCGTTCGAGATGGAAAGTTCGGTCCTCACCATGCTGCGGTACGTCAAGGAAGGTCGTATTAAGGTGGACAAGACGCGGAACACCGAGCCGATGACCTTCCATGATTCGTGCAACAACGCCCGAAGTTGCGGTCTGACCGAGGAGCCGCGCGAACTGCTGAACCTCGTGGCGACCGATTTCCGCGAAATGTACCCGAACCGTGCAGAGAACTATTGCTGCACGGGCGGCGGCGGGGCTATGAGCATGTCCGAATACACTCCGCGACGGCTCAAGTCTGCAAAGATCAAGGCAGACCAGCTCAAAGCCACCGGTGCCAAAGTGGTCGTCACCTCTTGCCATAATTGCGTCGACGGCCTGGCCGACTTGATTCGCCACTACGAGTTGGATATGGAGGTCACGCAGCTAGTGAACCTGGTGGCCAAAGCCCTGGTTGTCGATGAAAAGGTGTCCGTACCTGCCGAGGCGCCGGTCGAAGTGGCTCCGGAAAAGGCGCCTGCCCTGGCCGGTCGGACGATCGTCGTTGCGGACGACGAGCCGGACCAGGTGCTGTTGCTCAGCACGGTCTTCGAAGACCATGGCGCCACAGTCTTCGCAGCCACCAACGGCGACGAAGCTCTGGAATTGGCTCGCGCTCACAAGCCGGACCTACTGACCCTGGACCTTGCCATGCCGGGTAAAGAAGCAGGCGAAGTATTCGAGATGATCCGGAAAGACCCCGAGTTGGATCATTTGAAGGTTTGCATCGTCACTGGGCGGCCCGAACTGCGCAAAACGATCTACGATCGCTCTGTGGCGCCGCCCGAGGGATACTTGGATAAGCCTGTGACCGAAGAGTCACTGATGCTGAATGTCCGCAAGGTCCTAGAGTTGTCGCACGATGACGGGTGAGGCGCGTGATGGGAGACCTCTATCAGCAGTACTTTGACCGATTGCCGTGCTATCTCACGGTCCAAGATCGTGAGTTCCGAGTCCTTCACGCGAACGAGCGGTTCCGGAAGGATTTCGGCGACATCGACGGCCGATACTGTTATCAGGTTTACAAGCAACGCTCGGAAAAGTGCGAGGTCTGTCCCGTCGAACAGACGTTCTGGGACGGGCAGTGCCACCGACGCGAAGAGCGGGTTTGTTCCCTGGACGGCAGAGAGGTCTCGGTGTTGGTCGAGACTACGCCCATCTACGACGATGATGGTAAGATCACGTCGGTCATCGAAATGTCGACCGACGTGACGCACATCAAACGCCTGGAAGAGCAGCTTCGTCAAAGCCAGCAACGTTACCAGCTTTTGTTCGAGGAGGTCCCTTGTTACATCTCGATTCAGGGCCCCGACCTTCGCATGATCGAGATGAACCGAGCTTTTCAGGAGGATTTCGGCTCGGCTCTTGGGGCCCTAGGATGCAAGTGCTATGAAGTGTATAAACACCGAACCGAGGAATGCTTGCCCTGCCCGGTCCGCGAGACCTTCGAGGACGGCGAGATCCACACGCGCGAAGAGGTGGTCACGTCCCTTCAGGGCGAGCAAATGAACGTGCTGGTTACGACCGCGCCCATCCCGGACGACCAGGGTCGAATCGTCAGCGTTATGGAAATGAGTACCAACATCACGGCAGTCCGAGAACTCGAGTCCCACCTCACGTCATTGGGATTGCTGATCGGGTCGGTGTCACATGCGTTGAAGGGCCTGTTGAACGGGTTGGCCGGCGGCATGTATCTGGTCGAAACCGGTTTCACGAAAGACAAACCGGATCGAGTCCATAAAGGCTGGGAGATTGTCAAACGCAACGTCGAGCGCATCAAAGGAATGGTTTCGGATATCCTCTACTATGCGAAGGATCGCGAGCCCATTTGGGAAACCGTTTCGGCTGCAGAAGTTGCGGACGAAGTTTGTAGTCTGATGCAGTCCCGCGCGGCGGAACTGGGCGCGAAACTTGCCAGCGTTCCGGAGCAGGCGACCGGTGATTTCGAGGCTGATCCTCGGGCCGTACGATCGCTGCTGGTGAACCTTGTGGAGAACTCCTTGGACGCGTGCCGTTTGGACGACCAGACGGCCGAGCACGAAGTTACGCTTCGAGTGAAGGGGCTTCCGGAACACGTTCGGTTCGAGGTGCAGGACAACGGCATCGGTATGGATCGGGAGACCCGCGAAAAGGTCTTCAGCCTGTTTTTCTCGTCCAAAGGCACGGAAGGGACCGGTCTAGGTTTGTTCGTTGCCAACCGCATCGCACGGGCACATGGCGGCACCATCGATGTGGAGTCCGAGGTCGGTGTGGGCACAACGTTTGTCGTCCAACTGCTTCGGAAACGGCCTCCACAGGAGTCCACGGATCTATCCAATTGCGAAAAGGAGAACGCCCATGGCTGACAACGCGAAGACTATCCTTGTGGTGGACGACGATCCGGACACACGAACGTATTTGACCACGGTCCTGGAGGACAACGGCTTTGCCACCGCGTCGGCCAAAGACGGGACCGAGGCGCTCACGAAGATCGGAGAGAACCAGCCCGATTTGATCGCCTTGGACATCGCCATGCCCGAGAAGTCCGGTGTGGCCGTCTACCGGTCGCTGAAAGAAGACGAACAACTCAAGAGCATACCCGTGATCATCATCACTGGCATTTCAGACGACTTCAAGAAATTCATTTCCACTCGCCGCCAAGTCCCCCCGCCTGAAGGCTATATCAGCAAGCCCGTGGACTTCGAGCAACTGGTGAGCATGGTCAAGGACTTGCTGGGCTAGATTGCGGTCCGGTGCTGGATGGCCTTCGGGCGTCACTCGGAGCGGCCGGCTTGCTTCCATTCGATCGCCGAACGGACGGTCGCGTCCAGATCGTATCGGATGCGGTGCGTGATGGTTTCATGCAGACGAGTTAGGTCGGGGACGCGTCGTCGAACGTCCTCGAAATCCTTGTCGTATGCGTCGGCGTAGCTCTGGAATTCGATCGGCGATTGGGAGCCGACGGCATCGACGACTTTGTGGGCCAGGTCCAGAATCGAAATCGGCTGGTCGCTGCCGATATTGAAAACTCGGCCCAATGCTGCATCCTCGCGCATCAGTTCGAGTACCGAGGCGAGCACATCGTCGACGTGAGCAAAGCACCGAACCTGCTGGCCATCGTCGTGGACCACCAGGGGTTCGCCCTCCAACGCTGCGTCGACAAAACGCGGGAGGACCATCCCGTAGGCACCCGACTGACGCGGCCCGACAACGTTGAAGAAACGGCCGATGACCACCGGCAAGTTGTATTCTCGATGGCAGGCCAGGGCCAGGAATTCGTCGATCGCCTTCGACGCACCGTACGACCAGCGCGCCTTGGTGGTCGCGCCGAACACAAGGTCCTCTTCCTCGGTCCAGTTCGACTTGGGATTCTTGCCGTAGACTTCGCTGGTGCTGGCCAGGAAGAACTTGACGGGCTCGCCTGCATTCCACCGTTTCACCAAGAGCTCTAACAGAAGCTCCGTGGGATGGATATTCCGCTGGATCGTCTCCATGGGTTGGCGAGCAATCAAGGCAACGCCGACGGCCGCCGCCAAGTGATACACCTCGTCTACTGAGGCTGCTACGCGAGCGGCCAATTCCGGATCGCCGATATCTCCGCGAATGTATTCCAGTTGCGGATGATTCGAGACCGCAGCCAAGTTCTCGAACGATCCGGTCGATTCGTCATCGACCACCGTCACGTGGTCGCCGCGAGTCAGAACGGCCTCGGTCAGATGCGATCCAATAAAGCCGGCGCCGCCGGTGATTAGGATGTGTTTCATGTCGGGTGTCAGGTGTCGGGTGTCGGGTGTCGGGTGTCAGGTGTCAGGCAGTTGGAGGGAGGGGACCGAGTGCGCAAAGCGGAAGGTCCCGTACCTCGTGCCCCGACACCCGAAACCTGACACCTCTTTCTTCCGCCTCGGCGTTGTCAGTCCTTCAATTGGAACAGTCGTTTCAGCGCGTCGAGCAGTCCGTGTGGCGAACCGCTTTGCGCTTCGTCTCGGAGCGACTCTAGTGGCGGATGCAGTAGTTTGTTGATGAGCCGATCGAACGAGCGTTCCACTTCGGCGCGTGCTCGTTCGTCCAGTTCGCCCAGTTTGTTGTACAGTCTCGTCAGTTCGTCTTCTTTCAACTGGTCCGCCTGCGCCTTGAGCCGCCGGATAGTCGGCCCCGTGGCTCGATGATGCAGGTCGGCCATGAAACGGGCGGTCTCGGCTTCGATGATCCTTTCCGCCTTTGGCCATTCTTTCTGCCGTGCTCGCCGGTTGGCCTCACAAGCCTTTTCCAAGTCGTCAATCGAGTACAGATAGACGCCGAGAAAATCTCCAACCGCTGGTTCGAAATCGCGAGGCACGGCAAGATCAAGCACAAACAAGGGTCGCTGATTACGCGAGTGATGAATCTGCTGGAATTCACTGGATGTGACGACCGGCTCGCTGGCACCGGTGGTGCTGATCACCAAATCTGCTTCAACCATGGCATCCGACAAGTCCTCCCAAGGCCGGGGGACGCCGCCGACTCGGGCAGCCAAGCTGTGGGCTCGTTCCAGACTGCGATTTGCCACAGTGATCTCGCGAACTCCCTCGTCCATCAAGTAACGCAACGTCTCCTCGCCCATTTCGCCGGCGCCAATGATCAGGACCTTCTTGTCGTCGAACCGTTCGAATATCTGGCTGGCGAAATCGGCCACTGCCACGCTGGGAATGCTCACCCGCCGCTCGTTGATTGTCGTTTCGCTGGCCACGCACTTGGCGACACGTAAGGCGGTCTGGAAGGCCGCGTTGGTCAGCGGACCGGCGTTGTCGGCTTCGCGGGCCATTTCGTAGGCCTGTTTGACTTGGCCCAAAATCTGCGCTTCGCCGACAACCATGCTATCCAGGCTCGAAGCAACCGTGAACAGATGACGAATTGCATGTTCGCCGGATCGTTCTAGCAGCGCATCAAGAACCTCGCCCGGTTCCAGACCGTGGAATTCCGCGAGGAAGTCCACCACCTGATGGCGTGTCGGACAGGTCGCCGGAGCCTCCGCAGCCGTATAGACTTCGACGCGATTACAGGTGGAAATCAAAACCGACTCGGTATCTGGAAACTGCGTGCGGAGTTGGGCAAGCGCGGCTAACGCCTGTTCCGGCGAGAACGCGAGACGCTCGCGCACTTCGACCGAGGCGTTGTGATGGCTACAGCCGACCATCTGCAGCTTCATCGCACGCCTCCGTCCGTGGCCACGGGCGCGAGAGCGGATTCGTCAGCGGGCTCGGTGGGATTCGTAGGCGTGGCGTGTTTCGATGGGCTGAACAGCACGATGCCCAGCACCAGTCCAAGAAACACGAAGCTGGCTAACGTCAAATAGGCCACTTTTCGGCCCTGACGAGCGGGCTTGTAGAGCGATTCGAAAAGTACGACCGCAAGAAGCCAGAGGAACAAGCCGCCAGACGTCCAAACCACGGGATCCGACCAGGGCATGCCTGGCGATCGTTTGACGAGATTCAATACGACGCCGGCCAGCAGCCCAGCAGCCAAGAGGCACGACGAGGCGACCAGGGACAGTCTGTTCGCGCTTTGGAGCCATTCGAGGCTAGGCAAACGCAGTCCCAGGCGAGGCGGCAGCTTGTGTTTCAAACGATAGGACTGCACCAGGTACATGATGCCCGCAACGAATCCAAACATGACGCTTACCGCCCCCATCAGCAGCGCCACGCCGTGAATCATCCCCCATACGTCCAATGCCTCATCGCGGGGAAAGGGAGCGGTATCGCGAAACAGCGATGCCACGCCGATCAACAGTAACACCACTGGCAGCATAAAGATCCCGACGGCCGCTTTGGGTCGACGCAGCATCGTGAACAGATAGATCACGACCACGCCCCAGGCGAGCAACAACAGCCAATCGTGCCAACTCGATAGCGGCGGCGGCCGTTGAGGATCCGGGTTGGCACGCATCACCACGTAGACGGTGTGTGCCAGCAGGCCGGCGGCCGAAAAACCCACGATCACAAGCAGCCGAATCGGCGCGCGGAAGAACAGCCTGGAAACTTCCAGCAGAAGGGCCACCGAATAACTGGCCGCAAAGCAGAAGATATGGACGTTTGACAGCATAAAGCCACTCGCGATGCCCAACAGGTTCAGCTCACCAGTCCATTATGACGTCGACGCCCTCCGCTGACCAGCGTGTCACCCGCTTAGTGCCTTGATGGTGAGTAGCCGCGGTAGTGCGGCCGATAGCCGGTTGAGGGATAACCGGTCGTGGGATAGCCGTTGACGGGGCTGGCGGCCGGGACGGTGCGCTCGGGCGACGGATACGGAGATGCGGGTTGTTCCGCTGGAGTGGCCAAGTTCACCAGCGAATATCCCTCATAGGTCGGCATGGCCCACAGTTGGGTCGGGTTTCCGGATGGCTGGTTGATGGTGTAGCTTTCCACTTCGATCAACAGCGGCTGGGCCGGTGGCGGCAGTTGCACCTGGATGCGATGCGGCAGCGTCACCCCCGGGACGGGATAGTGACGGTGATTGGACGCGAGTACGGAACCGATCAGTTGCGATCGGGCATCGTACAGGTGTTGTTCGAGTATCCAGCCATAACTTGCGTGTACAACGGTGATCTTCGTCAAATCCCCATCGGGCGACGGGATGCGCGATCGAATCACCAACTGATCGGGGCCACGAGCGTACGGCCCCTCGTGCACAAGCGAAGGGTCCAGATACGCCAGGCCAAACGCGTCGACTAGCCAATGCGGTTCGATTGGCATGATTTGGCGAGCCGCGCTTCTTCGGTACTGATCGTGGCGGGCGTAGTAGATCGCTCGGGGAATTCCGGACGCGATTTGCGGTACGTCCACCAAGGCCCAAAACACCTCGTGATTGCTTCCCAAATCCAAGACTTGCCCAACGCCGAAGAAGTCGGCTCGCAGACGGAAGTTGCGCGGACGCTCGATGGCAATGTTGGCTCGAAGCGGCGGAAGCCCTTGAATCGACAGTTTCGCGTTGCCGGTCTGTACCTGTTGAATCGCTCCGCTGTTCGCGTTGACGACGCGAATCACGTCTTCGAGCGTTGGCGGAGCCGAGAAGGCGATCGGTGCGGGCTGGACTAACTGGTTGCGCCGGGGACAAGTCGCCCCGCCCGCCGCAAACAGCAGCAGCGCCATGAGGAGGTAGGCCAAAGCGCGTCGGTTCAAATCAGCATCCTTGCTTTGGGCTCATTCTGCATCGGCGAACAGAAGCTGAGCCAATTCCTCTTGGATTTCCTGTGACCGCGGTTCGTCCGGTGGCACTACGGGCACTCGGTATTCGGTCTCGTTGCGGCCGCAGAAGACAATCAGCAACTCGCGGCCCGTCTCGTCGTTCTCCGTCTCCTCCAGTCGAAGAATGCGGCGGCGGATCATCAGCAACGCCAATATGTATCGCACGTCCTCCCTGCCGGCCTGTCCTTCCAACTCTTGGAAGTAATGCAGCATCACGTCGTTCGGTGCCCAGTTGACCTTCTTCGCGTTTGGCTCCGCCATCTGGGACTTCCACGAGCCAATGGCGTCGTCCGGAGGCCCCTCCCACGCTTGTTCGCAGTAGTCGTAGCGCACAACCTCCGAGCCCTCGGCACGCAAAACCGAGTAGAACGCTTCGCCCGGCTGGAAGTCGCGATCCGTTTTCGCGCATCGGCGCGTGCAACGCTGGATTTCAAAATCAAGCATTTTTCATGTACGAGCTTACGGAATAGCGTAAAGCAATCAGCGTACTGCTGGTGTCTCGGGTGGACGCGGCCCACCCGGCTGTCGGGATCTTCAAAGAAAAGCTGAGGGATACTACGCGAAAGGACACGCCAACTCAATACTGCTCCTTGCGATGCAGCTAGCACCGCATGTGCGCGACGTGCCCATTTGTGCAATAATGGTCTCGATCGGCCTTCTGAATGTGGAAAACGCTATGAAAGTGATTCTCGCAGCGCCACGCGGTTTTTGCGCCGGCGTCAATATGGCAATCCAAAGCCTGGAACTGGCGATTAAGACTCTTGGAACGCCGGTGTATGTATATCACGAGATAGTCCACAACAAGTTCGTTGTCGAGTCGTTCCGTGGCAAGGGGGCTGTTTTCGTGGACGACCTGGCCGAAGTGCCGGAGGGCTCGAATTTGCTGTTTTCGGCCCATGGCGTCTCGCCCGACGTACGGCAAATCGCAGACGAGCGACGTTTGAACGCCATCGACGCCACTTGCCCGCTGGTCACCAAAGTCCACCTGGAGGCGATCCGTTTCGCCAAAGAGGGATATACGATCCTGCTGATCGGCCATAAGGGACACGACGAGGTCGCCGGAACGATGGGCGAGGCCCGCAAGTCCATCGTCCTGGTCCAATCCGTCGAAGACGCCGAAGCGGTGGCGTTGCCATCCGATGCCAAAGTCGCCTATCTAACGCAGACGACGCTTTCGGTTGACGACGCCGAACGAATCATTGGACGATTAACGGCTCGGTTCCCCCAACTGGTCGGTCCCCGCAAAGAAGACATTTGCTACGCGACGCAGAACCGTCAGGAGGCCGTGCGTCTGCTTTCCACCGAGGCGGACTTGGCCCTGGTGCTGGGCAGCCAAAACAGCTCGAACAGCCAGCGTCTTCGTGAAATCGCGTCCGAACAGAATGTCGAGGCCCATTTGATCGACGGGGCCTCCGACATCGCCCCGCGATGGTTCGACGGCGTGGAGACGGTCCTGGTCACCGCCGGCGCCAGTGCGCCGGAGTCCGTCGTGGACGAATGCATCAGCTATCTGAAGGATCGTTTCGGGGCAACCATCGAGTTGCGGACCATTCGCGAGGAGGATATTCGCTTTCCATTGCCCAAGTCGTTGCGTGCTGTGTGAAGTGGTTGGGCAAGCGGAAAAGAGGGCGTGCGAACGATTTGTAGCTGAGTTTGCAGAAGCTCAGCGCGCTGAAGTCTTGCGAATCCAGCGACTGGCGGCCTGTTCACGATTTCTGAATTTTCCGGCCGTTGCGGGATTTGTTATGTCCGGATTCCCAGCCGAAATACGATTATTGAGAAAGACGGCCGCCGGGAGATCTCGCCGCCCGACCGCCCACGAGCCGACCTGACCATCGCGAGAACTGTTTTCGGTCATTTATGGGGGAGTGGCAAGCAATGGATATTCAGTCTGAAGAAGGCAGACCGTCTCCGTGCCGCTGTCCGGGATGCGGGGCGACGCTCGGACCCCACCTGTTGTTGCCGTCCGTTTCCGTACCCTGCCCGGACTGCGGATATACGGTTTGGTGTTGCAGCAGGAGGGTCGAAGAAGTCCTGGTTCTTGATGTCCTGCCTGATAGGACCCCGGAACAGGGCGACATCGAGAGACTTGCCGATTCGCTGGCAGGCTCGTGTGATGTTCCGCGCATCATTGTCGAGTTGTCCCAACTCGATCGAATCAACAGTTTATTACTGGCCAAGCTGATCGTTCTAAACCGGTGCATTCAGCGTGCCAGAGGCAAACTTGTCTTGTGCGGACTGCAAGAACTTGTCCGGGAAACCTTCGTCTCGACAAAGCTGGATACGTTGTTCGAGATTGTCGAGGACGAAGAAACGGCATTGGACGGCCTCTTGTCGGGGAATCCTGCCTAGTGCTCTGTCAATTCTAAAAAGTGGGGTGAGCATCCTGCTTGCCGAGTAGTCGACGCTATCCATCGCAAGCTGGAAGCTTACGCCACGAAGGCGCTGACCCGAAATCTAAGGATTGACAAAGCACCAGCCCCTTACCCAACGCCGAGCGACGGGTATCATTGCTTCAGTTCGTCAGGTGCGTTCGGCTCGAATGGTGAACGTCCCGTGGCTTCCGGCTGGCAGCAAGAAATCCCAGTGAGGATTCGCGTTTTCGCCGCGACAATGGACTAACCGCTACAATCCGCGCCGACCGTCTAGATATCTCCGACCGGCCTCCTCCGTACATGCTAGGCTCTCTCTATAGGGCTCCCATGATTCACGTTCGAGAACTTACGAAACATTACGCGGACCTGCGGCAGGGCAGAATCGTTGCGCTGGCCGGTATCTCCTTTGATGCGCTGCCGGGGCAGATCTACGGTTTACTGGGGCCGAACGGTGCGGGTAAGACCACGGCGCTTAGAATCCTGAGCACGATGCTGCGCCCGATCAGCGGAACAGCAACGGTGAACGGTTTCGACGTCGTGAAGCAACCGGATATGGTTAGGCGGCAGATCGGCTTTGTCTCCAGCAGTACGGCGGTCTACGACCGCATGACCGGCTGGGAGATGGTCGAGCATTTCGGCCGTCTGTACGGTATGAATCCCGAACCGCTGCGCGAGCGAATGGAAGCGGTTTTCGCGCGGCTGCAAATGAATGGAGTGCGCGACGTGCTGGGCGCAAAAATGTCGACCGGCATGAAACAGAAGGTATCGATTGCTCGAGCCATCGTTCACGATCCGCCCGTGTTGATTTTCGACGAGGCCACCGCCGGCCTGGACGTCCTGGTGGCTCGAGCGTTGTTGGACACGGTGGTAGAGTTGCGCGAACATGGCAAGTGCATCATTTTCTCAACTCACATCATGCGCGAAGCCGAACGGTTATGTGACCGGATTGCGATCATGCACCACGGCCACATCCTAGCCGAGGGCACACTGGGCAAGCTGCGGGAGACTCACGACGAACAAGACTTGGAGGAGTTGTTCTTCAGGCTCATTTCGCAACAAGAGGAGGAGTCGAAGAAGGAAAGTGAGGTCGATTGCGAAGGCAAAGTCGTTCGAAAGTAAGGAGACGGGTGTCAGGTTTCAGGTGTCGGGCAGAGAGCACCGAATACACGGACCCGCACATCCTGACACCCGACACCCGACACCCGACGCCCGACACCCGACACCCGACACCCGACACCCGACACCCGACATCCGACATCCGACACCCGACACTCGACACCCGACACCCGACACCTGACACCCGACAGCCGCCCCATGAACTGGACCAACGTCAAACTGATCTGGGCTCGCGAAGTTCGGGATCAATTGCGCGATCGCCGGACGATCTTCACGATCGCCGTGCTACCGCTCTTGCTCTATCCCTTGTTGGGGATGACGTTCCTTCAGATCACCCAGTTCATGAAGGAGCACCAGACGCGAGTCTGGCTGATCGGCTCCGCGGCCCTTCCCGAAGATCCGCCCCTTCTGGACGGCGATCACTTTTCGGAGGGGTTCTGTCTGCCCGAGGAGGCAAGACTGCTGGACATGACTTTTGTGGACAGCATGCCGGACCGATTCGATACCGTCGAGCCTCGTCACGTGGCTCAGAGGGAAATCCGGAGCGGCCATTTCGACGCGGTCGTGTATTTTCCGCCCAACTTTGCCGAACGGCTGGCGCAGTTTCGCTCGCAGTTGGAAAGCCGAGCGGGAGGTTCACACCCGCCCGCTCTGGACCTTCAGTTACAGGTTCCCCAGCCGGAGATCTTCGTCAATTTGGCCAGCGACAAATCGCGTATGGCGTACGATCGCGTTGATCGCGTGCTGGACCGCTGGCGTCGAGAGATCATTCATCAGAACCTGCGAACCAGCAACGTGCCTGTGGCGGCCACCGAACCGTTCGAGGTGGCCGAGACGGACGTCTCCGAAGAAGAGACGCGCCGGGCGGCCGTGTGGTCGAAGGTCCTGCCGTTCATCGTTCTGATCTGGGCCTTGACCGGGGCATTCTATCCGGCCATCGACCTGTGTGCCGGCGAAAAGGAACGAGGCACGCTGGAGACGCTGCTTACGAGCCCGGCGCGGCGAAGCGAGATCGTTTGGGGCAAGCTGCTGACGGTAATCGTCTTCAGCGTGGCTACCGCGCTGTTGAACCTGATCAGCATGGGAATCACGGGAGCGTTCATCATGCAGCAAATCGAGCGCATGACGGACGTGGGGCTCGGTGTGGACCTCGGTCCGCCGTCGTTAGCGGCCATCGGCTGGTTGCTATTGGCCACCGTGCCGATTGCGGCGTTGTTCAGCGCTCTGGCGTTGGCCATTGCCGCGTTCGCGCGCAGTTCGAAGGAAGGCCAATACTACCTGATGCCGCTGCTGCTGATCACGCTTCCATTGATGACGTTGCCCATGTTGCCCACGGTGGAATTGGAACTGGGTACAAGCGTGATTCCGGTCACGGGCATGATGCTGTGGCTGCGTGCCCTGATCGAAGGCGAGTACGTGGAGGCCGCGCGATACGCCATGCCCGTGCTGGGCGTCACGATTGCGTGCTGTCTGCTGGCGATCCGTTGGGCGGTGCGTCAGTTCGAGGACGAGACGGTGCTGTTCCGCGAGAGCGAACGATTCGGATTGGGGCTGTGGGTCCGTCAGATGGTGCGAGACCGCGGCGAAACGCCTTCGGTGACCGAGGCGCTGATGTGCGGGGTGCTATTGCTGCTGGTGACGTTCTTTGCCAGTCTGCGGGCGGTACCACCCGACACATGGCTTACCTTCGTCAAGACGGTTTTGATAACGCAAATCGCCCTGATCGCTGGCCCGGTCCTGATCATGGCAGCCATACTGACGCGCAGCGCGCGCGCGACACTGTTACTTCGCGTTCCGCGGCCAATGTCCGTGCCTGCTGCCTTGCTGTTGGCCGTGGCCTTGCATCCATTGGTCGTGCTACTTGGCCACGGCATCCAGGCATTGTATCCGATGGGCGAGGAGACGTTGCAGGCATTGGCGCCGTTGATGACGGCCATGCGCGAGGCACCGCTGTTGTCCGTGATTCTGGTCATCGCTTTGGTACCGGCCGTTTGCGAAGAGCTGGCATTTCGCGGGTTCATCCTCTCCGGCCTGCGTCACACGGGCAGTAAGTGGGGCGCCATCGTGATCAGCAGCGTCTTTTTCGGCTTGACGCACGGGCTGTTGCAGCAATCGCTGGCCGCCATCCCCGTGGGAATCGTGATCGGCTATATTGCCGTTCAGACCGGCAGTTTAGTGCCCGGCATGGTTTTCCACTTCACGCACAACAGCGTGTCCCTGCTTTCCGGGCGCGTCACCGCCGAATTGGTCGGACAGTATCCGCTGTTGGGCTTGCTGTACCAACCCACCGATAGTTACGTGCTGACGTACACCTACCACGGGCCACTGGTTCTGGTCAGCGGGGCGATGGCTCTTGCGCTTCTCCTCTGGTTTCGCCGCCTACCCTATGCTCGGTACACCGAAGAGGAACTGCAAGAGACGCTGCACCATCAAACGCCCCCCGCGACAGCCGAAGCATGAGCATCACTGTATCCCGCCGAGTGTGATCGCTTACAATAAGTTCTTCCGACCTGACGCTGCGTATTCCCACTGAGGCCAGCGTCCGCCGACAGGCAATCGCCTCTGATGGTGATAGTGACTCAGAAGGACTTGTTATGGATAGAACTGCGATTTTTCTGATCGCGTTGACTGCCGGTGGTTTCTGCTTCTCGGTTTCCGCGGCACAAAAACCGGATAATCTAGCCCGTCGCGCTACCCCTTCGGCGATGAGCGCATCGACGGCGTCTGATGGCAAATACGGGGTCCTCAGACTGCTGGACGGAGAAGACGCGACACACTGGGCCAGCGGCTCTGCCTATGAGCTTCCCCATTGGGTGAAACTCGAATGGAAGGAATCCGTTGCCATCGATACCGTGGTTGTCGATATCTTCGCCCGGCAGGGTGCGAATCTGTATGCCTTTTGGAGAGAGGCCGAGGTCGAACTGAGCGACGGATCGAAGACCACCGTGAAATTCGGGCCCGGGGAATCGGGATGGGCCGCATTCCGGTTTGACGAGCCCGTAACGACCACTTCGGTGACCCTCCGGGTTTTGGCGGTATACGAGAGGAAGACATACCTCGGCATCAACGAGATTGGTGTGTTCCTTGATCCGCGACGACTTATCGGGCCGCCCAGAGAAATGGTCCGGGCGAAGCGGCGCGAGGAATTGACGGTCCGGGGCAGTCCTTCGCATCCGGTCGTCTATGCGACTGCCGAAGACCTCGCCCGGGCTCGTCGCAACGCCGAGACGACCGTATGGGGGAAGGCCGAGAAGGCGAGCATTCTGGCGGCAGCCGCAAAATGGCTCGAGCACGACGAGAATTACTGGCTGCAGTTCTTGCCTGAATCCGGCGCGTGCTATGCATATGGATTCACCGGATGCCCGATCTGCGGCTCGCCGTGCGGCACGTGGGGCGGCGCACGATGCACATGGGATCGCCCAAGGACGGTTGTCTGCGCCAAAGGACACAGTCTGCCCGACGAAGGACATCCCGACGACGGCACCGGATACGTTGCCCAAGACAAACGCATCCACTACATCATCGGCACGTGGAACGCTTGGGTCACGGAACAATGGACACGGAATGCGCTGCCCAGCCTCGCGCACGCTTACGCATTAACGGGTGACGAGAAATACGCCGAGCGCGCAGCCCTGTTCATCGACGCGCTGGCCAGCATCTACCCGGAATCAACGTCAGGCTCATGGGACTATCCCAGCCGGCCCCCGAGCGGCCGTTTCGCGCGCCCCTGGTATCAGGTTGCCCGGAATCTGGTGGTGTATGTCGATGCCTACGATCTGATCTACAACAGCAAGGCATTGGACAAGCCGTCGTTGAGGCCCCGCCTGCACGATACTCTTCCGGATGGTCCTTCAGCGCAACAGCGGTCCGTGGGCACCAGCGACGCGAAAGGGCAATCCTGGGCTGATATGACCCGCCGTGAGAACGTTGACATCAACATGATGCAGGACGCGGCGTATTACTGTTACAAGCACACCTTCAGCGGGAAGCTTCACAACGGTCACGCCGACTATATGCGCGGCGCGTTGGCCGTGGGCGTCCTGCTCGGCATCCCCGAATACGTGTACAACGCCGTCGAAAGCCCGTTTTCGATCTACGCGATGGTCCTCAACAACTGCGACCGCGATGGCCGCTACTACGAGACGGCCCTCGGCTACGCCATGCACGCACGCGAGTTGTACCTTACGTTCGTCGAGCCGCTGGAGCATTGGCGCTGCGAGAAGTATCCGGAGGGAGTCAACCTGCTAGACGATGCGAGAATGCGCAGCTTCTACTGCCTTCCCGATCTGGTCATGAACGTTGCGGGCCATGTTCCCAACTTCGGAGACTGCGGGCCGGACAACCATTGCCGGTTTGCCCAGCTCACACCTTTTTCGTCCCGTGACTACGACTACGCCGAGCGATTGCACGCTGCCTGCTCGGGCGAGGAAAAGGAAACATACCGAAATCTTTTCAGCTTCCTTTCTCGCCTGTTCAGGCGAATTTGTGGGCGAATTCTAGCTGTGGTAGGCTGCCAAGGTTGTGA
>JACKQG010000419.1_pt1 | contig 62155 bp, 25 predicted proteins | sample 8237621 | NCBI WGS metagenome assembly JACKQG01 (sample SAMN15677084, study PRJNA649215) | marine metagenome | biome: marine; feature: Black Sea; material: saline water; isolation source: suspended particulate matter (SPM) from the Black Sea western gyre | collected 2013-06-09/2013-06-10 | depth... | reverse complement strand
AAAGACGATTCGTCGCATGTTATCAATCCTCGTCATAATCGAGGCATGAATGGGACTCACCAATACGTTGTACACGCGCAGGGGATCGTGGAGAATATCCTTGGCACCGACACTTGTCATGAAATGCATCCACGACATGGCGCCGTTCCAATCGTCTACTTTCTCCAGGAGATCTCGCCGAACCATGGCAAAGGAGACAATGGATGAGAGCCCACCACCAGCCAAAACGTGCTTTGCCTCCAATACCACTAACGGCTCTCCTTTGTTTGAGCGTCTGCGTGGCTGTGGCGGCCGAGCCGCAAAACGAAGAGTCAGATGAGATTCGCCAGGCCCACCAATGGGCCGAAGCTGCTTTCGCTAAACCCAGTCCGTTGCCTGGTTCATCGGGAACATCCGAACCCGGGGATGAATTGGTCGTCTTGTTCAAGAGTCACAAGGTGCTCAAGAACCGCACGGTCTGGAACACACCACTGAAACTTGGTCAGACGGTCTACGAACAGGGGATCTACATGGATGCCCCGGCGGCGGTGCGAGTGAACTTGGTACGTCCGGCCGTCGAATTCACCGCCACGGTAGGCATCGACAACAACGCGGACACGCAGCGAATGCCCGATGCCGGCTCTGCGCGCTTTCACGTCGTCGTGGGCGACAAGCGAGTCTTTACTACGCCCGTGTTGAAGTTGCAAAACGAGCCCATGCGCATACGTGTACCTCTCGATGGCGCGCGCCCGTTCGTCATCGAAGTCGACGACGGCGGCAACGGTCGTGGCTGGGATCAGTGCACGTGGGGCGATGCCGCAGTCAAGTTCGACGATGGGTCCGTCCGATGGCTGGACGAGTGCATCGTCTGCCCGTGGCGCAGGAACCTCTCGACGGCACCCTTTTCCTTCACCTACGGCGGCAAGCCTTCGTGGGAACTTCTGCCCGGCTGGGATTACACGACGGAAGCAAAGAACGGCGATGACGTCCTGCAGCGGCTCGTCGCTTTCAGAGACCCGAAGACTGGCCTCGTGCTGGAATGTCATTTGACGTGCTACTCCGATGCTGCAGGCGTCGACTGGGTGTGCCACCTCAGCAATACGGGCACGCAGGACACGCCGATCATCGAGCAGTTCATGCCGCTGGATACTGTTACGTTGTTTGAAACCGAGCTTCCCGAGCGATCGGCGACATTGCGCTGGTCCAATGGCGATGGTTGCACCGCCGCATCATTTCTGCCGCACGACGAGGTGCTCCCAAACGCCCTGCCGCGATCGTTTCAGGCCCGTTCGTCGGACACTTCGTGTTTTCCCTTCTTCAACCTCATGGGACCGCGCGCCGGTTGGATTCTGGCTGTGGGTTGGACGGGCGGCTGGATGGCTGATTTCCTGCATGATGCCGACGGCCGTGTGGCGGTTCGTGCGGGAATGCAGAGCACGCATTTCCGCCTTCGACTCGGCGAACGTGTACGTACGCCGCGAATCCTACTGATGCGCTATCACGGCGACGAGATGATCGACGGTCATAACCGCTTTCGACGGTTGATGCTCGACCACTACGTCCAGCGTCGTGACGGCAAACCCGCCGAGCCGCCCGTGGCCTCGAACAGCACTGCCGGCCTGTGGGTTCGAGCCCAACGTGACAAGCGGCCGTTGGGAACACTCACCGAGCAAACCGAACTGGCGGCAATTCCGCGAATCGCCAAACTCGGCTGCGAAGCCTACTGGATGGATGCTTATTGGTTCCCGCAGCCGTGGGGCACGAACGGCGGTAACTGGTTTCCTCGTCCCGATGATTTCCCACGCGGGCTGCGTCCCTTGAGCGACGCCGCTCACGCGGCGGGCATGAAGTTCGTGCTCTGGTTCGCCCCGTTCTTCGTGCGCGACGGCACGAAGTGGGCATTGGACCTGCCGCAGTACGTCCACGGCGGTGGGCAAGGCCGGGGCGGGGTCTGGAAGGTGGCCGACCCGGAGGCCCGCCAATACCTGATCGACTTTCTCTCGCAGCGAATCGACGACTGGGACATCGACATCTACCGCGAGGACTTCGGCATCGGCGCGCCGCCGGAGGAAGGTCCGGATCGGGTAGGCATTGCCGAGATGCGGCATGTCGAGGGTTTCTATGAGATCTGGTCCGAACTGCTGCGGCGCCATCCCGGCCTGCTGATCGACAATTGCTGTGGCGGCGGCCGGCGGATCGACTTGGAGACCAGCAAGCTGGCCTTCACGCTTTGGCGGAGTGACTACAACGACGTCGGCCAGGGTCTCAAGGGTCCGGAAAACTGGCCGCGGATGGCGCTGGGAGACCAAGTGATGGTGACCGGTCTGTCGCTGTACCTCCCCTTTCACACAGGACCCATCTGGGACACACGTCCGTACTGCTTCCGCAGCGCCATGACCTCCGGGATCGTTCTGTACAACGACCTGGATCGAGACGAATGGTCCGACGAACTGGCCCGGCAGGCGATCGCCGAACTGCAGGAGTTGCGACCGCTGTTCCAAGGCGACATCTATCCGTTGCTGCCGCTGACTACCAGTCAGGCCGACTGGTACGCCTATCAACTCGACCGCCCGGATCTTGGCAGAGGCTGCGTCTTCTTCTTTCGCCGCCCCGATTGCACGCAATCCGCCCGTGAGGTTCAGCTTCGCCATATCGACATCGAGGCGACCTACTTGATCAGCGTCACCGGCGAGACGTACGACATGGCCAAGCCCAAAGAGGTACGTGGCAGTGAACTGCTGCGACCTACCATCCAGATCGAGAAGCAACCTGGATCGGCACTGCTTCGTTATCACCGACTATCGCGTTAACAGCCGTTTGATGGCGATATTGCGGAACATCACTGGGTCTCGATGCCCGGCGAAGCCGAAATGTCCGCTCGTGCGATCTTTTCCCGGATGGGGGCGATCGCCCATGTATTCGGTGATTTGGCTCACATCCGCATCCACGATGACTGTGCCGTTCAGTTCGACGGTAATGGTCGAGCCCCGCACGGTCACCTCTTGATAGTTCCACTGCCCTACCGGCCGCAGGTATCCGCGATGGGCGGGAACCATGCCGTATATCGAACCGTGAAACTGTCGCGGATCGAGTTTGGCGTACTTCTCGGCCGTATCATCAATCACCTGCAACTCGGTCATGCCGTCGTACGAGGCCCGTCCTTCTCCGGGGTAGCGAATCGCAAGTCCATTATTGCCGCCTGGGGGCAACTTGAATTCCAACCGCACCACGAAGTCCTCGTACTGCTCTTCGGTGAACAAGACGCCGCCCTTTCCAGGTTGGCAGACAATCGAGCCATCACGGACTTCGTAGTTCTCCACGGCCCCGGTCCAGCCGGTCAGATCACTGCCGTTGAAAATCGGCTGGAATCCCTGTGCCGTGTCATCGCCACGCAGTCGTCGATTCGCCTGGTCGGCTGGTATTTCCCGCAGGTTGATATTGCGCCAACGGATCTCACCGCCGTGCGTCTGCAAGTGAATCGGACCCTTCGGCCGTAACGGAGTGAGACGTTCACGGTCCCAGTAGTTTTCCATGATCGCGTTGTCAACAACCAGCTTGTCGTTCAACAGCACGGTCGTACGGCTACCGATTTGGGTGATGCGAAACTGATTCCATTCCCCGAACGGTTTGTCGGCCAGGACCGACGGCAGTTGGCCGGGCGCGTCGGCGCCATTGTTGTGCAGTCCCCCTGAGCCTTTGTCCGCGCCGCGATCCCATTTGCCGCCGGCTTCGGTGTAGTCCCAGATCTGGACTTGCGGCGTGCCGCGCAGATAGATACCGCTGTCGGCTTTGGCCACCGTCTTGTACTCGAGGTGAAATTCGATGTCCCCGAATTCGTCTTGAGTAGTGGCGTATGGACCGTGGCCGTCATTCACCAGTTCGCCGTCTTCCACCCGCCAATGCGCCAGAAAATCCTCTTGTTGCGTGGCGATCGCTTGTTCGCGTTCTTCCGGCGGCGCCTTCGCGGTCTGGTGTGGATTGTCGCCATGCCACCCATCCAGGCTCTTGCCATCAAACAACGCTCGAAAACCTCCGGGAGGATTCGGTTCGCCCGCCCGCAGGACACCAGCAAAGAAGAACCCGCCGAGCACCAGCAGGGTTGCGAAACGATGGGGGATACTTGTCGGCGTTAATCTCATAGTTTGGACCTCAGGGGTGTGCCGACGCTGTGCGCGCCGTTGTTAGGAGTGGGTGGAGCCGATTGGTCGGCCGTCATTTGGTGGCAGTGACTCGCATGTAAGCGTCCGCGGTCAAGCCCGAGGCAAGCTCCCGGACATGAATGCGCCACAGCCCGGGCACGTCGTTGCGTGCGATGGTCGCAGCGAGCTGGACCACGCCATCTTTGGCGCCGTAGTAACCGCTGAACTCGGCGGCCTTGCCGGAGGGGTCAATCAGATCGATCTTCACTGGCACGATGGCGTCCATGGGCTGGCCGTCGTCGCCAACAATGGCGATCTTGATGTCGACCCGATCGCCGGCGGCGGCGGCTTCGGGCACGCTGATCTGTACCCGGTCAATGGCCTGGTCGGTGACCATGAACACTCGGCCCTCGCAAGGCCCGAAACGCTCGGCGATCGTGGTGGAGCCCTCGCCGGAGCGGGCGGTCACCTCGCGGTTGGACAGCAGGTTGTACACATGCGCGCCGGGATGGCGGATGCTCAGTTCCGCTTCGGTGGGCAACCCGTTTTCCATGACCAGCCCGTGATGGCCTACATAGTCACCGAACTCGCGCAGATCGTTGACCGCGAACAGGTAGTCGGTCGATCCGTAGCTACGCACGCGGGTAATGACGTCTGGCGTCGAGCTTTCGGCGTAGCGTTGATACGTTGCGTCAAGTTCCGATCGCAGTTTGGCTGCGGCTGCAATGTTATTGCTGCGCGCCTGGTCCGCCTCGCGCGGTCGAACCTGAGTGGGCAGCAAGATGTCGGGCTTGACGACTGGACACAGATTCTCGTCGCCCACGATGATGCCGCCTGCCTTCTGGAAGGCCTGCGCAGCCGTCACCACGGACTGGGGCAACACGTCGCAGGCGGGCATGACCAGAATCTTAAAGTCGGCCAGGCCCTCTTGCTGGATGGTCTCCTCGTAGATCACACGCGGCTGGAGTCCTGCGTAGCGCAGGATCAGGTAAGCGTCACCCTCCCAACCGCCGTTCCAGCCATACGTGCCCCGCCGCGCGAACATCTGCGAGGCGAAGCTCTCCAGGAAAGCCACGTCGGACTTTCGGTCGGGTATCTGCATCAGTGTGGGACCGAGCGGCCGGACCACCGTGTTGACCAATCGCTTGAGTTCCCACTTGGTTTCCGGGTTGGTGTATCGGTAGGCTCCGTGCTTGTCTTCCAGCGGCACCAGCGAGCCCCAGCCGTGATACATAATGCCCTGGATCGGACGTGATATCTTGCTCCACAGCGCCTCGCGCAGATGCATGGGGGCGATGGTAACAAAGCGCGCGTCGGGGATCTCGCGTTCCCAAGCGGCCCGGTAACGCCCCGAGGCATCCACCGAGCCGGTGCCCGACGGGCGCACGTCCTGGTCGGCAAAGTCGCCGGTCTGGGCGCTCGCTTCCTCGCCGGGTTCGGGCGCGGTCTGGCTTCGGTACCAGATGATCTGGGTCATTTTCATGACCTGCTGGTCGCCGCGCGTGGCCCCGCCTGCCATGCAAAACAGCTCGTCGCTACACAGGCCGATGCGGATCGGGTCCGGGTACGAGTAGGTCCAGTGGGACAGGTAATCCACGTCGCCGCCGTTGCCGTAGACGCTGGCCACGCGCACGGCCGGATCGTGGAAGGTCCAGAAGTCATCGTTGCCGCCCGACTTGAGCCCTTCGTGCAAGGCCGAGTGCATGGCGTTCCAGCCATCGCCCTCTTTCCAGAACCACTTGTAGTACACGTACAGCGGGTAGTCGTCCGGGATGACGCGGTCGGCCGGGAAGTCGGGTATGGCCTGGTATCGCGTACCTCGCTGCGTCTGGACTCCGTCTGGGATGTCATCCAGTCCCGTCGCAACCTTGAACGCTTCACGATCGTGGGCGTGGTAGCAGGGGCGAGTGTGGCCGCGCACCTCGGTGTGCACCATTGCGGCCTGCATGGCGGGATGGCTGCCGTATGCCTTGGAGACGGAAGCCCCCACGTTGTAGCAAAACTTCGACATCTCCGGGAACAGGCCGCACACATCGTCGTCCAGGTGCTTGCCATCGGCTGCGACGCGACGCAGTTCCTCTTTGCTGTTTGCCCAGCGGCCCGGCGAAAGGCCCGAGACTACGCCAATGCCATTCGCCAGAGCTTTGTCCAACGAAGCGATGGCCTTTTCCATGCCCTCTTCCGTTGCCGGCTCGGTCGGTTCGCCCGCCTCCCAGATCTTGCCAAAGTCCGCGCCGATGCCCAGCGAGTGCGTAAAGCCCAATTCGGTCAGCCAGTCCATCTGGCCCAGCGATCCGCCCCACATGACCACGGGCATGGTATGCGGCAGCGGGCGAGGGACGATGGTGATTTCGAATTCCTGGGTGCTGCGGAAGGGATTCTCGCCGGCAATCTCGATGGTTGCTGCCAGACGGTAGACGTCCGGGCGCAGTCTGGTGTCTATGTCCAAGTCGATGATATGCCGCTGGCCCGGTCCCAGATCGGGTATCGGCTGCGCAGGTTGTGGCACGCCTCCGAACAGGAAAGCGGCCTTTGCCCCGCTGATCACTTCACGCCGTTTGTTGATGACGGCGAAGCTGACGGTGGCATCCTCTTCCATGCGCACAAAGACGCGGCGCAGCGAGGCGGGCTCGAAGGCCGCGGAACTGAACTCGAGCACGCCTTTCGAGATGCGTACCTGGTCGATGTAGCCGGGGAAACCGTGATAGAGGCTGCCCACGCGGTCGCCGAGAGTCAGGTTCTTGACGCCGGATGCAACCGCTCCGTATTCAGGCCGGTCATCACCACCCTGGACGGTGCCGTTGATGTAGAAGCGGCCGGAACCCTTGCCGTCGTACGTAAAGGCGATGTGGTACCAGACGTCCGGTTCGAAGACGTACTGGTTGGAGGTCCAGGTCGGGTGCTCGCCAGCCATGCCCAGCAGCATGCGCAACCGCCGCCCCGCCCCGCTGTCGCCGCTAAGGATGAGCTGCATCCCCGATTCATCCACATAGCGGTTGTCGAGCAGGAAGCTGTCCGGGTAGCCTTCGATCTGCGGCTTGGGCTTGATCCACATTTCTACGGTGAAGGCACCCTTGGGCGTCAGCTCCGGCACGGCTTTGGTCCGAGCTTGATGCGCCGTGTCCTCATCCGGCCATCCTCGCCAGGACTCCAAGCAGCCGCCGAAACGGCCCTCGGCCACAACCTTCGCGCCATTAAGCGTCAAGTCATGCCCGTTGCCCGAGCTGTCCTCCAGCTCCGCCCCTTCATCGAAGTTCCACAATCCGACGACATGGTCGCCCGTAGCATCCTCGCCGGCGTAAGGAGTGTTCCAGGGTTCGGCCAGTTGAACCTCGTCCTGCGACCACGCCAAGCCGCACAGGAACGGCGTTATCACGACCGCCATCAATGCTCGTCTCACGAGAGATTCTCCTTCAGAAATGCAAGTAAACGTTGCCCGATCCGTTGCTGCCCACGCTCGTCGGCTATTCATCCGGTCCGAATTGCCGACGACTCACTTAAGATGATACAGCACTGGCAATCCGGTCACCATCCATTGGGCACAGCAGAACGTCCTGCCACGTAGCGTCGGGGAATCGTGATGCTTAGAATACCATCACTTGCGAACGCCCCATCCAAAACGATCCTACAACGAAAGCCAAGCACGATGTCCGACAGTCTTCTTACACGCCGTGATTTTGTTCGCGTCGCCGGAAGTGGAGCGGCACTAGCTGCGATTGGACAGAACTGCTTGGCCGCGGAGCGCGACAATGAACCAATCGAGGACCCGCTGTTTCGCTTCGTGCAATGGAACGATGTCCACATTGACGAAACGCAGCCATCAAGCTACCGATTGGCAAACGAGAAGATGAAATACCTTGTCAACTGGATCAACAAGACAGAACGCCAATCTCGTCCCGACTTTGTTATCGGCGTCGGCGACATGATCCACGGCGGCGCTCCGGCGAGCCTGGGACCGGACATCCGGTTACAGAAATCCCTCCTTGCCGACCTGGAGATTCCGTTCCACCCCGTGATTGGCAATCACGAGAACGTGCAGCAGGAAGGGAACGCGAGCTACGAAGCACCATTCCGTGAAGCCTTTGGCGAGGATCGGACGAACTACACGCTGAAGCACAAGGGCCTTTTGTTTGTTTTGCTCAACAATTCCGGAGCCCCCAGCTCGAATTCCCGCGACGTGGGCAGGCGTCGAAACGAGTGGTTCCGCAGCGTCCTGGACGGCTCCGACGATCTGCCAAAGATCGTGTGTTGCCATATCCCGCTGGTGCCGCTGCGGGACGAAGCGGTGCTGAAGAAGAGTTTCGGTTTCATCAGCTATGCCGCACAAGACGATCAACTGCTCCGTCTGGTCGACCAACACGCGAAGTCCATTGTCGCGGTCCTGTCCGGCCATCTTCATTTGACGGGCGTCGTCACTCGCAACGGTGTACATCACGTCTCCATTTCCGGGACAGCCAGTTATCCCTGTGACTTCGCGAGCTACGATGTGTATTCCGACCGAATCCGGTTTCGCGTCCACAGCTTGCCCCAGCAACTGTCCACGCCGGACACGAACATCCATGGCCGCCCTCGACACGCGGTCGACTACACCGACGCAACTCACCCCACACACGAGTCCTACATCAAGGGCAATCCGTCGGAGCGAGATGCCGAATGGCGCTGTCTGGTCGGGCATCATCGGCCAGCGAATTGATGCGGGAAAAGACTTGCCCCCCTTTTTCTCATTTCAATACCGGGCGGAAAAGCGGTACGTGATCCTCGACCTTGACGGTGACATCTCCAACCGTCAATGGTGGATCCGGCTGGCGGACGAGTGATGCCGATGATCCCGGCAGAGTCAATTGCAGAAACCGAATCACGGCGGAGGCTCATCTGCCAACGGAAAAGGAGGAGCCCAAATGAAACATCAGCGACGTCCGACGCAAATCGTGACCGCAACCCCCACGCTGCGTTTTCCATTCGATCTCCACGAGCTGTGAACGCATTGATGCTGTTGGCCGCCCAGCCGCGGGTGTACGCCGCGAATTGGGCAAGCGAAATGACGTGCAATACGGCCTTTTGCTCGCTTGGTGAAATGGAGTTGGACTCTGCCGGGAAGCAACTCAACAAGGGATAGCCATGTCAGGGCGGGAAAATGATCTCGCCGGACCTGGGGCCCTGGCCGTCAACGATTTGTATCGATACTGTCTGGCCTTCGATGGTACCCTCCGTCCGTTCAAGGGATGGCGCCAGGAACATGCAATTGGCGTCCGCTGTGACGGTCCTTTCTTTCTTTTCTCCAGGTAATTTGAGCTTGGTCACCGAAGTGGTTTTCCATGTCGCGCTATGCACGTTGTTCAATGCTTCCGCGACACCGGCAAACGCAACGGCGGCCCCGCTGCCGGGCACGAGCCATGACATCAGCCCGAAGAAGGCAATCAGAACGGACGCAGCCAGAGCTATTTTCGTTGTCGTTTTCATGGTTTTGCCCCGCGGGATCATCGCTCAACGGATGGTCTCTGCTGCGGGAGAAATCGGCCGACTTGGGACAAGTCGGCCGAAGATTCGTCTCGCTTAAGCGAACCTAGATGACTCACTTTCATTCGCTCAATGTTAACGGCGTGAACAACGCATCGTCCAAGCTGACGTCAAAGTCGAGGTAGTACTCGCGTACTTGAACGATCTCACTTTGCGTGGTCGTTCGTCGGCTTCGCCGTGGATACCAGTGGCCTTTTGGCGTTTGGTTGAAGTTCTCGAATCGTTCGGTGTTGGTGTAAGCGATTTCGGGTTTCCCACGATCTTTTCGGATCACGGGCTCAACCGCTTTGACAACGCAGAAGCCGTGCTCGGGATCAAACCAATAGCGAGCCCGTTCTGGTGCCACTTCGTCTTCTTCACGGGTAATGACAACACGTACCGATCCCTCAGGGCCGTCGTCCGGGACTGGATCGAAGCTGAAGCTTCGTGCCTCCAATGTCGTCCACAGGTGCGGCCGACTGCTGAATTCGGGCATCAAATGTGGCCAAGCTACGGTTGGGTCATGCGGAAAACCGCTGACCGGATTGCTCATCCTCAATGCAACCTCCAGATTGGGCTTACCCTCCTTCGGCATAAGGTCGTCAACCATCAGATAGGTCGTGCGTGTTTTTCCGCTGCAAATCAATGTCGGTACCGACCAGAACTTCTCGCGGTTTTCGTTCCACCACGTCGCCATGTCTGCGCCTTCGGTCGGAGCCTCGACTCCCGGCATGGCCCGCAACAGATAATCCACCCGATGCTTGTTCCCGAGCCGACGCACACGACGAATCATCAAACCATCTTTCAGCGGCGATGCGTCACGACCTTCAACATGTTGGACAAAAACCGCGTCGTAGTCGTCGAATTCGGTTCGCCCCTTCTGAAACGCTTCTGCGATCGTCGTGACGTCGGAACAGGCGATGCGATCGACGACCTCAGCCGCTTTTGGAACTCCAAGTGCATAGATATCCTCGGGCCCTTGCTGTGGATACTCGAATCGTGTTGTGGAACACATCCCGTTCGAATACCGTTCCTCCCAAGTGCTCACGAGATCGGTCTCCGGATCGACGCGGACGTCAATTCGTCGACTTCGATTCGCGTCGGTTTGGTATTCGACACGGAACGAGTATTGGGCCCACTCCTTGTTGTTGACTGTGACCTTCGACATCGCCGGTTTTGATACTTTGTGTCCTGGGAACAATGTATCATGGTTCGCTTCGTTCATCAGCGCTTCGATGAAGGCGGAACCGCGCGAAAAGATGTCGCCCGTCGCGTCGGCTCTTGTTTTGTAGATACGATTCACATCCGGCTTGTATCGCACAGCAATGCCGGATTCGAAGTCGGTCAGTTGTGTCACCATAGGATGCCGAACGGCAGCAATTCGATGCACCGGCGAATACCAAGATTCAGATTCAGCCTTTTGCTCGCCATGTTGCATCTCGGTGATCGCGTGTACCCAGACTTGTTCGCGTGCCTTGGCCAACACGGCTGCAAACGCCGCGGGCGGAGCAAGCGCCCTGGGCAGGATTATCGCCAATAGCGACGCGGCAATCACCGCAGCCACACTATAAGCGAGCCAGCGGTGTCGCGGCGGCAATGAACTGGCAGGCACCGGCGTCTGGTCAACGGCAGGTGCAGTCCGTGCAAGCAACGCTGCCCGCAGATCGCTCACATGTTCGGGGCTTGGTTTCTCCATGTCGTCGGCCTCTCGCATGGCCTGTTCGATTTCGTAGTCTTCGATTTGTCGATCGCTAGTCATGTTCGGGTCCTCGTATCAACTGAGTGTCCATTGAAGGAGATCACGCAGTTCGCCGCGTGCTCTCGACAACATCGACTCCACGGCCTTTGGAGTCTTTCCGGACTTCTTTGCGATTTGCTTCACAGAATGGCCTTCGACGTACTTGCAGTGCAGGACGTCGCGTCGTTCCTCGGGAAGCGTCGCCAGCGCCGCTTGAATGAGTGCGGCGCGTTCGTTGGTTTCCAGCACGGTCGATGGCAAATCCGCCGAAGCAGAGTTATCTAGCGGTTCGTCCGCAAGCAGAGAAACATGCTCGGTCGCCCGGTCACGGTAGGCTCGGCGAAGATGCTGTATCGCCTTGTTCCTCGCGATACCGAAGACCCAGCTCTTAAGATTTCCCCGCTGAGGATCGAAGTCCTCGATCGAATCGATCGCGGCCAGCCAAGTCTCTTGATTCAGGTCTTCACAGACAAGTCGGTCGCCGCCAGTCAGTTTCCAGATCAAACCGAAAGTGCCATGCACCAGCGAATCGTACAGCAGAGCCCATGCCTGCCGGTCTCGACGCTGGATTGACTGCAAATCGATTGTTTCTTCTAGCATGTCAGATCCTAAGTGGCCTGCGAACCGTTCCGCTCGATCGACCTAAACGTGGTGGAACACCAAAGAGCCATTCGCGCAAACCACAAGAATCCTTCGCCGTTTTTCTGCATTTTCCAAGATAGTTGTCCTACAGCGCGACGCGAAAGCCCCTTCTCTTTCTGGGAGAAGGTTAGGATGAGGGCGAAACGCAGATGAAAACCCTCACCCCAGCGATCCCATGGGGAGCCACCGCTCGATTGAGCATGTGAAAGCACACGCCAGAAACACAATCTCGGGGGCGACTTTGCATCCCCAGATGCGAAAAGACCTATTTGCAGCAGAAAAAGGCGGGCAACTCTTCTTCTCCCCCCTCTTTTCTTCTTCTGATTGATGTCATTGTCGCCAAACCCGGTTGCTCTTTTTCATTCGTGGAGTGCTCCGACGAGGAAGAGAAAAGGAGAGAAAAGGACAGGCACTATTCAAGTTCAGTGCCGCTCGCGTCGGTCTTGATAGAGGAATACCGAATAATGCCTGTCCTTTTCCCCTTTTCCCGACCCGGCCCGGGAAGCTTGCCGCGTTCTTGCACGCACCATCGCCGGTGCGCACCCCGCCCTGTAGCGTTGCGGTTCGGCCATGGCCAGAACTATCCGCCAGCAGCGTCGCACCCGCGGGCTCCGTCATCGCCCAGTGAGCAACCGGTCCAGCCTTCGGGTCCGCGGAGCACTCCGTCAGCAGACCGCCAACCATCAGCATCGTCGCCATCCAGTGCCGTTCTGGCGTCATGTTACCATCCTTTGAAAGCTCCTGACTCTACCGTTTTCCATGTATGGATGTCTCATGAATAAGAAACCGGGCTCGCCATAGGCGGCAGGAAGAAAAGCGGTCGGGAGTCGTTTTTGAACATGACTCGCCCCGTTCCCTCACTCTTGCGTTCTTTCCGGGTATTTCCGAGGGCGTCCCCGGGGGGCGGAGCGTCGACTCCAGTCGCAGTTGCTTTGGGATCTGCCGCGTGACAGACGATCCCTCCGCTACATTGTCGCAGACGTCGTGGCATAGGACCACTCTTCTCAATTTCCGTCGTTTGTCGATAAACGACTCCCGACCCTTTTGCTTCCCCGAGGATCTAATCCCGTTCGGCTTGGCGCAGCGCCTCATCAAAAGTCGGTCCCAACTCGAACAGATTGTCCTCGGTCAGTGTGACCGGGATCATTTTGCCTCCTTTTTTGACTGTGAACGGTATGCACCAGCACACAGGCTTCTTGTCGATATACGTGATCTTGGTCACGATCCATTTCTTGCTGCCATTGAGGGCGGCCGCCCCGACAGTGGCAGAACGATGCGGACCCGTCGACGTAAGTAGAGCGACCTCATTGCCGGTGACCTCCTTAAAGCCGTAGTCCCAACCGAAGCTCATCAGCTCTGAACGGCGTGACTCCTTCGCTACGGACGCCTCAAGCTCGGTTCGAACGTGCGTCCGCATCATTTTGATCCAAGACTCATAGCCGGAAACAGGGTCTTTGTCGAATACTGCGAATTGCACTGCGGGCGGTTCGAGATTCGGAGTGTCCAGACTCATCGCGATTGCCCAACGTACGCCTCTCGGGCGAGTGGTTTCCGTTGATTCCTGCCCTGAGGTTTGATGCTGAATTGCCGAGCCCGAAGCACTGCTTGGGGATACCAGCCCCGTTCCGGGCGGTTCGGCGGCGTCCGGCGGGGACGCCCCTCGGACCGGCAGGCAGGGGAGCATCACGGCTACGGTCAGAATCGTGGCATGGGTCCACCACGACCTGCGATCGTTGAACGACGCATTGGCGATCATTTCAAATCTCCTTCTAATCGAGTAACGCGGACCGAAACCGACACCCAAAACCGTCACGACAGATCTCTCGGTTTGGATGAATTCGAGCGTCTGAAACAGTGTCTCTGCATAACGGCGGCGCGTGGCGGCGGAACCGTCGAGAGCCAGCGCGTCGCAACACAACTCCTGGGCAACCTGCATCTCTCGCCGCGCCCACCACGCAACCGGGTGCCACCAGAACAGAGCCGCGACCGCAAGACCACATGCGTTTGCCCAGTGGTCGCAACGAACGTAATGCGCCAGTTCGTGACGGACAATGCACGACATCTGCTCGTCGTCAAGCCGATCGACGAGTCCTCTCGGAACAACAACAGCCGGTCGATGCCACCGAGCCCAAAGCAGCGGTGTCATCCTTGCGTCTACCACCCGAATCTCCGGAGCGATTCGTGTGCCAATCCTTGAGGCGGCTTGCCGGACGATCCCCTCCAATCGTCTGTCGCCCGGATTTGCACGTCGCAGCAAACCTGACACTCGAAACGTCTGGACGACGTTCCATCCCAGCAACGTTAACGTCCCCGAAACCGATACGCACAGAAGGAGAACCAACCACGATACACGATCGACCTTGCGTGTGGCGTCAATCAAGTGGGCCGACCAAGCGCGCGGCGTAACCGTCTCGGCATCGTCGTAGAGCGAGGCGCTCTGTCCTTGTCGGCCGTCCACCAACGGCTGACGAGGTCTGCTCAAGGGCGAATCCCGCAAGTCATCGCTCAGAGTCACGCTCGATTGGACGGGATGGCTCGGCAGAATCGGAACAGGAATCAGCGGCGGCGTGATCAACTTCAACAACACTAACATCCAAAGCGTACGCTGAAGCCCCGGCCGATGTCGTACCGCCTTAAGGCAGCCTGACAGAGCGACCGCTCCTGCCAGCACCGTGGCCAGCACAGCGTTCCACACAACGAGGACGCAGAATCCCGTCATGACGATGACTCCGATGGCGGCGGGTCAATTCCATCGATCAGTTCTCGGATCGCTTCGCAGTCTTCACGGCTGAGTTTCGCGCGACTGACAAGGGAGAGGAGCATCGGCGTCAACGATCCACCAAAATGGTTGTCGGCCATCTGCTGGATTTGCTCACCTACAAGCGTCTCGCGATCGACACTTGCCGAAAAAAGATGAGCGAATCGGCTCGCGTCGCATTTGACCAAGCCCTTGTCTGCCAGACGATCGAGCAGACTCTTCACGGTTGCGTGCAATGACGGAGTGTGCTCCGGGTACAACGACTTGACTATGTCCCGAACGGAGATCGGTCCACGTGTCCACAGCACGTCCATGATGGCCAATTCTGTCGCCGTCACTCTGGTGGTGTTTCGTGGCATCTGCGTCAGTTCCTAGTAATCTAAGGCAGTCTGCCTAAGATTCTAAGGCAGATTGCCTTTAAGTCAACCCCATTCTTCTCATCTTTCTCGAGTTTCGCCGCCGGCAGCGCTAGTGTGTGCGGTGGCGAACGACTTGCCCGATGACTCCGTTGCCTCGCTCGTCAGCGACATGGGCGCGTAGGTCGGGGTGACCACGTACTCCCCTCGTTGCCTGCTCTCCTGCTACGTGCCGAGGAAGTCGACCAGCATCCGAGACTCGACGACGTACTGGAAGTTGCCATCGGGCAATTCAGTGACTGTCACGTGCTCGTAGCCGTATCGCAGATCGCCCTCCACGTACGCGCGCTGGGCGATTCCGCTAGGGCCTCGATAACCACAACATTCTCACTCTCGCGATTTGACTATGCATGATTTGCCTCTTGAAAGTCTAGGGTTGTGAAAACAGGAATTCCCTTCCACTCGCCTCCGCTCCTTATCAACCTCCGCTAGGTGACTCGGAACTTCTTGGCTTCCCTCGGGCGCCATAAGACGATCGGCGCGCTTGCATCGTCGAGCTGTGTAACGGAATGGTCTCTGAGTCCGAGATCGGCCGCTGCCAATTCGACCACTCTCCGTGTCGACCTTTCCCTCGCCGGCAGTGTGCCTACGTGCCCATCTCGGCTTGCCACCGTGAACCGCTGCCTCCGCCTGGCAGGCTTCCGCAGACAACGCCAAGTCTTCCCAAGAGGGCACGAGCCAGCGAAACGCATCAACATGTCGGGCCGAGTGCGCACGGCTGACCTTCTAAAGGTGTCGGTGGTTCGTTGGAATCGACCTGCAATTGGTGGTTCTATGTTGTCTTCTTGTGGTCTTGTTGAGATTGGAGCGATTTGCCCGCCAGCGCGGCGAAGATATCTGCAAGATTGTCCAGTCGATACCTGACACTCACTTTCGACTTGTCCCGAGGGATCAAGACAAAGAGTGAAGCCAGCGACAAACAAGCAAGCCATGCGAATCCTGCTAGATGTTGATAACTGTCGGTCCCTAAGAACCCCAGGAAACCAAGGAATCCAGAAAATCCAAGCGCACCAAGAAACCGGCGATCATGTGTCTTTTCCATATCAGACCTCCTTTCGTCGAACGACCATATTCAACCGGCCGCGACAGGAAAGGCAACCATCCCGCTGCGGCCGATCGCGGCTCGGTTGCAACAGTACTTGGATCCCGGCAAGAAATTCGTGACGCTGCTACTTGGGTGCGGGTCCGCTAACGAACAGGATTGTCTTGCCGTCGGGGGACCATGCGGACGAAAGGTTGTTGCGCACTTGGGGCTGACCCTCCAAACGCGTCGGGGGTTCGTCGGAATCGATCTGCAATTGATAGATCTGCAGGCCGCCGGCGCTGCGGTCCGGGAAGGGGTAGAGCAGCGTTTTGCCGTCGGGGCTCCAGGAGAGATCCAGTCGGGTATTCTCTCGCAGCCTGATCTTGAATCCATGTTTGGATCCCCTGACGCTGACGATGACCAGTTCGTGTTCGTTTTCCGCGGCATGACCGAGGAAAGCGATTTGCTTGCCGTCACGCGACCAGTCGAAGTTGATTTGGATTCCTGCGTAGCGGCGATGCTCGCCGGTCAGAAGCAGAGTCTGCTCTTCTTTCGCCAAGTCCAAAACGCAGATGTTCGCTTTGCCTTCGTCGTGCACCGTATAGGCGATCTTGTTCGAATTGGGACACCAGCGAGCCGACCAGCCCACGGCATCAATCAGTTTCCGATCGGAGCCATCGATATTCATGGTCCACACGCCTCGCGGATCGTAGCAGGAAAAGGCGATTTGCTTCCCGTTCGGCGAGAAACTGGGCATCGCCCCCGGCCCCAGGTGCTGTGGATCGCTGCCGTCGGCGTTGGCCACGAAGATTTGGGCGGATACGTACGATTCCCCTTTGGTCGTTCTCCACGCGTCGAAGGCGATCTTCGTGCCGTCGCGGGACCAATCGGGCGAACCGCATGTTGTGTACTCCTTCGTGAAAGGCAACTGGCGCAGGTTTCCGCCATCGGCGTCGATCAAACAGAGGGGCCGTCGAGGATCCGTGCCCAATGCAGAATCCGGGGCCGGACGATTCTGGTACAGAGGAATCTGCACTCGCTCGAGTTGGTCGCCGCGAATCGCGAGATGGCCCCAGCGAGTCTCCGTGGTGGTGGGCGATCCGTCCGTGGTTGTCTGGATGCGGACAAGTCCAATGGTATCGGCTCCAAAATCGGCCTCGTGGACCTTGCGACATTCCTTGCCATCGCCTTCGGCGACGAGGAATTGAAGCGTCGTGCCGATTCTCCGCAGACGCATCAGTCCGTTCTTTGTTTCGGCTGGGAAGTAGCGGTACTGCGGCCGCCGCTTTCCGTTCTTATCGCGAGCGGTAACATGCACAAAGAAGGCATCTTCGCCCTCGCAGGTCACACATCGTCGGAATGATGCCGAATGCAGGCTCTTTTCGGCCAAAATGTAGAGATCTGCCCCGGCGCCTGCACCCGCCTGGGGTGGATCGACGGATAGAAGTTCATACGAGGCGGACAGTTCAAAGTCGCCATGGACCTTGAGCATCGGAAGGAAACCCACCGCGGGCTTATTTTTGCTTTGATGATGGGGGATGACGATGCGGAGCCCGCGCGGCTCGGGCTTTAACAACTGCAGTCCGTACAACGATTGGAACCCAATCGGCACGAGCGTGTCACGGTCGAACCGGCCATCGCGGAAATCGGCCTCGTATTCGTCGCTGCTTGCGATTCTGGGTAACATCCCGCTCAAGAGGATGGAGCCTACCAAAACGATTCTGCTTGCGATTCTCATTCTTGCGTCTCCTGAAGATAAAGGACCTAAATGGACAGCGCCACTTTGGCGGTCCCCACCGGTCCCGTGCCGGTGGAAACAGGTTTGAGGACTAAACAGCCGTCGCAGCTAGCACCGATTCCCCATCGGCCCTGTGCCGGTGGAAAGGGGTTTGGAAACTGGCGGCAATTTCGGTGTCTTATGGTTCCGCATGTAGTTGCCAAAGCGGTTCACCACCGGCACGGGGCCGGTGGGCTCTTCCTGTTTGGTGGTTGCTACTTGCTTTTCTTTTGTTCTTGCGACGTGTCATCTTGAAGTATTGACGGTGGGCTTGCATTCAGTTTCTCGGCGCGAATGGTCAGGTCTTTCCAGAGGATGTCCACCGTGTCTTGTGCGCCTTCGGCCCATGACTCGACGCGGAGCAGCCCGATTGGCGTCGTCCCGAATTCCGTCTGCCACAGTACGCGAAATTGATCGTCACCTTCTTCCTGCGCGAGAAAACTCAACACGCTGCCGGTCCGGACAAGCTGCAGCTTTCCAGCCGCCGCGTTGGCTGGGAAAAGTTCTTGTCCCGTGGAGCGTTCGCTTGTCGGGTCGGCGACTCGCCAACTGACCCAGAAGGCGTCACCGTCCAACTGCATGGTTCTTCTGAAGGTGGCGCTGTTCGTTGTCTTTTCTGCCATGAGGTAAAGGCTCGGCCCAACACCTGGACCGTCGTTCCGGACGGGGCCCGCTGATAGTATCTCGTAGGTCGCCGTGATCTCGAAGTCGCCACCGATATCGAGTTCAGGCGCAAAGCCCAGCCTGGGTTTACTTTCCGCTTGGCCCTTCGGGATCAAAATGCGGAGGCCCCTTTCTTCTTGCATGAACAGGTTGGCTCCGTATCGGCTTTCGATCCCAAGCCGCAACAGAAGACCGGCGTCGTACTTGCCGCCTCGGAAATCGAACACAAATTCATCGTGCAGCGGAGCTGTGTGCAATTCGTCGGCGTCCGGCCAATCGTCGCGACGGGGCTGTCGAGTCTGGCCAGCCGATGCTGCCGGTTTCGGTTTCGCGACTGGAGTCCGAGGCTGCCGTTCGGAATGCGGCCTGCGCGAAAATCCGCCGCCGATGAACAGGCCGGCCACGATCACAGCCACGATCGACACGGTTGCTGTCGCCACGAGCCAGCGCCGAGTGGACCGCGTCAGGTGACGGCTCGTCGCCCTCGGTCGTTCCGGTCGGCGCGATGGTGATGGAGAATCGTCTCCATGTTGCCCCGATGAATCAGATGGCACCGAGGGCGCACTCAGCCGCCGGTCGAGTACATCGGCAAGGTCGGTGGCCGACTGGAACCGATCGCCCGGGGCCTTGGCCAACAGTCTGTGGATGATCTCGGCCAATTCGTCCGGGACGTCGGGTCGGACGACTTGAATTGGCTCAGGAGCCAACGCAGCATGGTCGGCCAACTTGCCAGTGACCGTTCCACCTGTAAATGGCGGCTGCCCGGCGAGTAGGAAATAGAACGTCGCTCCCAGGCTATAGAGGTCGGATCGAGCATCAGCCTGATGTGCGTTGGAGGCCTGTTCCGGAGAAATGTAGTCGGGCGTGCCGATGACCGTGCTTACGGACGTCAGTTCGCCGCGTCGCGGCCTTGTCTCTTCGTGACCGGTTGCTTCGGTTGTCAATGAGGCCAAACCAAAGTCGAGGATCTTGACCGTTCCATCCGTGGCCAGCATCAGGTTGTGCGGCTTGATGTCACGGTGAATCATGCCGCGCTCGTGGGCATGCTGTAATCCCGCGACGGCTTGTCGAATGAACTCCCAGGCGTCGTCGACCGCGAGCGGTCCTTGCTCCTTCACCATTTCGGCCAGATTGGTGCCTTCCACGAACTCCATCACCAGATAGTGAACGCTGCCAGCCTGTTCCGCATCGAACGCCGACACAATGTTGGGATGGGATAACGAGGCGGCTGTTTGGACTTCGCGACGAAATCGTTCGACGGCTTGCGGGTTTCCGATCAGCGATTGACTGATCACTTTCAGCGCGACGGTGCGTTGCATCAAGCGGTGCTCCGCTTGGTACACGTCTCCCATTCCGCCTCTGCCGATTTGTCCCAAGACGCGATATCGGGGGTGGTCAGCCAATTCCGGGGGCAAATCGTCTGCCGCTCGTTCATCCCTTGCCGGGTCGGTTTCCTTCGGTTGACTGCCGGGAAACGACACTTCGTCGTTCGTGTGATCTTGGGACCCGAAGGCTGTTTCCGCGGGATTTCTATCGACATGCGGTGCAGGTCGATCGGCGACGTGTTCTTCCAGACGCCCCGTTTGCCGCACCAGCGCCAGTAATCGGTCGTCGGGTACTTCGTCCACCGCGCGGCAGCACGAATCGCAGCCGGCCAAGTGTTCACGGATTTCGTCGATCTCGCCCAAATCCAATTCGCCTCGAGCGAATGCGGCGAGTCGAACTGGTGCGGGATGAACCAACGGTTCGTTCACAGTCCCGCTCCCCTGTGTTGGTAGAGATGAAAGATGGAAAAGCCCTTCAGCTACTGTATAAGTGCGTGAAAGACGGAATGCTGACGCGAAAAGATGAAAAGAGGACGGCGTTCAATCGATCAGCCCTTCCGCCTCTTGTCGTAACATCTTCAATACTCGTGACTTAGCGGCATAGACAGCGTCGACGGACATTTTCAAATCGCGGGCCACATCACTGGCGGCCGTGCCCTCGATCGACTGGCGTCGAAAGGCTTCCCATGTCTTCGGAGCTACCTTCGGTTGAACCAGTTCCAAGACCCGCTCGACAACGTGCTCGTCGTGCTCTTGGTTCCAAATCCGGCTCAGCGAACTCGTCTGGTCGGCCAGTTGGTCGAGTTGCTGCATGAAATCGCTATCACCCGTCGCGATGGGGCGATACCGACCGGATCGCCAGAAATCGCGCAGACGATGGACCAAGATCGTCCTCAGCCACGAACGAAAGGCGCCCAACCGCCCGCTGTGCTCGAATCGAGGCAATTCGCGAGACACGGCGGCAAGCACTTCTTGGACAAGATCATCCGCATCGGAAGACTGAATGGAGTATCGCTCCAGCCAGCGTCGCAGCAATGGCGAGTAGATGCGCGCGAGCCGACTCCACGACTCGGAATCCCCATCCCGAATCACCTTGCCGAGCAGGCTCAGCGAAGTGTCTTCATCAGACATCGTCGTGGATTCTCCGGTAACGGCTGCCCATCCAAATCGCACGCCGCCCAGGAAGAACAGGAAGGATACCACACCCAAGCTAAACCGGGAAGTTGTTTCGGCCCGCGTTGGCACGGCTCCGGGTTTGCTGGCTGGACGTGGCGATATCCGATATGATTTGCTTCGGACGCCGCGAGGTCGTTGCGAGTCATATGGAGGTTCAGAAGGAGATAGATCATGCGAAAGTCCTTTTTCATTGTGCCGCCAACGTTCACGATCGTCATCCTCGCGGCCTGCTTGTCCTTGGCGGGCGAGCGGTCACCGGGCGCCGCCGGGCATAAGACGCTGAATGTCTTGTTCATAGGCAACAGCTACACGGCTCGACACAAACTGCCGCAAGTGGTCAAGGCGATGGCCGAGGCAGGCGACTCGAATCTTCGTTTCGATGTCGCCACGGTCATTTACGGCGGTCGCAGACTGGTGGACCATTGGCGATTGGGCACACAGAACTGCGTGAAAATCGCAACGCTCACGCCCGAAGAGGAACAGGCAACCATCAAATCGCTGGAGGAGACGATCGCAAAAGACCCAAAGGACAACCACGCCAAGGCTGCCCTTCGCCGCCACCAGGAACTGTTGAAATCTCTGGATTCACCGCGAAAGAAATGGGACATCGTCGTGCTTCAGTCTTACCGTGACGACTTGCAGGGCGATCAATCGCTGTACGTCCAATACGCGCCGAAATTTGCCGAAGTGATCAAGGCCCAAGGCGGCCGCGTGGTCCTGTACGAGACCACGCCGACCACGCAGAACGCCGAGCCGTTGACCGCACCACCCGATCGCGAACCGGTGATCCAGAAAGCCAGGACCATCGCAGCATTGGCAAAGAGTATTGACGCAACGGTCGTGCCCATGTCGATTGTCGCCCTGCGTTGTCAGACCGACCGGCCCGACCTGACGCTGCGTTTTGTGAACGACGCCCATCTGAACCAGACCTTGGCCTACCTAACGGCATGCACGTTCTACGCCGCCTTGTTCGACCGCAGCCCCGAGGGCCTACCGATCGACACAGTCACCGACATCCGCTATCTGGACAACGATCACAAAGACCAGGACCGTGACGGCGGCCCCATCAAGCGGACCTTTTCCGCAAAAGACTGCGCCGACCTCCAACGAATCGCCTGGGAAGGCCTCAAGCAATTCGAGGAGATCGCCGCATCGGCTGGCCGTCGGCAGAAAGATTGAAAACACTGCCACCGATTGGACGCAAGTCAAAGAATGAATCGCGATTCATTCCCGAATCGTAACAGCACCTAGAGTATTCTGAACTGGAGGATCGACTGGCCGATGTCTGGGCCAGCTACGCGCGACCGCCGCAGGTAACCGTTACCCGCCAGAGCGAGGAAGGAAAAGCCAAATGAGTCACGTGTTCTGCATCAGCACTTCTACAATCATGGGGCTCGCGGTTGCAGTACTCACGACAACCGCGTCTGGTGACGTCGCCGCCGCGGAAACAAGCCAACCCAATATCCTCTTCTGTCTGGCAGACAATCATTCCTGGCTGCACGTCGGTGCGATGGGGAACCGCGCGATCAAGACACCCGCGTTCGATCGCGTGGCGAGAGAAGGTGCCCTGTTCACACACGCGTTTGCCTGTGCCGCGTCGTGCACACCTTCACGCAGCGGTATCCTGACCGGGCAGGACATCTGGCGATTGGAGCAAGGCGCGAATTTGTTCGGAACACTGCCGGCCAAATTCACGGTATACCCCGACTTACTCAAAGAGGCAGGCTACCACATCGGTTATGCCGGAAAAGGCTGGGGACCCGGTCGATTCGAGCCGGGCGGCCGAACCCGAAATCCGGCCGGACCAAAGTATGTAGACTTCAAAAGCTATCTCGATGCAAGGTCACCGGGCAAGCCGTTCTACTTCTGGATGGGAATACTCCGCAGACCACCGGCAGACGTCGACTCGGGCGAAAAGGACCGCCTCAAGCGCGTGGAAGTCCCGCCGTTCTTGCCGGACAATGATGTCGTCCGGCGTCATTTCGTCGAGTACTTTGCCAAGATCGAAGTCTACGATCAGATGGTACAGTCGATACTCGACACGCTCGATGAAACGGGTGAACTCGACAACACGCTGATCGTCTACACCTGCGACAACGGGATGGATTTCCCTCGCTGCTATCCGAATCTCTACGACACCGGTACGCACGAGTACTTGGCGATCCACTGGGCCAATAAAGTCAAACCCGGTCGCACGGTAGATGATTTCGTCAACCTCATCGACCTTGGACCGACATTTCTCGAGGCGGCCGGTGTCGACGTGCCGGCTCCGATGACCGGCCGAAGCCTGTTGCCAATCCTGTTGTCCGATAAGTCCGGACGAGTGGACCCAAATCGCGACCACGTGATCACAGCCCGCGAGCGTCACGATTGGTGCCGCGAGAACGGCGTTGGCTATCCGTCCCGAGCGATTCGCACCTACGACTATCTCTACATCCGTAACTACGAACCGGACAGGTGGCCTGCCGGCTCGCCCGTCTTGTCGAACGAGTCCGAGGGCCTCTATAGCGACTGCGACAGATCAACGACCAAGGACTACATGATGGCCCACCACAGCGATCCGGATGTCCGGCCACTGTACCGGCTCGCCTTCGCGAAGCGCCCTGCCGAAGAACTGTACGATCTCAGTCGCGACCCTCACCAGATGAAGAACGTCGCGAGCGATGCGTCCTATCACGTCATCAAGAGCCAACTCGCAAGTCGACTGGAAGAGCACTTGAAACTCGGCGGCGACCCCCGCGCCTTGGGACGGAAGGCTCCGTGGGACGCCTATCCGTACTACGGCAGGACGAAACTGACGTTCGATCCCGACGCTTTCGTGCCACAATGACACACCGCATCGGCTGATACACGGACCTGCGAATGACTGATTGCCGATGTCTTCGTGCACGGCCTCATCGACTACTTCGGCGATCAGAAGCCGATCGTCCTGGCGATCTGCGTCTTCGCAGTCAAGTGATTATTCGTGTACTTCCTTTTTCGACAGAAGATATTCCTCCGTGTCTGAAGCGTGTTCATATTGCAGAGAGATACGTCGAGAATCGAAGGGTTGCTGACATTGCGAACTATGGCTTTAACTTATCGCCGATGCCGCCGATAAGGAGATCGACGCCCTTGCCGCCTTTCAGGTCATCCTTGTTGCCATCGTCCGTCAGCCAGCCCAGGTCGACCGGCACCTCATCCTGATCGCTTTCCTTTGCGACTCTCTCCAAGAACTCTGGTATGCGCAGTGTCTTCCGCTGCTGGCACCGCTAGTGGTGACTTCATGCTGCGAAACTGCCGGAAACAGGAAGTCTAGGGCGGCCATTCCGATTGCAACGACGCCTGTTGATACGGTTAACTCAGTTGTGACGATTTGGATGGTGCTACCGAAAGTCGCGGCCGAATAGGTAATGGTGAATGTTCCGGCATACGCTCGCCGAGGAGCGTCTGTTGCTAGCTGAATCAGAGTCCCCGTTCTTGGAGCCCTGCGATGATACGCTCACTTTTTATCACTTTGTTGACTGGCTTGGCGTTCGTTCCTTGGTCGATTGCTGGCGGCCAAGAAGAGGACTTGGGCGCGTCATCTGACGTTGCAGTGGCTTCACATCTCAACGACGTCCAATACGCGTCGCATGAGATGTCGTCGGTGCCATCGCTCGACTGCGAATTCGTCTGCCCGGGCTGGTCCGGATCGTTCGACTATCTCTATTTGCGGCCACGGAGTCGTGGGCTGGACTTCGCAATACCGACGGACGGCGCCGCGCAGGCCGTTGGTGCGGGCGCAGTGCAGAATGTCGAATTTGACTACGATACCGGGTTCCGTGCGGGGTTAGCGTACATCATGCCCTCCGGTTGGGAGGCCGGTTTTCGCTACACCCACTTCGAGACAGTCGAGCGAGCGACTGCAACGGCGCCCGGCGGCGGCAACCTGTGGGCCACACGGAGCCATCCTGCGTTCAACGAAGAAGCAACCAGCGCCATTGCCTCCGCGGATTTCGAGTATCAAGTTTTCGATCTGGAGTTCGGACGGTGGATCGAGATGAACGATTTCACGACATTCCGACTGTTTGGCGGGCTGAGGTGGCTCAATACCAACCAGCAGCTTCTGATCAACTATGACGGTGACGATTTCAGCAATGGCATCGTGCGCCAAAACAAGAAAGATACAGGCTTTGGAGTCCGCGTCGGTGGAGAAGGGCGATGGTCGCTGCTGGGCGGGTGGAGCCTGTTCGCCCAGGGAGCCGGTACTCTCTGCTATTCTGATTCAGACCTGCGGTTGTTCGAAACAAACAACTCGGGGGCGAACCTCATCGTCAACGTGACGGACAGCTTCAGTGAACCGATCTCAAATATCGAGGCAGCTTTTGGCGCCTCCTGGACGTGCGATGCTTGGGATATCGCTTGCGGTTATGAGCTCACCAATTGGTTCAATCTGGGCAGCCGGGTAACCTTCGACGACATCCATGAAGGAGCCTACGATCCCACCTCCTACGACATCCTGTTGGACGGCTTGTTCTTCAGAGTGACCTACGTTCACTGATCGAGAAACCAACGGGAGCATTGCCCCCGCGGCGAGCAGGAACGGCAACACGGTGTCCTTCAGTTCGTCTTCTGTGGCGACAGGTGTTCGGGCGCCACCAGAATGACCCGCCGGCTAGCCCATCAGCCGGCGGAAGATGACGTCCTCGGCGGTCTCATCGTGCGGCGTCGCTGCGACGTCAACGGCCATGTCCGCGAGAATGCCATCGAGATCCAGCGAATCCCATAGGCTACCGTCGCCAAAACGATCCGTGTCATCGTACTGATCATCGGGTCCGTCGGCTTCGACTCGTGCTGCTGCCTGCTGGGAGGCTTGACGTTGTGTATCAATCGGGGAAGCGGGGACGGTCGGATCGGTAGTCAGATCCGCTTGGTAGCGGAAGCCAATTGACGAGGACATCGTGATGTCTTGAGGCACTATCACATCGGCTGATGGATCCGTTTGAGTCGCACGTGCCAAGTTACCACGGATGCCCTCGCCCTCACCCGTCAGAACGCCACGGTTCAGGGAGTTTATCACCGCCAAGACGTCCAGCGGCGTCACTGTGTTGTCACCGCTGACGTCGGTGTAGATGCCCGTCAGGTTGTTGTCGTCCGGCACCTCGCGTGTGCCGTTCTGGTTAAGATCATTGATTACGATCAAGGCGTCGATTGGCGTGACCAACTGGTCTGCATTTACGTCGTGAGGGTTGGCCGCGTTCTGCCACGGCGACGGCTTGTAGTCGTCCACTGCCTCGGCTTCGGCGCCAACAACATAATTTGGCGCGTTCACCCGGAGCCCGGTCGGGACATTGGCCGCGACCCATGCGCGGAAGAACAAATCTTTCAACCTCTTGAGGTTCTCGAGTTTTGGTTCCGTGCGGCCAACTTGGCGCACATCATCGTTGCCGGTACCGCCGTCCACCGTATCGACACTGCCTCCGCCGCCATGAACCAGATCGTTTCCGTCGTCGCCGTTCATCCTGTCGTCGCCGTCCTGGCCATAAAGTGCGTCGTTGTTCGGGCCTCCGGAAATCACGTCGTCGCTGATGTCCGAGATGTTGTTATCGATCGTGTAGAGCCCGTCCAACTCGTAGTTTTGCCGCAGCAATCCCTTGATTTTCATCTTGGGATTCACGGCAACAAGACGTGTGTTGGGGCTGTCGCCCAGCATGGTCGTGAACAACGTGATTCCGTCACCCAGGATCATGTCATCGCCGCCCTCGCCGCGGAGTTGATCGTTTCCGAAGTGGATTGCCACTTCTTTGGCCTGGCCGCCCCGATGGCCGAATACTACATGGGGATATTCCTTGAGGACTTCGTCAAAATCGAGTTCGTGTTGGCCGATAGTGATGAACTTGTCCAAATCGCCGGTCAGGTCACTCAGCCAGTTGTTGGCAGCGACGGCGCCGGCTGCATCGGGGGTCTTCTCCAGCATCGGTATCACAAAGAGAGCGAAGTCGCCCATGACCAGATCATCGCCCGTGCCGCCGGTTATGCTGTCGTTGCCCATGAACAGTTCGTAATCGACATCCCACGGCAACACGTCTTTCTGGGCTGCAGTCAGTTGTCGCTGACTAAGGTTGTGGTGGGCCGTTTGATGCTGCGCGAGCGCGTCGGTACGTTGCGTATTATCCGCGGTCAGTGACTGTTTTGCCGCGTCCCAAGTCGCTCCGGCGAATGCCGAGTTCTGCTCGATGTCTTCAAACTGCTTCCCGTTTAGAGTCGCCTTGACGGTGATTCCCTGGTCGCCAGCGATCACGTTGTCGCCACTCTGATCGGTGATCGTATCGTTGCCGATGTAAACGTCGTGGTAGTCCGGATCGCGTCGCACGGGCGACTGGCCCTGGGCGGCTGCGAGCTGGCCGGCCAGGACTTGGTAATGCGCCTCGAAAACGACGAACTCGAAGTCGTTCGCCAGGTGTTGGATATCGCGCAGCAATCCATGCACGTCTCTGGCCGAGTCCACGAATTCAGCTTCTTGCACGGGGAGCCCCAGCACAAAATCTTCGATCAAGAGCATTTCGTCGCCGAAGATCGAGTCTTGACCGGCGCCGCCTTCGATCGTGTCCTCGCCGATGTGGATGTCGTGCGCCCGATTGACCGTCGTCGTCTGGCGTTCGTAATGATCGTAGTCCAGCGCGAGCCGTCGCATGCCGTTCGACAACACATCGAGGGTGGTCCGCGTCTGCTCGAACACCTTGTCGATCACCTCCAAACCACTGATGATGGGCGTGTAGATCGTGGCGTTGTCGCCTGCGATTCGATCTGCGCCGTCGCCACCGTCAATCGTGTCGGCACCCGGTAGCACGTCGACATGATGCACCAGGTCCGGTACGATCGAGGCGAATACACGCAGGAAAGATCCATCGTTCCGTTCGAGCCTGTCATTCAGCGGAAATTCGAGGAAGTCGCGAACAGGGCTGGGAATGATCTCGCGCTCCAACTTGTGGAAAAGGAATGGCGAGTTGAGGTCCATCTCTTCCGGCCCGCGCGTCAATTGCGGAATGACGACGATTCCGCCCTGAGGCAGGGTGATGGGCACGTTGTTTTGCACTCCGATCAATCGAATGCCGCTGAAGATATGCGGCTTTTCGGTCGGGAATGCGGTCGTATTCGTCGCTCCGTCGCCGAAGATCAGGTCGTTCGCCCCGCCGCCGCGAAGCGTGTCATTGCCGCGCTGACCGAACATCACATCTTCCTGGTCGCCGCCCTCCAGGATATCGTTGTTGGACGGCGTGACATCAATCAGCAAAAGCTGCGAATCCCAGGCGCCATTGTCCTGGTTCAAAAGCTTCGACCCGTCGGCCTTGTACCCGCCGGCCAGGACCAGCAGATCCGTCGTCATCAGCTTCTTGGCTAAATCCGGATCCGGATTGCGAAGCGGCGTGGTGTCGATGTCGATGGAACCGACGATGTTGGCCGTCTCCTCCAATACGACGTCGCGGTGCCACGATCCGTTGGGGTTAAGGCGCGGTTTTCCGTCCGGGGCGAAATCGCGATGAATGGATCCGACGTCGCCGAGCATAAAGTCGTACCCTTTGCCACCGCGGATGGTATCGTTACCGAGGAAGCCGATCAGTTCGTCATCGCCGCCATTGCCTTCCAAAATGTCGTCCCCGCGCTGGCCGAACAGGAGGTCCGCGCCCAGGTCGCCGAAGATCGTGTCGTTGCCGCTGATGAAATCGATATCGTCAAACCGTTCCACTTTGCGAATCACGTCCGCGAAAGGCGCAGGATAACGGAGCCAGGTCCAGGCCAGGTGATCGAGCACGGTGCGGAGAATGACACCGTTGTCGCCCAGGATCACGTCGGCTTGGTCACCCGTTGTATCTTCGGCTTCGTCACCGCCGTCGATGGTGTCATTGCCGTCGTCTCCAAACAGCACGTTATGGCCACCCGTGATGTCGTCTTCGTCCGCGCCGCCAAACAAGTGGTCGTCACCTTGTTGGCCGAGGATGAAATCATCGCCCTGGTCGCCATGGATGGTATCGGATCCGCCGCCATCCGCATCGCGGGTGAAGATGGACACGAAGTTTTGGTTGTAGGGCAGGGACAGGTCGTAACGTCCGTGATCCCCGAGCAGAATATCGTGATTGCCGCCGCCGTGAATGTCGTCAGCGGCGGTGCCGCCAAACACCACGTCCTTGCCGTCGCCGCCGCGAATAACATCGGCTCCGCCAGCGAGCCGGTCGATGCTCTCCACCACGGCCAGGGTCAGGGGGTCGCCATCGTTCACTCGGTAATCGACCCGACCGTTGTCCCCGAGCAGGATATCGTCGTCTGCCCCGCCGTCGATCTCGTCCTCGTCGATGCCACCGATCACCACGTCACGACCGCCGCCGGTCGTGATTTGATCTTTACCGCCAATCAATGGATCGGTGCTGAAGATCACCAGATGCACGCCGCTGGTTGTGAACTCGGCCTGGCCGTTGTCACCGATCACGACGTCGTCGGCCGCATCTCCGCTCGCGTCGCTGCCGGCATCAATCGAGTCATCGGCCGCGCCGCCGAACACGATATCGGGTCCGTTGCCGGAAACGATCGTGTCGTTGCCGCCAATTCCCGGAACGGTCGTGTGAATCAAGATCAGGACACCGGTCGGGGTGAAGAAGGCCCGGCCGTTATCGCCCAGGATCACGTCCCGGCCATCATCGTCACCGCCGTCGATATTATCCGCCCCGCTGCCGCCCAACACCACGTCGGAGCCGTTGGCCGCAAAGATCAGATCGTCACTGCCGTCTTCCGGATCGGTGGTTTCGATCCGACGCAGCAGGCTGCTGCCGCCGGCGTTGTCGAATTCGGCGAAGCCGTTGTCGCCGACGATCACGTCCGCCCCGTTGTCGCTGCCCACCTTGTTGCCAGCCCGATCGGTGTTAACAAAGTCCATCCCAAAGCCACCGAAGATCACGTCGTCACCGTCACCGGCCAAGATCTCGTCATCACCGCCCGTGCCTGGAACCGTGGTGCGGACGTCGATGAGCACGCCAGCGGCATCGAACAATGCACTGCCGTTGTCGCCCAGGATCACGTCCCGGCCATCATCGTCACCGCCGTCGATATCGTCCGACCCGCTGCCGCCCAACACCACGTCGGAGCCGTTGGCCGCAAAGATCAGATCGTCACTGCCGTCTTCCGGATCGGTGGTTTCGATCCGACGCAGCAGGCTGCTGCCGCCGGCGTTGTCGAATTCGGCGAAGCCGTTGTCGCCGACGATCACGTCCGCCCCGTTGTCGCTGCCCACCTTGTTGCCAGCCCGATCGGTGTTAACAAAGTCCATCCCAAAGCCACCGAAGATCACGTCGTCACCGTCACCGGCCAAGATCTCGTCGTCGCCGCCCGTGCCCGGAACCGTAGTGCGGATGTCGATGAGCACGCCAGTCGCGTCGAACAATGCACTGCCTTTATCGCCCACCACGACGTCCGCAAAATCCCCGAATCCCGCGTCGATCACGTCCCCACCATCGCCGCCAAACACCACATCACTGCCTTCCGCGGCGAAGATGAAGTCGCCGGCGCCGAAACCTAGAGTGTCGGTCTGGATGCGGCTCAGCACGCGTTTTCCGGTGCTGTCCAGCACAAAGGCCGCAGACCCGTTGTCGCCGAGAATCACATCGTCGCCCGTGTCGTTGAACAACTTCTGCATGTTCAGATCGATGTCGATGTAGTCCGTGTTGGCGCCGCCGAACACGACATCGTCGCCGCCACCGGCGCGAATCTGATCGCTGCCGCCCGAAGCGAACTCGGTAGTCCGTGCGAAGACCTGCCCGATGTCAAAGTCGGTCGCGTCCAACTGCACGTTATCGATGAACCAATCATCGAACGCAAAGAACGGATAGGCCGTGCCCGTATTGGTAAAGCGGAACTTGAAATTGTCGTGCAGCGCGTCGCCGGGCAGGTTGACTCTGACGTTGGCGAACGTGGTCATGTCCACGCCGCTGCCAAAGTGCCGCTGCAGTTCCTGCCACGTGCCGGTGCTGTCCAGGTACGTGAGCACCAGGTCGTCGCCGAACTCCGGCGAGTTGCCGGCGCCCGTGCGTTGGAATTCATAGCTGAGAATGGCGTTCGACTTGCCGCCCAGCGTGATGGGAGCCGACTCCAAGTGGTCGCTGCCATCCGGCTGACCATTGAGACGCGCGGCATTCGGCGCGGTGGGCGGATTCAGTACGACCAGGGTATCGATATCGGCGTCGGTGACTGCCCACTTCGCAGGATCAAATGCTCCTGTCGGGAAAGTGTCGACAAACAGCGTCTCCGTGGGGCCATAGAACCGACTCGAGTCGCCAGAAACCGCCACGGTCGGGTCCTCACCCGCTGTGACATGGTCCACTCGCCCGCCGTCGCCGATCACGATGTCGTTCTCGACCCGCGCGGATCCAGCAATGATCACGTCACCGCCGGCGCCGCCGAAGACTAGGTCGGCGCCGTCGCCCGTGTCGATGTGGTCATCGTGATTGTCGCCGTCGTTGGCGGCGGCCGTGGTGCCCACCGTGATCAACAGGTTGGCCGCGCGGACAACGCCGTCCGTTTGGTCTTCGGGGACAGTCGAAATGCGGTACTTGCTGATGTTGCTGGCGTTTGTCCCGGGCAGCTCGATCGACTCGTCAAAGCCATCGGCCAGAGTCAATGTGGCATCGGTGTTGTCGGTGATCAATAGCGGCTTTTGTAAGAAGCCTTCGCCGTCGTTGACGTCCACGAACAGGCCGATCAAACCGATGTCGTCCGTGCCGTCCTCGGCAAAGCTATCGGGCGCCGTGAAGCGAGAGGCGTTGTCCCGCAAGGTGTTCAGCGACGAGGACGTGACCGCCGTGGTGACGGTGCCCTCGATTGGCGCCGGGGCGTCGCCCAGCCGCGTGACAATCGCACCCTGCTCGTTGAAGATGTCCACTCGTCCCCGGTCACCGAACACGATGTCGTCGGCCGTGCCCGTGGTGATATGATCGCTGCCCAGGCCGCCGAAGGCGATGATCGGCAGCGTCGACGCGGACGCGTCAATGATGTCGTTGCCACTCTGCGTGTTGACCGCAAAGGCGCCGTCGCGGTTGTGAGTAATCACAAAATCTTGTCCGACGGGCAGTGGCAGCTCCAAGGGCCGGCTGATCGTCAGCACATTTCCAACGTTGGTGACGATGTCACGAGTAGCAATCACTTTCGGAGGCACGGAATTGTCGAAGATCTTGATCTGTTGTCCAGCCAACGAGCCGTTCGCGGGCGCGGCGCCGTCGATGGTGACGGTGTTCTTGAAGACCAGCGGACCTTTACTGATGTCGGAATTGACATTCTCGGCCGCCAAGATCGCGCCCGTTCGCATGGCGACGTCGTCGTCTTGCAGCGACACCAGGACGCGGTCGCCGTTGACCACTCGATATTCGGTCCCCGCTGTGAGAGCTGGGGAAAACGGATTGTTCGGGTTGATGTTCACGCTGGCGCCGAAGTTGGAGATGATTCTCCGCGTCTGCCCGTCCACTTCCAGCCAACGCCCCGCCAGTTCGCCGTCAGCGAATGTGCCTTGCAAGGTCGCCGAGGTCGCGCCGACGCCGACCAAATTGCCCGTCAGAATGTCGTTGGATTCGTCGCCTGTGTTGACGAACGTCCATGTCTGATACGTCGACTCGTCGTCCGTCGTGTCCGGATCGTCGGCCCGAGTGTGCGTGCTGAGCACGGTCAGGGTGTTGTTGCCCCCACCGAGATCAATATCGACGATTTCCAGGTCGTTGTAGTTGATCCCGCCTGGCAGCTCTTGATCGCCAATCACCAGGTCGGGCCCCATGCCAAGGCCAGACAGCCGGTTGTGCGTCAGCACACCACTATTGTCGGCCGGGCTGTCCCCGTCGTGCACAAACAACACGTCGATTTGCGTCAGCTCGTCAACGAACAGGTTGGGGCTTTCGGCAGTGACCGCGAAGCCCTTGATTTCCGACTCGGTCTCACCCGTCTCGAGCTTGAACGGTTCATTCACGGTCAGCCGAGTGCTGGACTTGGCGACGCCGGACATCGTGTAAGCGCCGTGTGCCGTTCCGTTCTCGTCCACGAGGATGAGTTGATTCGGCTGACCAGCGACCGGCATCACGTCAAACGAGCGGCCATTCAGCTCCGTCATTCCCTCGACATTGTCGATGAAAATCCGCGAGTCGACTTGGTAGTTGTGCGCCATGTCGAACGTCACGACGACCGGATTGGCCTGCGTCGCCGCGGTGATGTTCAAATCCGAATTGACTTTCGAGATTGTCGCCGATGCAACGTTCGTGAACGCCCCATGTCCCGTGCCATTCTCACCAACCAGTTGCACTTGTGTGGCGCTGACAACGTTGACTGTGAAAGTACGGTCGTTGAGCTGCACCATACCGCTGACATCGGACACGAAGATTTTTTCATCGTTCTGCAACTGATGAGGCACATCGAATGTCAGCACGACTGGAATGGCCTGAGTCGCCGCGGTGATCGTCAGGGTGCGAGTCGTTTCCACAGATCCCCTGACGCTTTGAATCTGGCGGAACTGGGAAATCGCGGAGTGCGTCAAGTTTTCGGGCGGGTCGACGTCCGTGACTTCCACGGATTGGCCGACGAGATCCGCGACGGTGCTCAGTTTTTCGAACGGCGGCGCGCCGATAATCTTGGCCAGATCCGCGGTCAGCACATCGATCTCCGTGCCGTCGACCGCCACGACCTCGCCGATGCTGGGCTTGACGTTGGTCTCGCCTACCAGCAACACCGGGTCGCCCAAGTTCAACGAGCCCTGGCCCCCGCCGCCCTCGATAAACACGGGGCCCAAGATGCCGCTCAGCACGTCCGGACTCGGCGCGAAGACCTTGGTGTCTCCACCGTCGACCAGGCTGTCGTCGATGGCCTCAACTGCAACCACGATCGGATCACTCCAGTTGCTAGGGCTGAACGTGGCTTCCAAGTTGCCGTTGGCCAGTTGTTGAACGCGCGGATCCGAACTGTCGATCGCAACCTGCTTGTTGGTGTTCTCCGCGATGCCGCCCGTTCGTGACGTCTTGGTGATTTCCGGGGTCAGCGTGACCGTCACGTCACTTGTGGGAGCGCCGGTGAGCACCACCTCGTATGAGTCCTTGGGATTGAATGCCTGATCGAAGACGAGGAACAGCTTGAGGGACGTCGCGGGACCAAGATTGTCGACTTCGGTGGAGGGAGTCGCGGTGATGGAAATCGTTCCGTCAGCAGCCAAGCCGGAGAGTTCGGCAAAGCTCAGGCCGATGCTTCCAAACACCTGCTGATTTTCCAATCCGCCCGTTTCGAACAGCCTCTGATCGACCTTGACGTCTTCAAAATCGAACTCGATGAACTCCGCCGGATCGTCCAGATCCGCATCGGCAAACACATACAATACGCCGTCGCCAATCGGGCCCGCGCCGGAAACGTCAAATTTGAACTCAAGCATGTTGGGCGAGAAGACATCGCCTCGCGTCTGGAAATCAAAGATCGTCGGCGGATCGACTTGAAACTGGTTGTTAATCGTCAGCGAATTCGGTCCGAAGTTGTTCACTTCGCTCGACGGCTTCGCCAAGATCGTCAACGTTGTGCTGTTGGCGGCCCGAGCTTCATTCAGCACACTGACCGGCACATCCACGACCTGTTGAACGCTGGCCCTCACCTGATTTGCCGGGCCGCCGGCTTGATCGAATACCGTCTTGCTGAAGGTGGTGCCGGGGATCGTCAACGTGATGTACTCAAAGGCCTGGTCCAGATCCGCGACAGCGGAAACGGTCAGTGACGCGTCGCCGATCGGCCGCAAGCCAGTGATGTCATATTCGAAGCGGATCTGCTCGGGAGTGAACACGCGGTTCTTCTCGGTGAGCGTCACGTCATAGGTGTGAGGCGGCTTCACATCGTTGAGGTCGAACTCCACCACATCGGTCGATCCGCCGCTCTCGCGAACCAGCACGGTGGGGGCGTCGTCGTCGTTTATCCGAACCAAGACCGGCGCCGTGAATGCATTGTTGAAGCCCTGTTTGACATACATGTAGCTAACGGAGACCTTGCCCGTGATCGGCCGAGGCGCGCCGGGGGTCGTGGGATCGCCATTTGGCTCTACAAAAGCAATCTTGTTGGACGCAACTTTGTAGTCCTCGCCGCTGACGAGCGAGGCTCCGTCATGTGTGACAACGACCGTCGCTGGGATCGGTTGGTGGCTGAGGCCAACAAACAGCACCGGGTCTTCATCTGGAATTGTTGCGAACGAATCCACTTGCGATTCTGAAGAGTTGCCCCCATCGGCCACCGTGAACTCGATCAGGCTGGTATGGAAGCCTTCGCGGATCTGATCGTTGTCCGCCTTGACATGCACCAACTGCGGGACACTCCAGTTGCCAGCATTGAAGGTCAGGGGAGTCACCGAACGGCCATCCGTGCCGGAGGTGAGCCGCGTTCCCGTGGCCAGATCAAAGAGTTCGAGTTCCGTGTTGCCGGGAATTGCGTCAAAGGCCTGCCGCACGCTCAGGTCGACAGTCACCGTCGAGGTGGGCGCCTTGGTCAGGCGAACTCGGATCACGTCCTGCTCGCCCAGCGTGTCGCCATTGCCACCCTCGATCACCGCAGTGATGGACTCAGTGTCGCCCACAACGTCCGCCGCGTTGACGGTCGCGTCGTCGCTGGCGATGGCTTTGGTCTCGTCGATGTTCAGTCCCGGCAGATCATCATCCTTGATTTCGACTTCGACGCTGGGAACCGCCAGTCCGTCGTACCGTTCAATACGGTAGATGCTCTGTCCGGGCACCGGATCGATGGTCCAGGGGCCGTTGATGATCAGCGACCGAGCCGGATCGCTCGGCAGATTGCCAAGAATCAACCGTTGCTGGCCCGCGCCTGGGCCGCCGACGATCTCTAACGCCGCCCCTCGCAGACCCTTGTCCGCCGTCGGGAAACCTGCCGCCGAGTCGGTGAACGTCGATCGTTTGTCGAGTGAGGCGGGGAAGTTCTTATCGGGCGCCAAGCCTGATGGGTTTTCGTTGAACGAGGTCATCGTGCCGACATAGGCATCGTCGATTCGCAGCAAATACGTGCTGCCTGGCACAGGAACCTTCAACTGCAGCGACAGCGTGCCGCCATCGGCAAAGTAGCTGTCAACTCTGGATGTCGTGTCATTCTGGCCTGCGGACGGAGTTACGACGACCCGGATGGTGCCGTCGGCCGCTGCCGCCTCATAGGCCGCCTTCTCGTACGTGAATTCATGGCTTCGCTGAGTTGGCCCCTCGTCGTTGAAGAGATCAAAACTCGGCACACCTTCAACGCTGATGGTCAGGAATTCGCCCGGTTGATCCAGATCCGACGTGGCGTCAAACAGCAGTGCCGCGTCTCCCGCAATCTCCTTTGCCGGAGCGGGGAAATCAAAGGTCAGCGAAGTATTGTCGTCCGCGTTCAGACCGGTCATCACGAGCGTGTCGCCATCCAGGCGAGTCGGCTTCGGCAGATCCGTCGGATCCCACGGTCGTTCAAGCAGAATATCGAAGCTGCCGCCATTTTTTGTGGCGTCAACAATCAGACGGCTTTGCCCTGCGCCGGTACCGCCAACGATCTCAATCCGTCGACCGAGGATTTCGTTGGGACTGAGCGTCACCGGATCCGGAATGGACATAGCGTTGGTGGAGACCACTACGCCCTTTTTGCTGGGGGCGTCGCTTAGGTTATCGTCGCCTGTGAGCGTCAATGTCAATGGCGCCGCTGGGTTCAGAACGCCGATTCGATACGTGCCGTCGTTCGCGCCGCCGTTGCCCACACGGATCAACTGTCCCTCCTTGAACCCATCCGCCAGCCAACTGCCCGCGGATCGCACGATCGTGTCCGCGTTGCCAACGTTATTGAACGCGATATCGGGCGCGCCCTGCATTGCGATAATCTCGTCCGCGCTGCCTTCCACACTGACGCTGCCCGCTTGGACCAGGTGATTGATGACGGCGTTGCGAACGCCCTCAAACGCATCGTCGTTGAAGTCGAACTCCGCGCCCTTGATAATGCCCGCGTTGTCGCCCAATTCAGGACGTGTGAACAGCGCCGCGCCATCAGTGACTTTGACGTCGTCCGCCTGCACGAACACGGTCTGCGGCAGGAACCAGTTGAACGGCGAGAATTTCAATGTCAGCGCCTGGCCGTTGGCCGTGGCGACGGACCCCGGCGCGTTGCTCGACAAGCGGAACGAAAGCGAACGCTTTTCGCGCTCCACCGGCGCAGGAATCGGGGCCAGCGCCTTGATAAACACGTCCGTGGTCGGCTTGCGAGTCAAGAACACCTCGTAGGAATCCCCGAAACCGCCCTCGGTGATGATCGTTGACCCGAGGCTCTCGCGAATCACCACTGCGGGCTCCTCGTTGTCCGCCACGTTGGCGGAGATGCCAAACACACTTTGGCCGTCAAACCGTGCGTCCGTGCTCTCCACTCCGTGAGCGACGATGCCGCTGTGACCCAGCAGATCGTTGCTGACCACGGGCGGCGTGTCGCCCGACATGTTGAACGTGTCGTTACCCTTGCCGCCGAAGATCTCCGTGATGAACGTCTCTTTGGTGCTCTGCACGAAGAACCGATCGTCACCTTCGGCGCCGTCCACGCGCAACGACTCGATATTGACAAAACGGATCGTCAGTCCGGCGCCAAAGACGCCGTCCTCGGTGATCACAAAATCGTCGCCAAACTCGGTGCCGATCACGACCAGGGTGTCCGTGCCGTCGCCACCGTTGATATTCACGGGGGCGTTGACCGCGTATTGCACCAGGTCGGCGCCGGCGCCGCCGGTGATGTCGGTGCGCTCCCGCTGCGGCTCCTGAGATCCAACCAGTGCGAACGCACGAACTTCGAATCGATCGTCGCCCGCGTCGCCGTTAAGCGTCAGCTCGGCCTTGTTGTGGAATACAACGAAGACGTCGTTGTCCAACCCGCCGTTGATTGTCATCGGCGCGCTGATGCCGTCCGACAGAAAGCCGCGAGTGGTCTCGATCGTCGCGAACTCGTCGTCCACCGACACGTTCGCAGCTTCGTTCGTCCGCTGCGTGCGGAACAACTGGCCGATTTGGAATCGATCCTCACCCAGCTCGCCGTTGATCGTGATCGCCGCCGAAGTATCGTCAATGGCGAACTCGTCATCTCCCAGTCCACCGTTGATCACAATCTGCTCGACGCCGGTGTAGTTGATCCGCTCGACGTTCTCCGCGTCGTTGGTGGTGTTTGTGTTGTTCAATTCGGCGATCAACGCCACAAAGGCCAGGGAGCCATCGGTGTTGGCGCGGAGCAGGAATTGGTCGTCGAACACGGTGCCGCTGACGACAAACAGATCGTTGCCAACAAGGTTTCCGCTGTCCTGGACGGTGATCAAGGACGAAGCATTGCCGCCTTGGAACGCCAGCAGGTAGGTGTCGCTGCCGTCCTGACCGTCCAGTAGGTCGGCCCCCTTGTTGCCGAAGATCGTGTCGTCGCCTTCGCCAGCTTTGACGATGTCGCTGCCCACACCGCCGTCGATCTGATCCCGTCCGCCGCCGCCGAAGATCTGATCCGGTTCGCCCTGGCCGAAAATCACATCGTCGCCGTCGTTGGCGCCGTCGTTCAGCTTCGTCGCGTCCGGAACCGACGGAGCATCTTGGAAGCGGAGCACGGTTCCCGTGTCGCCGAAGATGATGTCGGCGCCGGGGCCGCCAAAGATCTCGTCGGCACCAAATCCGCCCTGGATGATGTCGCCGCCGTCGCCGCCCAAGATTACGTCGTCGCCTGTGCCTCCGTCGATGTCATCGACGTCGCCGCCGGAAACTGCTATCGGTCGGAAGAAGCGGTAGTTGGCGTTGTTCCACACTTCGCCGCCGGCCAACGGCTTGGTCTCCAGCTCGGTTTCGCTGATGACCTTCGTGACGCGAACGAACGTCTTCTTCGTGGTCGTCGGGTTTTCGAACCGCACAAAGTTGCCAGCGAGAATCCCGTCGGTGACAAAGGTCGCACCTGTGTCCACCAACTGCGTGGCGTCGCCGCTCGTGGCGGTTCCGGAATTCCCGACGTCGCTGAGCTTGCCACCATCGCCGAAGATCAGGTCGTTGCCTTCCAGGCCCATGATGTTGTCGGCGCCGCCGAGGCCGAAGATGATGTCGTTGTCACCACCGCCCACGAGCACATCGGGGCCGGCGGTGCCGACGATGATGTCATCGCCCCAGCCGCCGGCCACCGAATCGCCAGCCTCCGTGTCCGCCGCGTTCTCCGGATCGTCCAGGGCGTTCGCCTCCAACAGTTTAACGTTGGAGAATCGCTTGAACACAACGCCATTGTTGAAGAATACAGCACCGCCGCCGCTGAGGATCAGATCCGACCCCATCGCATGGCCGCCGTGGATCGTGTCTTTGCCGCCGCCGCCAAACAGGATGTCCTCGCCCGCCCCGCCGTCGATCAGGTCGCTGGCGTCGCTAGGATTGACGAGACCGCGAGCTACGGTGTCCGTCAACTCGCCGTCGTCGCCGAACACCAAGTCATCGCCGTCGCCGCCGTGGATCGTGTCTTTGCCAGGGCCGCCGTAGATCAGGTCCGAACCGCCGCTGCCGACGATCGTGTCGTTGCCTACTCCGCCACGAATCGTCGAAAACTTGTTGTTGATTCCAGTGGCGGCGTCAGGCAAGATCACTCTGTCATTGCCGACTCCCAAGCGGATGTCGAACAGCACGTTCCCGGCAGTAAATCCACTTAAGTCAAACACGTCATCGCCCACGCCGCCGTCGATGATGATCGTCTGTCCTTCCTTAACCTCGTAGGTGAGGAATTCCTGAGAATCGTCACCCAACGCACCGTTGGTGGAGCGGATCATCACCTCCACCTTTCCACCGGAAACGCTGCCGCTCTTGATCTCAAGACTCTCGCCGACATCAACCGCGTTGCCCAGCAGCCGTTGGCTGGCAAAGTCACCAGCGTGCACCAGCAGGTCCCCGTTTTCCAGTTCGCTGGCAAAAATCGGTGGGCGGAAGAAGTCGATCTCAAAGTCCAGCAGGGTCACCGGGCCGAAGATGGGAAAATCCTTGTCCACGGAGAAGAACCCAAAATCGATTATCAGGAAGGCCTTCAACAGCGCAGTGATCTCGCCCCGAACGTCGAAGATGGCCAGCGGCGCGAGCAGCTTCTCGGCCCCCGGCGCCAGCAGTTGATTCTCGACGTTGCCGATCAACTCGGTGATCCGGATCTTGCCATCCCCGTCGGGATCAAACAGATCGAATTCGATGGTGAATGCCAACTCCGCCTCGACGCCAGCTCGGGCGATGCCCAAGTTCAACTCCGCCGTGGCAAACAGCGAGGCGCCAAACACCAGCTCCGGATCGTCCACGCCGTTCAGCATGGGACTGTCGTCGATGAAGAAACCCTCGAGGACGTAGAGCGGATTGCGGAAGTCCGTCTCCACAAACTTGCGGATCCCGAACGTGTCGAAGCCGACAGCCGAATCGAAACTCACATTCGTGCTGAGCCCGATCGAAATCCCCAGCGGGCCAAAGATCGAGAAGAACTGCGAGTATTCGAATTCCAGCACGAGCGGATTGATGTCAAACGCGACCAACGTTGCATCATCTCCCTGCAAGAGTCCGAAGATCTGGCTGGGATCGTTGAGGAACGGGAAACTGAACGTGCCGCTGTTCTTAATCAGGTCCGCGGCCTTCTTCTTGGCGCTCTTGTTCTTTTTCTTCTTCTCCGGATCCGTCTCGTCAGCGGGCTCCATCGCGTTGTCGACGGCGTTCTCGATGCCGCCCGCCGCCGTAATAGTATCCATCTTCTTCGTCGGGAGTTTCCCTGCCGAGTCGCCGTTGATCAACATGGCCGGGTCGAAGCCCGTCACGGTGTCGGTGGAATCAAAGAAGGTCACTTCGCCGATCGGCAGCATTACCGTGCCGCCGTCCAAGGCGGCAATGTCGTTGATCAGTGTGATCACTTCCGCCACCTGCGTGATCAATCGTGTGTCGACGTTGCCGTAGGCGCCCGCCAAGTCGATCCAGGTGAAGTCGAGGAATTCACCGATGATCGGGACCGGCGAGGTCATGAAATCGATGATCGGCTGCAGCGGCGCGGTAAACTTGTTGACCTCTTCCACGATCGGGCCGACGACGTCCGAGATGAACTCGCCGAGGTCCAGATTGATGTTTTGGATCTTGACGATCTCCAGACCCTCGGCAATCGCGTCGCCTGAAATCTGCGTGGCGCCGAATCGCTCGGTCGGTGGCGTGTTGATGCCCACGAATGTGCTAGCGCCCGCGCGGGTCGCAAGGTCAGCGCCGGCCGTTGTATCGCGAGTGCCCAGCTCCCACGAGAACGCGAACTCTCCGTGAATCGAGGGAAATCCGGAAGCAACGTCGCCGATCAAGTCGGGGCTAAGTCCCAACGTAATCCCCAACGCCGCGTCGGCGTTGGCTGCGATTCCGGCGAACAGCCCCAGCTTGCCCAATTCGGTGAAAGTCAATTTGGCGCCATCTTCGCCCAGACGCCCGGGAATGGTTGCCGTCGAAACGGCTTCCACGACCGCGCTGCCCGTTGTGGAGCCGCGTTCGTAAATGTCGACGGCAAACGTCGCGCCCAAGCCGGTCGTCAGGTCTTCCGTGCTGCCATCGGCCTTCACGACCGTTACCGGCTGGCTACTGGCTTTCAACTCCAGGAACGCCAACGTTCCAGTTACCGTCACATCCGGGGCCGACAACCCCACGTCGAAAATCAGCTCGGGAATCTGGCTCTCAAGCGGCAGGTTCGCGTCGCCGATCTTGAGGTAGAAACCGTCCTTGAAGCTAAGCCCGAAGCCCAGATTGAACTGCCACGAGATGTCCAGGTTGATGTCTCCCTCGGTCTCGAGGCCCACCCCGGGAATCCCCAGGTCGAAGCCGATTCCGAAGTCCTGGTTCACCAAATCGCTGCCCAACGCCAAGTCCCACTCCATGAACACGTCTTGGATGTCGGTGGCAGGATCGCCCGGTGCCGGGAACAAGTAGTTCTGCAACGTGTCCGCGGTGACATCGATAAAGGCGCCGACATTCGTGCTGCCTGCCGCGGCGCCGGGACGCAACTGCAACAAATCGGCGCCCGTGGGACCCAGCACGTCGAACAACAGTTGCGAGATGATGTTCTTGTCATCGTCGTTAAAGTCGAGCGCCAGATCCTTGGCCTTCTCCACACCGTCTCGCAGTGGGGCGATCAAGTCCTCGCGGAGATCCCCGATAAAGCCCGCACCCTTGGACAACTCGTCACCGATCAGCGGCATCGATACGCCGCTGATGTCGCTGTCGAGAACACCCTGGACGCCGCCGAGCACCACGTCGAGCCCGTCGATCGCCAGAAAGATCTTGCTGAAGATGTCGAGCTTGGAAAAGTCGAAATTGGAAATGGCATCGACTGGATCGAAGACATCTATGACGACGGCGTTGTGGGTCAGCGTATCTGTCGCCTTCGACCGGATGTAAAAATTGAAACCACTGGTGACAAAGTTGGCCAAGTCGCCGGTGTCCGTGAACGCTCCATTGATATCGGAGCCACCGATGCGAATCGCTCCCGCCGACGTTGTGTCGGTGGGGAAGAACACCGGCAGCACGCCGAATATGTCGCCACTGAGGCTGCCCTGGAACGTGCCACCGTCGAACTGGTCGTTGTCAAAAACGGTGGCGAAGGTCGTCACACCGTCCGTAAAGATATTTGTATTGAATCCAGCATCCGCAACAGCCGTGATTTTGATCTCCGACTGCTCGTCTTCCGTGCTGGCGATCCCCAAGGCAAACGGGCCCAAGCCCACACGGAAGGCGATGTCCTCGCCGCCGACTTCCAGTTTGGCGTCGATCCCTGTGTTGTCGAACAGGAACATGTGATCGCCCGGGTTGTCGAAATCAAAGTCCTTGATGTCGATGCCCACGGATATCTGCAGCAGCACGGCGCCTTCGGCAACGAGGTTTGCGGAGCCGGCAAGGTCAAGTGTGCCAGTCAGTCCCAGCTTGTCGAGCACGTCCTGGGCAAACCCGATGCCCGGTATCATCACATCCAGGCCTTCGTTGAAGGTCGCGCCGAGGGCAAAGTCGAGCCGCAGGACCCCGTCGTTCTGGCCATCGCCGTCCACGTCCATCGTCGTGTCGTAGGACAGATCCAGCACGTCGTCGGCCGAGGCCGGACGTTCTTGGCCGAGGAATCCGTAGATGGCGTCGAAGTTCGAGACGTCGATTCCCATCGCCTCGTTGATCTTGTCTTCCAGGAACTGCAGCGTCCCGGACTCATTGCTTTCCGCCTCGTCGATGGCCGTCCCAAATTCCTCGGCAAACCCTAACAAGTCATTGACGCTCTGGTCGATGAGCGGAATGTCCTCGTTGAGAAAGTCAAACGACTCGAACTGCCCAAGGAAGTCCGATGCCAATCGCAGCGCCTTGACGATGTCTTGGAAGCTGATGTCGGTGAAGTCCGGCAGCCGCATGTTGTCCAGAGCCGAGGTGTCGACATGGACCGCGGGCAGCAGGAATACGTCGTGCTGAGACCGCAACTGCGCAAGCGTGGGCAGCGTGAATCCAGCCGGAGGCTCCACAGTGACCGTCGTCTTGTCGGTGCCGGCATCGTGAACCGCGGCGGTCACTTTCACATCGAACCGCATGTCGTACTTGGCGCCCTTCCACGAATTGGCGGCGCCAAGCGTGGCTGTATCCAGCTCGGTTTCGCTGACGACATTTGTCACTTGCACGACTTGATTCAAGCCGGCATGGCGAATCAGATCGCCCACCTTGACGCCCTCGGTTTGGAATTTCGCCGTTTCATCCTGCAAACGGGTGGCGGAGCTATTGGGGCCGGTGCTTGTGCCAGAGACCCCGTCGAAGCCGGTCCGATAGGTCGCGCCGAACCAAGTTGTCGTCATCAGGCTGGAAGTACGCAGTTCGGTCTCGCTGATCCGCTCCAGCACCTCCACGACTTGGTCCGTCAGTGTGTTTTGGATCAGGTCTCCGACCTGGACGCCCTTCGTAACGAACTTGGCATCTGGGTCGTGCAGCCGCGTGCTGGAGCTGTTGCCCCCGTCGGCGGTGCCGGAGACATTTCGGGTGTCCTTGGTGAACCGCAATACAATCTGCTCTTTGTCAGCCGGATCGGCCGCCCCGTCGATCAGCTTGCTGGTAAAGTTGCCGTCCACGACGAATGTATTGGGGGTTGCGGGGACCGTGTAATTCGCCTGACGGAAGCGCGACTCGATGAACGGATCGCCGAGCGAGACGATGTTGAATCCGACTGTTGGATCGACGCCCAGCAGCGCACCGGCCACGGAGGTGAAGTCGGTGGACCCGGCGGAGATGCTGACGTCGAGATTGAAGCCGCCAAAGTTGGGGCCGGCGCCCGCGGGGGCGTCGGCAGTCAGATTGGGCGGCGCCAACAGACCGTCGTCGCCCAGGATCCCTTGCAGGCCGCCTTTAATGCCGTCGACCAATTCGTTGAGCGTGATGATCTGGTCGGCGCCAGGCGAGCCCGCGCCGGTGTTGAAACCGAACGACAGATCGGCGCCGACGCCCGCGTTGCCCGAAAGATTGATGCCGACAAACCCAAACGCCGCGTCCAGGTTGACGCCCGTCTGAAGGATTCCCGCGCCGCCCTGCTGCCCGACACGCCCGGCGTCGCCCATCAGCACGATCGTCGTCTCGTCGGTGACGCTCTTGATCGTGTAATCGCCGGCGGTCAATCCGCCTACGCTCTTGATGGTGATCTTGAAGTCGCCAGCCGCGACTTTCTGCGGATCGAGCTTGCGGAAGTCAGAACCGCCGGGCCCGATCGCGATCGTGGTCTCAGTGGTCACGCCGGCGCCAGTTTTCGCCGTGACTTTCACGTCAGCCAACAGGACTCCCGCCGACAATTCCAAGCCGGCGTGGATCACGTTGCTGAGATCCGGATTGCCCTTGATGAAGATTCGATCCAGCAGCGTGGGGCCAGCAATCACCGCTCCATCGATGCGACCATCCGCCTTGTCGTCCGGATCGATCGGGTTGACGTCTGTGGAGACAATGCCCAACTGCACGGCCGCAACGGACCCGTTGACCATGTTGACTTTGAACTCGCTGGTGCTGCCAGACGCAATATGGGCGATCCCCGCTCCGCCTGTGGAGCCCACAGTTCCGGCGTCGCCCTTCAGCTCAACAGACGTGTTGCTGATTTTCTTGATCTCATAGAACCCGGCGTTGAAGCCTGCGCTGTCCTTGATCAGCAACATCGCTTCGCCGTTGGTCACCGCCGCTTGGTAAGCGGCAATGTTGATCGCGCTGAAGTCGCCCACGGTGCGGCTGATCGTCGTCACGCCGTTGGCGTTGGTGTCGACCCGGATGTCACTGAGAGACGTGGTGTTGGGCCGTGTCAGGTCGATCAGCAGCAGCCCGGCGTTCTTTTCGTTGACGGGCGTCGAGGGTTCGTCGACCGTAAAGCTCACATCCAACTTGCCAGGCGCCAAGTCGTTGCCAGCGATCGAGCCCGTGCCGCCAGTCGCAAGCACAATCTTCTCCACGACGTCGCCGATGTTGTTGGCCCCGTCGAGGCTTACTCTGTTCGTTGAGAGGTCGCTCAACTTAATCGTGATGTCCGCCTCGTCGGAGTTGAGAGCGCCCGTGAGGCCCAGTTCCGTCCCATTCTCGACAGGCGTGATTGCGAAACTCGCGCTTCCGTCAGTAAGGGTGAACATCAGGTTCTTTCCTTCCGACGACACTTTAATCGGGGCGCCCGACAAACCGGCGGGTTCGATGACGTACTGGTCGCCCGACTGCCAGGTGTTGTCAATTCCGCCCGTCAACGTGGTCGTGGTCAACTGGCCGTTGCCGAAACTGGCAACGTCCGCCTCGGAGCCATCCGTTTCGTTGAAGATCTTATCACCGACCCGAACTTGATCGCCCGCGATGAAGTCTCGCCCAGCATGAACCAGCATCGTCGCCGATCCGTTGCCCGTCGCCGTTCCAAGCACGCGAGGAGAGTCGATCGCGCTCTGGACATCGCTGATCAAGTCCAGGATGTTCCGGTTTCCCGAGGTGTCGTTGGCCGGAATGGCCACCGTGCCCGACGACGCGATAGTAATGGGGAAGGGCCGAATGGCGCCCGGAAGACTCACATTGAAACTGGCGTTGGAAGTCAACTGCCCCACGAGCGTCGGGACGTTCTTGCCAGCTTCAACAACTAGTTTGTTGAGATCCTCGTCAAGCACGGCTTCGCTTGACTTCTGAATGCCAAGGCCGCGGAAAGCAGGATCCGCCGACGTCGTGCTGACCGTCATTTTTGTGATCGCCGAATTGACGACCACCAGTCTCAGCCGATTGCCGTCGTTTCCAGCTTTTATCTCCGAACTAAGATTCACCTCGGCGGCCGGGGCCGGCGCGGTTCTCGTCGCGGTCTCCAACGCGTTGTCGATGTCCACCAGTAGATTGTCGATCGTCGTATTGTCGTTCGTACTGGCCGCGGGAACCGTGACGTCATACGTGCCCGCGTTACCGCCGCCCGTTATCACGATGGTGAACTTGGCAGCGTCATCAAGGACGCCGACAACCGTCCGCGGGGGGGCGTCAGCCACCGCCGCTGGCTCCGTCTTGATGTCGACTTTGACGTCGTTCAACAATCCGGTGCCGATGCTGGTGGTGCTGGTAAGTGTGGAGGAGGAGCCTCCGGTGGGCATCGAACTCAGATCGAATCCCAGCGTCAAGGCGATGCCGCCGGTGGACTTGACCAGCAGCCGCGTGTCGCTGCTAACGTTGCCGATGGGCGACAGGTCGAGCTCAAAGTCTGTGGGCAACTCCACATCAAAGAGGTCGCCGGAGAGGTCGATCGTGTAGGTCAACTGCTTCTTCGCGACATCAAAGTTGACGACACCGCCCGTTATGATCTGCGAGAGGCGGGTGGAGAGCTCCTGCGCCGTGGAAAACGTCGTCGCGTTGTTGACATCCAACAGCTTGGCAACATCGTCGCCCAACCCCACGTTGTCTTCCGTCAAAGTCTTCAGCAGCTCGACGTCGGCAACCGTTTGTTTGGCGCCCTCGTTGATCGTGAACCGAATCACAGCGTTCTGCATGAGGACGCCGCCAACATTGTCCAGCGGCAGCGTTCCGCCCGACAGCCTCTGGAAGGCCGCGGCGCCAGTGCCCACGGCGCCGGAACTGGCGGCGGAGAATCCCAACTGAATGAAGCCGCCGGCGTCCGCCGCGGTCTGGTCCTTCGGGTCGATCAGATCGATCGCGTCGCCCGGGCTTTGTGCGATCGAGAATTCTGTGACCGAGGAAGAACCGATCAGGTTGATTGCATTGCCGTTGCCTTCGGCACGCACCAGATCGCCCAGCCCAGCATCCTGGATGGCGCGGTTGAGGTCGGTGACAAGCTTGTTCGGGCCGTCTTTCTTGTCGTCTCCGCCGTCGTCAAACAGCAGCGCATCAGAAACAATTTCCGCAAAGTCCAGCACTCGCTCCAATCCGCCTTCGAGGAATGGGACGTCGATGGAGGTGATCAGTTCACTTTCGCGAACGCTATCCAGCCAGCCGTTGATCTGCCCCACGGCCGAGATCACGCCGGCGGCTGTCAGGTTGTTGAAACTCGGAAAGTCCGTCGTGAAACTGCCGCCCGTTGTCAGTGAGATTGAGTTGCCATTGAACGGGTTACCCGAGGCGGTGAGGGTGCCCATTCCGGCAACGAGTGGCGCGCCCCCTAGTGCTGCTTGCGCGGTTGCGGTCAGGTTGACGTCAAACGACGGAATCGTGCCCGCCGCGCCCGTCGAGTCCCTCAAATTGAGATCGGCAATGCCGAGCGCCACTGCGCTGGGGTCAGCGATGTCTTTCAAGCTGGTCGTGTCGATGGAAACTCCGGCATCCAACGCGACCGTGCCGCTGGCGGAGGCGCCCAGGAAACCGATATCGAGTCCCACATTGGTGGCGGCACCTGCGGTGACTTTGACGCCGGCGCTCATCTGCTCCACATCCAGACGGAAATCGATATTCGCTGGAACCGCCGCCAAGTTGACTCCCAACTGGAAGTCGAACACCAGGTTCGCCTCCGCCTTGACTTGGGCGTTCAAGTCGAAACCGAGGCCCAAGCCCTGAGCTTCTTCGCCGAGGTTGTAAAAGAAGTCGCTCTCACGTTCCGCTCGGTAATCGACACCGAACTCCACTCTGGGAACGCCGCCATCGAATTGAACGCCGACATCAACGCTGGGAATGGAGAAGGTCAGGTCGCCCAGATCGCGGAGGATTTCATCGACTCTGTCAAGGATAATCCTGGGTTCGGCGACGAGCGCTCTGTCGAGGAAGCCCAGCTTGCCGATGCTGGCAAGCAGCCCCTCGACAGAGAAGTCTCTGATTGCCGTGTCAAGCACCTGAAATGCAATCCGATCATCACGCAGCGCCGCGGCGACTTTGCCGGATGTCTCTTTGAGATTGCTCAGGCCCCTGCCGATCGCCTGTCTCAAGCCCGCGGCAGTAATCGGCCCACCCGTCATGCCGACCGTGATTTCCGCCCCGTTGACGATCGGGTCGTCCGCGATGTTCTTGTCGACATCCACGATCACTCTGGCCGTCGTGCCATCGATGCTGAGTTCGAAACCAAACTTGTCGCCGGCCTGAATCGTTGCCGCTTCGATGTCATTGGGGGACAGAATCGCCGCACCGAGATGATCGAGAGTGGCTACGGCGCCGAATGTGCTGTCGAGGTACGCCTTGAGGGAATCCGTCGTGAATGGCGTTGGGATCGCCTCGAAGAACTCATTGATCTCGAAACGGACTTGATCCACCGCGTCGGCGAAGTCCAGCGCCTTGCCGACCGTCACTTCCGCGGTCCCGCCAATGACGGGCAAGTCCGTGGCTAGCGCGCCGACGTCGGCCGCGTTGCGAACAAAGTCGACAACTTGCCCCGCACCCTCGATCAGTTGTTTCTTCACCTGCGCGGCGCTGCCGGTGAGATCAATGTTCGCGCCCTCGAGGGCTTCAAAATTGTCGGCGCTGGGATCCTGAATCGTCAACTCATTGCCGCCGGCGGCGGTGATCCTCACGTCGCCGTTGACTTGGGGCGCGATCGTAAGGGCGCCTCCGCCGAACAGGCTGAAGTCGAGCGTGTCATTGGTTCCGCCGTTGGCAAGTTCGCCGATCGACACATTGCCCCAACGGTCGTCGAACACAAAGGTGTCGTTGCCCGTGCCGCCGTTGACGGTCAACGTGGCATTCGCGTTGAGAGCGTTAAAGGTGTCAAGGTCGTGGAAGGTGACCGTGTCCGCCTGGTCGCCAAGATCGATCGTGACACTTGTTGTGCCTGGCAGGAGGCTGAACTGCTTGTCGTCAAAGCTGCCCCCGGTGGCCCCAGCGTTGTTGAGGTTGTCGATGACAAAAGCCCCCGGCGCCGCCCCATCCTTCCTCACGACAATTTGATCCGCCCCGCTCGGCAAATTGAAAACAAAATCGTCAGTTGGATCGGCGTCCGTCAGCACCGCCAGCAGCAGGCGCGGCTCCAGCGCCTCCATGCCTAGTCGTTTACGTCCCCTTAGATTTCGCAGACGACGCTGCTTCTGGCGACGCAGATTGGCAAGACGTTTTCGCATGGTGTTCGACATGGTGTGATATTCACTTCTGTATCAGTGGGTAACGATTTGCCTTGCCGATCTGGCTGTGCACGATACGAAACGGGGCTTCATCGCCTGGTTCGCCGGCGCGACCGCTTTCCGTATCAATCACTAACTCTTCGCGCACAATATCGATCATCCTGTTGATTCCTGATCATCCAGCAGCATCTGCACGTAGCCCGAGGCGCCGCGCAACTCGGCTCGCCCGCCCGCCAACTCACAAAGTTTTTCAATTCCGGCCTTATCGGCCGAAACGAGCTCCGACAAATCCAGCAACAGCGGCCCGGCGACCGTGCGGATCTCCTCCGCCAGTATCGATAAGTCAACGGACTGCAGTCGTCCGGCAATTCGCAGGATGGTCTGCTCGCCGTCGATCCTCCTGATGATTCGCACATTCATGCCGGCTCTGTAAGGCATTTGTCATGCCAAGCGTTTGCTGGCGTCAACGTATGCGCCTTAATGAGCGGCTGAGAATCGACTTACAGCTTTTCGTTGTTTGTTCGTCAGGGCCGGGGCAAGGGGCAGTAATCTGTCTTTTTCAGCAAATCTTGTCCTTTGGGTCAACTGTTGCCCCTTGTGCGGGCATATAATGCGACCGCGTGCGCCGAGTCCACGTGCGGTTTTTTCCCTGTGGGCAAGTCCCAGAAAACGCGCTGGTTACGGGGCTCCGCCTCGTCACCCACCGGACGCGAGGCTCTGCCTCGCAAGAGCCGGCAGAGCCGGCAAGACAGTGCGTTCCCAGGCCGGAGCCTGGGAACGAGGGCCAATCGAGATGGACGCAACACTAGCCTGCGAGGTGGGAGCAGCTCGGGATGAGTCTGATGGACGACAAACAGATTTGCGAAATGCTGGAAGTCATGGCCGACCCCGTGATCGTGATGGGCGAGGATGGCAAGATAGCTCTTGCCAACGGCCAAGCGGCGATACTGCTGGGTTACGGGCCAGACGAATTGATCGGCCTTCCAGTCGAATTGATCATACCCGAGCGATTTCGGGACCGGCACGCAGGACATTTGAAAGCCTATCTCGCGAGGCCCGTGATTCGACCAATGGGAGGCAACCTGAACCTGATGGCCCTCTGTAAAGACGGCCGCGAAGTGCCGGTGGACATCAGCATCAGCCCCCTCGAAACTACCCGTGGCTTGCTGTTTGTGGCCAGCATTCGAGATATGTCCGCCCGCGACAAAGCGGCCTTGGAGCTGCGCAGCGCCCTGGAGGAAGTCGAGCGTCTGCGAGATCGACTCTGCGCGGAGAACGTCTATCTCCAAGACGAAGTTCGCAGCGCCTACGGCTTCGACGAGTTTGTTGGCAAGTGTGATGTGTTGATGCTTTTGCTTGAAAAGATTGATCGGGTGGCGACGACCGACGCCAACGTGTTGATTTTGGGAGAGACCGGCACCGGCAAGGAACTCGTGGCACGAGCGATTCACCAGCGCAGCGACCGGAAAGATCGTCCGCTGATCAAGGTTAACTGCGCAGCGCTGCCGCGTTCCCTGGTCGACGGCGCGCTGTTCGGACATGAGAAGGGGGCATATACGGGTGCATCGACGCAGGAAATCGGCCGCTTTGAACTGGCCGACGGCGGCACGATCTTACTGGATGAAATAGGCGATTTTGATCCAGAGGTACAGGCGAAGCTGTTGCGAGTTCTCCAAGAGGGAGAATTCGAGCGAGTTGGATCGAGCAAGACGCGGGGCGTGGACGTGCGGGTGATTGCCGCCACGAATCGTGACCTTCACGCGGCGATGCAGCGAGGAGGATTTCGGCCCGATCTCTACTTTCGTCTGGCCGTCTTTCCGGTTGAGGTTCCGTCGCTTCGCGCGAGACGGGAGGATATTCCGCTGTTGGCCTGGCACTTTGTTTCCAAGAAGCAGGCCAAGCTGGGAAAGAGGATCGACAAGATTTCTCAAGCGACGATGGTCCGCCTTACTGAATACGCTTGGCCGGGCAACATCCGGGAACTGGAAAACGTTGTCGAGCGCGCCATGATCCTCTCGCCAGATTCGACCCTGATTGTGGAACCGCTTCTGGATGTCGTCCACGAGCGCACCAGCGTCCCGGCCGCAAAGCTCGCGAGTGTCGACACCGTCATGCGGAGTCACATTCTCAGCGTCCTCCAGGAGTGTCATTGGCGCATCAAAGGCCCGGGAGCCGCCGCTGAACGTCTGGACGTGAACCCTAGCACATTACGCTACCGCATGAAGAAGCTTGGCATCGAGCGACCGTGACCGTGCCCAGCGGCTCACGATGGTCTGCGGCCCTCCCGTGGCAAGAAACCCCAAGCCGCACCACAGCCCGGCTGGGCAACTCGATTCGCGCGATGCCGGTGGATTCTTGTGGATACCGTCAGCTCGATGTAAGCTTTTGCCGAGGTAACGTCTAGCAACACAGACCGTCTAGGGAGAAAGACTATGAAGAACCGCTCTGACAGTCCCAAGAGATGTTGTTTTGGTTCGAGCAAGGCGATATGTGTTTCCATTCTACTGGTTGTTTGGTTCTTAACGACGGCAGATCTTGGCGGCCAGATCATTCCTGAGAAGGCGCCTCTAACAGCAGAGCGACTCAAAACGATGCGCAAGAAGGCGGCGCACCGCAAGCGACGGATTATCCAGAACGTCGATGGCAACGACGCGACATTCTCGCCCAAGAAAGAGCCCTTCGAACAAGGCCTATTGAATGTCTACATGAGCGGACTGGAGAATTCGCAGGTTGACTCGATCTTCTACTGTACTCACTGGTGTTTCGGCACAGTGATCCATCGCAGTAAGATCGCCACCACGCTCACTTCGAAGGACGCCCATCCGTCGCTGAAGAACAGTTGCGTTCAAGACCTCATCGACATGGGGACCGACCCGCTGGAAATTGTCGGCGGTTTCTGTCGTCGCCATGACATCGAGTTCTTCTGTTCCTTTCGCATGAACGACATTCATGACGGTGCCACAGATGGGAATGGCAACTTGATTTACCCTCATCTACTATCGGACGTCAAACGCAAGCATGCCGAGTATCTGCTGGGTGAAATCGGAGAACGATTGCCAGGCCGTCCCTATGGCTCGCGAGCAGCTTGTGCGGTTGATTATGGCGTAGCGGAAGTCCGCGATTACATGTTCCGGATGATCGAGGAGGTTTGTGAGAACTACGATGTTGACGGAATCGAGTTGGACTTCTTTCGCCACGCGATTTTCTTCAAGAGGCATGCCCGAGAGGGTATGGTCGGGCAGGAAGAACACGACCAGATGACCAGTCTGATTCTCCGTGTTCGGGAGATGCTGGATCGAGAAGGTCTCAAACGCGGCAAGCCGTTTCTGCTTTCCGTGCGGGTGCCGGATTCGGTTGGCTTTTGTCGTGACATTGGTTTGGATATCGAACGATGGCTGCAGGAAGATCTGGCTGATTTGCTGATGACCTCCGGCTACTTTCGCCTGGCACCCTGGTCCGACAGCGTGGCCTTGGGGCACAAGTACAATGTGCCGGTTTACGCCAACCTGTCAGAAGCACGGGAGATGGAAAAGGGATACAAGAGAAGCTGGAAACGCTACACTGCCGAGGCATTCCGGGCTCGGGCATTGCGGGCTTGGAGCAGTGGTGCCGACGGGATCTATACGTACAACATCTTTTACTTCTTCAGACCCACTCACCCGATTTGGAGTGAGATGGGCGACCCGGCGACGCTGGCCAAGAAGGACAAAGTGTATTTTGTCAACACGCTTCGAACGGACATGATCGACGGCTTCCTGCCCGGAGCGGAAAAGAGATATCGCAAGTTGCCGATCTTGCACCACCGGCAACCGCTGAAGCTCTCCGCCCGCGAGACAAAAGATATCTCGCTGGTTGTGGATGACGATGTCATGTGGGGTAAAGACCGTGGGATTGTCCCGGAGATCAAGCTTCATCTGATGATGGACGATTCGGCGGGGACGGCCATGGGAGACCTGGGAGCGAGCCTTTCCGTGGCCATGAATGGGCAAGCCTTGACGGACTGGCAGGCCAAAGAAGAAGTCAAGTATGGGGCAGCAAACAAAGGAGAGCCGTTTACTGAAGAATACATCGAGTACGCGGTTCCTCCCTCGTTGGTCAAAAAGGGAGAAAACCAATTTGAGTTCATCGCTCGTGCATCATCCAAAGCAGAACTGAGGGTTCGCGATCTGCAATTGTGGATACTTTACAAACAGAATTGACACGCCTTGGTGACTTGCGCAGCCTTAGCAGTCGTCGTCAGACGGTGGCGGGCGTCTAATTCACCTTTGCCCTTGATGGAGCATCTATTGAGAAGGAGCAGCAGAAGTGCGAGCAGCAGCAGTAACAATCTTCATCGCGGCATGGTGGCTGACGGTTTCTGACGGGGACTGTCAGGCCGAGCAAACACAAACCGAGTCAAGCGGCATCACGCTTGAAAACAAGCACGTCACGTACCGAATCTCCTCGGACGGCAGAAACGTTGGCTTCGTCTGTCGCCGAACCGGCAAGCAGTACTGTGCTCGACCAGGAGAGCAGCCTTTCCTCACTGTGAAGAAAGACGGCGTGCTTCACGAGCCGACGTCGTGCGACTTCGCCGATGGCAAGATCTCTGTCAAGTTTATTGAGGCCCGTGTCACGGTGGTCGTCAAAGTCGTGACGAAGGACCACTACTTCGTGTTCGAGATCGAATCGGTCAGCGATCCGCAGGTGGAGGAAGTATGGCTGGCGAACCTTGCGGTCACGTCGTCGAAGTACGTCAGCGTTATGTCCGGCGTCGTGACCGACGGCGAATTCGCAGCCTGTCTGCGTGCATTGAATCTGCAGGTCCGTGGCCAGATCAGCGAGCGGCCGGCGGCGCTCGCAGGGACATGCTACCGGGAGTACGGCCTTGTTGGAGCCAAGATCGCTCTGGTGGGATGCACGCATGCCGAGCTGCGCGGCGTGTTGAAGGAGGTCGTCCGCAAAGAAGGTTTGCCCTATTCTCCGCTGGGCGGCCCGTGGGCTCTGGATGCCGAGGAGAACCGCGGTTCGTACTTGTTCGCCTTCGTGACCGAGAAAAATGTGGACGAGTGGATCCGATTGGCCAAGCTGGGCGGAATGACCCACATCCATCTGAATGGCTGGTTCAAATCACTGGGGCACTATCAGCCACGCGAAACCGCGTTCCCTAACGGGCTTGACGGGTTGAAGGCCACGATCGACAAAATCCACGCCGCCGGCTTGAAGGCGGGCATGCACACGCTGACCGGCTGCATCCACGCGCACGATCCTTGGATCACGCCGGTGCCTGACAAGCGATTGGCCACCGATGCGACGTTCACCCTGGCTGCCCCGTTGGACAAGACAGCGACCACCGTGGTCACCGAAAAACCGCCCGGAGATCTCGACACGGTCTGGGGTTACGGCTCTCATGGCAATGTCATTCGTGTTGGTGACGAACTGATCCAGTACAGCGGACTTTCACAAAAGCCGCCTTATGGATTCACCGGCTGTAAGCGCGGTGCATTAGGCACGCACGTAGGCGCCCACAAGAAAGGAGCCTCGGTCGGGCACCTTTTCGTTCGTTGGAGCTATTTTCATCCTGACGAGAAAACGACGTTGGTCGACGACATTGCCGACGCGATCGCCCATGCCTACGACACCTGCGGTTTTGACATGATCTACATGGACGGCGTTACAGAGGATGTCCATGGCGGCTGGCATGGGGCGGCGAGAATCCGCAGGACGATCTACGAGAAGATCAAACGCCGCGTGTTGGTCGAGGCGAGTTGCTGGGACTATCACTCCTGGCCGTTCCACTCGCGTCTAGGCGCGTGGGACCATCCGAAGCACGGCCTGAAACGGTTCATCGACCTCCACTGCCGGCTGTGGGAGCCCGACATCGACGGGCGAGTCACGCAGCGATACGTCGAGAGCACGCTGTTGCCCACGCAATTGGGCTGGTGGGTTATCTTCGGTCCGACGCGCGACCATCGCGGCGAACTGCCCGACGAGTTCGAATACCTTTGCTCGAAAGCCCTGGGCCACGATTCGCCGGTCTCGTTTCAAGGCATCCAGGCCGACAGACCGCCGCTGAACGCTCGGCGCGACGAGTATCTGGCCATGGCCGGTCGTTACGAGCGGCTACGGCTGGCCAATTACTTTTCCGCATCAGTCAAAGCGCGGCTGAGACAGGAAGGCGACGAGTTCCGGTTGGTCGAGTCCTCCGACGGCGTCTGGCAGTTCCTACCTACCGATTACCACGTCCACAAGGTGACCGGAATGGACGACGGCAGCCGCACCTGGACGGTCACCAATCGGTTTGGCCCCCAGCCGGTCAAGCTGCGCATCGAGGCCCTCTATTCGGTCGAACCCTACGACAGCGAGGACGCCGTGATTTTGGCCGACTTCAGCAGCAAGGACGAGTTCCCGAACCGGGACGCCGCCTCTGGAATCACCCACGAGTTGATGCCGAAAAAGGGGACAGGTCCAATTTGCCGGAACGGCCCGGAGGGTGCTTCGCACAAATTGGACCTGTCCCCTTTTTCTCCTTCCGACGAGCAGGTCAAGATCGGCAAGCAAAGCGGACGCTACTCGGCCAAGAGCACGGCCGATTCACGAAGTGGCGCATGGGTCAAGGCCGGCAAGACGTTCGCGCCGGAAGCCAATATCGACCACTGCGACGCCTTTGGCGTGTGGATCCACGGCGACGGGAAAGGCGAACTGCTCAACCTGCAATTGACCAACGCCCGACAGCGTAGCACCGTCTACGACGAGCACTACGTGACGGTCGATTTCAAGGGTTGGCGGTACTGCGAGTTCCTCTTGCGTGAACGTGACGCCCACGGACACATCCAGTATGTCTGGCCCTACGGCGGTCACTCGACCATTTACCGTCGGGGGCTGCAGCGGAAGTACATCGAACAGTTGAATCTGTACTTCAATGATCTGCCACCGCAAGAGAGCGTGACGTGTTACCTGGGTCCGATCAAGGCCCTGCGGACCAAGAAGGTAACGCTCCGCAACCCGACCGTCGAAATCGACGGACGGCGTATCGCCTTTCCAGCAACCTTGGACGGCGGCTCCTATCTGGAATTCGAATCCGAGTCGGATTGCCGGCTGTACGACGAAAGCGGCAAGTTGATCGGCCGGATCGAACCGCAAGGCGAGAGGCCGCTCTTGGCCGCCGGCGAGAACCAAGTGACGTGGAACTGTCAGAGCCCGCAGGGCTACCGCGCCCGAGCCAACGTGACGGTCGTCAGCCACGGAGAATTGTTCGGAGGGAAACGCCCGTGAAGAACGCGGGGCTTCTGAACTTTGGGGTCAATCGGTCGTTTCTTCTTGTTGGAGTTCACGCTTCAGCGTGCCTTCGAAGACACGCTGAAGCGTGAACTCCAACGATAGGAGACGGGTTGAACGTCTCTTGACTCTTGCTACAACCTAACGATCATGCGCGGAAGCCAATCTGTCGTCCTCCGCGAGTACGTGCGCCGGAAGATCTTCAATCGCGAGTTTGAGGCATCACCATGAAACTTACCGCACTTCTGTCTTTCCCCCTCGCCATCGCAACTGCCGTCTGTGTTGCTGCCGAGACCGACTGGAAACTCCAACCGCTGAAATACAACCAGCCCGGCCTCGTCGTCGATTTGGGCGTTGGGCTGTGGGCTTGGCCAATGCCCATGGATTACGACGGCGACGGCGACATGGACCTGTTGGTTGCCTGCCCTGACAAACCGTCGAACGGTGTCTATTTCTTCGAGAATCCGACCCAAGATCCGAAAGAAGAAACGCCGGTCTTCAAACCGGGGGTCTGGATCGGAAAGACGACGCACAGTTTTCAGGTCAGCTACGTACAGGGCAAACCTCGCATCCTCAAACCGGGCTATGAATTCGTGCGCGACGAACAGACCGGTAAGTTCGATTTCAACGGGCCGAAGAAGATCTATCCGAAAACCAATGTCCACGAGAACGGCGTCCGGGCCAACATGTGGCGCTATGTCGATTACGATGGAGACGGAGACCACGATCTGGTGGTCGGCGCGGGCGACTGGACCGATTACGGCTGGGATCATGCCTACGACAAAAACGGCCGCTGGCGGAACGGCCCTTTGCATGGCTACGTCTACTTGATCGAGAACGAAGGATCCGATGCGGAACCGGCTTACTCGAAAAGACCGCGGAAGCTAAGGGCCGGTGGGGGCGAAATCGACGTTTTCGGCTGGCCCTCGCCCAACTTCGCCGACTTCGACGACGATGGCGACCTCGACCTGTTGTGTGGCGAGTTTCTGGATGGTTTCACCTATTTCGAGAACATGGGCACTCGCGAGAATCCAGCCTATGCCGCAGGCCGAAAGCTGAAGACGCGAGATGGCAGACCGTTGGTCATGGATCTGCAGATGATCACGCCGACCGCGATCGACTGGGATCGTGACGGGGATTTTGATCTGATCGTTGGCGACGAAGACGGCAGGGTCGCCTTGGTGGAAAACTCCGGCGAGTTCGACGGCAGCTTCCCGATCTTCAATACGCCGGTCTACTTCCAGCAGGAAGCCGACACGTTGAAATTTGGCGCCCTGGCCACGCCGTTCGCCTGCGACTGGGATGATGATGGAGACGAGGACATCCTCTGCGGGAATACGGCGGGTTACATCGGCTTCTTCGAGAATCTGGGCCGTGGTGAAGGCGGTTTACCGAAATGGGGTGCGCCCGAGTTGCTGGTTGTTGATGATGGAAAACCCTTCCGAGTGATGGCCGGGCCAAGCGGTTCGATCCAGGGCCCTTGCGAAGCAAAATGGGGCTACACGACGCTTTCGGTTGCTGATTGGGATGAAGACGGCGGACCCGATATTCTCTACAACTCAATCTGGTCCCAGATCGGCATTCTTCGAAACGATGAGGGGAAGCTTGCAGGCGTTACGCCAGAAACCGGCATCACCGAAGGGCCTCCCAAGTGGTACTGGTGGGAATCGAAGTCGAATTCGGCCCTGACACAATGGCGGACCACCCCGGTCGCGATTGATTTTGATGGAGACCAACGCCTGGATCTCGTGGCCTTGGATCAGGAAGGGTACTTGACGTTGCGGCCGCAGGGGAAATCGGCGGAACGCATTTTCGTCGACGAAGACAACGCACCCATCCGCCTGAATCCCAAATCCTGTGGCAGCTCCGGCCGATTCAAGTTGGCCGTGGCCGACTGGGACGACGATGGGCGGCTTGATGTGCTGGTCAATTCCGAGAACGCCCCCTGGTATCGTAACTGCGCGGAGCGCGATGGTAAAATCGTGCTCAAGCGAATCGGCAACCTTGCCCGCCGCAACGTTGCCGGCCACACTTCCAGTCCGGCAGTCTGCGACTTTGACCGGGACGGGAAGCCGGACCTGCTGGTCGGCGCGGAGAATGGGCGGATCTACCACATCTATCACAACGACTGTATTCAATACTCGGGTGACCAGTTGAAAGCCCGTCCGCCAAAACCGAAACCCGCGCCCAAGTTCCCGGGCTTCGTCAGCGAGGACTTCGTCTTCACCACGGCCAGGTTTCCTCAATGCCACGCCTCGACGATTTGCGAAACCACGCGCGGCGTGGTCGTGGCCTGGTTCGGCGGAACGAAGGAAAAGGCTAAGGATGTCGGTATCTGGGTCAGCTACCACGATGGCAATCGTTGGTCCGCACCAAAGGAATGGGCCAACGGCGTGCAGCATGATGGTCTCCGTCACCCTTGCTGGAACCCAGTGCTATACCAGCCGCCCGGCGACGCCCCGACGCTGCTGTTCTTCAAGGTCGGCCCCAGTCCAAGTACCTGGTGGGGCGAAATGATAGCCAGCTACGACCGGGGCCGCACGTTCCGCCAACGCCGCCGGCTGCCCGAGGGCATCGACGGCCCGGTCCGCTGCAAGCCGATTCTGCTGCGCGATGGCCAAACGTTGCTGTGCGGTTCCTCGACCGAGTACGACGGCTGGCGAGTGCATTTCGAAAAGGTCAATCTGCTGGACGGCCAGCCACATGGCACCTGGAGGCGGATTGGCCCCATCAATTCCGCAGACGAGTTCAACGCCATCCAGCCGACCTTCCTGCGACACGCCGACGGGCGGTTGCAGGTGCTGTGCCGGACGCGGGAAAGCGTCATCGCTACGAGTTTCTCCGAGGACGACGGCGAAACTTGGTCAAAAATGGAGGCCACGAACCTGCCCAACCCGAACTCGGGTATCGAGGTCATAACGTTGAACGACGGCCGCCACCTGTTGATCTATAACCATCTCGGCTCCGGCAAAACCGGCTGGGGACGCCGCGGGCTGTTGAACCTTGCGATTTCCGAGGATGGTCAACAGTGGCGCAAGGTGGCCGTGCTGGAGCAAGAGGAAAAGGCCGAGTTCAGTTACCCCGCCATCATCCAGACGAAAGACGGCCTGGTCCACATGACCTATACATGGAAACGACAACGCATCAAGCACGCGATCGTCGATCCCACACTAATCCGGGCCGGAGAAGTGTTAACCAAGGAAAACTGGCACGGCGAACAGTAGATATCGAACAGTACCGCTCCGCGAATGGCTCGTTTAACCGCAAGCCGGAGGCGTGCGCGTTTGGTGCGCAGCGCACGCCTCCGGCTTGCGGTTAAACGAGCAAACGCGCCAACTCTCACCGGGAAGAAAGGGATGGCCAATAGAGCGAGTCTGGTTCTGAGCACGGCCCCGCGGGGACAATCCGCCGCGGAGGCCGGATAGAGCCCTCGAATGCGGCTCCGAACGTCCTGTTCATCGTTGCCTATGCCAGGGCTTCCTTACAGAACTGGACGCATTTTGTGACTTCCTTTGTTGCGTCCGAACCCTCGGGAACCTCGTATTCCAGTTCGATGTCGGCGGGGAAGGTCAATTTGTTCTTCTTCATGTACTGGAGTACGCCGGCAACAGGAGTATCTCCCTGCCCGAAGGGCATATTCGGACCGTTGTCCTTTTTCCGGTCTTTGAGATGGAGGCTGAGGATTCGGTCGCAGTGTTTCTCGATCAGCGCAATGGGGCACTGGTTGGTACCCGCCACATAGTGACCAATATCGAGGTTGATGCCCAGATACTTGCCGTACGTGAGAATGTCGCCGTCGTAGAGTGTTGGGGTGAGTTGCGTGTGGTTGTGGAAGCCGATCATGATCTCGTGTTTGTCGGCGATGGGCCCGAGCTTCTTCGCGGCCGGTTCGGAGATTTCGCGAGTGATGCCTTTTGCCCCGAGTGCTTTGGCGATCTCGAAGTAGTTTTCGATTTGCTCGTCAGGCATGTTCGGATTCCCGATATTGCCGAACTTGACAATGTGGATGTTGACCCCCGCGTCGTTGTACAACTTTCGCAGCGCCTTGAATCCTTCCATGGACGCCTTGTCCCCGCCTGCCTTTTCCGCGTATGCCTTGGCGAATTGTTCGGCCGGGCCGCCCATTAACTCGACAGAGCTGATGCCGCATTGGGTGATGATTTTCAGCAGATCTTCGGCGTCGGGGCGCAGCGAACGGTAGCTGTAGGTGATGACTCCGATCTGGACGCCGTTGAAGTTCGAGTTGGGTTTAGCGGCCGGGGCGGCGAAGACGCGGCCCGGCATCATGGAAGATGCGGCCAAAGCCGCGGCGCCGCCGATGAACGTTCTTCTGGACAATGTCGTGTTCTGGTTCTGCATGACTTTCCTCACGTAACAGGTTTTGTCTTGGTTGTTGCGCAACTACAGTTGTTTCTTCTATGGATAGCAGGATAACTCAACTTGCTGCGGAAATCAAACTTCCGGTCTCTTGATGTGTGGCCGGGGTTGGAGCCGTGCGAAACCCCGGCGATCGCAGGACCGGGGCTTCCTTTCGTCCAGCTCCGGCCACCCCAATCCGCTTCCGAAATTCTTCTACTACATCTGGATGGTTGATTCTTCTGCATCTACGGCGTGAAGTACGAGGCCCCCTCGTGGCCGCGCGTGGGCGTGGGTATGCTGATGCTTGAGCAAAAAGGGACGCTTCAGGATCTGGCATGGGAGGCCGTACATTGATTCTCGATATAGTCGTGAAAGGAGAGATTGCCTGATGAGAAAATACTACCAACCGCTGCTGGTCCTCGCCGTACTATGCTTGGTCGCGGTGGCGACAAGTGTATTCGGGGCTGACCAACCGCAGTGGGGGCAACGGTATTCGCGGAATATGGTGTCGGACGAAACGAATCTGCCGGCGACTTTCGATCCGGACACTGGCGAGAACGTCCGTTGGTCAGCGTCGTTGGGAACAGAGACCAATTCCTCGCCGGTCGTTGCCGGCGGCAAGGTGATTATCGGCACCAATAATGCGCAGCCGCGTGACCCTCGGCATCCCAGGTACCGTGGCGTGCTCCTATGTCTCGACGAGAAGACCGGCGACCTCTGCTGGCAGCTTGTCGTGCCGCGACTCGAGGACACCAAGTACCTGGATTGGCGGACGGGCGGGATTTGTTCGGTCACTACGGTCGAAAGCGATCAGGTCTACGTGGTCAGCAATCGAGCCGAGGTCATCTGTCTGGACCTCAACAGCCAGACCGACAGCAACGACGGGCCCTACCGGGACGAAA
>JACKQG010000418.1_pt1 | contig 62176 bp, 46 predicted proteins | sample 8237621 | NCBI WGS metagenome assembly JACKQG01 (sample SAMN15677084, study PRJNA649215) | marine metagenome | biome: marine; feature: Black Sea; material: saline water; isolation source: suspended particulate matter (SPM) from the Black Sea western gyre | collected 2013-06-09/2013-06-10 | depth... | reverse complement strand
GGCCATTGGTACATATAGTTTTTCTTATACAAGACAAGCTCTGCGAAAATCGGTGCTAAAAGTATTTTGGATACGAACCAAATTCGGATATACAATGATTGCAGATGCCTGAATAAGGCCAAGTCTCGGAAGAGCTGTGATATCATCATTCAGCCGAGCGGACCGAGGGTTGAGATACGTCATGGCTCTAACAGTGCTTGGGTGGGTTGAAAATCGTTGATACCCCCAAACAGCAAATGGCATTTTGGCGAACCTGTGTTATCTGCCATGTTGGCCAGGCTTTGATTGCGAATAAATCGGTTGCTATCAACTCGATACATAATCATTTGGCAATGGCTGATGCCGGTAGGGATGGCTCTCAAGCTACCGGCAAAGGCACCACTGATAGAACAATGGTTCACCTATCGGGGTATCAATACATGACAACCAGACTGAGAATACATTTCGCGTTACTCCTTTCCGATGGGACGTCTAAAAGTTATGAACACATCCTATCACGAAAAAGAATGGGATTTAAGCAAAAAGTGATTTAACTAATTGAGATTATGGGTATATTGGTTATAACAAAATTTCAGATTACGTGCTAATTTCTTATGCTTCGTGAAAAAAATCGCGAAATTTGATGGCCAGGCCTGAAAGACTTCAAAAACGGTGAAACTTTAGTTCTATAGTAATCGATATAAGATATAGAGCGCAGGGTGTTGTCACGGATGGCCATCACACCACGAAGCAGCGGAAAACAACGTGCTATGAATCAGAGAATGTCTCATGGTGCAAGTCAGCCGCAGGCTCCACATGAAATGAGGGTCATCTTCTACAGGAACCTAAAGACAGAGGAGGTAACACTATGAATCCGCGATTGATCAGACATATGTGCATGTTCGCGGTCCTGGCGTTGCTGGGAATGGGGCCTGGCTCCTTCCGGCCTGTGGCCGCCCAGGAAGACGCGCCTGGTGTTGAAAAAGGAGTCGATGTGCTCACGTACGGACCCATACACGAGGCATTTGCTGAAACCGTCTCGTTCGACCCTGAAGCAGGGATCGTTGTCCCAAAAGCGCCGCCGGATGCCATCAACGAGATCCCCCCGGAGCAAAAACCCGAGGGCGACGTGGAGTGGATTCCAGGCTACTGGGCCTGGGATGATGACCGAAGCGATTTCATTTGGGTCAGCGGAGTCTGGCGGGCTGTTCCACCGGATCGGCAATGGATCCCGGGGTATTGGGTCAGGGCTGAAGATGGTTTTCAATGGATTTCAGGCTATTGGGCCCCCGAAAACCAAAGTGATACGGCATACCTGCCCGAGCCGCCCGAATCGGTTGAAGTGGGTCCCAATGTCACTGCGCCCTCAGCGGATTATACGTGGATACCCGGCTGTTGGATATGGTCCTATGGACGGTATGCCTGGCGTCCCGGTTATTGGGCGGTCATGCGGCCGGACTGGGTCTGGGTGCCCGCCCATTACGTGTGGTCACCTCGGGGCTATATCTTTGTCGGGGGTTACTGGGATGTCGCTGTCGCCAATCGAGGCGTGCTGTTTGCACCGGTTTTCTTCGGCATCGGTGTGACCGTGGGACCTGGCTTCTATTTCATGCCATCGTTTATGATCGACCTGAGGGTTTTTTCCGACTGTCTCTTCTTGCGTCCACGATATCACCACTATTATTTTGGTGACTATTATGCCGCCAGGTATTATCAACGAGGCATATTTCCATGGTTTTCACCCCATGCGAGGCGTCATGGTTACGATCCCATTTATGCTCATCAGCGTTGGAAGCATCGACGCGACCGCAATTGGGAAAAAAATCTGCATGCAACGTATCAAGGGCGTCGCAAATATGAGGCGGCCAGACCGCCGCGGACCCTCTACGATCCCAAGAAACCCCACCAGAAACCAATGGTCTCAAAGGCCTTGGACCGCCCTTTTAAAGAACCTTTTGTTCCTGTGACAAAAAGCAGAGAGGGTATGGCAAAATTCAAGCCGTTGAGCAAAAATGAGCGCGCGTAGATTGAACAACGTGGAAAACAGGTCCGCAACCTCAGCAATGAGCGGCTGAAATTGGAATCCCCGGGGTTAGCCAAACCGCCTGCAGGGGCTTCAAAGAGAATTGAGACAAACAGAAATACGTTACCGAAATCCCCGAGTGCGTCAAAACCACCCGCCGATCCGTCAAGACCGACCGGTCCGGCACCCACCAAAAAGGCGCCGCCGGATCGTTACAAGGCCCCCAAAACGGATCCCACGGTCGAGCCTCTGCAAAGGAGACCCTCTGGAAGTGGGGAAAGAAACATAGGTGCGAGACCCGACGACAGAGGCAACAGACCGCAATTTCCGGTCAGGTAGTTGGATAACAATTTGAAATCTGTTGCTTTCTAAAATCTGATGCAAGATACGGAAACATCAAACAAAAGGAGAAAAAATGATTCGACCACTGATATCGGCCATCATCCTGGGTAGGCCAAGGGGGACGCCCAGAAAGCGCCGGTTAAAACCGGCATGAAGCAGGAGGTCCCCCACGCCCCCCTGTAGTGGCATCCGTCACAATACCATTGCCATAGGTCTGACTGCAAATAGTGCGGTCCGCACTATCAAAAGGACCGTTTGATTGAGTCCAGATCGATCGTCTTGTTCTGGCTATGATGAGCGATGGGGGACCTGTGATATTTTTGCTATCAAGCAAAAATATTGGCGAATTTATTTGCCTGATAGAAAAAACTTCTTGACCCCTGCCTTTGAATACGCACAATGCTTTAATGCTTAAGGATAGATATTTGAAAAAAGTTGTCCTTAGCGACCTGTCTGAAGGAGTGGTGTTTGTCATCCTGGCCTGGCACTTTTCTGCGGACAGGTTCCTGAGTGGACTCATGTAGACGGGTGACAGGGGTAGATCCTGTGTATCCTGTCAAAAAAAAGTAGGGCTGTAACCGGGCAGCCAGTAAAAAAGGAATCAAGGATGGAAACGACAACAAGAGGAAGCGGCATTTTGCTTCATATAACCTCGTTGCCGTCTGCCCACGGGATAGGGGATTTTGGTCCTGCGGCGTACAGGTTTGCGGATTTTATGGTTCGGACACGGCAGACCTTCTGGCAGATCCTGCCGATGAACCCCACCGATCCCATGTGCGGCAATTCCCCTTATTTCAGCAGCTCAACGTTTGCCATGAGCCCTCTCTTTATCAGCATCGACGACCTGCTGGATGACGGGCTTATATCTGCGACAGAGATGGAGGGATTGCCGGAGTTTATCCCGGAAAGGATCGATTACGACGGCGTTGTCGCATATAAGGGGAACCTCCTTGAAAAGGCCTACCGGCAATTCAGGAAAGGCCTCGATGATGAGGCATACGAAAAATTTTGTATTGCACATTCCGGATGGTTGGACGATTTCGCGCTTTTCACGGCCCTCAAGACCGCATTCAACGGGGACGTCTGGAACAAGTGGCCCGAAGCCCTGAGGGACAGGCGACCGGAGGCACTAAAAAAGGCGAGGGAGGATTTGGAAGAAAGTGTGGAGAAAGAGAAATTCTTCCAATATCTCCTTTTCAAACAGTGGTTTTCACTCAAATCCTACTGCAACCAGAAAGGTATAAAGATCGTCGGGGACCTTCCCATATATGTGAGTTACGACAGCGCCGACGTCTGGGTCAATCCCCATATCTTCAAATTGGACAGGGAAAGGGCCCCGTATGCTGTTTCCGGTGTCCCGCCCGACTATTTCAGTGAGACCGGCCAGTTGTGGAGCAACCCGGTCTACAGATGGGATATACTGAAGGAAACCGGGTATGAATGGTGGATCAGGCGGATGGCGCATACCTTTGATTGCTTTGATATGGTTCGAATCGACCATTTCAGGGGGCTGGTGAAGTACTGGGAGGTCCAGGCGTATGAAGAAACGGCGATGAATGGGGAGTGGAAAGAGGTCCCAACGCATGATTTTTTCGACACGATGATCAAACACTTGCCCCATTTTCCGGTAATTGCAGAAGACCTCGGGTACATCACCGATGATGTCAGGGAGGTCATGGCGCATTTTCGATTTCCGGGCATGAAGGTGCTCCTCTTTGCCTTTGGCGATGACGACCCCATGCACCCGTTTCTGCCTCACACCTATCCTAAAAACTGTATTGCCTATACCGGGACTCACGATAACAACACATTGATAGGATGGTTTCGAAATGAAATATCCCCCAAGGAGAGAGAGAGGATCTTTCGGTATCTGTATCGGGAAGAACCGGTTAATGAGATCCATTGGGAAATCATCAGGCTTGCCATGATGTCTGTTGCAGATATTGCAATTATTCCGATGCAGGACATCCTGGGCTTGGGTGAGGATGCCAGGATGAACCAGCCGGCCACGACTTCCGGGAACTGGAGATGGCGGCTCTTATCTGAGCAGATCGCGCCTGACATTGAACGCAAATTGTCGGGAATGACCCGGACATACGGGAGGGCGTGAAAAGAAGGCGAATGCCGAACTGGAGAATATCGAAGGGAAATCCGGTACCGGTGAGTGGTAAAGCCGAGAAAAGCGCTTACGCCGCTGTGGGCTTTAGGATGATCATCCCAAGAGGGGGCAGGTAAAGGCTGACGGAACAGGGTTGATTGTGCCAGGGTTTGAGGTCGGCGGTGGCGCCACCTTTAAGCCCTATGTTGCTTCCTCCGTAGCATTCAGCATCGGAATTTATCAACTCCTGATAGAACCCTTCCTTTGGCACCCCTATGCGATAATCGATCCGCGGGACCGGCGTGAAATTGAAGACAAAAACAAGGGTATGATCGGGGGATCTGCCCCTTCGGATGAACGAAACCACATTCGCATCCGTGTCCCTGAAATCGATCCATTCAAATCCTTTCGGGTCAAAATCGAGTTCGTAAAAGGCCGGTTCGGAGAGATACAGCCGGTTGAGATCCCGTATCAGCCGTTGAAGCCCCAAGTGTGTTTCATGCTGGAGAAGGTCCCACTCGAGCTGCTGATCGTGATTCCATTCAGACCACTGGCCGAACTCCCCGCCCATAAAGAGGGTTTTTTTCCCCGGCTCTCCATACATATATCCGAAAAGGAGGCGGAGGTTGGCGAATTTCTGCCAGTCGTCCCCCGGCATCTTGGACAACAAAGATGCTTTCCCATGGACGACCTCGTCGTGGGACAGCGGAAGAATGAAATTCTCATGAAAGGCGTAGAGGAGGGCAAAGGTCAGTTTGTCCATGTGAAAACGGCGGTGAATCGGGTCTTCGGACATGAAGGTGAGCATGTCGTGCATCCAGCCCATATTCCACTTGAACAAGAAGCCAAGCCCTCCTAAATGCACCGGCCGGGTAACCCCTGGCCAGGCGGTGGATTCTTCCGCAATGGTGACAACCCCGGGAAAGCGCCCGAACACCTCGGTGTTGAGGGTCTTTATAAATTGGACGGCCTCGAGGTTTTCTCTCCCGCCGTAACGGTTCGGGATCCACTCCCCCTCGCGGCGGGAATAGTCCAAATAGAGCATGGATGCAACAGCGTCTACCCGTAACCCGTCAATGTGAAATTTGTCGAGCCAGAAGAGGGCATTGGCCACTAAGAAATTCCTGACCTCATTGCGGCCGTAGTTAAAAATAAGGGTGTCCCAGTCCTTCTGGATCCCCTGGCGCGGGTCGGCGTGCTCGTACAGGTGGGTCCCGTCAAAATATTCAAGGGCGTAGCTATCTTTGGGGAAGTGGGCCGGGACCCAGTCTAAAATCACGCCCAACCCTTCAGCATGGCAACGATCCACCAAGTACATCAGGTCATCCGGGGTACCGTAGCGGGACGTGGCCGCATAGTACCCGGTTACCTGGTAGCCCCATGACCCGTCAAATGGATGCTCGGCTAAGGGTAGGAACTGGATATAATTAAAGCCCATATCCTTGACATACGGGATAAGCTCTTCAGCGGCCTCCCTGTATGTCAGCCACGTTTGAGCGTGGCTTTCTTCTTCAATACGCCGCCGCCATGACCCTAAGTGAACCTCATAAATGGCCATCGGTTGACTCAGGGGGTTTTGCTCTGACCGGGATGCTACCCAATCTTCATCGGTCCATTGAAATCCGCCTAAATCGCGGACAACACATGCTGTCTTGGGCCTCTTTTCAAAATAGAAGGCAAAGGGATCTGCTTTGATGAAGAGAGTGCCGTCAGGTGTTCGGATTTCGAATTTGTACAGGAGGCCCGGGCCCAAGTGGGGAATAAAAAGTTCCCATACCCCTGATGCGCCACGGGAACGCATAGCGTGCCTGCGCCCATCCCACTGGTTGAAATCGCCTATTACGCTCACACGGGCAGCAGATGGTGCCCAGAGTGCGAACAGGACCCCTGAAACACCCTGGTGATTGATGGGGTGTGCCCCTAATTTTTCATAAATCTCGTAGTGGTTTCCCTGGTTAAACAGGTAGAGGTCATACTCTGACAGGACAGGAGAAAACGAATAACAGTCATAAAAAGTAGCGGGGAGGCCTGCGCCGAAATCCACTTTGAGACGGTAAGGGGCAATCTCTCTCTTTCCCCGCAGCACTGCCTCAAAGAGCCCCTCCTTTTCTACCAGAGGCGCCTTGATCTCTCTTTCCGGGTCAAGATCGAGGATTGCTACGTGCCTTGCTCCCGGCAAGAAGGCCCGAACGACCACGCCCGGGCCGGACGTCAGCGCAAACGGATGGACACCGAGGATGCCAAACGGGTCCGCTAATTCACCTGAAAGGAGGGCCTTCAGTTCTTCAGGCCTTAACGTAATGTGAGATTTTGCGGTCATCTTCAATCTTCAATCCCATCCGCAGACCCGCCTGCCACTGCGAGGCACGAGCGGGCAGGTTACGCAGATTAGCGCAGATGATTCACGCCTCCAGCATCAATCATCAATGCCAATACCCAGTATCCAATCAACAATTTTACCCCGTTCAATTTTTATCCCGTTAAACCTTCTTTTCTTGTTTAACTGGGACCAAAAGACAGCGCAGTTTACCCCGTAGGTTCGAAAAATCGTACTGGGGCGCATTTAACCGGGGCATCAATCCTAACCCCGCCCGAAGGGCTTGGTTGTGTTATCATCCTGAGTCCTTCCTAAAGGATCAGAACAAAACCAACAAAAAAATCTCCCTTCGCGCTCTTAGCGCCTTCGCGGTTCAATTTTTTCTTTGTCCTTCAATCCGCAATCCAAAATCCAAAATTGAGTTACGCCCAGGTCACCAGACCCATGACAAACCTGTTTTCCAGCCTTTGCTGGCTGGGCATGATGCGCACGGTGTACCCGAAGCGGCCCGTTTTTTGACACGGAATCTGACCGCGAAAAGTATGGAGACCATCGTTAGACTCAACAGGACGCAAGGGGACGGTTTCCCTTTCAACAAAGTCCTCGTTCTGGTCCATTCCACCGTAATACGCCTCGACAGTCACATCTTCAGGCGCCAGAGGACCTAATCTGACTCTGGCGAGTACCTTTACCTCCTGACCTACCGCCCTATCCAGCCTGTCTTCTGAGACAACCTCCTCCACAGAGACTTCGTGCCAGCTGGTCATCAGTTTTTGCCGCCAGGTGGAAAGGTCCTTGGCTCCGGAAAAACCATCTTTGCACAGGGCGTTGAAACGTCTGGCACAGGGAAGATAAAAGCGATTCATATACTCCTGGACCATCCGATGGGAATTGAATACGGGGACCAGATTTTTGAGGCTGGCCCTCATCTTATCTACCCAGCCCCTTGGGATATCGTCCTGGCCCCGCTGGTAAAAGAGAGGGACGATTTCCTTTTCGAGGCAATTGTAGAGGTCGCGGCTTTCGATGTTGTCCTGGACTTCATAATCCTGATACACTTCTCCGTGACCGATGGCCCAGCCAAAGTCGCGGTGATACCCCTCATCCCACCAGCCGTCTAATACGCTGAGGTTAAGGCTCCCGTTGGCCAGGGCCTTCATGCCGCTTGTTCCGCAGGCCTCCAGGGGGCGCCGCGGCGTATTCAGCCAGAGGTCGCTGCCTGAAACCAGACGAAGGGCCACCGGGATGTTGTAGTCTTCCAGGAAGATGATACGCCTGCGGAAGCGTTCCTGCCGGGTTAAATGGACAATCCTCTTTATGTAATCCTTCCCTTCATTATCCTGTGGATGGGCCTTCCCTGCGATGACGATCTGTACCGGGTGCTCGGGATGATTGATGATCCGGTCCAGGCGGTCCGGATCTCTAAAAAGGAGCGTTCCCCTCTTGTATGTAGCAAAACGACGGGCAAATCCTATGGTGAGGGCCTCGGGGGTGAGGACCTCGGCCGCAGAGCTAACATCGGCGTCAGAGGCCCCCCGGTTTATGAGTTGCTCGGCTAAACGCCGGCGGGTGTAGCTCACCAGGTGTTCCCTTCGGCGTTCATGGGCGCGCCACAGTTCGGTTGCTGGAATCTCTTTTATCTGCCCCCATACCCGCTCATTGTCCGGGTCTTCACTCCAATCCGGGCCCAGATAACTATCTAAGAGCGCGGCCATCTCTTCTGATATCCAGGTGGGTACATGGACACCGTTGGTGATGTGATCAATAGGCACATCTTCAACCGGATGCCGGCGCCAGACCTTTTGCCACATGGCCCTTGATACCTTTCCATGGAGTCTGCTGACACCATTGGTGTGCGCTGAAAGCCTCAATGCCAGGGTCGTCATTCCAAAGGCTTCGGCCTCGTCCCTGGGCTCTAAGCGGCCATAACCTAACAACACTTTGAAATTGATGCCCAGGTCCTTGGCGTATTCCTCGAAGTAGGCCCGTAACAGGCCGGGATCAAACATATCGTTCCCTGCCGGGACCGGGGTATGGGTCGTAAAGACGGTGCTGGCCAAGACGACCTCTCTGGCCTGGTCAAAGGACAGGCCATTTTCCTTTATCAGAATGCGTATTCGTTCAAGGGCGGAAAATGCGGAGTGTCCTTCGTTCATATGAATGACCGCGGGCTCCAGACCTAAGGCCTTGAGGGCCCTGACGCCACCGATGCCGAGGACGATTTCCTGTTTAAGGCGCATTTCCCGGTCACCGCCATAGAGCTGGCCGGTGGTCCCGCGCAGATGAGGTGGATTGGCCTGGAGATTGGTATCCAGCAGGTAAAGGGGCACCCTCCCCACATTGACCCGCCAGATCAGGATCTGTACCGGCTCCCCTTTGAGGTCCACAGAGACATGAACGGGACTGCCCTCTTTGTTGCGTACAAGCCCTACCGGCATATTGGCGAAGTCATTGACCGGATAGGTCTCCATTTGCCAGCCGTCTGAGCTGAGGTACTGGCTGAAGTAGCCTTCCTGGTAAAGGAGGCCCACACCCACTAAGGGAAAGTTTAAATCACTGGCAGACTTGAGGTGATCTCCGGCCAGGATACCCAACCCTCCCGAATAAATGGGGAGACATCCTGTTAAGCCAAACTCTGCCGAAAAGTAGGCTACCTGGAGGGGGAAGTCCGGAGCGTAATCTGTTTTCCGGATACGGGGCTGGGTGAGGTAACGTTCAAAATCCTGATTTACTCGCTCCAACTGGGCCAGAAAGCCCTGATCATCCGACAATCCATCCAGACGTTCCTGGCTCACCAACCCTAACATGAACACGGGATTATATCTGCATTTTACCCAGAGTCCCGGATCTATGCGTTGGAAAAGATCCCGGATATCACTTTTCCAGCTGAAACAGACATTATAAGCCAGACGTCTAAGCCCTTCCAACTGTGGTGGCAGGTTGGGAACAACACCAAACTTAATTTTAGCCTTCATGTACCTTTCCTCCGATCTTGAGCAAGAAGATCAATCCGGAAAATTCTCACGGCTGACAATAGTAATCCCTCTGGGAGTGACAGTAAAGCGTTTTCGATCCTCATCAGGGTTATATCCGATCTCCGTGTTGGGTGGAATTCGGACACCTTCCGCAATGATGGCCTTCTTGATCCGGGCGTGACGACCGACGACCACGTTTTCCATGATGACCGATTCTTCCACTATGGCCCAACTGTGAACGAACACGTTGTACGAAAGCACACTGTTCTGAACCAGCCCGCCACTGATGATTGAGCCATGGGCCACCAAGGAATCCAAGGCTCGCCCTGCCCGGGGGGCTGTGCCCCATTCCTGTGAGAAGACGGTCTTGACTGGAGGGTACTGGCGCTGGAAGGTGCGAATGGGCCAGAGCCTCCCATACATGTTAAAGTAGGGGTCCACACCGGTCAGGTCCATATTGGCATTCCAGTAGGAATCCAGTGTCCCCACATCTCTCCAGTAGGCTGAATCCCTTGCATGGTCGACGATCTTCTCTTTGAGCATCCCGGCTTCATCGACGTAAAAAACCATATCCCGGATCTTGTTCTCACGGCGATAGGGATAGGCCATAAGGCGGTGGCTATGAATAATATCGGGGAGGATGTGTTTGCCGAAATCTGTCTGATCACTCTTTGAGAGCAGATCAATCAGGACCTGGGTCTTGAAGATATACACACCCATTGAGGCCAGGACGTGTTCACTGTCTCCGGGGATGGCCTTGGGCTGTTGTGGCTTTTCCTGGAAGCCGGTGACGCGAAAATCTTCGTCTACCTCCACAATCCCGTACTGGCTTGCCGATTCCTTGCCCAATTCCAGAACACCTAAGGTAACGTCCGCGTCGTGGGCCACATGGTAGTCCTTGAAACGGCTGTAGTCCATTTTGTACACATGGTCGCCCGAGAGGATTAACACGTGTTCAGCAGGGTCGCGCTCGATCAGGTAGGCATTCTGACGGATAGAGTCGGCAGTCCCCTGATACCATTTTTCTCCCTGCATCATCTGCGGGGGGGCGATCTTGAGGTAATGCCCGAGATCCTGGCTGAAGAGATTCCACCCCCCCTCTAAGTGCTGCATGAGGGTCTGGGACTTGTACTGGGGCAGGACCAGGATCTTGTATATGCCCGAGTTGATACAGTTGGAGAGGGTCAAATCAATGAGCAGGTAAATCCCGCCAAAGGGGATGGCCGGCTTGGACCGGTGTTTGGTCAACGGCATCAGCCGTTCGCCTTTGCCTCCAGCCATGATGATGGCCAAGGTATTTTTCATCTTTATCTCCTCCGTAGGCGGTAGCGTGAGACAATCACTCTTCCCTGACCGACGTCTCAAATTTGAGGCGATATTTTTCGATCTTGGAGTGGAGTGTCGGCCGTGAAAGACCCAGGAGCTTGGCTGCCCGTGAGCGGTTGCCACCTGTTACAGTAAGCGCCTCGCTAATCAGCAGGCTCGCAAATCGGTCCACGCATGCGTCAAAGATGTTGTCCGTGGTCTTGGAATTAAGGGCATCGCGGGCCCATCTCCTGATAGCCTCATCCCCTGACTCATTATCGTTGATGGCCCCCTGGCCCCTGTCGCTGATGGCCTGTGCAAGATCTTCTGCGCTCACCGGGGCCCCCCGGTTGAATATTAATGCCTTCTGTATGATATTGTAGATCTCCCGGACATTGCCTGGCCACGAATGGCTTTTCAGGGTTGCTATTGCCTCCTTCATAATCCCGGGGTTGTCAATGCCGACCTCTGCTGCACATCTGGAGAGGAAATAATTTGTAAGCTGTGGTATATCTTCTATCCTCTCTCTAAGGGGGGGGAGCCAGATGGTGACGACCTTGAGACGGTAATACAGATCTTCACGAAAACGACCTCCGGAAAGGGCGGCTTCCAGGTCTCGATTTGTAGCCGCAATGATCCGTACATCCACTGGAACGGTTTCCCGACCCCCGAGCCGCTCGATGCTCCTTTCCTGGAGAAGCCTCAAGATCTTGGCCTGAATACTTGACGGCATGTCGCCGATCTCGTCTAAGAAGACGGTCCCTCCGCTGGCCTGTTCTATTTTGCCCACACGACGGTGTGAGGCCCCGGTAAAGGCACCTTTTTCATATCCGAAAAGTTCACTTTCAAGCAGATTTTCCGGTATTGCCACGCAGTTGATAACGATAAAAGGCTTGTTTGCCCTGGTGCTGTGCTGATATACAGCCCTGGCCACTAACTCCTTCCCGGTGCCGGACTCACCCCGTATCAGTACCGTGGCATTGGTGGGCGATACTCTTCCGATGGCCTTATAAACATCCTGCATCGGCCTGCTTCTGCCGATGATGGCGTCACCGGAGGCATCATCGGGCGTGGCGTTCATACCCACCGGTGAACGCATAAACCGACCGGCTTCGAGGGCCTGATTGATATTTTCTAACATGTCGGGAATTTCAAATGGCTTGAGTATGTAGTCAAAGGCCCCCATCTTGGTGGCCTCTATGGCGGTTTCGGTAGTGCCGAAAGCGGTCATCATAATGACCGGAAGCTTGGGCTCGATCTTGTGGATGGCCTGAAAGGTTTCAAGCCCGTTCATCCCCGGCAATCGCATATCCAGGATAACAAGGTCCGGGACCTGGGCCCGGATGAGTCGAAGGCCTGCTTCGCCAGAGGGAGCGCATTGAATCGTATACCCCTCTTCTGTTAAGAGTTTCTCAAAGCTTATCCGCAACTGGTCGTCATCGTCGATAATCAGGATGGTGCTCATTTTCCTGCTCCCCTAACAGGGTTGGTTGGTAGTGTGATAACAAACGTGGTTCCTTCGCCCTCTTTGGAGGTAAACGTCAGCTTGCCACCGTGTTCTTCCACAATCCGGTTCGCAATACTCAGACCTAACCCTGTTCCCTCTTCTCTGGTTGTGAAAAAAGGCTGCAGGACTTTTGATAGGACCGTCTCCTTAATCCCTGGACCATTGTCTGACACGCCTATGGTGACGGCGGGTCCAAGAAGTGCTGTGTGCGTTTCTTCTTCTATGATGACAATGGAACCGCCTTCTTCCATGGCCTCGCACGCATTCTCTATGAGGTTGATAAGGACCTCCTTCAACTGCTCCGGATCGGCCTGGATAGCGGAAAGGGGGCCATGTTGCCGGATGACCTCAATCTCCACGTTGTATGATTCGAGTCGATGCTGTAACAATTGAAGCACGAGATCAACCACTTCGGAGGGACTTACGCTTTGCATCTTTAGTTTGGGGGGACGGGAGAATTCCAGGAAATTTTGAACAATCGTATCGATATGGCGGATTTCTTCTGAAATCACCTCAAAATCGTCTTTCTGCGCGAATGACAGATTGAGGGTCCGGCCCAAAGAAAACAGGCGCATTTTCACAGATGTCAGCGGGTTCCGAATACTGTGCGCCATCCCTGCGGCCAGCTTCCCGACCGATGCCATCTTTTCAGCCTGAACCAGGGTCTCACGGCTTTTTTCCAGTTCTACTAAAGTGAAGTCTACGTCCTCAATAAGCCCGCGTACACTCCTGCTGAGAGATCTGACTTCATTGCCTGACTCCCTTGAATCGCCTTCTCTGCCGGCTTCCAAGGTCAGTTTGCGGAGCGGAGACAGGATTTGGTGTATCAGCACAAAGGCCAGGAGAATGGCTGAAATCAGGACGATAAACATGGCTGTGCCGGCAACTATTCTCAGGTTCTGGGCCTGGTTGCGGCTTTGGTCCCTCAATTCCATGATCCTCTTGGTATAGAGTTTTTTGTAGGCCTCACACAAATCAAGGATCTTGAAAAAACGGTTCCGGACTCCTTTGTGAATCTCAGCGCCCGACTCGCGCGCACCTTCAATGTAATGTGAAATGACCTGGTCTTTAATGGTAATATATTGGATATATTCGGATTCGATACGATCGAGGGCCTCTTTTTGAGGTTCGGTTTCGATGAGGGAGTAGGCCTTTTTCAGCCTGTCTTTGAAAACCTGGCGATGTTCCCCCAACTGCTTGAGCCATTCAGGATCACCATCTAAGAAATAGTAGGAAAGGAACCCCTTCTGATTAACCAGAGCGATCTCTAATGCTTCAGCAGACTGGAACGCCGCAATATTTCTGTCGATAATGTCGGTGAGGAGACCCTGCGTCCGGTAGGTGTACCACACCATGACAAGGCCGCCCATTAGCGTAACAGAGACCAAGGCGGTCAAGAGGATGTATACCCGGGCACGCAAGGTGATTTTATTCCACATTCAGGCTACCCATTATGACCTTTCAGAAAAACATTTAGCTTTCGATCACCGGGTTGCAAAAAACGTTACTCTAACAATTTTTTTGATAGACTGCAAGAGCGTTTGAAGGGGTCCCGAAACTGCAAACTATTGTTTGCATTCATATATCGCATGTAGTAGTATGCCAGTATAATTCGCAATTCGCCTTTTCTTCAGAAACAGTTTGGTCCATATGCAACATCTGCTTCAGTCAAGTTCCAAGAAAATCAATGACCCGGCCGGTCGTGAAGTAAAGATTTTGGAAGACAGCCAGGCCCTCAGGATAGCCAGGGAATCCGGTGTAACCGTCCATGCGGTTTATCAAGAGGCATTGAATCTCGGGATTTATCCGTATCGGTATATCCGCAACAGGGAGACGATTTCGCGAGAGGAGCAACTAAAGCTTTCGAAGTCCTGTGTGGCTGTGGTGGGTGCAGGGGGGCTCGGCGGAAATGTTATCCTCCTGTTGGCGAGGGTTGGGGTCGGACACATGGTGGTTGTAGATTATGACCGCTTTGATGAGACCAACCTCAACCGCCAGGCCCTCTCAAGTCAGGCGGCGATAGGCAGGTCTAAATGCGAAGCGGCAGTTGCCGTGGTGGGTGCCATTAATCCAGGCGTCATGGTGACGTCCCATCAGGTCAGAGTCGACCCTTCAAATGTGGAAGAGGTACTGGGCGGTTCGGATGTGATTGTGGATGCCCTTGATAACATTTCGGACCGCTTTACCATAGAAGATGCATCCAGATCGATGGGCATTCCCCTGGTGCACGGTGCCCTGGCAGGTCTCGAAGGCCAGTTGATGACCATTTTTCCGGAAGACCCGGGGCTGAAGCGTCTTTATGGAAGGAGAGGGGAGGGCGGGGATCGGTCAAAAAGCCCTGAAGCCATTCTGGGTGTACCCGCCCTGATGCCTTCATTCATTGCCACGCTGCAGGCCATGGAAGTCCTGAAGATTATTTTGAAGCGGGGAAAGCCTTTCAGGAATGTGATGGTCCATATCGACCTGGAGTCTGGCGAAATGAACCGATTCACATTTGATGATAGTCGCTGAAATCCCTTGCTTGCGTTTCTCCATCCAGGTCCGATGCTCCCTCCATTTTATTCTCCTTGACCTGTTCAGTAACCGCCCGGGCACCTGCCTGAGCCGAAACCTTTGCCTTTCCCGCATCCGAAACCGCCGCCTCTTCCGAATCCCTGAGCCAGCAGTTTCGATATCTGTCCCGAGGTCAGAATATTTCGAAAAGAGAGCCGGCAGTTCGTGCCCTTTTCCTGCAGTTGACCGATCAAGCCTTGAATTTCCTTCTGGGTGGCCCTTATCTTGTCTGGATCGAGCCTGGTCTGTATCCAAAGCAACTTCAGTTCGGAACGTTTTGTGAAAAGGTTACTCCGGATTGGAGTGATTTCCTTCAGACACGTTTCACGGAGGGCCCGGATGTTTTCGGATTGTTCCGCTGTCAGGTTCAAAGACGCCAGGGCAGATGGACCCATGCCCCATCCGCAGCCTTCCCCGTATCCCTTGCCACCCGGATCGGCCATTATCCATGTTGCCGAGGCGACTACGAGGAGAAACGCTGCAACAATGCTCATTTTTTTCATTGAATGTTACCTCCTTACCGTTAAGTTGATTTCTCGTGAACCCTGTTAAATCCTCTCCCCCCTCATGACTTCTTTTGCAATGACGCCTGGCCCGCCTTGACGATCAGGGCAAGTTCCACCACCCTGTCAATTAGAATCCTGGCAGACAGGGTGCCGTAATCGTCTTCAAGGACAATGTGACGGGGCTCCTTTTCAAACTTTCCCTTCCCCTCGAGGCTGGAGTACGCCCCGGCCCCCAGCTGGTACAACGCGCCGGTCGCTACGATCATTTGTTGGGCGAGAAAGAACAGGTTAATACTGGAAAGGGTCGTCTCAATTCCCCCTCCTCTGAAAAAGGATATGGCCATGGCACCCCCCACCCCCCGTATTTGCTCGCGAAGGTTAGACTCCTTGTTTGTGCTGAATATTGTATCAGCGGGTCAATCCTCCTGAAGTTCTTTTAGGTTCTCGTAGAAGTCGAGGGCTTCTGGATTGCCCAAGGCATCCTTGTTGAGAACGGCATGGCCCTCGATGACCTTTTTGACGGCCAACTCGACCTTCTTCATATTCAGTGTATAGGGTACGGCAGGCGTGGCAATGATCTTGGCCGGCACGTGCCTGGGTGAGGCGTTTTGCCTCAAGGTTGCTTTGATCCTGTTCTTCAGGTCGTCCGTCAGATCGTACCCCTGGGCCATTTTGACAAACAGGACTACACGCACATCATTTTTCCAGGTTTGTCCCACAACGAGGCTGTCCTCAATCTCCTCCATCCCTTCCACAAGCCGGTAGATTTCAGCGGTTCCGATCCTCACGCCACCGGGATTCAGGGTGGCATCTGACCTGCCGTAGATTACCACGCCCCCCCGGTCGTTGATCTCAATAAAATCCCCGTGTCTCCATACATTGGGATATACATCAAAATAGGCGGCGTGATATTTTTCGCCATCAGGATCGTCCCAGAAATAGATCGGCATGGATGGAGAGGGCGCGGTACAGACCAGTTCCCCCTGCTGGTTGATGACCGGTTGCCCGTTCTCATCAAATGCTTCCACCTTCATGGCCAGATTTCTGCACTGGAGTTCACCTGCATAGACAGGGCCCATGGGATTGCCCCCGGCGAAACATCCGTTGATGTCCGATCCTCCTGAGATGGATGCCAGCTGGAGGTCCTCTTTCACCTGACGATAAATGTATTCAAATCCTTCAACGGAAAGGGGAGAACCCGTTGAAAGGACGGCCTTCAGAGGTGTGAGGTCGTAATCTGTGCCGGGTTTCACGCCTGCGTTCTGGATGGCCGCAATATATCCGGCGCTGGTCCCGAAGAGGGTTATCTTTTCATCCTGGGCCATTTGCCAGAGGGCCCCCGGGTCCGGGTGGAACGGGTTGCCGTCAAAGAGCACGAGGGTCGCGCCGACGCTCAGTGAACTCGTCAGCCAGTTCCACATCATCCATCCGCATGTGGTGAAGTAAAAGATGGTGTCATCCCGCTTCAGATCGGTATGAAGCATCAGCTCTTTCATGTGGTGGACCAAAATGCCGCCGGCGCTCTGGACCATGCATTTGGGAAGGCCTGTGGTGCCTGAGGTGAACATGATATAGAGGGGGTGGTCAGCAGGGAACTGCGCAAACTCGATCTCCGAAGGTGTCTCCGTGGATTTGAATTCCCGGTAGTCCACTGCCTTGGGCAACTGGCTGATATCGGGATTCGGGTCAGTGTAGGGAACCACAACAACCTTCTCAATGGAGGGGATGTCCGTTAGGATTTCGGAGACGCGGGTGAGGGAGTCGAAGGTCTTTCCCTTGAAGGAATAGCCGTTGGCTGTAAAGAGTATCTTCGGTTTAATCTGACCGAAACGGTCCAGAACGCCCTTTATTCCGAAATCGGGGGAGCACGAAGACCAGGTTGCCCCCAGGCTCGTGGCCGCCAGCATTGCCATGATGGTTTCCGGCATGTTGGGCATGAAGCCCACTACCCTGTCTCCTGCCTGGACCCCGGCCCCTTTCAGGGATTTGGCAACACGCCCCACCTCGTTATACAACTCTGAATAGGATATCCTGATAGAATCCTGGCCTTCCCCTTTAAAGATAAGGGCGGTATGGTTGTCCCGGTATCGCAGAAGGTTTTCTGCAAAATTGAGACGTGCCCCCTGAAACCACTTGGCGCCGGGCATCCTGGTGACGTCATCAACGACCTGGGTATATGGTTTTGATGCCTTTATCTCGGCGAAATCCCACATGGAGGCCCAGAAATCAGGGATATTGTCGATGGACCACTGGTAGAGCGTGCCATATTCAGTAAAATCTTTATTGTACCTCTCATTAATGAAGGTCATGAATCGATACATGTTTGTACTCTTGATTCTTTCTTCTGATGGCTTCCAGCACAGTTTCGCCATTTTTACTTCCTCCAGTGAATTAAGGTTTGGTGAAGCCGCTTCTATCCCTCGCCGTTCAGCGCTTGCAGGGCAAGAAACAGCGCCTGAGTCCCTGATCGGCTGTGTCCCTGCGCTTTGACCGCTATGTACAATTGCTGGACCAGGGCGAGCCCCGGCAGGGAAAGACCGACGGCGGCAGATTCTTCTAACGCGATCTTCATGTCTTTGATGAAGTGCTCAACGAAAAAACCCGGACCGAAGTCCCCCTTAACGACACGCGGTCCTAATATGTTTATGGCCCATGAACTGGCTGCGCCCTTGCCGACAATATCGATGACCTGCTGCATGTCAAGCCCCTGTTTCGTCGCATAGACGAGGCACTCACAGGCGCCTATCATGTTGCCGGCTACAAGGACCTGATTGGCCACTTTGGTGTGTTGGCCGGCACCGGGTCCGCCCATGTGAGAAATGGTTGGCCCCATAAGCCGGAAGAGGGGAAGGACCTTTTCAAAAACCTCTTTTTTCCCGCCGACCATAATCGCCAGCTTGGCATCTCTTGCGCCCACATCGCCGCCCGAAACAGGGGCGTCGAGAGATTCGATACCTCTTTTTGCTGACTCCTCGAAGATGATTTTTGCCAGGCTGGGTTGACTCGTTGTCATATCCACCACAATGCTGCAGGCGGTTTCTCGGCTCAGGATGCCATTGTCTCCCAGGTAGACTTCCCTGACGTCTTCGGGAAGACCAACGATGGTGAAGACGATCTCTGAGTTTGCTGCCACCTCGGCTGGCGAATCGTACCAGCGAGCCCCCTTGTCAAGCAGACCCGCTGCCTTCTTCCTGGTACGGCTAAAAACCGAGAGGCCATGACCGGCCTTCTGGAGATGACCGGCCATAGAGGCCCCCATTACGCCAGTGCCAATCCATCCGATCTTCATATTCCTGCGCTCCTTTTCATTTACTCTGTTTATCTTAAAGGGTAGGGCCTTAGCCCAGCAAAAGGAAACCCTCTGCTTTCCCAATCAGACCCCTTCTTTTTTCAATCTCCATATCAAATAAAGTTTTCTGTCGCAAGTGGTAAATTCAGGTTGGCTTAAAAAACTGGGGGACCGTGGTAAAAGCAGCAGTACTGAATTACTATTTTTTATTTCTTGATCCAATTCTTTCGGACTATCTTGTGGGTGAAATTTTAATCCAATTCGCTTATTTTTTGTTTAAACTTTTTTAAAGGTATTTCCCCTAATCTAATTGACTAAAAACGAAATTTTTCTTGACTTCATCGCCATTTTCACTATCATGCCAATACGTAGTTGGCCCTACAAAGCACAACCCTGGCCCATTTGTCAGAGGTCCCCCATGGAGTACCACCTAAAAAGCTGCTTACCCATCTCCTGACAGGATACTGCCCGGCCTGTCAGGAGCGAAAATCGTCGCAACGAATTTGGAAATTTAAGAAATAAGAATCATAGCAACTTATCCAGTTTTCTGGATGTCACCCCTTTTGTCATGTTATCCGTTTAGAAAACTGGAAGACCTGGCCCGTTTTTTGTGAGATGAGAGATTTTCCATGGAATTATCCGGAAACTGTATAATGATTGGTTAGGCAGGGAGAATGAGAGGCAGAATGATTCCCGCAAAGACAAAGAAGCTCCTCTTCGCAAAATCTGGGGGACGATGCGCGTTTCCTGGTTGCGCATATCCCGTGGAGCTGTCCGGGCTCACGGTTGGCGAGATATGCCACATTCACGCTATGCACCCTGGTGGCCCGAGATATGACGCCGCCGAAACAGAAAAGCTGTGGGACGAGGCAAATCTGATCCTCCTGTGCCCGACGCATCACGTGATCATTGATCGCGATCCCGAGACCTACACGGCTGAATGGCTCAAACAGGCCAAAGCTCGCCATGAGGAACGTATTGTTCGCGCGCTTGAACTGGGAGCGATCGAGAGACCGCAGCCCGACCGGAACAAAGTACGACCACTAGCGGAGGCCTTCGTGGTGTGGGAGAGAAACAAGACGAACGCCGACGAGGAGTTCTGGCAGGACTTGTTTGTCAACAATCCTCGACTTATTGCGCAAGCTGTTCCAGATCACATCTTGCTGCTCCAGCAGAAGTGCTATGTTGGCGGGAAGAGCTTCGAGAATACTGGTGGTAACATTGTCGACTTTTTGTTTGTTACGCAGTCGAACAGGAACGCGACGCTGGTCGAGATCAAGACACCCGTCGCGAAACTCGTGGGATCGAAGTACAGGGCGAACGCGTACTCGATGTCGGAGGAACTCTCGGGATCAATCGTTCAGGTTCTCAATTATCGTAACGAACTGTTGCATAATTTCCACGCGTTAACCCGTGGAGACGCGGCACAGTTCTGTGCCTTCAATCCCCGCTGCTTGATCATCTCAGGGAGTTTTGAGAGTCCCCAACTTGACGCTTGTCAGAGGGGATCATTCGAGCTGTTCCGGTCCAGCCTTGGTCTCGTAACGGTGTTGACGTTTGATGAGATCTTCGGAAAGGTCAAAGACCTCGTTGACCTTCTCGCCGATGAATGAGACATCTGATGACGGAGGCCTAACAAGCGCGTGTACTCGGACGCGCGGAAGATCGGCGCGCGCCGGTAACGCGCAGCGTTATGGGCGTTGAAAAACTATGGGGATGAATAATGAGCCGATGAGTATTGGATTAGCAATTGAGGACATCGCGTCCTTGATACCTTAATTAAAATCAACAATAACGTACAAAGAGATTAGACGATATGCCAGGAAACAGTAACCAGGTTGAAAATCGGTTGTGGGCGGCGGCGGATGAGCTAAGGGCGAATTCTAAGCTGAAGTCGTCGGAGTATGCGGTGCCGGTGTTGGGGTTGATCTTTCTGCGGTATGCGGATCAGAAGTTCAGTGTGGTCCAAAAGGAGATCGAGGGTAAGGGCGAGGGCCGGAGGAAGATCGGGCCTGCGGATTATCAGGCAAAAGGGGTACTTTACCTACCTGAGGAGGCGCGGTTTTCTACTCTTTTGAAACTGCCTGAAGGGGCGAATATCGGGCAGGCGATCAATGATGCCATGCGGGCTGTGGAGGCCGAGAACCGGGACCTCAAAGATGTGCTACCAAAGACATTCAACAGGCTGGAGACGGCCACCCTGGTGGAGCTCCTGAAGGTTATGGCCTCAATCCCCATGGATATCGAGGGGGATGCCTTCGGCAAGATCTATGAATATTTTCTGGGCAAGTTTGCTTTAAGCGAAGGACAGAAGGGCGGAGAATTCTTTACTCCCACTTCGGTGGTCCGGCTCATCGTGCGGATTATTGAGCCGTATCATGGCCGAATCTATGATCCGGCGTGCGGCTCCGGGGGTATGTTTGTCCAGAGCGCCCGTTTTGTGGAAGAGCATAAGAACAGTCCCGATAATGTTCTCAGTGTCTACGGCCAGGAGCGGGTGTCGGAAACGGTCCGTTTGGCAAAGATGAACCTGGCGGTGCATGGCCTGGCAGGAGATATCCGACAGGGGAACACCTACTATGAGGACCTCCATACCAGCACGGCCAACAACGGCAAGTTCGACTTTGTCATGGCCAATCCGCCCTTCAATGTGGACCGGGTGGACAAAGACCGGCTCAAGGATGACACCCGATTCCCTTTTGGCCTACCAAGGGTGGACAATGCCAATTATCTCTGGATCCAGATCTTCTACAGCGCCCTGAACACAACCGGAAGGGCTGGGTTTGTCATGGCCAATTCCGCATCCGATGCCCGGGCCTCAGAACTGGAGATCCGGAAAAAACTGATCAAGGACCAGGCCGTGGATGTGATGGTGGCCGTAGGCTCCAATTTCTTCTACACCGTAACCCTCCCCTGCACCCTCTGGTTTCTGGACCGGGGCAAAAAGGACACGGACCTGGCCGACAAGGTCCTCTTCATCGATGCCCGCGATATTTACCAACAGGTAGACCGCGCCCACCGTGAATTCACCCCCGAACAGGTGGAATTCCTTGGCAACATCGCCCGCCTCTACCGGGGAAAAGCGCCTGAGAATCTTCACGGCAGCGCCGATATGATGGCCGAGAAGTTCCCGGACGGCATTTACCAGGACATTCCTGGCCTCTGCAAGGTGGCCACCCTCAAGGAGATCAAAGCCCAGGGCTGGAGTCTGAATCCAGGGCGTTATGTGGGCGTAGCCGATCGAGAGGAGGAGGACTTCGATTTTAAAGAGCGGCTTGAGGAGTTGAATGAAGAGCTGGAGAAGCTGAACGTGGAGGCGATGGAGTTGGAGGAGCGGATTGGGGAGAATGTGGTCAGGTTGCTGGGCGGGGTATGATGGGCTCTGATTCTACAACAAAATGGATCGATACCACTATCGGAGGTGTCGTCGATATCTTCGATTATAAGAGAATACCTCTCAGCGGAAACGAGCGTAAGCAGCGTCAAGGACCTTATCCGTACTATGGTGCTTCAGGAATTATTGATTACATAGACGATTTCATTTTTGACGGTCGGCATCTCCTTATCGCTGAAGATGGCGAGAATTTGAACAGCCGAAAGTTACCAGTTGCATTCTTTGCCCAAAGAAAATTCTGGGTTAACAATCACGCGCATATAGTCAGAGCCAAAAATGGCGTTGCAGATGATCATTTTCTTTTTGCATGGTTTGCTCAGGCAAATATATCGGGATATATTACAGGCGCAGCACAACCCAAGCTATCACAAGCAAACCTAAAGCGCATCGAACTTCGTCTTCCCCCTCTCCCTACCCAACGCAAAATTGCCTCCATCCTCTCCGCCTATGACGACCTGATCGAGAACAACCTGCGGCGGATCAAGATCTTAGAGGAGATGGCCCAGGCCCTTTATCGGGAGTGGTTTGTGAAGTTCCGCTTTCCCGGACATGAGAAGGTGCGGATGGTGGATTCTCCGCTGGGGAAGATTCCGGAGGGGTGGGAGGTGAGCCTAATGAAAGACGTTGTTGAGGTCATTGATTGTCTTCACTCTAAGAAGCCGGAAGCAAGTGAAGAGGGTGTGGGCATCCTGATTCAGCTGTTTAATGTAGTGGATGGGGGGAAACTGGACTTTTCAAGGAAATACATGATTTCCGAGAATGATTATGTGAAATGGACAAGTCGTATAGAAGTTTCAGAGGGGGACTGCGTAATTACAAATGTTGGGAGAATCGCTGCCGTAGCGCAGATGCCTACTGGCGTGAAAGCGGCCTTAGGCAGAAATATGACTGGTGTACGACCAATAGCAGGGAAGCTCACACCTACCTACCTCATTGAGTATCTACTATCGCCTCATATGGAAGATGAGGTAAGAAGAAAGAAGGATGCCGGAGCGATAATGGATAGTTTGAACGTACGCGGTATTTATCTGTTATCAGTGCCTATTCCGTGCGGCACTCTTATGCATGATTTTGAAGCTATCGCACGCCCGATAAGGCGGCGTGTAGAGTTGTTGGTCGAACAAAATTACAACCTCCGCCAAACCCGAAACCTCCTCCTCCCCAAACTCATCTCCGGCGAACTGGATGTATCCGACCTGGACATTTATATCCCCGAGGAGGCCGCATGAATCTGTCAGCAGCAAGTGGCTATACTGAAGCCGCACTGGTGGAAAAGCCAGCTATCCAAACGCTCAACGACCTGGGCTGGAGGCACATTGAGGCTTTTTATCCATACAGGCAAAGGGTGAAGTGTGGTTTGGCACTTGGCGTTTCAGCGGATTACAGAACAGAGCGGTATCGCCATTGATAGACGAAGGGTCCCTGAAAGCCACAGGGAAAATATCTGGAGAATGATCTGATCGTTGGCAATTCGGGGTTATTGAGGGAATGATTACTCGGTTTGAAGGGGAGCGAGATGACTGCGACGTATAATGTTTATTGCGACGAATCCTGCCACATGGAAAATGACCACCAAAAGGCCATGGTTTTGGGAGCCGTTTGGTGCCCTTTGGAAAAAACCCGTGAGATCTCAAGGCACATCCGTGAAACCAAGCTGAGGCATGGACTGAAGCCGGGTTTTGAGATCAAATGGACCAAGGTATCTCCGGGTAAGATCGCTTTTTATGAAGATCTTATATCATATTTTTTCGCTGAAGAAGATCTCCATTTCAGGGCACTCATCGTCCCAGACAAGTCAAAACTTCGCCATGCGGATTTCCCTAACCAAGACCATGATGTTTGGTACTACAAGATGTATTTTGACATGCTTAAGGTGATTTTGACACCGAGATCTCGTTATCGAGTTTATCTCGACATTAAGGATACGCACGGTGGGGCAAAAGTTGCTAAGCTGCACGACGTTTTGTGTAATAATATGTATGATTTCTCAAGAGAAATCATAGAACGTATTCAATTGTTGGAATCAAAGCAGGTGGAACTACTCCAATTAGCAGACCTGCTCATTGGATCTGTTTCTCACGCTAACAGGATACATGGAGGGAGTAAAGCCAAAGGTGACTTAGTGGCACTCATGAGGCAAGAATCCGGATATTCTCTGACCAAGACTACCCTACTGAGAGAGGAGAAAGTCAATATTTTTAGCTGGCAGGCCATGGAGACACAACAATGACCCAATTACCTGAATGGCTGCCGCCGATGGTTAGAGTCGATCCCTGGGGGCAAGATACATTTGACATCCTTTATTCAATTTTTGAGCGAGATTTTAAGTTTAATCAGCCCCTATACAGCGGTAAGCCGGTCTGGTTTTTCCCAGAAATGGAGGGAGATAAGGAAAGCATCTTTTGGCATCTTACCCACCGAGAAGACAAAAAAACGGGGGAAAGGTTGCCTGACATGAGACGCTGTGAAAGGCTGCCATGGATAAAGGCTGTCATTGAGAATCGAGACAAACCTGAGTTATTGAACTGGGATTATAAGGAAGGGGATGGTTCGGTAAAGACCTATCTATGGCTCAAATAACTTGACTTTGTTGTAATAATGAAAAGATACCGCGATGGGGGAAGGCGATTAGTCACATCTTTTTATGTGGATTATCCCCATAAGCGGAAGAAGCTTTATAAGAAATACAAGAAGAAAATAAAATAAAAATGGAAAGGCCGACGCAGAACGTCGGCCCAACTCCTTCTACACATGGTAGATGAGCTATTTCCATAATAGGCAAGAATGGAAAAAAGTCAAGTCTTTTTTTGACAATTCAGAATTTTGACGGGGGTCATAAGTGTCGGACTTTTCCGAAGACGCGCTGGTTGAAAAACCTGCCATCGAGATGCTCAAAGACCTGGGCTGGGAGCATGTTGACGCCTTTCATGAATTTGAGCAAACGGGCGGCAGTCCCCTGGGGCGCGAGACCAAATCTGAAGTGGTGTTAGTATCCCGGCTTAAACCCGCATTAGAGAAGCTCAATCCCGCACTCCCCGCGCAGGCCGTCGACCTGGCCATAGAAGAAATCCTCCGGGACCGCTCCCGTATGAGCCTCGCAGCGGCTAACAAGGAAGTGTACGACCTCATCAAAAACGGCATCCGGGTTGAAATCCCGGACCCGGACGGCGAGGATGACCGCATCGAAGTGGTCCGGGTTATCGATTGGGAGCATCCGGAAGAAAACGACTTTCTGCTCTGTTCTCAGCTATGGATCACCGGCGATATGTACACCCGCCGGCCGGACCTGGTGGGTTTTGTCAATGGCCTTCCTCTTGTGCTCATGGAGTTCAAAGCCGTCCACCAGCGGCTGGAGACTGCCTATACCGGAAACGTGAGCGATTACAGGGACACGATCCCTCATCTTTTCTGGTTCAATGGCCTCATTATTCTATCCAACGGCAGCCAGAGCAAGGTTGGGAGCGTAAGCGCCGGTTGGGAGCATTTTGGGGAGTGGAAACGGGTGAAGAGCGAAACAGAAGCCGAGTCGGTGAGCCTGGAGACAATCATACGGGGCACCTGCGACCCCGTGAGGCTGCTGGACCTGTTAGAAAACTTCAGCCTCTTTATGGATGCACCGGGCGGCCTAATTAAGATTGTCGCCAAGAACCACCAGTATTTAGGCGTGAACAATGCCCTTGAGGCCATGACGGAGATCAAAACGCGAAAAGGCCGTCTGGGGGTCTTCTGGCACACCCAGGGAAGCGGGAAGAGCGTGTCCATGATCTTCTTTTCGCAGAAAGTCCTACGGAAGATGCTCGGGAACTGGACCTTTGTGATTGTCACTGACCGGAAAGAACTGGATGGCCAGATCTACAAGAACTTTGCCTCAAGCGGGGTCGTCACGGAATCCAAACCCCAGGCCGAATCCAGCCGCCACCTGCGACGGCTCCTGACCGAAGACCATCGCTATGTGTTCACCCTGATCCATAAATTCCGTACAGAAACAGATGAAGCACACCCCGTGTTATCTGAGCGGGATGACATCATCGTCATCACCGATGAGGCCCACCGGAGCCAGTACGACCGTCTGGCCTTGAATATGCGGACGGCCCTTCCCAATGCCTCGTTCCTGGCCTTTACCGGCACGCCCCTGATTGCAGAAGAGGAGAAGACTCGGGAGGTGTTCGGGGAGTATGTAAGTATCTATGACTTTAAACAGTCTGCAGATGACGGGGCCACGGTCCCTCTCTACTATGAAAACCGCATACCGGAACTCCAGCTTTCCAATGAGAATCTCAACGAAGACATGGAGCGGCTGTTAGAAGATGCCGAACTGGACGAGGAACAGGAGAGACTGCTTGAAAGGGAATTCGCCCGTGAGTATCACCTGATCACCCGGGACGACCGGTTAGAGGCGGTGGCCGAGGACATTGTCAAGCACTTCACCAACCGAGGCTTTTGGGGGAAAGCCATGGTGGTCTGCGTTGACAAGGCAACGGCCGTGAGGATGTATGAAAAGGTCAGGAAGTATTGGAAAGAGGCCCTGTCAACGCTTATGGACGATGTGGCCACGTCCTATGACGAACGACAGGAGGAACTCAAGGAAAAGCTCGCTTTCATGGGTGAGACGGATATGGCAGTGGTGGTTTCCCAGGCCCAGAATGAAATCCGCGACATGAAGGAAAAAGGGCTTGATATCCGACCTCATCGAAAACGCATGGTGGAAGAGGACCTGGACACCAAGTTCAAAGACCCGGATGATCCGTTCCGGCTGGTCTTTGTGTGCGCCATGTGGATGACCGGTTTTGATGTCCCTTCCTGCTCCACCATCTATCTTGACAAACCCATGCGCAACCACACGCTCATGCAGACCATTGCCCGGGCGAACCGGGTGTTTCCGGAAAAGGTGAATGGCCTGATCGTGGATTATGTGGGGGTCTTTCGGAGCCTTGAAAAGGCACTGGCTATTTATGGGTCGGGAACTGGGGGAGTGGCTTCAGAAGGGGAAAAGCCGATCCGGGAAAAGGCCACGCTGGTGGAGGATCTGAAGAAGACCCTTCAAGAATGCACGGAATACTGCAAGAACAACGGGATCGATGTGGCGGCTGCCGAGAAGGCCGATGCTATGGAGCGAATTCGCCTGCTGGACGATGCGGTGGAGGCCCTGGTGAAGACAGACGATATAAAGAAGGGATTTCTTAACCTGGCCGACCAGGTGGAACGTCTCTATAAGGCGGTACTGCCGGACCCCGCAGCCAATGTCTATGCAGGAACACGGGGATTATTCAAGGCACTGGCCGGTAAAATCCGCTCCCTTGTGCCCCCAGTAGACATCACGGGTGTCATGAACAGCGTTGAAGATTTGCTGGACAGGTCTATTTCAACAGAAGGCTATGTGATAGAGGACCCGCCCGGTCCCTATGGAGCAGACCATCTGGTAGACCTAAGCCGAATCGATTTTGAAGCCTTGAGGCAGCGGTTTGAGCAGGGACGGAAGCGTACAGAGGCTGAAAAGATCAAAGGTGCCGTGGCGAGAAAACTGCGTCATATGGTCCGTATGAACCGCTCCCGCATGAATTATCTGGAGCGGTTTCAGCAGATGATTGATGCGTACAATGCCGGAAGTGTCAATATTGAAGAGTTCTTCCGCCGCCTGATGGACTTTGCGCAGGACCTGAACGATGAGGAAAAGCGGACCATTTCAGAGCAGCTCTCCGAGGAGGAACTGGCCTTCTTTGACCTCCTGACGAAGCCGGAACCAGAACTCGCCCCTAAAGAGCGAGGGCAGGTCAAGAAGACAGCCCGGGAGCTGCTCAATAAACTCAAAGGCGAGAAGCTGGTGCTTGACTGGCGAAAGAGGCAGCAGTCAAGGGCTGATGTTCGAGTAACCATTGAGAGAATGCTGGACCGGGGGTTGCCGGAAGTTTACACCCAAAAACTCTTTGAGCAGAAAACAGAAGCCATCTTTCAACATATCTACGAATCGTATTATGGGGCCGGGAAAGGGATCTATGCTGCGGTGATGTAATGTGGTCATCGGCCATTTGTCCGATCACCGCCCGTAAAAGGAGGCGATGTTCAGCAGATCATGCGTTTCCCGAAGCCTTTTGGCGAGCACCTTCTATATGAGTATTGGAAAAGAGCTTGTTCCAATCTCAACATTGAGGGAGTGGATCTTTACGGGGGGACCAAGCACAGCTCGGCAACTGCATTGAGGATTTACCGGACCCCGGAACAAATTAAGAGGGCTACAATGCATTCAACCAATAAGGCATTTGAAAGGTATTTTCAGATGGAATTGGAGGATGTGAGAGATATCTATGCTGACACCCATCTGACACCAAAAAGAGCGTCACGTAAGAAGGGATAACAGCCTGATATAACTAATAAATGATGGTGGGCGGTGGGGGATTTGAACCCCCGGCTTCCACCGTGTGAGGATGGCACTCTCCCGCTGAGTTAACCGCCCGGTTTATCTTGCTGCTCTCAGTCGGATTAAAAATCAACATACAATATTGATATGGGTCTGTAAATAAAAAAATCAGATCATTCCCACCAGTTTTTTTGTGGATATTACCTCTTCTGTGTCGAGGTGCCTGTATGCTCCGACTTTCAGTTTTCCTAACTCGATATTACCGAATGCGATTCGTATCAGGTGAACCGCCCTGAACCCTGCCGCCTCAATCATACGCCTCACCTGGCGCGATCTCCCCTGGGTAATGGTAATCCTGATGATACTTTTGTTTTCATTGCGCGCCACCAGCGCGGTTTTTGCCGGGCCGCTCGGGCCGTCACTCAGCAAGACACCCTTCCTCAAATCGGCAATTGCCGGATCGGTTATTCTGCCTGCAACGGTGACTTTGTAGGTTCGGGGAACCTGATACCGTGGATGGGTGAGACGATGGGCCCATTCTCCGTCATTTGTGAGGAGCAGCAGGCCCATGGTGTCAAAGTCAAGGCGGCCGACAGGATAGACCCTGCGGCCAAGATTTTTTAAGAGATCCGTTATCAGGGGCCTCCCCTGTGGGTCCCTGAGGGAGCAGATGTAACCGAAAGGTTTGTTGAGGATCAGGTAGAGCCTTTCAGATGGGGACGGGATTTGCTGTCCATCCACTCGGATATCGTCCACGCCCCATGTTGCAGCAGTGCCGAACTCCTTTACCAGCTTGCCATTGACTGTGACGCTGCCCGACGCGATCAATTGGTCCGCATTCCGCCGGGATGTCACGCCAGCAGAAGACAATATCCGGTTAAGCCTTTCCGGTTTCCCGTTCTCCTGTGGGAGGGGTTTCCGCTTCCTCGGGTATTGGCGGGGCTTCTTTTTCTCCGGCCGCTTCAACTTCTTTATCCTCCTCCGGGATCTCCGCTGTTTCTTCATCGCCAGATCCAAAATCCTTTATCTCTTTCAGCTTTGGCAGCGATTCCAGATCCTTGAGATCAAATACCTCAAGAAACGTCTTGGTGGTTCCATAGATAAGAGGCCTTCCGGGGAGGGCCTTTCGTCCCATGATTCGAATCAGATCCTTTTCGAGTAGCGTTCTCAGGATTCCTCCTACGTCCACTCCCCTGAAACTCTCAATCTCCTGACGGATAATCGGTTGTTTGTAGGCGATGATGGCTAACGTCTCTAATGCGGCACGGGATAAGCGGGCGGGCGACCTCCTCAACATTGTGAGGACATAGGGCGCATAGCCCGATCTTGTCCTTATCTGATATCCCTGCGCCACCTCTTTGAGGCGAAAGCTCCTTTGCATGGCCTCATATTCTGTCTGCAATTCCGTCAGGGCAGCCCGGATATCGGGGAGTGTGCTGTCCGGAAGGCACTTCTGAATTTCCAGCGTGCTCAAAGGTTTGCTCGAGGCAAACAAGAGGGCCTCAATAATCAGTTTAAGCTGCTTCTCCATCTATTTCCCTGTGATCCGTGGAGACCTCTGCAAAACGCCCCCTTTTGCCCAATCTCCGCGCCTGCCCCGTAGCTCCGGAAGATGGTACTGGGGCCAGGCTCAAATTTTAATCCTCGAAATACTCTAATGTATTCCTGCCTGCCCCGTGGAATGCCTATTCCTCTGGGGTGGTTAAAATCCTCGCCTTTCTTGACCTTGACCAAAATTGAGCATTTTTCAAAGGTCTCCCGTGGTTTCATTTTCATCGAAGTGGGCCACGACATGGATTGCACTATTGTACGAAGGCTGAAATATCCTGACAAGACCGATGTGAACCAGCTCCAGAAGCGCTAAAAAGGTGACAATAAATTCAGAAACCGTTCGGTCTTCACCGAAAATTTCATCGAAAAGGATCTCTCCCTTTTGTTTCAGAAAAGCAATGATGACCTGCGATTTTTCCTTTACCGACCATTTTTGGTATTTAAACGTCAGGTCTGCCCCGGGTTGGTTTTGTTCCATGATCCGCCTGAACGCATCTATCAACTGAAACAGGTTGACATCCAACCGGGGCCCTTCAGCATCTATCTCGTCCTGATGCCACGAGGATTCCTGTCTGGTAAAGACATCCTGCCCCAAGATCTCCCTTTCCGACAGTTCCTCTGCCATTTCTTTCAGGCGCATATATTCCAGAAGCGGCCTCGTGATTTCATCGCGGGGATCTTCCTCATCATCTCCTTCGTTCAGGCCTGGAAGCAGCATTTTTGATTTTATATGGATCAGTGTGGATGCCATGACCAGGAAATCTCCTGCAACACTGATATTGAGGGCCTTCATCATATCCAGATAGGCCAGGTACTGATCGGTGATGGTTGTGATCGGAATATCGAAGATGTCCACCTCATTCTTGTAAATGAGGTGCAGCAGGAGGTCCAGAGGTCCTTCAAATATTTCCAATTTGACTTCGTATTCCATTACAAGTGCCTAAAGTTTGAAGTGCCTAAAGTTTACTGCTCTTCAATTCTCAATCGACAATCAACAATCCCCCAATATCCAGCACCCAGTATCCAGCATCCAGTATCCAGCACCCAGCCTATATCTTCACCGCGTCCCTGACCTCTTCCATGGTTTTTCGGGCGATGGTTCGGGATTTCCTGTTTCCCTCTTCCATAATCTCTTTCACCCTATCGATATCCGCCTCTAAGTCCTTTCTTTTGGCCCTTATCGGCTCAAGTCCTGTTTTGAGAGTCGATGCCATCATCCTTTTGCACTCCACGCAACCGATTTGAGCCGATCGGCATCCGCTGCGGATGTTTTCGATTGTTTCATCATCCGTGTAGATCTCATGATAGGAGAAGAGATTGCAGATATCAGGATCGCCCGGGTCGGTTTTCCTGGCCCGTTGCGGGTCGGTGATCATCTCACCCACTTTGGCATCGATCTCCTTATCTGTGTCGGTCAGGAATATTGCATTGCCATAGCTCTTGCTCATCTTACGCCTGTCAATACCGAGAAGCTTTGACGTGGGGGTAAGGAGGACGTCCGGGACAGGAAATACCTCGCCGTACAGGTGGTTGAAACGTCGGGCTATTTCTCGGGTCAGCTCAACATGAGGGGCCTGGTCCTCACCCACAGGGACACCGTTGGCTTTATACATCAGAATATCGGCCGCCTGGAGGACAGGATACCCTAAGAACCCATAAGTATAGATGTCTTTCTGGGAGAGTTCACGCAGTTGTTCCTTGTAAGTGGGGTTCCTCTCTAACCAGGAGAGGGGGGTGATCATGGAAAACAGGAGATAAAGCTCTGCGTGTTCCTTGATTTCGGATTGAATAAAAAAGGTGGAAACCTCCGGATCGAGCCCTATTGAAATCCAGTCGATGATAATATCATACATGCTTTCACGAATGATATCGGGATGGGCGTATTCGCTGGTCAGGGCATGCCAGTCTGCTATGAAATAGAAACACTGGTATTCTTCCTGAAGGTTTTTCCAGTTCAGAAGGGCGCCGTGCAGATGTCCGAGATGCATTTTTCCAGTGGGCCTCATCCCACTCACGATTTTACCTTTTTTCATCTGGTCAAATTTCCCTTTCTATTTTAAGTGAGTTCCACCGAATAGGCGGGATTAAAGGCAAGCGATTTTCGGCATCTTTCATAACAACCGAAAAGTAGTTTACACTTTTCATGTTAGCCGGTTTGCAGTTTAATTAGCTTGACTAGTTCTATTGGTTCAATTAGTTAGTAAATCCAACCAATTAAACCAATTGAACCAATTGAACTGACCATGTCTTGCTTAACTGTCTTCCGAAAGTATAAACTACTGAATGAAGGATGTCCGATTTTCTGGAAATTAAATCACCAAGTCACTTTAGTTCACTTTAGTCACTTCAGCTCACTTCAGTTCACTTGGATCCAATAGATCCCCGAATTTAGTTTGGACAAAACGGATTTCATCGTCCTTTGTCCTTGCCTGATTGTTCAGCCGGGCCTCTAACAGGCTGTCAAAAATCTCTTTAAAAAGCGGACCCGATTTCAAGCCCATCCGTAAGAGGTCTTTTCCCTCTATTAGGATCTTCATCCCTTTTAATTTGGTAAAGTAAAATGAGATAAGCCGCTTTATCTTATCGGTTTTGGCTTTTGCCATCAGGTATAGCAACGTCTCTGTATCATATGGAAAGAGCAATGTATAGAGCTGATAATTGGTTCCGTCGAACTTGAAGAGGGAATCCAGGAGTCTATCCCCGGTTTTTCGTTCGAGCGCCATCTTGCGGTTGATTCCCATCTCTTTTGTCAGTTTGTTGAAGCCATTTGCATTGAGTGGACGGGTAAGCCCGTACCAGTAAATTTCCCATTGCTCCAGCGGTTCTTCTAAATAGAGGAGGTTGTACCAGGCGATGACCTCCTTGATTTCTTCTAATAGCTCCTGGAGGTTCTTAGTGAGCTTGATTTCGGGAGAAATGAACCTTAGCAGTGTTAATTCATCCATTCTTTTTATCGAGCTTAAGGGGTCTTGCTCCTTCAGGATAAGTTTCAATTCTAAAAAGATCCGGCGTGATGCAAGCGTTTCAAGCCAGTTCATTTTTGCGGCGTTTTTCAGCAGGGCAAGGGTCAGCTTGCCGATTTTGAAGCCGAATCGCTGTTCAAATCTCACCGCCCGGAGCATACGCGTCGGATCCTCGACAAAGCTCAGGTTATGAAGGACCCGCAATACCTTTTCCTTGATATCCTTCTGAGCCCCGAAATAGTCGATGAGGGTCCCGTAATGCTTTTTATTCAGCTTTATGGCAAGGGTGTTGATGGTGAAATCACGGCGGTAGAGATCCAGCTTCAGGGAGCTTGTCTCCACGATCGGGGGGGCGCCCGGGGATTCGTAATATTCAATTCTTGCGGTGGCCACGTCAACCTTGAAGCCGTCCGGAAAAACAAGCACGGCAGTACCGAATTTCCGGTGATTTCTCACACGGGCCTGGTGGTGCCGCGCGAATTCGTGGGCAAACTTTATACCGTCGCCTTCAATGACGATGTCCACGTCTAAGTTCTCATGTCTCAAGAAAAGGTCCCTGACCAATCCTCCAACAAGATATGCGTTATATCCAAGCGTATCAGCTATATGGCCAAAATCATGAAGAAGCTGGATGAGGTTTTTTGGCAGCCGTTCCTTTATTGTTCCGGCCAGAGTCTTTTTTCTGACAAGGTGGCCGGGATCTTTGGCGTCATAAAGAAATTCGGGGGCAACAGGGCTCCCTAACAGGATGGTGAGGAGGTCGGTCCTTGTGATCACTCCTAATGGCCTTCCATTCTCTACGACCGGGAGAATCCTCAGTTTTCCGCTGATGATAAGCTTCTGGACCTCTTTCAGGGGGGTATCGGGATGGACGGTAGAGAATTCAATATTCATGTATTCAGTTACTTTTAGGTCGCCGAGCCCAAGAAAGACCGCTTTTTCGACAATTTGCCTTGTTATATAGCCCTGGAGGATGTCATCATCAACAACCAGAAGGACGTTGATATTATACCGGGTCATCAAGTTAGCGGCCTTTTTGACCGTTTCACTTGAAGAGATCTGGATGACAGGAGAAGACATCATATCCTGTGCTTTCCTGGAGGGGTTTATTCGGATGTTCAAAAGGGCGTTCAGTGACTTCTCAACCTGGATGAGGGTCTGATTTTTTATGGTGGCAGAGGCCGCCTGGGGGTGGCCTCCTCCGCCTAAGCCCTGGGCGATCTCCGCAGCATTTACCTCATTTATCCGACTCCGGGCCACAAGATAGATCCGGTTTGCCATCTGCGCCAGGGCGAAGACCACGTTCAGGTTCTCCATCTCCATGAATCTGTGGACAAGGACCGCAAAATCCGCGATGTACTCGTCTGTTATCACCTTGGTGATGACAATCTCCACGCCGTCGATGACGCAGGTGGTGGCGGATCTTGTAAGATCATTCAGGAGCCAAAGATGTTCCGTGGTCAATTCCCGGGTGAGCATGTCTGAGATGATGTTATGGTCAGCTCCCTGCTTGGCAAGCCAGGCGGCAGCTTCGTAATCTTCACTGGTTGTAGAAGAAAACGTGAAAGATCCGGTATCTTCGTGGATCCCGGTACACATGATAGTGGCCTCATCAGAAGATACGGATACGCCCCTCTCTTTGATAAGGTGGGTGAGGATTGCCGTGGTTGAGCCGGTCTTACGTATAACCTCCACCTCTCCGCGCACGTCGTCCGGGGAATCAGGATGGTGGTCGTAGATATGGATCTCAACCCCTTTTTTTCCCGCCAATCGGGCGAATTTTCCAATACGGCTTTTCTGTCTGGTATCCACAAGTATGAGCCTCTTTATCTGGTCAAGGTCAACCTGTTTTACCTTTGCGAAGTTGAATAGATAGGACGCGGAATTGAGGAAAAAGTTGCGGAGGTTTTTTTCCTGAGAGCCCGGGAATACAAGAATGGCAGCCGGGTAAAGCTTGCTGGCCGCTAACATGGAAGAGAGTGCATCAAAATCCGCATTGATATGGGTAGTTATGACCTCTTCATGCGTTTCCTGTGGTTGCTTTTTCACCCCACTTCTTTTTTTGGCGGTTTCTCCCATGGAACAATCATATCATAAATTTACGGGAATCGTCAGAGATCTTTTAAATGTGGCAGCATCTGATCTGCTATTCCAGAACATGGTTACGAAAACAAAAAGGCCGGGCATCACCATTGAGCCGGCCTGTTCCTGTAAAAAACCTCTGGTCTCGCGCAAAGGCGCAAAGGACGCCAAGGCAGAATGAGCAATTTCAATAGGTTACCTTTACGTTCTATGGCTCTGCGAGAAATCTGCCGTCTTGCGGACGTATCAAATTTTAATCCTATAGACCCTTGAGTTTTTCGTCATTCTCCTGGCTTTTCTTGCAGTCAATGCATAGGGTAGTCACAGGACGAGCCTCCAGCCTTTCCCCGGAAATATCCCCCCCGCATTCTTCACAGATCCCAAAGGTGCCCTGGTCGATCCTGCTTAAGGCCTCTTTGATTTTTGAAATCAGCTTCCTCTCTCTGTCCCGGATTCTGAGGGTAAAATTCCTTTCCGACTCCAGGGTTGCCCTGTCCGTGGGATCGGGGAAGGTTTCACTGTCGTCGGTCATACCGCTGACAGTCTTTGTGGACTCCTCCAAGAGTTCAGCCAGTCTTTCAGTGAGGTGGTCTCTGAAATACTCCTGGTTTTTTTTGCTCAACATCGCTCTCTCCGTTCCGCAATAAGATAAACAACATTTTTTAACACCATTTGCTAATGATGTAAAGTAATAAAGATTACCATTGACGGCTCAGAGGCCCTGGCAAAAGGCCCTCTTTTGCTTTCCGAGCCGCAGGCTTTACAAACCGGAGGCCCGATTCCTGCGCCTGCCCCGTAGCTCCGGAAGATGGTACTGGGGTCAGGGTCGAGTTCTAATCCTCGAACTGTTCAATTATCCCGCCATCTTTTTCCAGAAACCCTTGGGTTTTTTCTTTTTGTTGGCGAATGCCGGCCCCTCCGTCTCTGCAAATGCCTCTAATAGCTCTCTCTGGTCCTGGCTCATCTTTTTGGGTATCTTTACGATAACCTTGACATATAGATCTCCTCTTTTTCGATACCCCCTGAGACTGGCCATCCCCTTGCCGGGTATCTTGATTACCTCACCCGATTGGGTACCATGGGGGATCACCAGCTCGTGACCTTCCTTTTCACCTAACATGGGGATCGTCAAGGTGTCGCCCAATGCAGCTTGAACAAATGAGATAGGGATTTGGCAGGCAAGGTTTTCTTCCTCCCGACTGAAGAACGTATGTTCCCTGACGTGGATAACGACAAAGAGATCCCCGGGCGGTCCCCCGTATTCTCCGGATTCTCCCTCACCTCTCAATCTCAATTGGGAGCCGGTGTCTACGCCTGGCGGTATCTTGACGCTGATACTTTTTTCAACCCGGGTTTTCCCACCACCCCTGCAATCCGGACATGGATCTGTGATGATTTCTCCTTGACCCTGGCAAGCAGGGCAGGTCGTGCTGACCTGAAAAAAGCCCTGAGACCGAATCACCTGGCCCCTTCCCTGGCATGTGCCGCAGGTCCGGGGTGCGCTCCCGGGGGCAGCCCCGGAGCCGCTGCAGGTCACGCAGGCCTCCAGCCTGTGAAAGGTGATCTCATCCTCTTTCCCGTGGAAGGCCTCTTCTAAGGTCAGTTCAAGGTCATACCGGAGGCTTTTCCCCTGTATGGCGCCTGTCCGTCCTCCCCTGGTGCCAAAGCCAAAAAAGCCCTCAAAGATATCTCCGAAGCTGGAAAAAATATCCTCAAAACCGCTGAAACCGCTGAAGCCCGTGCCCTCTAACCCTTCATGACCAAACCGATCGTAGGTCTGTCTTTTTTCTGAGTCTCTAAGGACTGCATAGGCCTCAGCAGCTTCTTTAAAGTTCTCCTCAGCTTCTTTGTCCCCGGGATTTCTGTCAGGATGATATTTCAAGGCCAGCTTTCGATAAGACCTCTTGATTTCTTCATCCCCGCAATCCCTGGAAAGGCTCAAGATCTCGTAATAGTCTCTCTTGTACCGGGTCACTTTTCTTTGGCCGCCTCTTCAACCTGACCGGTTCCCGGGTCTACTGGTTCCATGTTGTTTTCGAGTGGGGTTTCTTCGAGGACAGCGTCCGGTTGGCTTTCAGGTTGGGTTTCAATTAAATAATTTCCGTTATCGTTTCTGGTCTGAAAGACATTTCCGGCGGCTATTTCCCTGAGGGCAACCACAATGTCCGTATTTTTGCAGACCACCATCGGTTCCGCCCCCTTTTTCAGTTGGCGAACCCTTTTGGCAGTCAGGTGAATCAATCCAAACCGGTTATCCACCTTTTTCAAGCAGTCTTCTACTGTTATTCGTGCCATCGCTTGCTCCTGTTTCGATTAGTGGGAATCTTGGAGTTTACTCCAAAGTAAATAAAAATAAACTTTGTAATATAAGACTTCCTATGCTAAATGTAAAGCGTTAACTTAGACCATCAGAATTGCTGGGCTCAGAAAATATTCCTTTCAGGAGCATGAGTACCGGGAGCAGGAGACCTCTGATCATGTTAGCCAAAGTCCTCAGTAGCGCCGTCATTGGAATCGATGCCTATGTGGTAGAGGTAGAGGTGGATATCTCGCAGGGTCTCCCCTCTTTTTCCACAGTGGGCTTGCCAGAAGGGGCGGTCCGTGAAAGCAAAGAAAGGGTCAAGGCGGCTATCAAGAACTCCGGGTATCATTTTCCTTCCGACCGGATCACGGTCAACCTGGCGCCTGCAGACATCAAGAAAGAAGGGTCCGCATTTGACCTCCCCATGGCCCTCGGTATTCTGGCGGCCACAGGGCTCATCAACAGGTCATCCTACTCAGACCACCTTTTCTTAGGCGAACTGGCCCTGGACGGCCTCATAAGGCCTGTCAGGGGCGTTTTGCCAATGGCCATCGCCGCAAAGAAACTCGGCCTCAGGGGTATCTTCCTGCCGGTTGAAAACGGTTCTGAAGCGGCAGTCGTGGGAGGGGTTCCTATCTTCCCCGTGAATGCCTTATCCCAGGTTGTTGGGGCGCTGAGAGGCATAGCCAAGATAAGTCCTTTTACGGTGGAAATCAACAAGCTCTTTCAGCCGCAGGTCTCCTGGATGGATTTCATCGATGTCCGCGGCCAGGAGAACGCAAAAAGGGCCGTGGAGATATCGGCGGCCGGTGGGCATAATCTTATTATGATCGGCCCGCCCGGTTCGGGCAAGACCATGTTGGCAAAACGCCTGCCTACGATTCTCCCCGTTCTCAGTTTTGACGAGTCTCTCGAAACATCCAAGATCTACAGTGTTATGGGGCTGATGCCAAAAGATCACGGGCTGATCACGATCCGTCCGTTTCGTTCACCGCACCACACAATTTCAGACGCCGGTCTGATCGGGGGAGGGCAGAACCCGAAACCGGGTGAGGTGAGTCTTGCACACAACGGGGTCCTCTTTTTAGATGAGCTTCCTGAGTTCAGAAGGAATGTCTTGGAGGTCCTGCGGCAGCCGATGGAGGATGGACAGGTAACCATTTCCCGAGCCAGTTCCACGGTTGCCTATCCGGCTGAGTTCATGTTGGTGGCTGCCATGAACCCCTGCCCGTGCGGTTTTTTGGGCGATCTCAAAAAGGAATGCACCTGTTCAACATTGCAGGTTCAGCGGTATCGGTCCAAGATATCCGGCCCTTTGCTGGACCGGATCGATATCCACATGGAGGTCCCTGCTGTGCCCTATAAAGACCTTTCAGGTGTCTCCGACGGGGCCTCGTCAGCGGAGATCCTGGAGCGGGTGATGAATGCAAGGAAGATCCAGGGAGAGAGGCTGGTCCGGACGAAGATCTTTATCAATGCCCGGATGAACAGCCGCCATATCAAACAGTTTTGTGAAATCGATTCGGAATCCAGTTCACTTATGGAAAAGGCCATGGAGAGATTCGGTCTCAGCGCAAGGGCACACGCGCGTATATTGAAGATCGCCCGGACCATTGCTGACCTGGAGAGTAGTCCCAACATAGAGGCGTCCCATGTTGCAGAGGCCATTCAATACCGGACCCTGGACCGGAAGATATTGAGATGATTGTAAGGAGATATGATCATGAACAAAAGTCTGTTAGATGGAAAGAGAATCCTCATTGTTGATGATGAACCGGATGTCTTGGCAACCTTGGAGGACTTGTTATCTGTATGTGATGTTGTTAAGGCCTCTAATTTCATTGAAGCCAGAGATCTGTTGACCTCTCAGTATTTCGATATGGCCGTGCTGGATATCATGGGGGTTGACGGGTATAAGCTCCTTGAGATTGCCATCGATCGAAAGGTCATTGCGGTGATGCTGACCGCCCACGCTCTGAGCCCTGAGGATACCCTTAAGTCTTTTAAGGATGGGGCGGCATCCTTTGTGCCAAAGGAGGAGATGGCAAACATTGTCACATATTTAAATGATCTGCTGGAAGCGAAGGAGCAGGGCCAGAGCTTCTGGTGGCGATGGATGGAGCGATTCAGTGATTTTTACGACAGGAAATTCGGGCTGGACTGGAAAGACCAGGACAAGGATTTCTGGGAATCGCTGAAGTACTATGATCGGGCCTAAGGGCTCGCACAAAAATATATTCCCAGAATTGGCGCCCAGATTTGTGTCAGATTTGACTGCGCCCTAAGGTGATGCTGAGAAAAGTGGGGATGAGGATCAAAAATCGACGGATGATAAAGGCCGTCATCGGCGTCTGTCCTCAGGGTTTAGAAAATCGTTTTTTGAATAACAGGCCCAGTTCAAACTATCTTCAGGCCATGGTTGCTTCTGTTGATACCGGCTGTTTAATGACACCTGCCTTTAGCAAGAGTATGAACAAGATCAGAACCCCCAACCCCGAAATGTCGGCCAGCCAATCGGGATAAAGAAATAGGAATCCGGATGCAAAAATGACGGTCCTTGGAAAAAAGGACAGCCTGCCGAAGAAGTAAAGGTAACCCTCAAGGGCGGATGCAAGTAGAATACAACCGATAATCGCCGTGACAACCGCCAGCAACACCACTTCCCATGGCCCCAGTAGAATCATAGCGGGATTCAGGACAAAAAGAAAGGGGAGGATGTACTTTGCCGACCCCAGCCGCATGGACAGGAACGCTGTTGACATGGGGTTGGAGTTGGCTATGGCGGCGGCAGTGATAGCCCCTAATGCCACGGGGGGGGTTATGTAGGACAGGCACCCCCAGTAGAGTACAAAGAGGTGGCATCCCATCTGGTTGAGTCCCACCTCGACCAGAGCAGGGACGAGAACGATCGCCAGGAAGACGTAACAGGCGGTAACGGTCATTCCTATTCCCAGGACAAAGCTGGTGATGGCGCCGAAGATAAGGAGAAGGGCGGTGTTGCCGCCGGCAAACAGCACCAGCTCTCTCGAAAAAGAGTTGGCCACTCCCGTTCCGGAAAGAGAGCCCATGATCAGACCAATTCCAGCAAGGATTCCTGTTATCTGCCCCAGAAGACGGCCTGAGTTGACAATAAAATCGACAAATTTCCTCCATGTGTAACGGGTTTCTTTTCTGATCATAGAGCACCCAAAGAGAAATATCATCACGTAGAAGGGCGCCCAAGACTCTGTCCGCATGTAGATAAGGATAAAGATCAGAAGAAAAAGAGACCCGAGAAAGAACCACCCCTTTCTTAGGGTGGCCCATTTATCGGGGAGTTCATCTCTCGGAAGACCTCCGATCCCTGTGAAGGCTGCATGCGCGTCCACCTGAAGGATAAGGGTCAAGTAGTAGAGAAACGCCGGGAAAAAGGCCGCCCGCATGACCTCCACGTATGGGACATTCAGAAAAGAGGCGATCAGAAAACCTGCTGCGCCCATGATGGGCGGCATGATGGATCCGCCGGTGGAGGCACAGGCCTCCACCGCGCCTGCCCATCTGGGGCTGTACCCGGTCGCCTTCATGGCGGGGATGGTCATGGACCCGGTGGTGACAACGTTGGAGATGACGCTGCCGCTCAGGCTTGCCATGAAGGCGCTTGAGAATACCGCGACCTTTGCAGCCCCGCCCCTTGTATGCCCCAGCAACGAAAGGGCGAAATCCATAAAGAATTTCCCACCCCCGGAAGAGACCAGGGCCACGCCAAATATAATAAAACCGACCAGGAGGTTGCCAACCACTCGTGTGGGAATTCCAATAATCCCTTCAACCCCCATGGACTGATATCGGACGGTCTCCAGCAGGGAAAACGAACTCCCCCAGAGGAACCCGGGCATGTACCCGGCGTAAAGGGGATAAAGGGAAAAGACAAGGCATATGACAAATAGGCTGAAGCCCCCTGTGCGTCGTATCCCTTCGAGGGCGAGGAGCCAGAGTATTCCTCCGGCCAATGTGGGCAGGGCCGGGGCCACATATTCCCAGCCCTTTGTCAGGATGTTGTAGGCGTTCAGGCCCAAATAGAGGGTGGTCACAATACAAAGGATAAACAATCCCCAGTCATACCAGGGGACTCGGTTACTATCTTTCTTGGCGCCTGGAAACACGAGAAAACTGATAGAGAGATAAAAGGTGAGGATGTAGTAGTAGTAGGCATTCCCGATCGGCATGAACCCGCCGATATTCAGGTGAAAGATCTGGTTGATACACAGAAGGATCCCAAGGGAAGACATTACGGCCGTTACAACATAGGATGTGCCGCTTAATCTCGCCCCGTTTTTTTTTGTTCCTTTACTGCGATGCTCTTCCGTGTCTGCCACAGGAAACCCTCACTCAGATCTCACTAATAAAGGCGGTGTCACATCGTCAGATGTTTACTGGTTCAAGGCCGCCGCCCTCTGTTTCATCCAGAATTCCGGGAACTCCTTCGATTTGATCTTCTTTGCCTCTGCTTCTGCGACCGTCTTTTCCCATGCCCCCTGCACCTTCTTCAGTTGCCCGAGACGCGCCTTGTTCCATTCGTCATCTTTGGCCGTCCAAACCCCTTTTTCCTTTAGATATTTTATGGCGCCCACGTGGAAAGGAGCGTCTGCGGGCGGAACGCCTGACTCAGATATCTTCCAATCAGGCATTACCGCATGGGCCTTCTCATACATGGGATACGTCTGATCCAGGGCCTTTACGAAGTTATAGACCCATTCCGGGTCAGCATTCGCATAGACCGTGATCATGGGATAGCGGTATCCTGGCAGGTAAACGGGATTCTCCTTGGATATGCCTGCGCCGACTGTCTCTTTTTTGGGGCTGAGAAAGGGTGCTATCTTCAACATCCTGTCCCAGCCTTCCTTGTCAGACGGAGGGAATTGGACCCAGAACAGGCCTCTTGGTGAGGTTTCCAACTCATACATGATCGATGCAGAGGTGGATACAACGGATGCATCGGTCTTGCCCTCTATCAGGGCCTTGCATGCCGCACCGTAACTGGGGAATTCAACCCTATTGACATCGTTCCACGTCATACCGCCAAAGGCGAGAAAGGCCTCAGCCTTTATGTTTAACGTGGGGGCACCCGGGATCCATGAAACCCGTTTGCCTTTCAGATCCTTTATCGCCTTTATACCGGATTCCTTCGTGGTTGCTAAGGCGATGGTTGTGGGGTGTGCCAGGAGGACCCTGAGATCCTGCGGCCCCCATTCGATGGTGGAGAAATCATAAAGTCCCTCAACAGCAAAAAAGACCTCATTTGCCAGAAAGCCGCAAATGACTCTTTTGGTGGTCAGCGGCATCAGCCTCCCTATTGATGTCCCGGACGGCAGCAATCGGATCCGGATCCCATATTTCTTGACAAAGGCATCTGCAATGGCGGATGCCTGCACATAGCCGGAGGCCCCCACATCGTAACAACTCCATATCATTGTCTTGGGCAATGAAACCGATTCTTCCGCACCGGCCGAAGCAAGGAAGCCGAAAAAGATAAGTGAAACGCAAACCATAAAAATGACGCCATTCTTTCCAAACCTGAAATGTGACATGATTCTTCGCCTCCTTTATTCTCTAAGGGTTGGGTTAGTTCAAACGTATTGAGAGGTCTTTAGCCAAGATTCGGGTTTCCGACATCACCTCCTTCCTCTGACGTTTATTTTTCGATGTCTCGAAAGGCCATAGAAAAGGCCCCAACAAAATCCTTTACTTCCGTGCCTGCAATCTCCACATCGGATCGATCAAAGATCTGTTGGATCTCATTTTCCACTATGTCCAAGTTGCATTCTTTCCCCCTCACCACATTTTCCATCTCTCTCAGGACCTGGTATGGCGCCGGATGGAAATCCCCAGTAATAATGAGATCGTGGATCCTGTTTTTTGTGATGAGCAGTGTCACACGAATCAACCCTGCAGGCGCCTTGTGCCTCCCCTCGCACTTGGCCGCATCGGGAGGAATTTCCTTAAATCGCATCCGCTCGGAGTTGGCATAAAACCACGCCTCTGATGTATACTCCTTCTGGTATTCGGCGGCATAGGTCTTCTCCAGATCACTCAACTCCCCGGGCACAAGCTGGACGGTGGTCCCGAAGATCTTTTCTACGGTCTTGCTGGTAAGTGTCAAGAGTTCTGAATGGGAGATCTTCCTCCCTGCCTCTATTTCCAGACACGTAAACCGGGCGCCCGGGTCTTTAATTTTCTTGTCCTGGGTCTTTTCAGGAGGTGTGATGATGGCCTTTTTCAAAATGTTCGGATCAGTGGGAACGACATTGACCAGCAGACGCATGGTCAGGATCTCTTTCTCGAGCCTTGCTGAAGTGGGGATCAGCTTTCGCCCTTCCACCTCCACATCGTTGAGTGGTCTGTAAACCGCCTCCACCTCAAACAGCTCACGGACTGCTTCCGCCAACCGGTTCAGTGTTATGCCGAATGCGTCCTTTATTGTTTTCATCGGCACCCACGGCAGCCGGGTATCCACATACAGGACTATCAGTGCCCCACCATCCGGACCCCAGATAGCCCCGCCCGCGTTTTGTCGCCGCCTGACCACAATCCCTTCTTGTCTGCAGTACTCCAGGTCAAGGGCCTTCTCCGGATCATCGAGAAACCCTGAAGTGAAACTGCCGCCACGAAAGACATTCAGGACAACGGCACTTGCCGCCTGCCTCTTCTCTAAGGCAAGTTCAATGGCGGGTGAGATACTCGTTGAGAAATCCGCATAATTATATCCCGTTCTTATGAGCCTGAGCTGTTCCATCCGCTTTTTACCTCATGTTATTAAAAACGCCTCCCCTTGCGTTCATCGACCACTGCCGGCCCTTCCTCTAATTTGTTTGCGACGCGTATCTCGTTAAAGGCCAGGAGGGTCTCCTGCTTCAGCCGTTTTGACAGTTCATCGATACCCGGGCTTGATGTATCATCCCCTTCCACCGTCAACCGGAGAAAATCTACTCCGCCCTTTGTTCTGACGACCACCTGATATCTGCTCGTGAGTCCGGGAAATGCCCGAAGAATCCCACTGATTTGCGACGGCCAGAATTTGACACCCTTTATCTTGAGCATTTCGTCGGTACGGCCAAAAACGCTCTTCGGCAACGTCAACTCTCTTCCGCACTCACATCTCTTTTTCTCCAAAAGGGTCAGGTCCCCGGTACGGTATCGCAGTAAAGGGGCGGCCTCCTTGTGCAGGTGGGTCAAGACCAGTTCACCCTTCTCCCCATAAGGGACAGCGTTGCCTGTTTCAGGATCGATGACTTCGGCATAAACAAAATCGTCCATGACATGAAGCCCTGTTCCATGTGTGCAACTGCGGGCAATCGGCATGCATAAGGCCATGCTGTAGGAATCTATTATGGTGATCTCTCTTCCAAAGGCCTCCCGGACCTTTTCCGGATACCCCTCCACTGATGTAAACGGTTCTCCCCCCACAAACAGAATCCTCACACTGGGGATTCCTTTTTGGGTCAATTTCATCGCGAAGGTAGGATTTGAAATCAGGACGGATACCTGGTAGTCGTTGATGAGTTGGACGGCCCTCTCGGATTCACCCGGACCCACAGGGATGACCTTGGCCCCGTAGTATTCCAGTTGTCCCTGGTAGAAGAGCCCGGCAATAAAGAGATGGTATCCGAACGTTACCGCACAGATATCCCCTTTCTGGACACCCGCGGCCTCTAAGGAACGGCCGCAGACCTGGTGCATCTTTTGGAGATCATTATGGGTGTGGTATACCGGATACAGGTCGTGTCCTGATGGAGAAAAATTGATGCGGGTCACGTCATCAGAAAAGAGAGAAGATTCCGAGGGCTTTTTCCTCAGCTCTTTCATTAGCTCGGAGGTGGTTGTGAAAGGAATATTTTGGAAATCATCCAAGGCCTTTGTGTCCGACGGGTGAATCCCTGCATTTTCGATCTTCTGCTTATAAAAGGCTATCTGGTTAAGCCTTTCAAGCTGCGCCCTCAGCGGTTCTATGACTTCTTTTATCATTTCAACACCTCACTATGCCTGGAACTCATTATACAGATACAGACCTCGTCAAATAGGTGAGTACCCCGATCGTTTCTCTTTTTGAGTCAGGAGAGTGCGCAATCATAGATTTTTTTTGCCAAGAACTCCGCGGAAACCTTGGCGATATGAAAGCCCTGGCGGGTCAGCACTTTGCCAATCCTGGACTCAAAAAGATCTTTGTCAATCGGTTGACCTCTCAGTGCCGCTTCAATCTCGTGAATCGGCGTGGTGGGCCTTAAAGGAGAGGCGTGAATCGTGCCGGAGATAATCATATCCTTGATTCGATTGTCTTTTGTCAAGACAATGATCCTCATAAAAGGGCCTTCCGGGACCTTGAACTGAATCATTTTCCGGGTAACGTCCTGAGGGATAACACCCAACGTCTCTTCGGCCCGCTCCATGAAAAAATCCTCATTGGTATACTCCCTCTCCATTTCACCGTAATATCCTCTTTCTTTATCTGTGAGTTCTCCGGGATCCAATCTTACCTGGAATACCTTCTCGATCTGAGCCACATAGATATCTCTAATCTCCCTGAGATCAATCTCTCTCCCCACGACCTTTTCAAGATATGTTATCCTCTCCTGGATGCTTTTTGCCTCCTTGTCCACAAACTTCTCGGGTGGCGCGGAGATGACCTCGGCAATGAGATCGACATCAGGAGCCTTCACCTGAATTCCGGAACCCATCTGGATTGCCTTTTCTTCATAAAAACAGGAAGAGGGGCCAATTTTTCTCCAGGCGCCATCATCGCATCGGACTTCGATATCGTTGAGCGGTCTGAACCGGCTCTCGATTCCAAAGTAATCCGAAATCCCTTGTGCAATCCCGGTAAGTGTCTTTTCAAACATCTTGGGGACGTCCGGGGGAACCTTTGGATTGGTTCTCTTCAGGTGCAGGAAGGTAAAGATGTACCCGGTATCTCCAAAGATCGGGCCCCCGCTGGAGATGATTCGATACACCGGGATGTTTTTTCTCTTACAAAGCCCCAGATTGATTTCCTTTTGTGGGTCGTTAAAGAAATTGAGGACCAGGCTGGGTACCGGAAACCTGCAAAAGGAGACCGTCTCCTGGACCGCCCCTTCGCTCACGGCGCGCATAAGGACCGGTCTGTAGATTGCCGTTTCCGCATAGCTCAACCAGTCCACTTCCACAAACCTCCATTTTTCCATGGTAACCCCCCCTGACGACTCTCACACCTCTCACATCTCTCAGAGCCCCAGCTCCTTTGCGATAATCAGCCGTTGAATCTCGGATGTTCCTTCGGTGACAGTGTATAACCTTCCATCCCGCCAGAATCTCTGGATCGGATATTCCATCATGTATCCGTACCCCCCGTGAATCTGCATGGAATAGGCCAGGATTTTCTGAACGATTTCCGCGGTAAAGAGCTTGACCATGGCAGCCTCCTTACGGACGTTCTTTCCCGTATCATACATCCGGGCCACCCGATAGGTGTAGCTCCGCATGATATCAATGTAGGTGGCCATTTCCGCAAGTTTGAACCGGGTGTTCTGGAATTTTACGATCGGTTTCCCGAACTGGACCCGCTCCTTGGCATATTGCGCGGTCAGGTCATACGCGGCCTGGGCAGTGCCTGTACATCGTGCGCCATAGGTTATCCGGCCTGAGACAAGGGTATCGGCCAGTTGATCAAACCCGCCCCCTTCTTTTTCTCCAATCATGTTCTTGGCCGGAACCGCGCAGTCGTCAAATACCAGTTCGCCGGTTTCGGCGGACCAGTTCCCCACCTTGTCCAGTTTCCGGGAGACCGTAAACCCGGGTGTGCCTTTTTCAACAATAAAGAGATTGATACCAACCCCCCTTTGGGTTGGGTCAGTGTATGCGGCCACGATCACATAGTCACAGATCGGGCCGTTGGTGATGAACATCTTGGTCCCATTGATCAGGTAGTTGTCCCCGGCACGGACGGCCTTTGACTGGATGGCGGCCGCGTCCGACCCCACATTCGGCTCGGTCAGTCCAAAGGCCCCGATCTTTTCCCCCTTGATGGCCGGGATCAGGAATTTCTGTTTTTGTTCATCGGACCCGAACCGGTAGATGGGCTGGGTGGCGAGACCGCTCTGTGCCATCAGTGCGGCCGCAATCCCCGCATTGACCCTGTTGATCTCCTCCACCATGATGCATTCCGTTATCTTGTCGCCGCCGCCCCCACCCAATTCCACCGGATATCTCGGGCAGAGAAATCCCTGTTCCCCCATCTTCCGGAACAGTTGTCTGGGGAATGTGTGTGTTTCTTCTGCCTCATCCACCAGCGGCGCGATTTCCTTCTGTGCGAAGTCCCGAATAGCACTGCGAAAGATACGGTTTTCCTCTGAAAGCTCAAAATCGATCATATCTTTATCCTTATTCTCCTTTAAATTGGGGTTTTCGTTTCTCAAAGAATGCCTTCATCCCTTCTTCACGATCCTTCCCGGAAAAAAGAAGGCAATCGGCCAAGGTCTCATAGGCGATCCCGGCCCCCAGACCGGTTTCCTGGGACATGTTGATGGCCTTCTTGGCCCATTTCAGTGCGAGGGGGCTCTGTTTGGCGATCTGCTTTGCAACGGTCATTACGGTCTCCTCTAATCCATCTCGTGAAACCACCTGATTCACCAGCCCTATCCGGAGCGCCTCTGTTGCGTCGATGGTCTTCCCCGTAAGGATGAGTTCCTTGGCCTTCCCCGGTCCCACAAGCCTGGGGAGCCGTTGTGTCCCACCGCTCCCGGGCATGATGCCCAGGAACATCTCAGGTTGCCCGAATTTGGACGCGTTCGACGCGATCCGGATATCACAGGCCAGGGCCAGTTCGAGCCCGCCGCCGAGACAGAGACCGTCTATCATGGCAATGACGGGTTTGTCGGACTGCTCGAATCTCGTATAAAACCTGCCCCCCAACGTTGAGGTGAATCTCTCCATCTCTAAGGGGGAAAATTTTGAAAGCTCGTTGAGGTCAGACCCTGCCATAAAACTCTTTTCCCCGGCGCCTGAAAGGATCAGCACCTTTACGGCCATATCGTTTTCCGCATCCCCCAAGGCCTCCATCATCTCCAGCCTGGCGGCCCGGTTAAGGGCATTTCGCTTCTCCGGTCTGTTAATGATGATATGGGCTATCCCATCTTCCTTCCTGTAGATAATATCTTTAAAGTCCATGAGCCCTCCGCATCCAATTGCAACATTCCACCACTTTAGTACTGCACTACGCCATCACGCCATTATCATTACCATCATGGCCTGCCCTTTAGATGACGCCTTCCTTTTCATTAAGTCGTCTCGCATCCCTCAAATACATCCCCTCCGGATCAAGCTGCTCCCGCAACACGCGCAATTCCTTTTCACTTGGGGGATCAAGGGGGCGCACGTCCTTATGGATCTTCAGGTCCCATTGAACACCCTCCTTTACCTCCCGAATGGATACAGCGGGGTTATGGGCCCTGAGTACCATCTCGCCTTCTTCATCAAATTGAAAAAGCCCCAACGTTGTGACCACTGCATAGGGACCGGTGTCCGGTCTGAGACCTGCCCGAATGCGATCCCCCTTTCCCTTCAGGTAACCGGGGGTCGTGATAAAATCAACCTGCTCGGGAAACCGCTGCCGGTCATGTTCAAGGATAATGACGGTCTTGGGTGCAAGGCTCCCGAAATCACATGCCCCGCCGCTCCCCCCGAAACGGACCCTGGGGCATGTGTAATCTCCGATACAGGTCGTATTGATGTTTCCGTAACGATCCACCGAGGCGGCCGACAACAGCGCCATGTCGGCCCTTCCGCCGTGAAGGACGGCGCCCAATGTGTCAAAGGAACTGCCCAATAGTACTGAACTCGAGTTGACTACCGGGTCCGCCGTGAAAAGCGGGATACGCTCGGGGACCTTGTGCAGGATAACGCCACCCTCATAACAGATGGTGATGCCGGGGGCATGGAGGGATTTGGCCAGCAGGGATACAATGATGGGCCACTGGGTGCCGACCATCAGGACACTCTCGTCCTTTATCAATCTTGCGGCAGATACGATCATCTGCTCGATGGGCGTGACCTTTTCATTTGTATCAGACATATGGCGTCCTGATATGACGGGTGAGTTTGCCGTAGGAAACGGGGTCTGACGCAAACCGCTCCGGGCCAAGGGCCTTCAACCGGTCTTCCCCGACCAGATTCAGATAATCCTTTCGGTCTTTCGTGTCATAAACCCATTTGTTCATAAACCCTTGAAACAGATCCTCTGTACGGGTTTCTTTCTCGTAATAGGCATTGTAGGGCCAGTCCATGTCATAATATCCGGCCATGGGCGCGGGGTGGCTTCCCCATGGTTCCTCCACTACGGCACTCACGCGAAACGCCGGCACAAGAGTGCGGTTGGGGTCGCGCATGATAACATCCGTATCGACGATCTCCTCGGCACATATGATGAGCCTGTCGCAGCTCTGCAGGGCGTATCGAACCTCCCCCAACATCCCCCATGCCTGGGTATTCCCATATGGGTCTGATCTCTGGGCCTGCATGATCCCCACGTCGTGCTTTATCGGCGGGACCAGACAGACCCGTTCACCGGTAAACGGAGACGTCTCAAATCTCAACCTGCTCCTGACCCCGGAATCGCTCTGTTCCCTGTCAAATCCGGAGCCCAACAGGGTCTTGGTCGCCACATAGGGGAGATTTAGAGCCCCTGCAAAATAGGCCAGGTTCAGGGTTAGGATGGAGTATTCCTCGATTTCGATCCTGTGGGGGACCTCTCTGGTCAGGGCGCGGACGAAACAGTGTGCCGGGGCCGGCAGAGGATTCCACGTGAAGGTGGTGATCAGATGACGAATCACCCCTGCCCCGATCATCTGATCCACGAGTATCAGGGCCGCACACTTTGAGACTGTGAGATCGTTCTTCCCCTGTCTGATGATCTCATGGACCGCTGCAAACGGCTCCTGCTGGATGAAGCCACCCAGATATACAACGTCTCCATCTCTCACATAGCGGTCGATGGCCTCGGACATGGATATGAGTTTCTCTTGAGCCAATCCCTTCCTATCCCTTCTCATTCCCGAAAATGGCGACCGCGCTGATCTGCGGCGGCCCGCCAAAGGTATGTGCCAGCCCGAGCCTGGGGTTTTTTATCTGCCGTTCAGGCAGATCGGCCTTCCCCTGCAACTGCTTGTACACCTCGTAGGTCATTCTCAGCCCGCTCGCCCCGATCGGGTGCCCGAAGCATTTCAGCCCCCCGTCGATATTTACCGGGAGACCGCCTTCCCGGGTGAAAAACCCGGCATCAATATCCTCCCGGGCCTTTCCCCTGGGGCTGAACCCGAAATCCTCGTATATCAGAAGTTCTGTGATGGAAAAGCAGTCGTGCACCTCGGCCAGATCCAGTTCCTTGCGGGGGTCTTTGATCCCGGCCATTTCATAGGCCTTGTGCGAAGACGTTACCAGGGCGTCAAAGCTGGTCCAGCCGAACTCCGGCCTGAAGTGCGGTATCATGGCGTCCGTGGAGATCCCAAACCCTTTCAGGAAAATCGGGTCCTTCCGGAAATCCTTCGCCTTTTCAGCCGTCGTAACAATGGCGCATGCGGCACCGTCGCTGTTGCCGCAGCAGTCAAAGAGGCCCAAGGGCCAGGCGATAATCGGTGCGTTTAGGACCTGTTCCACTGTTATTTTGTTGTGAAAATGGGCCTTGGGGCAGAGGCTCCCGTTATCATGGTTCTTGACCTCTATCTTGGCCAATGCCTCCCGGCCTTCCTCCACAGTGAGTCCGTAGGTCTTGAAATACCGCTGGGCGATCAACCCGAACGACCCCGGCGAGGTCCTCCTGGCCTCGTACACCGGATGCATCCCCCTTCCCGTACCCAGACCCGGGAACCCGGTATCCTTCAGTTTCTCCACCCCGAGGGCCATCACAAGGTCATATGCCCCGCTGGCAACCGCCATGCACGCTTCAAGGAGTGCGATGTGGCCGGATGCACACCAGTTCTCATTTCGAATGACAGGGATATTTCCCAGTTTCAGGGAGTCGACGGCAACGGTCCCTGAAACCCCGATGACAGGGGCCATGACCTGAGAAAACCAGCATCCCTCCAGATCGTCTTTGCTGATCCCTGCGTCTTCGAAAGCCTCGTATGCCGCCTCGATGGCCAGGTCTTCCGGTCCCTTTTCCCACCGCTCGCCAAATTTGCTGCACCCCATTCCGACGATGGCGACTTGATCTTTTATGCTCCCCATTATTCACTCCTCCCATTTCTCACAGGCCTGAATTTCCAGAAATAGTTATGCATACCTGCGCCGTCATAGATTCGTCTGAAGGTGAGACTGACCGGCATGCCCAACCTGACCTCAGATGGGTCACAGTCTGTCATCATGCCGTAAAACCGGATCTTGTCTTCTCCGAGATCGGCTATGGTCTGAACCACCACAGGATCATCACTCCTGCCGGCAAGGTTGTCCAAGGTGAACGTGAATACTTCCCCTTTTAGGTGGGAGATGGGAACTTCATCGAAGTTGTCTTTTGCATGGCAGTGATAGCAGACCCGTTGAATCGGAAAGGTGGTCTTGCCGCACGCGTTGCACCTGCTCCCGTGGCATCTGAGGATGGTCTTTCGGTCCCTCCAGCTTACTGTTGCCGAAGGCATCAGACGAAAGGGTTCTCCGGGGGCTGTTTCAACTAATCCCTTGTAACTCAGGAACCGGGCATATGAGGGGAGAAGGGCTTTTTCCTTTATGTAATCCTTCACCCTGCGCTGGTTTTTCTTTGTTTCAATCTCGTCTGTCACTTTGAACAGCATTGCATCCGCGCCATCGGCATAATTGGCCAGGAGCAACATGTCGCCCGGACTCGCTTCTTCAAGGGCGTCCACCAACATCAGCAATGGATGGGCAGCACCGCAATGCCCCACGTTCGACAGCAGGGGGTCCTGCACCTGTGTCGTGCTGTCGAAGCCCAACTGTTTTGCCAGGGTCTTCTGGGACCGGATGTCAGGGCCGGGCAGGATGGCCTTTGATATCTCTTTGGGCCCAAGACCATATTTTTTCAGCAACCCTGAAACGGCCTCTTTCATATGGCTGGCATATCCTTCCCCTAAGATAAAACGGCTTTCCCAGGTCCGGACAAACGTATCTTCCGGGTTCCTCCAGACGTCCATCATCTCATTGCAGATGGAATAACCCCCTTCCAAGGTTGCCAAGAGGTTCTCCGAACTCACCATAATGGCACCGGCACCGTCGCCAAAGGCCTGCTCCTGGTCTGATCTCGGATATCCGATGCGGCTATCCGAGGCCACTACGAGGGCATTTCCCATGGAACCGCTCTTTACCGAGTCAAAGGCCGCCTTGAGGGCCGCGGTCCCTGATCTCAGTGAGTGGGCAAAGTCAGCCGTAGTGATCTCCCTTCTCAAGTCCGCAGCGGCTGCAATCAGCGAGGCGTTCATCTTTTCCTTGTAGGGGGGAGTGGTCGTGGCAAAAAGGAGCCCGTCCACCTGTTCAGGAGCCTGTCCTCCCAGGCAGTTCCTTGAGGCCTCAACAGCCATTGTAATACTGTCTTCGTCATTATTGGCCACACTCCTTTCCCCGCCGATGGAATGTCTTCCCCATATCTGGGCGACGACGCCTCGATCCAGCCTGAGGTAAGGTATGTAACCCCCGCATGCGCTTATTCCCACAGTAGCCATATAATCTCCTCCTTCTAATTTTAACTCATCTCTTCCTGAGTGTATCAGCCTGTTGATACTCTCCAAACACGTCTCTGAGAACACCACAGATCTCACCCAGGGTCGCATACGCTTTTACTGCTTCTATAAACAAGGGCATAAGGTTTTTATGCTCCCGGGCGGCCTCTCGCACGAGATCCAGGGCGGATTTAACCCTGTCCTGATCCCTGGTCTTCCTCAGCCTTTGAAGGTCGGATATTTGTTTGCGTGCATGGGCCGGGTCCGGTCTGAAAATAGCAAAGTCCGGGCGCTCTTCTACCCTGTATTCATTTACGCCTACCACTATCCGGTTCTTATTTTCAATCTCCTTCTGGAAGGCGTATGCCCTCCCTTCGATTTCCTTCTGTATATATCCGTTCTCTATTGCGGCTACCGCTCCACCCATCTCGTCGATCTTTTCAATCAGCCTTTTGATATCCCGGACCATTTTCCGGGTGAGAGATTCCACATAGTGAGACCCACCTAAGGGATCCACCGTATCGGTGACCCCTGCTTCGTGCAGAAGAATCTGTTGGGTTCTGAGGCTGAGCCTGACCGACTTTTCCGTGGGGAGTGCCAGGGCCTCATCAAAGGAGCATGCCGCAATCGATTGTGCCCCCCCTAATACCGCGGCCAGGGTCTGGTAGGCCACGCGTACCGTATTGTTTTCCGGTTGCTGTGCCGTGAGGCTGACACCCGATGTCTGCGTGTGGAAGCGAAGCATCCACGATCGCGGGTCCCTGGCGTTGAACCTGTATCGGACGATGTCGGCCCACACCTTCCTGGCGGCACGGTACTTGGCCACCTCCTCGAATATCTTGTTATGGGTATTGAAAATCCAGCTTATCCTTGGCGCAAAGCTGTCAATATCCAGCCCGGCCTGAAGACCCGCTTCAATATACGCGATGGCATTGGAAAAACTGAAGGCGATCTCCTGGACTGCCGAACAGCCCGCCTCACGCATGTGGTAACCCGCCACATTGATGCTGTTCCATAGCGGCACATGTTTGCTGCAGAAGGCAAAGATATCGGTGATAAGCCGTATGGAAGGACGCGGAGGGAAAATATATGTCCCCCTGACCGTATATTCCTTCAGGATATCGTTTTGAATCGTCCCGCGGAGCTTTTCAGATAAAACCCCCTGTTTCTCTGCGACGGCCACATACATGGCCAACAGGATTGCTGCCGGGGCGTTAATGGTCATGGAGGTTGACAGCTTAGCAAGGGGCAGGTCCCGGAAGATCAGCTCCATATCCTTCAGAGAATCTACCGGCACGCCCACCTTGCCCACTTCTCCTTCGCTCATGGGATGATCTGAGTCGTATCCGATCTGGGTGGGAAGGTCAAAGGCAACAGAAAGGCCGGTCTGGCCCTGTTCTAACAGATACTTAAATCGACGGTTGGTTTCCTCTGCCGTACCGAATCCGGAATACTGTCGCATGGTCCATGGCCGGCCCAGATACATACTGGGATGGACCCCCCTTACAAAAGGATATTCCCCCGGAAAGCCGGTATCCGTCAGATAGTCTGTGTCGTCATGGTCGGCCGGGGTATACAGCATCTCGACCGGTTCACCCCAGTCTGTGCAACGCTGGGGAGCGGGGCGCTTTTTGGAAACTGTCCGGCTCCAGCGTGCCTTCTCTTTTTGGATTTCTTTCAGCGTTTCTTCCATGATACATCCCTTGGCTCTTGTCTATGCGGGTATGGGAAACGGTAACCGTTCCCGGGTTTAGAGGTTCAAGGTTCAAAGGTTCAGGGGTTAATGATTCAACGGAAATGTGGACCGTCCTACGGATGTTTTTGCAACATCGGGGTTGACATCATCCCCAATTTGGGTTAATCGGCAAGTGTTACAGATTTAATTAATAAAATAATTAGATTTTAAATTAGATGTCAAGGAAATTGTTGATCACACGTGGTTTTATGTGCCATGGGGGGATAGAAAATGGAGTCAGAGAAAGTTCGAATTGAGATTAACGGTAAAGTGGCTGTCGCCACAATTGACAATCCTCCGGCAAATGCGCTGAGCCCCGAACTCAGGGTTGAATTCATGGACAAATTGCGGGAATTGTCAAAAAATGATCAGGTGTGGAGCCTTATCGTGACCGGGGCTGGCGAGAAGTTTTTTATGGCCGGGGCAAACATACCGGGGCTTGTGGAACTTGACCGTAAGAGCGGGCTCGAGCGGGTACGGGGTACACGCGACTTTTTCAGCGGGCTGGACGATTTTGAAAAGCCCGTTATCGCAGCTATCAACGGCCTGTGCCTTGGCGGCGGACTGGAACTGGCCCTGGTATGCGATATTAGAATTGCCGCGGATCATATCAAACTTGGACTTCCTGAAGTCAACCTGGGTCTTATCCCGGGGGCCGGCGGGACCCAGCGGCTCCCCCGTGCAGTAGGACCGGGCTGGGCAAACTATCTGTTGTTTACAGGAGAGGCCATACCGGCGGAGGCCGCACTAAGAATCGGGCTGGTCCAGAAGGTCGTTCCCCTCACTTCTCTGAGAGAGGCCGCTCTGGAACTCGCAGACAAGATCAACAGCAAAGGCCCTCTGGCGGTGAGGGCAGCCAAGAAGGTATCCTCAAAGGGACTCCAGCAAACTCTTGAAATGGGGCTGGATATGGAAAATGAGGCCTTTTCCCGGCTCTGCGCGACCGAGGACAAAAATGAAGGCGTAACCGCCTTTTTAGAGAAGAGAAAGCCTGTTTTTCGTGGCAGATAGGGTCGAGGAGGAGAAGATAATGAACCGAACGTGGTTTACCGAAGACCACAGTATCTTTCAGCGGAGCGTCCGTCGTTTTGTTGAAAAGGAGGTCAGACCCAATACCGACACGTGGGAGGAGGAAAGGGGCGTTCCGCGCGACGTGTGGCACAAGATGGGGGAACAGGGCTTTCTGTGTCCCTGCATCCCGGAGGCCTATGGAGGCTCAGGTGTGGATTTCGGCTACTCGGTGATCGTACAGGAGGAACTGGCCCGGTCCACGTGTACCGGCATTTCCACCGGGGTCCGGGTCCATTCGGATATTGTGGTACCCTATCTGGTAGAAAGCGGCACCGAGGAACAAAAAGACATGATCCTGCCCGGGTGCACTACCGGAGATATCATCATGGCCATCGGCATGACCGAGCCCGATTGCGGTTCTGATCTGGCTTCCCTCAGGAGCACCGCCCGCAAAGCGGGGGACACCTATGTCATCAACGGCCAGAAGACCTTCATCTCTAATGGGATCAACTGCGACTGGATCGTCCTTGCCGTCAGAACCGACCCTGATGCCGTACCCGATTACAAGGGGGTCAGCCTCATCCTGATTCCCGCGGACGCCCCCGGTTTTATTAAGGGGAGAAAACTGAGGAAGATGGGGATGCACTCCCAGGACACGGCGGAGCTAATTTTTGAGGACTGCCGGGTGCCCTCTAACTATCTTCTGGGTCAGGAGGGGAGGGGGTTTCATATCCTGATGCAAAACCTTCAGCAGGAGCGGCTGGTGGTCTGCATCGGCGCCGTAAACATTGCGGAAAAGATGTTAGAGATCACCCTTGAATATGCAAAGAGCCGCACTGCGTTTGGGAAACCGGTTTCCAGCTTTCAGCACAATTCCTTTAAACTGGTGGAGATGGCCACGGAAATTGAGATGGGCCGGACGTTCCTGGAATCCCTCATCGAGGACCACATGGAGGGGAAAGATATCACGCGGAGGGTGTCCATGGGGAAGTGGTGGCTGACGGAAATGGCCAATCGTGTGGCCTATCAGTGCCTCCAGCTCCATGGCGGTTATGGCTACATGGAGGAATATCTGATCTGCCGTCTCTATCGCGATGTCAGGGTTCAGACCATCGTGGGGGGTACGACCGAAATCATGAAGCGGATCCTAACAAAAATGATGGGCCTATGAAAGGACGAAGGAGGAAGGACGAACGTCGAACGTCCAACATCGAATGAGGCCGCACCCGACAGTGGCAACCGGTGTGGGTTTTCTCAATCAACAATCAACAGTCCACCCTCCCGTACTGCTCCCTCAGCACCCGTTTCAGCAGTTTCCCGGAAGGGGTGTAGGGGAGTTCCTCCACGAAATATACTTCCTTCGGCTTCTTGTAGGACGCAAGTTTTTCACCCACGTATTCCTTCACGTCCTCTTCACTGATTTCCGCTCCAGGTTTGGCAACCACATAGGCCACAATTCGCTCTCCCCAGTCCGGATCCGGCACGCCAATGATTCCCACATCGTAAATAGCGGGATGATTGTAAAGCACCTCCTCAATCTCAGCCGGGTATATGTTGACACCACCTGAAATAATCATGTCCACGGCACGGTCCACGATATAGTAATAGCCATCTTCGTCCACCCTGGCCATGTCGCCGACCGTAAAGTAACCGTTGTGATAATTTGCAGCAGTTGCCTCGGGATTCTTGTAGTACCCGTCCAGCAGGAACGGGCTCTTAATGTACATGATGCCGATTTCTCCCGGCGCAACTTCATTCCTGTTTTCATCCAACAGTTTGATCTGGTTTCCTGCCACCGCCATTCCACAGCTTCCCGGTTTCCGGAGCTGATCCTCGGGTCTCAGCGAGGTGATGCAACTGGTTTCCGTGCCCCCGAAGAATTCAAATATCTTACCCGGTCCAAAGAACTCGACCGCCTTTTTTTTCAGGGGAAATGGAAACGACTCTCCACCCACGGTGATGGCCCGAAGGGAAGAGGTGTCATACTGCCCCCTGATGCCGGCCGGCAAATTGATAATCCGGTTGACCATGGTAGGCACAATCCAGGTGGTAGTCACTCGATATTTCTGGACCAGACGGAGAAACTCCTCCGCGTCAAACCTGGGCATTAAAACGACGGTGTTTCCTAAGATGAGCGAAAAGGCGGCCCATGCATAGGGTGCGGCATGATACAGCGGGCCGGCCACAATATGAACATCATCATAAGTGGATTCAAAATTGTATGCATAACCGAGCAGGGTGTTCAGCCGGTTCTTACTGCTTCGAACGACCCCTTTTGGCCTTCCGGTGGTCCCGGATGTATAAATCAAGGAGGATGCCACACCATGGAGACCCGTTTCTACCTCGGGAGGGGTGTCCGGGGCGTTTCGGATCAATTCATCCAGGTCAAACGCATCGGGAGGTTTTCCTCCGGGGCGGACATATTTCATTGATCTGTTCATGAGCTTCGGTTTTGCGGCGGAAACCGTATCTTCAAATTCACTGCCATAAATCAAAAGCCTGGATTCAGAATCATTGATGATATAGGAGAGCTCATCCGCTTTAAAGCGGTAGTTGATGGCAATGGGCGTCACGCCGATTTTGCCGGCAGCGCTCCACGACTTCAGTATCTCGGGGCTGTTGTGAAACAGGATGGAGATTCGGTCACCCGGCACGATACCGATCTTAAGAAGGGTGTTGGCCAACGAATTCGTATCCCGGTCCAGTTTTTTGTAAGTTATAACCTTATCATCCGTAATCAACGCGGGCTTGTCAGGATGCCGCCTGGCATGGGTCACAACGCCCAAGCGCTCAGTATCAAATTTCTTTAAATAGTCGACCATACGTACATCCTCGAGATGAAAGACTCAGGTTTTCGTAGTTTCTATGGGTGGGGCTTCCCGTTTTTTTATCACCGGCTTTCCCATATAGTGGACGGCCAGGCCCAAAAGAATCAGGCCAAGACCGATTAAATCCGTCGTACCTTTCGGATGAAACACAAGGAATCCCGCTGCCATAAAGAGGATGCGAACAGGGATGGAGATTTTTTTCAGAAAAAAGCAGTACCCCTCAAACCCTGCGCTGAGCAGAATGATGCCCAGTGTGGCCGTACCCATGGCCTGGAGGATCTGAAGAAAGGTCCCGTGGGCGACCAGTGCCGGATTATAGACGAAGAAGAAGGGTACCAGGAGAGAGACGAACCCCAATTTTACGGCTTGAAATGCAGTCTTGAGCGGATCCGATCCGGCGATGCTCGCCGCTGCATAGGCGGCCAGCGCAACAGGCGGCGTAATATAAGAGACCGACCCCCAGTAGACCAGAAACAGATGGGCGGACATCTCGTAAACCCCGAGGTTCACGAGGGTAGGGGCGAGGAGCATGGCCAAGAAGATATAACAGGCTGAAATGGTCAGGCCGATGCCCAATAGAAAACTGGTCACCGCTCCTATAATAAGGAGGAGGAGCATGTGGTCACCCCCGAGCCGTGTCAAGGATCCGGAAAGCCCGTGGGCGGTCCCGGTGAGGGAGAGCGCCCCGATGATCATGCCCACGCCGACCAGTATCCCCATGAGTTCTGTCAGTATCTTCCCGGTCCCGTCTGTCAGCCGGATGACCATTCCCCTATTTACCCTGGTGTCCTTCCGGAAGTTGGCCAGAATCAGAAGGACAGCCGTGGCATAATAGGGAGCCAGCTCCTCCATCCTGTGCATAAAGATGACATAAACAAGTACCCCAAGGGCCACGATGTAGAACCAGCCGTTCTTGAGGGTCGGCAACAGCGAGGGAAGCTCATGTCTGGGCAAACCACGCAGCCCCATTTTTGCCGCATAGAAGTCGGTCTGGGCAAAAAGCGAAACCCAGTAGAGAAACACCGGGAGGGCGGCGGCGATACACACTTGGGCATAAGACACCCCTATGAAATCGGCCATAATAAAGGCCGTAACTCCCATTACGGGCGGCGTGAGCACCCCCCCTTTGGAGGCGCATGCCTCAATGGCGGCCGCATAATAGGGCGGGTATCCTAAACGTTTCATGGTGGGAATGGTCACCGCGCCGGTGGTGACCACGTTGGCAATGGCGCTCCCGGACATGGTTGCGAAAAAAGCGCTCGAGAGGATCGAGACCTTGGCAGCCCCGCCTCTTACTGACCCTAAGATGGAAAGGCAGAAGTTGATAAAAAAATCGGCAGCACCCGTAACCTGAAGGGTGACGGCAAATATCATATATCCAATGAGCAGCCGGCAGAATACCTGGGTGGGAAGACCGAAAATGCTCTGCATGCCCAAGAAATGGAAACCCAGGATGCGTGAGAGGGAATATTGTTTGGCCATCAGGATCCCGGGGCAGAGGTGAGCGAAAAGGGGGTAGAGTGACACCAAGAGAATGACGGCTGCCAACATGGTACCACCGGCCCGCCGGACAGCTTCAATGATGAGTGCCCACATAATCAGTGCCAGGACCTTTGCCGTCGGAGGGGGAAACACCTCCCATCCGCCGAGGAGGATATCCATGTTATAGATAAAAATATAGATGGGACCCAGGAGGCTGGCGAGGGCAAATAGCGCATCGTACCAGGGTACCCGGTCCCTCGGCGATCTTTTGGTGGCAGGGAACAGTAAGAAAGTGGGTGAGACAAAAGCTGCGATCAAGACGGCGAAGTAAGACATCTCCGGCATCATATAGTCAAACAGGACGATTTTAAAGACATGAATAAAAGAGAGGATGGCGGCAAAGGCGGTAAAGCCAAGAAAATACCACCTGTAAATCCCTTTAAGTTCCCGGTATCTGCCTGCCGGCATGGTTTTTGGTTTTTCCGTTCTACTATTTTTGTCCATACACTGGATTCCTCGATTCAGTTACGGGAAACATCATTCATCGGGCCCGGATCTTTACAAAAATGGGCCGGACGTCAGACATTCCGGCCCATTACCAATTGGTGAGATCTGCTATTTCTTGTACTTGGCCAGCCGCTCTTGAAAGTCCTTGAGCTGTTGCTTCTGCCATGCATCCAGTTCGGGTGTCCAGACGCCGACCTCTTTGAAATACCGGATGGCCCCCTCGTGAAAGGGAACCGGGCTGGGATCTTTCACTGCCGCCTTTATATTGAAGGCCGGCATCGCCTTGTGCATCCCTTTGTAAATATCAAAGCCCTTGTCCATGGCCTTGACCACCGCATATACCAAATCAGGGTCCACCTGCTCGTATGCCCAGATGCTGTATGGATACGACCCGACATCCATGGTTTGGCCTTCTGGAAGGCCCGGGGCCTTTTTGCATACTCCCGGTGTCAGCCATGGGGCGATTGTCTGGAGCCTTTTCCATCCTTCCTTATCATCTTTGGGCAGCAGAATCCATCCTGCCTTATGGGGCCCCGCCTCAAGTTCCTGCACCGTCGGCGTGACCGTCGCAGCATAGCCAACATCAATCTGGCCCTGGATGATCCCCTTGAGCTGGTCTACATAGCCGCTCATAGGGACGGCCGTCACATCATTCCATGTAACGTTTCCGAATGCCATGATCCCCTCGATCGTCAACATGCCGGCAGGCCATCCGGGAACTTTGGGGAGCCTTTTCCCCTTTATGTCGGCAGGATATTTGAGTCCCGAATCACCCCTTGCGAGAAGACTGAGGTACAGGGTCAGCCCCCGCCATACCTGTCGGATCGGCTGAGGCCCCCAGTCTTTACTGGAAAACTCGGCGATGCCGTAACTGGCGCACGTTCCTGTTGCGCCGGTGAGGATGCTTAATTCGCTTTCTCCGCTCTTGAGCGGAAGGAGACGCGCCACATCGGTATCATAGGGTTCAACCCTGACTTTCATCGTGGTGAGCCGCTCAATGGCCTCCCGGAATCCGCTTGTAGCGGTGTATCCAAGAGAGCCTACTTTGTATGAAGTGAATGTAATGAGCTTGGGAAGATCGCCCGCCGAAGCAGTTGGGATGACAGGGACGGAAAAAATGGCCAGAAGGAAAGTAATCGTCAAGAGGGCACAAAAGGATTTTCTCATTTTTCTTCTCCTTTTCAATTAAAGGTTGAAAGCGGTCAAGTCCTTCACATCGATTTGTCGTCATCACCTCCTTTTAATGATTAAGGGTTTATGGAAGGCATACTGATCCCGTTAAACTGCAGGATCACTGGATTTAATGAGAACTGGTGTTAGAGTGCCACAGAAAAGTTAATTAATTCTATAACTGGGGTATGTACTTGACTCAAGTACATACAACATATAGTGTTGTGGGCTATG
>JACKQG010000417.1_pt1 | contig 62202 bp, 58 predicted proteins | sample 8237621 | NCBI WGS metagenome assembly JACKQG01 (sample SAMN15677084, study PRJNA649215) | marine metagenome | biome: marine; feature: Black Sea; material: saline water; isolation source: suspended particulate matter (SPM) from the Black Sea western gyre | collected 2013-06-09/2013-06-10 | depth... | reverse complement strand
AAGCGGTTAGGTTGTTTTGGGAACTTTCAATCCCCATCGTTAAAACGATGGGTTGATTTTTTGAGTATAGAATGTTTGAAAAATAGATTTTGAATAATGAGATTATGGATTAAAAAAATCCAGTAATCCATTAATCTGATGAATCCAAATTCTGACAAAAGGGTAATAACAGTAACCCACGGGGTTATCCGTGGGAATTGAAGAATAAAGATTTTAAAGTAACCCATGGATTTATCCATGGGATAAGAAAGCATAGAAATAGATATTAACCGTTTTAACGGTTTATAGAAACAAGATAAAACCGCTAAAGCGGTTAGGTTGTTTTGGGAACTTTCAATCCCCATCGTTAAAACGATGGGTTGATTTTTTGAGTATAGAATGTTTGAAAAATAGATTTTGAATAATGAGATTATGGATTAAAAAAATCCAGTAATCCATTAATCTGATGAATCCAAATTCTGACAAAAGGGTAATAACAGTAACCCATGACTTTAGTCGTGGGATAGGAAAATACAGAAAAAACCAAAACCGTTTTAACGGTTTAAGAAAACAGGTAAAACAATGAAGAAATTAATTATACTACTAAGCTTAACATTTATCTTTGCCCAAGATACCACTATTACGATTTGGCAAAACTCGGGTGTATTAACTATTGATAGCCAAGACCCAACAATTGATTGGCAATACCCAAATGGAAGTGAACAATTTAGTACAAATGAAACGATTAATGGCACTTGGTCAGCAGATGATGCTTCATTTTCTATCACACCTATCCAAATCTCAGTGAGTAAATCAATTGGTGAACCCTATACTTCTCTTACCGAAAATATAGAAAATACAGGAAATGTCAATTTAATACTATCCAATGAAGATTTACAGTTTGTGAGACTTAAAGCAACAGCCACGGATATATTCGGTAATAATTCGACCGACTATTCTGATGGATATTTTACTATTGGTAATCCAATAATTCCTGGTGGCGTTGATAGTACTTTAGTTATTGCCCAACCATCTAATATCACTATTGTAGATAGTAAGAACCCAACAATTAATTTATCTACACCTAATGGTGGTGAAAGTTATAATTCAGGTGAATCTATACCTATCCAATGGACTGCTGATGATGATCAATTTGGACTAAGTCCAATTAATATACAACAATCCATCGGAATTGGTACACCATACACAACAATTTCAGAGGACATCGAAAACTCAGGTAATTATAATTCCACATTACCATCAATTGATGAACAATTTGTTAGATTAAAAATAACAGCTACCGATGCATTTGGTAATCATACTTCTGATTACTCTGATGGATATTTTACTATTGGTAATCCAATAATTCCCGGTGGTGGAGATAGTACACTTGTATTTTCTCAAATTTCTAATATTACCATCGTTGATAGTAAAAACCCTGAAATACTACTTGAGTCTCCAAATGGAGGTGAACTTCTACCCGCAGGAAGTGAGACGGAAGCAACTTGGTCAGCGACTGATGATACCTTTTTAGATACACCCATAACCGTATTATTCTCTCAAGCAATTGGACAATCTTATGAACCATTGGAAACACCAACAGAAAACGATGGATTGGAATCTGTACTATTACCTGAAATTTATACAGATAATGGTCGGTTTAAAGTTACTGCAACTGACCAATTTGGTAATACATCCTCTGATGAAAGTGATAATTATGTTCAACTTGTTCTGGGTGGATGTATGGATATTCATGCGGTAAACTATAATGAAAATGCTGAAATTGAAGGTAGCTGTTTTTATAATATTGAACTGAATTATGGTAATAACCTTATTAGTTTTCCAGGTAAACCAACACCATCAAATACGGAAGCACTACTGACAGAATTAGAAAATCAAGGTGTTGAAGTGAACTTTTTATTAGGTCAAGGTCTGGGTCTCTTTAATACTGAATCAGGTTGGAGTGGTAATTTAACAGAAGTTGATGCCTTTAGTGGATATTGGTTAAATGTAAGTGGTGAAACCAACTGGTATTTTACATTAGAAAATGGCTATCTTGGTGAATGTTTAACCTATGATTTATCCTTTGGAAATAACTTAATTTCATATTCAGGAATAGATGATGAACTTACACTTGACGCACTTAAAAATGCTGAATATCCTGATAGATTTGAATTCATTTTAGGTCAGGGATTAGGTCTATTTAATACCGATGATGGTTGGAGTGGTAATCTTAATAATTTAAAGAACAAACAAGGATATTGGCTAAATAGTAATGAATCAACTTCATTTGAATGGGGAGATGGATGTGTTAGTGAATCTATTTCACTTAGTAAAAGTTCATCAACAAATTATAGTGAATTTGAGTTTACACAATCCACAAATCAAGCATTTTATCTTATAAATGAAATTACTATAGATAATAAGCAACCATCAGAGAATGATTATATACTCGCTTATAATAATGATGTACTTGTAGGTTCAGCAAACTATGCTAAGCTTACCGTACTCCCGATTATGGGTAGAGATATCAGTAAGCAAACGGAAGGCTTTCTCGAAGATGGTGAAATTCCACAATTAAAACTGTATAAATATTCTACAGGATTAATTATTAATCTAAATGCAAATCTTAGTGGGTTTAGTAATTTATTAGTAAGTGAAGTTCAATCAGCGACTGGAAGTATAAAGATTATACCTGAACAATTTGCACTTAATCCTGCATTTCCAAATCCATTTAATCCCGTCACGACTATTAGCTATGGATTACCAATAGATACTCATATATCTTTAAATATCTATAATATTGAAGGACAAAAGTTAACTACTTTAACGAATGGTCTACAATCATCAGGTAACCATACAATTAATTGGAATGCTGATAATTACCCAAGTGGTTTATATTTTATTAAATTATCATCTAATGAATTTACACAAACACAGAAATTAATGTTAGTTAAATAATCTTCATTTAGTGGGACGGCTAATTTGAAGATGAAAGCCCTTACTTTTTAGTAGGGGCTATTTTTTTACTATAATATTTATGAGCTAATATTTTATGATGGAATTATGGTTCTAAAAAAAATGTATAAATGACATATATACTGTGAATTGCCTTATGTCTGTAATGAAAAATTAATATAAATTACATACTTTATTTTTGATATAAAAATAAATACTTCACCACTATTTATCCACAAAATTAAGGAAAAAAATGGATTTCAATGTTGATCTTGATGTCGCAATTGAACATGGTTTATCTAAAAGTGAATATGAATATATTTTAGAAATACTTGGCAGAACACCAACTTATGTAGAAATTGGAATTTTTTCTGTTATGTGGAGCGAGCATTGCTCTTACAAAAGTTCTATCAAATTATTAAAAACTTTACCTCGTGATGGTGGAAAATTATTAGTTGAAGCAGGTGAAGAAAATGCAGGCCTTGTAGATATTGGCGATAATCTTGCATTGGCTTTTAAGATAGAATCACATAATCATCCATCTGCTGTAGAGCCTTATGAAGGTGCGGCGACTGGTGTTGGTGGAATATTAAGAGATATTTTCACAATGGGTGCAAGACCAATCGCAAATATGAACTCATTAAGATTTGGAAGTTTAGATCATCCCAAAAACAGATTTTTATTAGAGCGAGTGGTTGAAGGAATTGCAGATTATGGAAATTGTGTTGGAGTTCCTACAATTGGTGGAGAAGTCGTAATTGAAGAATCATTTACGGGTAATCCATTGGTAAATGCCTTTACGCTTGGAATTGTTAAACATGATGAAACAATATCTGCAATTGCAGAAGGAGTTGATAATCCAGTCTTCCTCGTGGGTGCAAAAACAGGGAAAGATGGTATTCATGGTGCTACTTTTGCATCGGTAGAATTAACGGATGAATCAGAGTCTAAACGAAGTAATGTTCAAGTTGGTGATCCATTTACTGAAAAATTATTATTAGAAGCATCTCTCGATTTAAGAAATAAAGAATGGCTAGTGGGAATGCAAGACATGGGTGCCGCAGGGATTACATGTTCTTCATCTGAAATGTCAGCCAAAGGTAAATGTGGTATAAAATTAAATTTAGATAAAGTCCCACTTCGTGAAAAAAATATGAATGCCTATGAAATTATGCTTTCTGAATCTCAAGAACGAATGCTTGTCGTTATAAAAAAAGGGTTTGAAAAAGAACTTGAAGATGTATTTTTAAAATGGGATTTACATTGTACTCAAATTGGGGTCGTTACCGATACAAATAATTTAGAAATTTATTATAAGGATGAAAAGTTTGTAAATATCCCTGTAGATTCATTAGTCTTAGGTGGAAGTGCGCCTCAATATGATTTACCTGTTTCTGTTCCTAAATATTTTACAGATTTAAATAATCTTAATTTAGAAAAAATAAAAGAACCTAAGAATTTTAACAATGTGTTAATTAAACTTTTGGCTTCTCCTAATATTTGTAGCAAAAATTATATTTATAACCAATATGACTCAACGGTTAGAACGAATACAATAATTGGTCCCGGGCATGAATCAGCAGTTATCCGAATAAAAGGAACGACTAAATCAGTTGCAATGAGTACAGATTGCAATAGTCGATATGTGTATTTAAACCCAAGAGTTGGCGGACAAATTGCGGTCGCAGAATCTGCTCGAAATGTGATTTGTTCGGGAGCAGAACCGTTAGCAATTACAAATTGTCTTAATTTTGGAAATCCAAATGACCCTGAAATATATTGGCAATTTAAAGAAGCAATCACAGGGATGGGAGAAGCATGTCGTACATTCAATACTCCTGTAACGGGTGGAAATGTTAGTTTATATAATGAAAGTAATTTAGGTGCAGTTTATCCCTCACCTGTAATAAGTATGGTTGGTCTAATAGAAAATGTAAATCATATTACAAGTATGGATTTTAAAAATGAAGGTGATTTCATTTTGATTATTGGTTCATTGAATGGTCAAATTGGTGGGTCAGAATATTTAAAAACTATTCATAAAAAAGTTGAAGGACCAATACCGCCATTAAATTTAGAATTTGAAATGCGAGTACAAGATGTATGTCTGGAAGCAATTAAAAAAGGAATAATAAATTCAGCTCACGATCTTTCTGATGGAGGGCTTGCAGTTGCTGTCTCTGAATCATTAATATCTTCAGATAAGAAATTAGGAGCAAAATTAGATATTTCGAGAAAACTTAGAAATGATGAATTATTATTTGGTGAATGTCAAAGCGCAATAATGGTTTCACTTAACGAAAAAGATTTAATTGATTTAGTCATAATTGCTCAAAAATTTGATATTCCAACTCAAAGCATTGGTAAAGTAACTGGGGATGGAAAATTATTTATAAATGATTTAGTGAATTTAACTGTTAAAAAATTAAAAAAGACATATAATAATTCATTAGAAAATAAAATGACACAAAATTATGCCTAAAAATAGAATTTTTTTTAATAGTTCACCGAATCCAACAATTGGAGTTGAGCTTGAATTACAAACATTAGATAAAGATAGTTTTGAGCTCGTTTCGGGTGCACCACAAATATTAAATACATTTAAAGATGATCCTCGGATAAAGGAAGAATTATTAAATTCAATAATTGAAATAAATACAAATATTTGTAACGATGTAAATGAGGTTCGTCATGATTTGAGAGATACATTAATTAAAGTATTAAAATGTGCTGAAGAAAATAATTTTTGTATTTTATCCATGGGAACTCACCCTTTTTCAAGATGGAATCAACAAACTATTTCAAATAATCCGAGATATCATAATTTAATTGAACGAATGCAATGGCCTTTGCGTCGTCTATTAATTACAGGTGTTCATGTACATATTGGAGTTGATTCTGGTGAAAAGGCTATTGCCGTGACAAATGGTCTAACCCGTTATATCCCCCACTTTATTGGTTTATCTGCAAATTCACCAATACATGATAGTGAAATCACGGGGCTTGCTTCTACGCGTACTAAAATTTTTGAATCAATGCCAACAGCTGGGTTACCAGCAATTCTTAGAAATTATAGTGAATTTCAAAAGTTCATGAGAACGCTTCAAAAAGCACATACAATCGAATCAATTAGAGAAGTATGGTGGGATATTCGCCCACACCCTATGTTTGGAACTGTCGAAGTTAGATTATTTGATTCGGTTCCATCTCTAGAAGAAATTGTAAGATTATCTGCATTTACACAATGTTTGGTGGTTGCAATTTCTAATCACTATAATATGGGAACTCAACTTCCAATTTTAGATTATTGGCTTGTTCAAGAAAATAAATGGAGAGCTACACGGTATGGTTTAGAAGCCGATATAATTATTGATGAAAACGGTACTCAGGTTTCCTTAAAATCTTCTATTATTGAAACGATTGAAACAATTATGCCTATTGCATACGAATTAAATTGTCAAAATGAATTAAAAGGGATTTTAAATCAATTAGAAAATGAAGTTCCTGCATATCGAAAACAATTAGATATCTATAATGAAAATCAAGATTTAAAGCAAGTTCTGAATGAATTTGTTACTTCATTTAAACAAAGTGTTTTAGATTAGTATGCTAGAAAATTGGCTGAAAAAGAACCAAAATGAATTAATACAATTAAGAAGATATTTACACGAAAATCCTGAAATTGGCTATGCTGAAAAAGAAACCTCTGCATATTTAAAAAATTATTTAAAATCATTAGAGCTTCAAATTATTGAAAATAATGATATGAAGTTTGGTTTTTATACTGAATTAGGACCTCTAACCGATAATATCCTTGCGATTCGATGTGATTTAGATGCATTGCCAATTCAGGATATAAAAAATTGTGATTATTCATCTAAAAAAACAAAAATGATGCATGCATGTGGCCATGATGCTCATATGACTATATTAATTGGGTTAATAAAATTATTAAAAGAACATGAATCCAAATTAACAGGAAGATTAAGATTTATTTTTCAACCTGCTGAAGAGTGTTCTCCCGGTGGTGCAATTTCTATGATAAAAGGTGGAGCAATTAATAATGTTACCCACATAATTGGTTACCATTTATACCCCATGCTAAATGCAAATCAAATTGCAATTAAAGAGGGTTTCATTACTGCAACTGTTGAAGTCATTGAAATTGAGTTAAAATGTAATGGAGGCCATACATCGCGGCCTGAAGAATCGGTGGACTTAGTATTGGCAACATCTATGCTTGTAAGTGAAATTAATAAAAACTTAGAGCAAATTAAATCCGATGAATCTCCGATTGTATTCGTTTTTGGAAGCATTAACGGAGGCGATACATTTAATGTTATCCCGTCAAATATAAAACTTAAGGGTACCTTGAGATATGTAAATTCAGCACAAAAAGAAACTATACATGGCTCAATAAATAAGGCTATTTCAGAAATTAATAATATTACGGGTACTGAAATAGAATTTTCAATTCCATATTCATCACCTGGGATTTATAATAATAAACTTCTAACACAATTAATAATTGACTCTGGAAATTCAATATTAGAAAAAAATAATACAGTAATTTTAGAGAAAGGAAGCTTAGGTGGTGAAGATTTTGCATTTTACTTAGAAAAAATTCCAGGTGCATATTTTAGAATTGGATGCTATGATGGCCATGCAAGAGATTTGCATTGTAATTATTTCGACATTAACGAGGATTGTATTTTTACCGGGATTAACATACTTAAAAGTGTAATACTTAACTATGGTCACCTCTCGTAATTATTGAATGAATAATATTGCAATAAAACCGCTTTCACTACTACTTGCAATTGGATTCTGTTTACTATCTTTTTCTATTATTCTCCTCCCTCTTTTCATTTTAAAATTTATTTTTAATATTGATATCCCGATGGAATACTCTATTTGGTTTAATATCCCTGCCTTTCTAATTCCAACATATTTAATATATAAAAATTCAAATAGCTCTTTTTTAAATTTATTTAATATGAAAAATAAATCATCATTAAAATTTTGGTTTATTTCTTCAGTTACTTGTATTGGATTATTAATTTTCTTGGGTGAAATTGAAAATTATATTTTATATTTTTACCCAATTTCAAATGAACTATATAGTTTAATGGAAACCCTCCTTTCTTCATCATCTGGAATATTGGCCGCAACAATAATGGCTCCTTTTACTGAAGAAATCTTTTTTAGAGGCGCAGTTCTGAATGGGTTTATACAAAAATATTCAAAATATAAATCCATTTTACTTTCTGCATTTCTATTTGGGATTATACATTTAAATCCATGGCAATTCATCCCTGCTTTTCTTGCAGGTATTTTCTTTGGTTGGATATTTATAAAAACTGGTAATATTTGGCTATGTATGTATTTACATTTTCTGAATAATAGCATGGCTGTATTATTTGAGTTTACAGATATTAAGATTAATGGATTAATTTACGATCCAAGATTAGGTGTAGAGTTTCAACCATACTGGTTAACTTTTATTGGATTATTAATTTTCATATTTGGAATAAAATTATTAAAAAATATTAAGGATGTTTAATTGAAAAATAATTTAGCAAAAATGATGAAATGGTTGTTTATTCAAGCAAATTCGAGATGTATAAATAAAAAACATTTTAATGGAGAGAAAAAAATAAATATTATAAAAGATGATATCTCTATTATTCGTGATAAATGGAATATTCCACATATTACTGCGAAATCTAAAACAGATTTATTTTTTGCCCAGGGTTTTGTTCATGCACAGGATAGATTATGGCAATTAGAAATGAGTAGAAGAATCGGAATGGGTAGATTAGCTGAAGCATTTGGAGAAGTCGCACTTGAAACTGATAGATTGACACGAACACTCGAATTTTACAATACGGCTAGAAAAGATTTAGAATTAATTACAGACGAGAAACTTACATATTTACATTCATTTGCGGATGGGGTTAATTATTATATTGATAACTATCCGAAACCCGTTGAATTTTTGCTCACACGAATTAAACCAGAACCTTGGAAACCAATCCATACAATCGTTTGGGGAAGAATAATGAGTTGGACACTATCACATGGTTGGTCTGGTTCACTAACACGGCAAGAAATAATCGATAAAGTAGGCATGGAAAAAGCAGAAGAATTAAATATAATTTATCCTGAAGATAATCCTGTTGAATTACCTGATGGATTGGAATTTAATAAACTTGGCTTGGATAATATGTATGAATCTGTTATTGGACCCTATCTTATGAAAGATATGGAAGGTGGCGGTAGAGGGTCTAATGCGTGGGCTATTTCAGCAAATAAATCAGAGACGGGTGGTGCAATACTTTGTAATGATACCCATTTAGCGATTCAAATCCCAAGTGTATGGTATTTAAACCATTTAAAAGCCGATGATTATCATGTTACAGGTGCTACATTGCCAGGATTTCCAGGCATGATTTTAGGTCATAACGAAAATATTTCTATCGGAATAACCCTCTCATTTTCTGATAATGAAGATATATTTATTGAAAAAATTTCAGATACAGATGAAAATAAATACCATTATGAAAACGAATTACTTTCGATAGAAGTTAGAGATGAAATAATAAAAGTAAAAAATAAACCCGATTTTATAGAAAAAGTTAAATCTACAATTCATGGACCTCTTATTGGAGATGTTACAAATAGACAGAATTTAAATATTTCATTATCTTCAAAAGCATTAAAACCAAATACAATGTTTAATGGTTTATTGGATCTAAATACGGCAAAAAACTGGGATGATTTTGTAGATGCATGTCAAAAATTAGATGCTCCACCTTTAAATTTTGTATATGCAGATACAGAAAATAATATTGGTTTATGGGTTACAGGCGAAGTTCCAATTCGTAATTCAGGCGAAGGTCAACTTCCAGTACCAGGCTGGAATAAAAAAGGTGATTGGATTGATTCGATCCCTTCCCATCAAATGCCTCATTTATTAAATCCTAAATCAGGATATGTAATTTCATGTAATAATAAAATTATTGATGATAACTATCCATATTTTTTAAGTAATTCCTATATGAATGGTTATAGAGCAAAAAGGATTAAAGAGGTTTTTGATTCAAAAGAAAAAATATCAATTTCGGATTGTAAAAAACTGCATACTGATTTTAAATCAATCCCAGGATTATTAATTTTAGAAGGTTTATTAAAGAATTTTCAAACAGCAAAACCAAAAGCAAGTAAAGTACTTTCAGAAATTATTAAATGGGATGGCTATTTAAATAAAGAAACAACTGGAGGTACTGTATATCAAGTATTTATTTATAAATTATTAAAAAATATTGTTGAACCTCAATTAGGAATAAAATTAACTGATAAATATCTAGGTGTTGGTGAACATCCATTATTACTTCCGACAAGCGAATTACTAGGACATTCTATACCTGCTTTAATTAGAATTATACAAGATGGAGGTTCTAAATGGATAAAAGATTCAAATGAATTAATAAGCATAATTGAAAAAACACTTATATCTACTTGTATCTGGCTAGAATCTAATTTAGGGTATAATCCAGAAGAATGGATTTGGGGTAAAATCCATACTGCAACATTTCAACATGGATTGACAATAGGTCAAGAGTTTTTATCGCTAATATTTAATTTAGGTCCATTTCCAATTGGAGGTGATACAGACACGGTCTGCCAAACCGCTTTTAACCCAAATTCTCCATATGAAAATACAGCATGGAGCCCAGCAATTAGACTAATAATTGACTTAAAAAACTTTGATGAATCAAATGTAATTTTGCCTCCAGGACAAAGCGGTGTTTTAGGAAGCACACATTATCAGGATATGGTTGAACCTTGGTTAAAATGCGAATATATACCTTTAGCATGGTCTGATAAGAAAGTACAAGAATTAAAAAAACATGAATTAACATTTAAGCCATACCCAGAATAAATTGTATAAAAAACCACAAATAAAAATTAATAAAGTATATACAAAATCGGGCGACTCCGGTAAGACAAAACTTGTTGGAGGACAAACTCGATTAAAAAGTGATTTAAGAATTGAATGTTATGGTGAAATTGATGAGCTGAATTCTTATATTGGTGCTTGCATCGTAAATATAAAAAATATTGAAATTAATTCTGAAATGAAATTAAAGTTAATTTCTATATTAATTAAAATACAAAATCAGTTATTTAATTTAGGTACAATGGTTGCAACTATGCCTGAAAATATGCATTCTAAAATGCCTAAAATTGAAGATATTCATATTAAATATCTAGAAGATGAAATGGATAAATTTAATAATGAATTAATACCTTTAACCTCATTTATTTTACCAGGTGGTTCAAAAAGCAATATTTCTTTACATATAGCAAGGACAGTATGTAGGAGGGTTGAAAGAAAAGCAGTAAAATTAATGTTAACGGAAGAAATTGATCCAAATATAATTATTTATTTAAATAGATTATCGGATGCCTTATTTGTGTGGAGTCGTTGGGTTATAAACGTAGAAAACAAAAATGAAAATTACTGGAACCCAAATCAAATATAATATTATCTAAAATTACCAGACCATCCCATTTTAGTTCTTAAAGTAGAGTAATAATCATTATAAGGCAATCTGATTAATAATGCATCAAATTTAGAACGAGCTATATTTACTTCTTGGGTATAATCAATCGGGATATGGATTTGCCCATCAACACTAACTGCCATTCCAACATTTTCCTCTGAAAACTGGATTCTAATATTTTCATTATCAGATAAAATAATTGGTCTAGCCGACAAGCTATGAGGGCATATTGGCGTTACTCCTATAACATTTAAATTAGGTGTTATAATTGGACCTCCTGCAGATAATGAATAAGCCGTAGAACCTGTTGGTGTGCTAAAAATAACACCATCACTAATATATGTATTTAAAAAATGATTTGAAATATAAACATGTAATTGGAGAGTTCTTGGTGAATTCCCATTATCAATTACAATGTCATTTAATGAATAATGAGATATTTTAGGATTATTATTAATATTTAATTTTAATGCCATTCTTTTTTCTGTAAAATAATTTCCAGACAAAATTGAATTTAATGCATTTTTAAAAGTATCTTGATTAGACTCTCCAAGAAACCCTAGCCCTCCTATATGAATACCAAAAATTGGGATTTCATATTCAGCTACTTGTCGAAAGGTAGATAATATTGTACCATCACCTCCAATAGAAAGAATAATATCACAATCTTTACCAATTTCATCTATTGATTTTTGTGGAATAGTTTTATATGTTTGAGAGGAACGGTCAATAAAAACATTATTCGAAAGCCAAACTTCATGATTATTTTTTGTTAAAAAAGTATATACTTGCTTAAAAATCGTTTCAAATTCGGGTTTTAATACATTGCCTGTAATTCCAAATTTCATTTTTCTTGATCCATATTAAATTTCTCTAGTGTAACTTCATCATTTTCAAGTATTATTTTTTCAATTTTCAACTCGGCTTTATTTAAAAATTTTCTACATTTTTTAGTAAGTAACATTCCCTCTTCAAATAAATCAATAGAATTAGAAAAATCTAAATCATCACTATCAATTTTTATAGAAATCTCTTTTAACCTTTTTAAATTATTTTCAAAATTTTTATTATTCATTTTTTTCTATTTTTAAAACTTTCGATTCAACAATTCCATCTTGAAATTGTAATTTTATTTTATCGTTAATATGCATTGATTTTATGCTTTGAATTCTTTCACCAGACATTTTATTTGCAATTAAATAACCTTTTGATAAAATATTATTCGGATAATTAACTTTAAATAGATTTTCATAATAATCTAATTTATTTAAAATTGTTTTTAACCTATAAGAGAATTTAGTTAATATTTTATTATGAATAAAATCAATCTGCTGATGAAAAGATTCTAAATTACTAATTAATAATTTAATTTTAAATTTTAAATTTATTGAATCTAATATTGTATTATAGTTAATTAATTTATCATTAATTATATTAATAATTTCGGAATAAAACCCATCAATATCTAAATTTGTTTGTTGATAATTTCGTGTAATTAACTCAGATGCAAATGATGGTGTAGGTGCTCGGTAATCTGCAACAAAATCCGCTAATGTAAAATCAGTTTCATGTCCAATGGCGGAAATTAAAGGGATTTTAATAGAATATATTTTTCTAATTAATTTTTCATTATTAAAACACCACAAATCTTCAATAGAACCACCACCTCTAGCTAAAATAATTATATCTACATTTAATTTTTCTAGCGTTTCAATACCCTTAATTAGACTATTTACCGCACCCTCACCTTGCACAGCTGAATGAAATAATTTAATATTTAATTTTACACCTTGAACTTTGAAATATTCTATCATATCCCATAAAACGGAGCCCTTTTCTGATGTAATTATTCCAACTGATTTTGCCGTTAATGGAATTCTTTTTTTATTTTCAGAATTAAATAAACCTTCTAATTCTAAAGATTTTTTTAATTTTTCAAATTTAATCCATAACTCTCCATCTCCTTCAGGGTAAATGTTGTGGGCAATAAATTGATATCTTCCTTTTGGTTGATATAAACTAAGTTTTCCAGAAAGGATTACTTTTTTACCGACTTGAATTACATGTTGATTATTTTGAGAATTAAAATTAACAATAGAAAGTTCACTGTTTTCATCAATAATTGTGAAATAGGTGTGACCTGATGGATAGAAATTTTTAGATGTAATTTCACCTTTCACCAATATATTACTAAATTTTCTTTCAATTGTTAATTTAGCTTGATTATTTATTTGGGTAACAGTGTAAATCACCATACTTTAATATATAAATAATCTATCTATCACTATAAATAATATAGCGATAGATAGTTTTAAAAAATAATTATTAGTTAATTAAAATTATTTATTTTTTTTCTTATGTCTATTTGCACGTAATCTCTTTTTACGCTTATGTGTATTTATTTTACGTCTTTTACGCTTTTTACCACAGGGCATTTTGCCTCCTTAAAATCCTCTTAATTGAGATTTGTATACTGAGTCAATTAACAATTTAGAAGCCTTAAATTTAGGTACAAATCGTTCCTTCACCCATATTTTTTCATTTGTTTTTGGGTTTCGAGCTTCTTTTCCAGCTAAATGTTTAACTATAAAATTTCCAAAACCCCTTATTTCGATTCTATCACCTTTTTCAAGTGATTTTTTTATTGTATCCAAAATAGTGTTAAGAATATAATCTGTCTCTACTTTTGTAAATCCAGTTTGCTTTGATACTTCCTCTACTATATCTGCTTTTGTCATATCTACCCTCTAATTAAAACTATATTCAGGAATTGCATGTAAAAAATTTAGACCTAAATTTACTTTAATTTCACTCATAATTGCATTGATTAAACTAGGTTGTTTTTCTGGTATGCGAATTAAGGTAGGACGTGATGTATATCCAGCCATTTTACCAATTAGCCAGATTGCATCCTCAAATGTACCAATTCGATCTACCAAACCATTGTTGTATGCTTGTCGCCCTGAAAATATTTGCCCTTGAGCTAATTCTTTTATTTTATCTTCAGATAAATTTCTTTCAAATGCAACATCGGACTTAAATTGATCAAATAATTCAAGTACAACTTCATTGAAATAATCATTATCACTTTTTGATGTTTTTCTAAAAGGGGATCCTGAATCTTTAAAATCACCACTTTTTATAGTTGTATAATCAACACCAATTATTTCCATTAATTTAGCAACAGTAGGATAACCCATAATTACACCGATTGAACCCGTAATAGAGCCTGGGTTTGCAACAATAGAATCAGCACCAATTGAAACATAATATCCTCCTGAAGTAGCCATACTACTCATGGAAATAATAATTGGTTTATTTGAACGATCTCTAATATTTTTAATTTTTTGGTATATTTCCTGACTTGCCGCGACCCCACCACCTGGTGAATTTACCCTAACCAAAATCCCATTGATATCATCTCTTAAATAAAAATAATTCAAATTTTTTACAATTTCTTCTGATTCTAATATCGCGCCATTGATTTCAACTAAACCGATTAGGGGATTATCTTTTGTAATATCACATCCTGAAAATATTAAAATACTTAATATCAGTAAGATAAATTTAAAATTCATACTATGATTTTGTCCAAATAATAAGTTTTTGACCTTGGCGTAAAAAATCAGATCGTAATCCATTCCAATTTTTTAACTTTCGTACAGAAGTATAATATTTCCGCGCTATTCCACCCAATGTATCACCATATCTAACTGTATAATAAATTTTCTTTTTACCTGATTTATTGATCGATTTATTACGAACACTTTCATAGCCAGAAACAGGGATTTGTAATCGTTGACCAGGTTTAATATATCTTGTTTTTTGCAATCGGTTTGCATCAACAATATCTTGAATTCTTATATTATATTTTTTTGCTATTAACCATAAACTTTCACCTCTTCGCACACGATGTGTTTCAAAAACAACTTCATCAACTTTTTTTTCTTTCAATAATGCATATAATGAATCAAAATGGCTATTTGAATTTAATGGCAACCGAAGAGGATAAAATTTATTTTTTTCAATTGGCGGAATAATATTTCTTCTTAACTCAGGATTATATAATGATAAAATAGTTTCAGTTGTTCCCGCACAAACGGCTAAATCCTTTAATAATACAGATTTATTTACATTTTTTATTTCCCATTCAATTTTAGGTTCGGGTTTTACTCTAAAACCATATTTAGCAGGATCTTTTGCAACAAAAATAGCGGCCATTATATTGGGTACATAATTTCTAGTTTCTGCAGGGAGCGATGTGAGTTTCCAATAATCTCTCGTTCCATGTCGTTTTATCACTCTTCTTACTCGTCCTTCCCCGCAATTATATGCGGCAAAAGCAAGATACCAATCACCAAATTCATCGTGAAGGTCTTTTAAATAATTTGCGGCAGCATGAGTAGATTTTTCAAAATCACTTCGCTCGTCAACCCACCAATTCTTTTTAAGTCCATAGGCCTTACCGGTTGATGCAATAAATTGCCAGAACCCTGCTGCATTTGCATAAGACATTGCAATAGGGTTTAATCCACTTTCAATCATTGCAAGATAAAATAATTCTGAAGGAACTCCCTCTTCTTCAAGAATTGGAAGCATTATTTCTTTATACCTATCAGATCTATCTAGCCATTTTTGAACAGATTTTTTTCCTTGATGAGTGAAAAATTTAATAATACTTGCCACTTTACGATTATATGTAATTGGTACATGTCCAGGTATTACTTCAATTGTTTCTTCAACATATTCTAAATCTTCAAGTGTTTGCGAATAAACAAAATCATTGAGCCTATCTCTTAAAACTGCTACTGAAAGACCCGACTCAGTTTTATCAATACTTTGACTCTGATGTTCATAATAATTTATAGCCGCCGTAAGAAGCGTATTAAATTCTAAATTTTGAAATTCATCTTCTAAGCTTAACATTTCTAAATCAGAAAGGAGTTCAAATAATAATTCAAATTGATATCCGGCATTCATTGTATCACTTGTAAGATCAGCAATAATTGCTTCAGAGAACATTTCTTTCGCATCTGAAATTCGTAAATCAAATAATTCATCATCAATAAATAATGAATCCATACTTATTTCAAGCTGAGTATTATATGCCGGCTTATCTGTTGTTTGAATAATCGTTGAGTCTATTCTCAATTGATTTAAGTAAACTAAATTCGTATCAGGCATACTAAGTGCAAAAGAGAACAATAAAATATATAAAATTGCAGAGATTTTCAAGCCTTAAAATTAAGAAGTATAAAACACATAGAACAACACTAGGAATTAATAAATAATGGACAATCTTCACATAAACGTGAAGAACAATAAGATTTTTCTAAAAATATAATTCCTTGAGTTAATGCAATGTTTAAACGGATATCCACATTCCATTTTTTTAAAATTTTGTCTATTTTTCCATAATGAGGAGATTTGATTTTTTTCCAATGATTAAATTTATTATTATTATAATTACTCATGATAAATGGTATAATTATATTAATATAAAGTTCAATATTAAATTGATGGCCAGCTAATTTAAATGAATTTTTATTTTTAAGAAATTGTAAAAAATGAAAAAGATTTATTTCATTTAAGTTATTTAACATATTCAAATATTCAATTGTATAAACTATATTTGGAATTCTATTTAACTGAAAAATATTGGGAGACCGACCTCCTTGCCAATTAATAGAATGTACCATGTTTTTCAAATTTATTATTATTCTTTCGTTTGATAACTTTTCTGATCTTAATTTAATAAATTTATTTGCAATAATTTTGATATCATCTAATTGTCGGTTAAAATGTAAAAATGAAAATATCTTAAATATCAATTCCGTTTTATTTTGCATTTTTAATTCATTTACTTTTAAAAGGAATCTAATTTCAGCTAAATCATATAATATTTTTTTTAATTTATCAATTTTAATTATTGAATTTTTACATGGTGATAATGATATTGGGGTTACCTTATTAATGTTAAAATATCCTTCAAACATTGCAGAAGATGTATTATTTCGTAATGATAATGAAACATGTAATAAAATATTATTATAATTTGGATTTAAATGATGCTGATGTCTTTTCCAGTCATTTCCATTTACATGAATTTCAACAGCACCTTTTAATATTTTTCCATTTGGTAAACGAATAATAGAATTTAAAAAATCAGGGCCTGCAGAGTTGTTCTGCTCTCCAGGAAATAGAACTGTAATATCTCCTAAATTAGTCGTAATTAATTTAGATGACATTTCTTTCCATTGATTATGTATAAAGCTTTCTGGAATATTGGTATATTTAAATCCAGAATCAGAGACAAATCTATATTCATTTAATACACTATACATCTATAATAATATAACCTATTTTAAGTCTTTATTAATAATATTATATGTTAAATTTGCTAATCGGTCTTTATCATATTCAGGATCAAGGTTTTTTGTTTTTATTGGTTCATGAATAATTAATTTTATATCAATTTGTTTATTTAGTATTAATTTTCTTTTGGGAAGATTCAAACCTGTATTCAATATTGTAATAGGTACAATTGGTAATCCAGATTGAATAGCCAATATAAAACTACCTTTTTTAAATGGAAGTAATTTTCCAGGGCTGGATCGTGTTCCTTCTGGATAAACTAGCACATTAATATTTTTATCTTTCAAGGATGTTAATGCTTGTTTAACTGATTTTTTAGCCCTTTCTTTATTTTGCCTATCAACACGAATCATACCTGCTGAATGCATTGCCCAGCCAAACAAGGGGATTGGAAATAATTCTTTTTTTGTTAAAAATATTATATTAAAAGGGATTTGACTTAAAACAACAGGAATATCAAGCAAGCTTTCGTGATTTGCAATAAAAATATATTGATTTTTCTGAGTTAAAAAATCCAGTCCTTCAATAGAAATATTTATACCACTTGATTTACACATCCATTGCCCCCATATACGGACAAATATACCTGTAATATTTTTCTTTTTATCGAAAAGACCTATAAATAATATTATTACACCAAAAATTAATACAGAAATAAATCCATTTAAATATAGCCAACTGGAACGAAGAATATGTAACAATGAATTTATAATTGGGTCATATTCAAATATCGATGAAGAACTTTAGGAATAGTGATTGTTCCATCTTCATTTTGATTATTTTCCAGTAAAGCAGCAACAAGTCTTGGGGTTGCAACACCTGAGCCATTTATTGTATGAACAAATTCTAATTTACCTGTTTCATTATTTCTATATCTAATATTCCCTCTTCTTGCTTGAAAGGATTCAAAATTACTACAACTTGATACCTCTAACCACTTGTTGGTTCCTGAGGCCCAAATTTCAATATCGTAGCATTTTGCAGCAGAAAAGCTTAAATCACCAGAACATAAAGTTACAATTCGATATGGAATATTTAATAATTGAAGAACTTTTTCTGCATTTTGTAATAATTTTTCTAATTCATTGTATGATTCTTCAGGTTTTGTAAATTTAACTAATTCAACTTTATTAAATTGGTGAACTCTCAATAGTCCGCGAGTATCCTTTCCGTAACTTCCAGCTTCTCTTCTAAAACACGCACTATAAGCGACATATTTTTTTGTTAATTCATCTTCTTTTAGTATCTCATCTTTATGAATATTTGTAACAGGTACTTCAGCAGTAGAAATACAGAATAAATCATCTGATGGAATATAATACATATCTTCTTCAAATTTAGGAAGTTGACCTGTAGTTTGTGTCGCTTCTCTATTTGTTAAAAAAGGAGGGAATAATTCAGTATAACCATGTTCATCTGAATGCAAATCAAGCATAAATTGAATAATTCCTCGTTCTAATTTTGCTCCTTTCCCGACATATAATGGGAATCCTGTTCCCGACATTTTAGATGCTCTTTTAAAATCAAATAAATTTAAGTTTTCACCTAACTCTAAATGATCTTTAGGTTTAAAATCAAATTTAGGAATTTCACCCCACTCTTTAATTAGCAAATTATCATTTTCAGAATTACCAGTCGGAACACTTTCATGACATAAATTAGGGATATATAGTAATAAATTATCTAATTTATTATTTATTTCTTTTAATTGAATATCTAAATCTTTTATCTCTGTTGATGTATTTTTCATATTTATTAATACTTCTGATACATCCTTACCTTCTTTTTTTAACTTCCCAATTTTTTTAGAGAATGAATTTCGGTCAGATTTTAAATTTTCAACACTATTAATTAATTTTCTACGAGTCAAATCTAAATTTAATATAATATCAAAATCTATTTCAGTGTTTTTAGATTTTGTTTTAGACTTAACGAATTCAATATTTTCTCTAATAAACTTTAATGGTAACACTTTTTCTCCAAACTAATATGAAATATTATACTTAAATTTAATTGTAGTATCCAAATATACTAACTTTTTATTTTCAAAATCATTTAATTGAAATTTTGAAAAATTTAAATCTATTTTAATAATATCACTTAAATTATACTCACAAACGATTGATATCTTCTTTTTACTATAATTTGAATTATCTAAAAATTTACGACCAATTTCATATTTTGGTTCACCCAAAATTGTATATTCAAATTCTGCACGAGGTGAAAATTTACTTTCATTAATCCATGCCAATACAACCCAAAAATCAAAAGAATCACCTTTTGACCAATATCCTAGCGGATACCCTTGATTATAATTTTCATTAATTGGGAATTTATGTTCATAAATCTGTGGAGCTATTAATGCATTTTCACATCTAAAATAAAATAATTCATTTTTTATTGTAAGTAATTGAGTATGCCCGATTTGAAAAGCGATCCAATTATGATGATTATTTTTATCAAAAGTATCAAATGGCGCCCATTCATCAACATAAAATGCAAAGTTTGTTCGCCCTTTTTGATGTAGCCAATCTATATCTAAACCCATCTGTAGGTTATCAACATCCCCCATTGCATGTTGTGCTGACCAATATGGCATAATAGGAATTAAATACTGCCAAGGTAAATTTCTTGCACCATAAAGAATTTGTTCATACAAACCAATTCTAATATTTTCTGATAGGAAAAAATCAAATCGATGTTGAATAATTCCTCGCTTTATCCATGGGTATCGTACAATTGATGAGCTATTATTATATGCAATTGATAAATTTGAATCTGGAATTTCAGAAATCAATTCACCAATTACCCATGTAAATTCAAAAAAATCATTTTCTTTATAACTTATTTTAAATTGAGGATAGCTTGGCGATTTTAATGATAAACTTAAATTACCTCTTAAAAATGGTCCTATTGAAGATTTGAATTTCCCAAAATAAACTTCAAATTTATTACTAAAAAGTGCAACCCCACCTTGACCTTCATCAAAATCAACTCCCCATTCAGGTTCCTTCGTTTTTGTAAAATATTCCATTGAATATTGAGGATTAAATTCAAATGGTTTTAAACCATCTAATTCAAAACTGCTTTTATCTATAAAATATGCAGAATGTTTATAAAAACTACCCCATGCTTGAAAAAAAACGCCTGAATAGGGTGATATTACAGGTACTATCAAATTTAAATTAATTCCTGGAGTAATCCAAATAGTCGGAGATATTTCTGGGATCATTTCAAATCCAGAAGTTGAATATCTTAACCCTAAAATTGGATATAACTGTAATTTATTATTAAAATATTTTAACACATTCATCGGTTTCTTCATCGGTTTTATTTGTCTAAAAGGATACCTATAAAGATTTGGTGATATTTCATATTTTAAAATAGAAACCACTTCATTATTAATTTTAGAATTAATAGAGAATTGATTTGATATACCTTGAGTAAAAATCAAAGTACAACAAAATAATAATGATAAAATTAAATATTTCGAATAATTAATGTACATAATGATATAAAATTAATCCAATAAATGATATTATATTTTTTTATTAAACGGCTTTGAAGTAACACTTTATAAACTAAGAATAAAAAGATTAAATGAAAACCGGTTCTATTTAATTCATGAATATTAGGGAATAGAAATATTAGCGATAGGAGAATAATGGTAAGATACTCTGTTGGACTATCAAATATATGATGTGTTTTAAATAACCCTAAAATTGACATTAACACACCTATTCCCAATAATGTTAGTACTATATCTGGGTTTATTGGAAATAATTGATATGCTTCTGTTTTTGAAAAATAAAAACTTAACCAGGTTAATAAAATCATTCCTATACTTACATTATTTGTTCGTCCGGAATTATTATCTAAAATAAACATAAAGGCACAAATCATAGATAAAATAATCATATAAATATGCCCTTTCTCTAATTCAATTGATGTTTTTGTTAAAATAAAATATAAAATGCATAAATTAAATATAAAAAAAGGAATATAAACATATTTTATCCATGGAATAAATTTGAATACATTATGATAGAGCTTGCCTGTGAAATCTTTAATAGACTTAATATCATCTCTGAAAATTAGATATATATGTTGTAATGATAATGGAATAATGACTAATAATGGAAGAAAATTACTCAAATGAAATGAATTATTTATGCTTAAAAATAATATTGCGAAAATCCCTTGAATTGAATAAAGCAAGAAAACTACATTTTTATGTTGAATATTAAATCGTTGTAATATATGGTGAATATGGTTTTTATCTGGTGTGAAGATATTTTGTCTGTTAAGAAGTCTTTTAAAAAAAACCCAAGTTGTATCAATAAAGGGAATACCTAAAATAATAGGAATATTCAGCATATTTATATTTGTATTATTATACATAATTAAAATAAATATTGCAATCGAGTAACCCAAAAAATAACTTCCACTATCTCCCATAAAAATCATGGCTGGAAAAGTATTTGCTCTTAAAAAACCAAAGATGCAAGATATTAAGATGATTGATAGTAGGCTATGTTGGAATCCCGTTTGAATGGAAATAACTGTTAAAATAATAATAGAAATCCCAGATGCAAGTCCATCCATTCCATCTATTAAATTTAATGAATTTGTAACTGCAACAATGAAAAATAATGTAATAATAAACGATATGAATATAGAATTTTCAAATCCAGGAATGATAAAAGTAATTTTTGTAATGGATATAAAAATAAAACCTGCTAAAATTTGTGTCATAAATTTTACATATGGTGATATTGGATTTATATCATCCATTAAACCAATAAAAACTAAAAAGCTACTCCCAATTATATATGCAGGAATTAAACTTTGAAAGGGGATTAATAATATTGCTGATAGTAAAAAACAGAAAAAAATTAAAATACCACCTGTACTTGGAATTGGATCTGTATGTACTTTTCTTGAATTAGGGATATCCATTATTTTATAAAAAGTTAATATTTTAACTCCAATGGGCATCACAATCATCGTCAATGTAAATGGAATTAAAAAATGAAAAAAATGAAAATTCTCTTCGGATATATTTTGTAATTGATTAATTAATAATTGCATAAATAATTAAATTCTATTTTTTATTCCTGTTATGAGATATATAATAATATATTTAATTGATGGGAAAAAATTAAATTTCATAATTTCTCGATATAATTTCCATTGATAAATTGACGCATAAAATTTATTACTCGATATGGAGTTGTTTCGAACCCTATATTTTGCTAAATATTTATTAATACCATATGGTTTAATACCATTTTGATAGAGAGTTAACCATAAACCATGATCTTGCCTTTTTTTAATTAATGGGAAATTTATTTCTCCACATTTTTCCTTATCGAGCATAACAGTTAAGCACCCAATTACACAATTAGAAATTAAAAAATTAAAAGATGGTTCTAAATTGAACTGTCGTTTACCATTCATTTTAAAACCATTTTCTGAAACCCTATCATATTTTGTAAATGAAAAAGCAATATCATTTTCAATCAAATGATTTATTTGAATCATTAATTTATTTTCATCCCATAAATCATCACTATCAAGAAATGCTATAAATCTACCAGTAGAGTTATTAATTGCAATATTTCTTGTAACTGCAGCACCATTATTATTATTTGTTTTTATTAAACGAATTCTCTTTTCATTTTTAAATTTATTAACAATCTTAATACTATTATCATTTGAATTATCATCAACGATAATCATTTCCCAATTTTGATAAGTTTGATTAATTACCGAAATAATTGTTTCTTCAATATATTTCTCAGAATTATACATAGGTGTAATAATTGAAATTAATGTATTCAATTTATTATGAATTATTATTGATTAATAATGAAAAAAATGTGATATCTTCCAAGGATATTCCCCAAAATATTGTATATTGAGGGATTGCAAATAATAATATTGGTAATATATAAATCAAGTTTTTTTTATTAATATTTATTATAATTAGAATTAAGTATAAAAGAAATATAATAATTCCATTTGTTGCCAATGTTTGAATGAAAGAATTATGCGCATGAAAAATTAAACCTTTATATTTAATTAAATATTTATATGAATTATTCCCCAATAATATATTTTCTTTTATATATTGATAATATTCACTCCATATATTCTCTCTAATCGTAAAAGTTCTAAATTTACCCTGACCACCAGTTAATTGCATTTCTATTATATCAAAGTATTGAATTGTAAAATATATCGTAATAAAAATTAATGAAATAAATGTAAATATTTCAAATTTTGATATTCTTTTTGTAAAAAATTGAGTACATATATATAATAAATAAAAAAACAGAGTACAAATCATTGCCGTTCTATTAAATGTAAGTAATAAAGCAATCACAACTACGGGAGTCATATATTTAACTAATTTATCTTTTCTAAAATAATGCTTTGATAAAATAAAAAATAAAAAAAGCTTCGATGCAACATTACTTGAATTTCGACTTAGTCCGTACGGCCTCATTTGTAATAAATAAGTTTCATTTGCATCAATTAAATTTGATCCAAATACAGACATATCTCCAATATAAAATTCATATATTACAAATAAAGATTCAATGAAAATAAATATTAATAATATTTTTATATCAAATTTTGAAATATTAAACGCGATAAGTAGTGTGAAAATTAATAAAAATTGATATGGAAATGCATCGCTTAAATTATTAATGTTTAGGGGAGAAAATACTCTGTTTAGTAATGAAAATAAAATTATCAACAATACTAATAAAATATTATAATAATTTATTTCTGACAATATAATTGAGCTTGAAATTAATTCTTTTTCTTTAAAAAAGATGTAAACAAATGCAAAAACAAACATTAAATGAGGAATAATCTCTATAGTTGGTAAATAAATTAAAAAACCGAGCATTCTATTATATTATTTTATTTAGACTTTTTAATTTTTCATAATGATCAATATTTCTATACTTGAATATTTTTGCAGGGTTACCACCAACAATTGCATATTTAGGTACATTTTGTACAACGACAGCACCTGCTTGAATTATTGCCCCTTCTTCAATTTCAACACCCCCTAGAATTATTACATTATCACCTAACCAAACATTCTGTTTAATTAAAATATTTTTATTTATCTTTATAATTGAATCATAAGGTATAGAATCACCATCATCATATTTATGAAAAGAGTTTATTATTTTACAATTTTCTCCAGAGTGAAAATTATCACCAATTTCAACATTCCCATTTCCTTTAATAATCATACCATTAAAGTTAGTATTATTCCCTAAATGAGTATTTTTAGTAAATCTAGAATAGAAATTTACTTTAGGTATTGTTTTGTATGAACCAATTCTTAAAATTGAAATAGAAGTAAATATAAGTCTTAATAAATATTTAATAATTTTCATTTTCCAACAAAAAATAAGTTGATATTATTATTATTAAAAGAAATAATCCCCATGTTATAAAGGTTGCTATGGCAACTCCTTTTACACCATATGTTTGGATAAGAATAAAATTTAACAATATATTAATCAAAGCACAAGAACATGTAATAATTGCTAAATATATTGTTTTTTTAAAATAAAAAATGAAATTAGTTATTAAAAAATATAAAGATTGAAATAAAAACCCAAACAATAGTAATAAAAAATAATCTTTTGAAATGTAAAATTTTTCATTTATAAATAAATTGAATATGAAATTTCTGAAAATAAAAATTAATAAAAAGGTGGTAAGGATAAAAAATGATAAATAAATTATATATTTTAATATTATTTTTATATCGGTTTTAGATTTTAGTAGCTTATAAAAAATTGGAACCCAACCTTGATTAAGAGACATGCCAAATAATAACATTATTGATGAGACCTGATATGCAACAGAATATATTCCAACATCATTATATGAATAATAATATGATATAAAAAAACGATCAGACATTGCTATAATTGTGCCCCCTACAGCATGAGGGATTAATGGTATTCCAAATTTCAAAATATTTTTCGTATATTTAAAAACAGGTAAAGTTAAATAGTCAAATTTATACAAATAAATTAGAGCAATTATTGATGATACAAAAAAAGATATATATATCCCCCCTAATCTCCCCCAATAATTTTGATGGTAAATGACTACTAAAATATAAGTTAATAAAAAGTCAAATAATGATTGAATTATTGTAAATAATGCATATTTTTTTGGATTTTGAGATATTTGAAAAATTCCCAATAAAACTTGTGAATTGACTCTTAAAAAAGAAAAAACTGGCAAAAATATAATTATATTTTGAGGAATTCCTGTGATTTGCTCAATATTACTTGAAAATGAAAAAAATATTACTGATATAGAAATAAAAACTAAGAATGTTAAAGATAATGAATTTGTAATAAAGTATTTTAGCTCTTTTAAACCTAAATTAAAAAATTCAACATTTATAGCTCCTTTAATATTAAGTGATATAATAGGGAATAAAAATAATATAGCTACTTCGATTAATGATAAAATACCAAATTCGGTTTGTGATAAATAGGTAGTTAATATCGGTAGAAGTAAGAAAGGAATAAAGGACTTTATTAAATTTGTCGATCCATATATAATCAAATTATTTGTAATTAATTTTAACATATATTACAATTCAATGATTTTCATTTCATTTGAATAATAATTATATACTTCTTCGATCATATCTTTATTTTTTGCATTATTATAATTAATTTTAATTGCAATGGGTTCTATGTTATATATATTTTTCAATGTAAAAAGGGCTGTTGAAAAAAATGAAACAAAAGTATTATACATATTTTGATTATATATTCCAATCATTTCAATTGGATAGTTTAAAGTCATAATTCTAATATTTTTTATTTTCTTTAATTTATTTATTTTTTGGTTAGATTCTCCTCTGTGTGGAATATATATAATTTTTTTATTAAAATATTTTACAATTTTTTGCATTAATAATAAAAATTCTGCTTCACTTATTATGCGTACCTCACTAATTTTTGAGCCTATAAATATTATTTCATTATGAATAATTTTATTTTTAACTAGTTTTTTTATTCTATGAAAATGATTGATGTATATATTTTGATTATATTTTTTTTCTAACCTGAAAAATGTAAATGTATCAAATGCATTTTCTTTTGTTAATAATTTTTGCACATTTAAACTTCCAGATCCATCATCTAATAACAATACTTTTTTTGTATCAACCCATTTAATTAAAAATGAAAAAAAATTAGATTGATAATTTCCAATTGCAATCTTATCGATATAAAAAATATATTTAAATATTAAAATTTTATATAATATTATTTTTAATATTGCAATAAAATTTAAATTAGGAACAATTGTTATATATTTAATATTATTTTGTTCATATTTATTAAATAATAATTTACAAATATTGATTATTTGGTTGTCATTTACAGACAAATTTGAAAGTCGGATATAGATTTGGAATTTTTTTAATTTAAAATATCCAATGGCTTCATAAGCACATAATAATTGAAGTGGTGATTCAACAAAAAAAAGAATATATTTAAAATTTTGATTTTTCAAATTGTAAATATAGTTTCTATATTTATTCCATTATTAAGAAAAATTGTCTCTATAAATTCTCTAAAAGCACCCTCACCACCAGATTTATTTGTTACAATTTGAACTTTATTTTTTATATAATCAGGTGAATTATGAGGTGCTCCCGATATACCAACAGCTTGCAAAACACTAATATCATTTAAATCATCACCAATATATGCAACATCATCTATAGAGATTTTTAATTTATTACATAAGGTGTTAACAACAATTAACTTATCTTGAATACCTTGGAATAGATACTCAATTTTCAGTTTTTGAATTCTATTTTTAACAATATTCGTATTTTCACCGGTAATAATACCGGTAGGAATATTTAATTTTTTACACAATAAAATCCCTGCACTATCATATGTATTAAATTTTTTCCATTCATTACCAGTTTGATCATAATACATACCTCCATCTGTCCAAACTCCATCAATATCTGATAAAACTAATTTAGGTAATTTTTTAATTCTAGTCATTTTGATAAAAATTCTTTATATATTATCTCATTTTTATTAATTTTTTTAATTATTTTTTTACCAATAATATTGTTTTTATTTGACCACCTAAATCCATCCCCAGGACTAAGCAAATGTAAATCATCTTCACTAATAATATGACCAACATCTAAATTCGCCTTGGTAGCAATAGATCTTTCAAGTTTATTTTTTGCTTGAACCACCGAATTCGAAATAATAATTTCCTCTTTACCTAAAGACATTTCCATGTTTCTTATATCTCTTACCATACGCCATACACCATTAGCACCGAGTGAGCCAGCCTGATCTGTACCTTTCATTTTTCGATCTAATGTAATATGTTTTTCAATTATTTCAGCACCTAATGCTACAGCGGCAACAGGAATGGATATACCTATTGAGTGATCAGAATAGCCAATTCTATATTGAGAATAATTCTTCTTTAAATATGGTATTGTAAATAAATTAATATTTTTATATTGAGCGGGGTATTCAGATAGACAATGTAATATCGAAATATTATTATGAGATTTTGTTATAATAGTTAATGCATCGTCTAATTCTTTTTTACCTGCCATACCTGTAGATAATATAATTGGAATATTTGTTTCTGCGATAGCTTTTAATAAAGGTAAATTTGTCAAATCTCTAGATGCAATTTTTATCTTATCGGGTAAAAATAATTTTAATAAGCTTAAGGTACCTTTAGAAGTAAGAGTTTCAATAAAATCTAAACCATTTAATTTTGAATATTTAAAAATCTCAAAATGTTCTTCATTTGATAATTCTAAAAATTGACGATGTTCACCATAAGTTTTACCAAAAGAGTGTGGAGACAAATAGGGTTTATTCATTGAAGAAACCGATAGTTCCTCTGTTAAATCTCTTTTTGTTAATTTTATTGCATCTATTTTTTTTAATGAATTATCAAATAATTCATCTCTTATATCTCTATTGACAATATCAATAATTAATTTTGCAATATCTACAGATCCATTATGATTTTGTCCAATTTCACCGATTATATATGTTGATTTATTATTTTTCATTTAAAATAATATTTTTTTTCATTTGATTTTGCCAAATAATATTTTCATTAATCATTTTTATAATATTATTAATGTTTAAATTAATATTTTCTTTTTTTATTTTATAATATATTTCTTTTACAATTTGAAAATCTGATTTTGTATCAATTGTAAGTCTAATATTTTCATGTAAATTAGTATTATCTAATTTTTCTAAATGAATATCAAATTTATTTTTATTTAGATAAATATAATTTGTAACATGTTCAATATATTTTAAGTCATTTGTATTTTTAGCTATTTTTTCTAAAGCTGATAATTTCACCCCCTCAGCCCAAAACCCAAAATGAGATAATATTGTAAGTTTATTATTTGGTAATTGATATGACCAATAATCTACATCTGAAATTTTAAATTTATTTATCATATTTTTTAAATATCCAATGTCTAAAAGTGGATTATCAGCACAAATTCTAATAATTTTATCAATCTTATTAATTTTTGCCGCGTTTATAAAACGATTTAAAACATTTTTTTCATTACCTCTAAAAAAAATAATATTATTTTTAGTTGCAATATCAACAATTTTAGTATCTAATAAATTATTTGTTGTTGCTAATATAATTGGGATATTTAGTTTTGCATAAATTAATCTATTTATTAAAATATCAAGGATTCCAAAGTTATTGTAAAATTTCTTTACCATTTTAAAAGGTAAACGAGTGGAACCATATCGTGCTTGAATAATTATTCCAATTTTCAATATTAAATTATCAATTATTTTTTTTGATATAATTGTTTAATAATTAAACTAAAAACTTGATTTAAATAAATATAGATTATACAAAAAAATAATCCTATAAAAAAGAAACTAATTACAATAAATACTCTTTGGGGAGAAGTTTTTTCAATTGCAGGTTCCCCTTTATCTAATATATTGATTATTGGAGACTCACTAAGTTCGTCTATTTTTGCTACTTCATATTGTTGTCTTAATATTATATATACTTGCTGATTAACTTCAATATTTCTTATTAATCGGCCTCTTTCTAATTGTAAGCTAGGCGTATCTAAGGCAAGTGGGTGTTCTTCAATAAATGATGTTAATTTTTCTTCAGAAATTGATAAATCATTTTTAGAACTTTCTAATCTTTGTTCAATAAATTTTCGTCTCTCTGAAGATTCAATTAAAATTTTATTTCCAATAAAATTTTTTAAATATTCTGCAACATAATTTGATATATCTGCAGATAATTGAGGTTCTTCCATTAAAATAGAAATAATTATTAATCCAGACTCTTCTTCTGATATAGAAATTCTATCGTTTAGATTTTTAATTCCAACTTCTAAATATTTAGTATCAATATTTTCTAACTTATTTCCACCAAATAAATTGCCCAATAGCTTACCTAAGCTGAATGTAGATTCTTTATCAATTTCCCAATACTTAATTAAATTGATATCATTTTTAAATTTATTACTTTTCCATTTTTTTAATAAAATTTCTTTTTTAAACATTCTACTATTAATTAAATCGGGTATATAAAATGAGTTTGATTTTTCTCCACCTAAATTAATACCAAATGTTGAAGCAATTCCTTCAAATTGAGATAATGAACTATTAGAATTTTGTGATTTCTCTGGATATATTGAAATATATGAAGTAAATAATGGTGTTATTAATAATGAATAAATAACAGCAACAAATGAAAATATGAATGTTGTATAAAAAATAAACTTTTTCTTTTTTAGTAATAATTTAAGAAAATTTATAATATTTACTTCATTAACAAAATTATTATTTGTATCATTATAAGTCATCTTAATTCCCTACAATATTTTGAATTACAATAATTGTTGTGGCAACTTGACTAACGATAGCCATCCAATCTTTAAATCGAGTCCATGAATTATATTCTAATTTCTCAGCTATAAATATAATATCACCACTTTCTAATTTATCATTAATTGAAAATGGATATCTTTGCCCTGTACTATATTTTATAATATATTTATTTTTTGTAGAGTTTTCATTTAACCCCCCTGCAAGTTCTAAATAGTCAATTGTTTTATACTGGCTAAAAAATGGATATCTACCGGGGTTTTGAACAGCGCCAATTACTTCAATATAATTTAATTTTCTAGGAATAATTATGTTATCACCTGAAGAAATGGTAAAATTATATATTGAATTAGTAAATTCTTGATTACTTGACTTGATTAGACCTTTTGTAATTCCATTTCTTGCTTTAATGTATGCAAGTTCTGTGATGCTTCTATTTTCTGACGGAATTTGCAAAATACGCCTTAATTCAGAATCTTCAGTTTGTTCAATTAAAATATTATTTATTATTATACTCTTTAAATCTCCATTTTGAGTAACACCACCACATTTATCAATCAACTCTCCAATTGTTGTATTTGAATTAGAAATTGAATATATACCAGGAAAATTGACTTCACCGTCAATTGAAATTAAATCATGAACTTTATAATTTTTAATTCGCCGAATATAAATATGATCATTTTCATTTATTTTAAATGAATTTATTTTATTGGTAACTATTATTTTTTTAGTATTAAAATCATCTAAGAATCTAGTTATTTCTATGAAATTTGAATCTGAATCTATAGTGAACCCTCCTGTAAGCTTAATGATATTACCCAGATAATCATTCTCTAAATATTCTATTTCTCCATTATTAATCACTCCACCATATACAGAAATATATTTATCAATTAAATGAAATTGAAGTATATCATTTGGTAGTAAATTTGGATTAGAATCAAGATTTCCTAAAATAAAAAACTGATCTAAATCTATATTCTTTTTATTGCCATTTCTTAATAAAGTAATATGTCGACTTGAAATTAATCTTATTTCATCTTGGTTTTGTAACTCGATATATTCATTATTATTTTTTTCATTAAGTTTATTTTGAACTATTTCAAATATATCAGATACTCTTTGAGTTGAAGATAATGTAATTTGACCAATTTTAATACCAATTGCACCGACTACATTTATTTTAATTTGTTTTACTTTTTCAAGATTTAAATTTATTTTTGCATTCGGATATTGCTCAATACAAAATTCTTTAACTTTCTGATAGACATCATTTAATATTAAACCATCGATATCAATATTACCAATCGCAGGTATTAATAATACACCCGTTGGAGTTACTTGAAGTGATAATGTCACTACTTTACTAGTAGAAACCATGTTAAATCTAAATATATCTCCAGGTCCGACTTTATAAATATCTGGATTCACAGATATATCTAATGCTAAAGAAGACTCTTTACTGCCAAAATCAAAATTATTACTCGATTGTGATTTTATATTTGGATCAATTAAACGAGGTAATTCAAATGTAAATAATAAAGTAAATGGTAATATTATTAATAATTTTTTATAATTTTTCATAGTTATACTGTTTTTATAATATATTTAAATTTCTATCTTTCTCAGATAATATAGGATTTTCAATACCCCACTTTATTCCTATACTTTTATCATTCCAAATTATACCAGAGTCGTATTCTGGAAAATAAATGTTGGTACATTTATAATAAACTAAAGCCGTTTTTGAAAGTACTAAATAACCATGTGCAAATCCATCAGGAATATATAATTGATATTGATTTTCATCATTTAACTTTTCAGATATCCAATTTCCATAAGTGGGTGATTTTTTTCTTATATCAACGGCAACATCTAAAATTTCACCTTGTAATACCCGTACTAATTTCCCCTGTGGGTTTTTGCATTGATAATGTAAGCCTCTTAAAACATTTTGTTTTGAAAATACTAAATTATCTTGAATAAATGGTATGCTTATTCCATTATCTCTAAACTTATCAATATGATATGATTCTTGAAAACACCCTCTATTATCTTTAAAAATAGCTGGTTTAATTAAAATAACATCTCTTAATTTGGTTTTGATAAATTTCATCTATTCAATAATGATTCTAAATAATTTCGATAACTATTTTGAGGAGTATTCTCTACTACTTTAATAAATTGATTTTGATTAATAAACCCTTGAGTAAATGCAACTTCTTCAATACAGCCAACTTTTAGTCCTTGCCTACTTTCAATTGTTTCAATAAACATACCAGCTTCTAGCAAGCTTTTATGAGTACCTGTATCTAACCATGCAACACCTCTACCTAATATTTCTACATGTAATTCGTCCAGATCTAAAAAAACATTATTAATATCTGTAATTTCAAGCTCTCCTCGTGCTGAAGGCTTAATATTTTTTGCAATATTTACAACTCTATGATCATAAATATATAATCCAGGTACTGCATAGGATGATTTAGGGTATTGAGGCTTCTCATGAATTGAAATTACTTTTTTATTTTCATCAAATTCAACAACTCCATATCGTTCAGGATCTTTCACCCAATAACCAAAAACGGTTGCGCCTGAAATAGAAGTTAATTTATCCTTTAGAAAATCTAAGTATCCGTGACCATAAAACAGATTATCACCTAGAATTAATGTAACAGGATCATTTTTAATGAAATTTTCACCAATTATAAATGCTTGCGCTATTCCCTTTGGCTCATGTTGAACTTCATAACTAATAGATAACCCAAGTGAATGTCCATTGCCTAATAAATCTTCAAATCTTGGTGTATCTTCGGGGGTAGATATGACTAATATCTCCTTAATTCCCATTAACATTAAAGTAGATAAGGGATAGTAAATCATCGGCTTGTCATAGACAGGCATTAATTGCTTACTCGCGACTAATGAAAGAGGATGTAATCTTGTACCAGCACCTCCAGCTAGAATTATCCCCTTCATCAAACTAAACCTAACCTTTCTTGTTCATATTTTTTATTTTGAATAGCTTTCCACCAATTTTCATTTTCTAAATACCATTTAATTGTTTTTTGCATTCCAGTATCGAAAGTTTCTAAAGGAGACCATCCTAACTCATTTTTAATTTTAGATGAATCAATCGCATAACGCATATCATGTCCAGGTCGGTCTTTAACATAAACTATTTGTTCTTTATAAGATTGTCCATTTTCTTTTGGTATTAACTTATCTAATAAATCGCAGATTTCATTTACAATTTCAACATTTTGCTTTTCACAATTCCCTCCAATATTATAAGTTTCTCCAACTTTCCCTTTTTTTAGAACTGTATAAATTGCAGTGCAATGGTCTGTGACAAAGAGCCAATCCCTTACATTTTTACCAGAACCATAAATAGGTAGTGATTTATTTAAAATCGCATTAATAATCATTAATGGAATTAATTTTTCAGGAAATTGATTTGGACCATAATTATTTGAACAATTTGTAATAAGAATGGGCAATCCAAAAGTACGACTCCATGATCTTACTAAATGATCCGATGATGCTTTTGAAGCTGAATAGGGTGAGTTTGGATCGTAGGATGTCGTTTCTTTAAATAACCCCGTATGGCCAAGTGAACCATAAACTTCATCTGTTGAAACATGTAGAAATTTAAATTTGATTTTCTTTTCTTTTGATAAGTACTTATAGTAATTTAATGATGCATCTAATAAAATTCCTGTACCAACTATATTCGTTTGAATAAATTCCATGGGACCATCTATTGATCTATCAACATGTGATTCTGCTGCAAAATGAATGATTGCATCAGGTTTAAATTCATGAATTGTTTCACTTACTTTATTTCCATCACATATATCCCCATGAATAAATGAATAAAGTGAACTCGATTCAATACTTTTTAAATTATCAATATTTCCTGCATAAGTTAATTTATCAAAACATAAAACATCGTTATTCAAAATATTTACTTGCTGTAAAATGAAATTACTACCAATAAATCCAGCACCTCCTGTAACCATTAGTTTCATTTATAGTAACCCATTTTTTTTTCGAATTGCCCATTCTAATAATAAAAATAAACAAATTAATATCCAATATTTTTGAAAATCCATTGATGATGCAGTCTTATGAATAATTTTATTTTTCTCTTTAAAAGTTAGTACTTTAAGTAATTGAGAATAATCATTGAGGTTAAAATATGTTCCACCTGTTTTTTTTGCAAAGATATTTAATCCAAGTTTATTCAAATAATTATCCTTATGCTCAAGGTGTAATTTAAGAATAGATAAGTTTAAAGATTTACTCCAAAGCGTATCATTTTCAATTGTGATAAAATATCCTTTTAATTTGTAATTTTCAGCTGTTTTAGCTTTAAAAGTAAAACTATTTTGTAACTTATTATTTTTAAAATCCTGAGAAATAATATTATCACTATTATTTATAAAAATTCCAGACTCAATAATATTATCCTTATTACTTTCACTAATATTTAAACTTATTTTTGTTTCTTCACTTAAATATAACTCATCCTTTTCTATGTTAATTTGGATTGGATTAAAATCATTATTTATTTCATTTTTAATTAAATTTACTAAAAATTTATTTATTAAATTATTATTGTGTTTAGATTTTAGTTTTAAATTTAATTTCATTAATTCAGGTATAAATATAAATGTATTTCCTTCTAATTTTGAAATAGCTGAAGAATTATTTGTAAATTTAATTATATCATTAATTGAAAACCAATTAATGTTTAATAATTGAGAAGGATAATTATTAATATTTGGAAAGTTATTATTTACTTCAAAATTTAATTGATTAATAGTTGAAATAGATTCTGATCTAAGGCCTTTAATTTTATTTAATGCTGAGATTGTATAATTATTTTCAAAAGTTCCAGAGAAATATATAAACGGTGAAGATGAATTTGTTATAAAATGTTTAAAATCAGTTAAATCTTTGTTTTTTATTGGAAATCCATCAAATATAATTAAATCTGTACTCATTAAAATATTTTTATTCCATTTATTTTGCCATCTATTTCCTATTCTTTTAGAATGATGTAAACTTACTCGTTTTTGGTTATTTAGTAACTCTATTATATATCTTGTATTATTCGAAATACCACCACTAATAAGTAAAACTTTTCTTTGAGATTCTAATTTTTCTACAATTACCTTTTGAGAATTATTATCTTTATTAACCTCATTGATATTGGTAACTAATATTAATTCATTTAATTTTTCAATTTTATTTCCTCTAATATTAATTTTATAATTTTGATTATTCACTCCACTAGAGATTTGTAATTTTTCTTTAGATAATATACCTTTTGAATTTTTAAAAATTGTTGTGATTTCTGTTGGTTTACTTAAATTCGAAAAAATTGTATATTCTAATATGAATTCTTCTGATTCATTATGAAATTTAGGATAATTTATTTTTTTTATCGATATATCATCTTCTGATTTTTCCGACCCAAAGCCTAATATATGTATTGGTGAAGTAATATTTTTTACTATTGAGTTTAAATCTTTTCCAGAATTAATATTACCATCTGTCACTATAACCGATATATCGTTTTTGTCTATAATTTTGTTTAACAATGTAAATTGAGTATTTGATTTTATTGGATTATAATTATCAATATTTTTAATACTATTATTTTCTAAAGAATTAATTTTATATAAAATTCCTATAGAGTCTAAGCTATTTGTAAAGTGATAGAGATGTTTTTTTAATAATTTAAAATTAGATTCAGATGATGACATGCTTAATGAATCATCGAGTATTAGATTTATCTTTGGTTTAATAATTATTTTTTTTGACCATTTAACAAAAGGGTCCGCTATAAGAATAATTAAAAGTGAAAATGAAGAAATTCTTAAAATGGGCAGTATTATTCGAATCCAATTTTTTTCACTTTTCAATTTATTAAAATAACTAATTCCAATAAAAAATGAAATTAAAATTAATACTATAGAAATACCTAAATATCCTTGCCAAAATATATTCATCTATTTAGCAAGACTTAAATTAGGGATTGGTTTTAAATTATATGGAGATTTTATATCATTTGATAAAAACTTATATCCTGTTAATGCTATCATTGCCCCATTATCTGTACAATATTCAAAAGGAGGAAAAAATATATTACATTTATTTTCTAAATTAATAGAAAGTTTTTTTCTAAATCGTTGATTCGCAGCAACACCACCAGAAATTGAAATTGTTTTTATTCCAGTTTCTTTTACCGCTAATTGAGTTTTTTGAATTAAAGAATCAACAATTGCCTCTTGATAACTTGCTGATAAATCAGCTAAATTCTCATCTATATCGTCTTTACTCATTTTTTTTAATGAATATAATAATGCAGTTTTTAATCCGGAAAAAGAAAAATTAAATTTTGATTTTTTTATAATAGGTCTAGGGAATTTATATTTTTTGGGGTTTCCATTTTTTGCAGATTTTTGAATTTCTGGTCCACCAGGATAATTTAATCCTAACATTCGTGCACCTTTATCAAATGCTTCTCCTGCAGCATCATCTGCTGTTGTTCCTAATAAGTTATAATCACCATAATTATTAATTATCCATAATTGTGTATGTCCCCCAGATACCAATAAATTTAAAAATGGAAATTTGATTTCTGTATTATCAATCATACTTGCAAATAAATGACCCTCGAGATGGTTGATTCCAATATATGGAATATTTAATGCGAGAGACATTCCTTTTGCAAAATTTAACCCTACAAGTAATGCACCCATTAATCCAGGTCCAAATGTTACGGCAATTCCATCAATGTCTGAGATTGTTATATTGGCTTCATTTATCGCTTCTTGAACAATGGGTACAATTCGATATTCATGCTCCCTTGAAGCAACCTCTGGTACAACTCCACCAAATGATTTGTGTATTCCCTGAGAATAAACTGAATTACTTAATATTTCACCATTTTTTACAATTGATGCTGCAGTTTCATCACAAGAGGATTCTATTCCTAAAATAATCATTTTTCAGATAAAAAAAAGGGGGTTATTAAAACCCCCTTTAATCAAGTAAATCATAAAATAATTATGATTTTGATGCTTTATTTAAACTATCAATTATTTCTTGTGGAACTTCAAGTTTATCACTTGTAGATTCTTTTTTCAATTTCTTCATAGTTTCTTTTTCTTCTTTGATTGCTATATCTTCCTGACTTTCAGGTTCATTTAACATCAAAATTACTTTTTTAGATTCTTGATCTATTTCTTGAACAATTACTTCAACAAGATCCTCAGGTTTAAACTTAGTTTTAATATCTGCTCTAGCCTGTTTAGATAATCGCTTTAAAGGTACAATCCCTTCAAGTTCTTGCTCCAATGTAAATATAATTCCTTTATCAAGAACTCGAAGTACCTTAGCTTCAATCAATTTTCCAGAATTAAAAATAGTTTTTAATTCACCCCATGGATCATCTTCAGTTTGCTTTATACCAAAAGATAATCTTCTATTTTCTCCAGATGCCTCAAGAATTTTAACATCAATTTTATCACCTTTTTTAAGAAAATCTTTTGGATGTCTCACATTTTTTGTCCAGGACATATCTGAAATATGAACTAAACCATCAATACCTTGTTCTAATTCAACAAACGCACCAAATTGAGTAAGATTCCTCACTACTCCTGAAGTAATTGAACCAACTGGATATTTTTCTTCAATTTCATCCCATGGATTTTCAGTTAATTGCTTAATCCCTAATGAAATTTTCTTTTCTTCTTTATCAATACTAAGGATTTTAGCTTCAACCTCATCACCGAGTTTATATAACTCATTTGGGTTTTTTATATGTCGAGTCCATGACATTTCAGAAACATGAATTAGACCTTCAATACCTTTTTCAAGTTCAACAAATACACCATAATTCATCATATTAACAATTTTACCTTTAACGTGCGAATCAACAGGATACTTAACTTCTGCTTCTTCCCATGGTTCTGGTTCTAATTGTTTCATCCCAAGGCTAACTCGTACTTTTTCAACATCGAAATCAATAACTTTCACCGTAATTGTCTGTTCCATTTCCAATGCTTCAGATGGATGATTTATTCTACCCCAAGTAATATCAGTAATATGAAGTAATCCATCAATCCCACCTAAATCAATAAATGCACCAAAATCTGTAATATTTTTTACAGTTCCCTCTAGGACCATTCCTGTTTCAAGCTGATCTATTATTTCTTTTCGTTTTTCATGAAGATCAACTTCTAATAATGCTTTTCTTGAAATAACAATATTTTTTCGAGTTTCATTCACTTTAACAATTTTAAATTCTAATTCTTCACCAATATAGTCATCAAAATTAGTAATAGGTCTTACATCAATTTGTGAACCGGGTAAAAATGCAGTAACACCAATTAAATCAACAACCATTCCACCTTTAATTCTTTTAATAATCGTGCCTTTAATAATTTCTTCCTTTTCAAACGATTCATTCAATTCATTCCATCGTTCAAGGAATACAGCTTTTTCTTTTGATAATGAACAATTTCCTTTATGATCTTCAAAAGTATTGATAAATACTCTGTGTTCATCACCAATAGCTGGTAATTCAGGAAATTCTGATTTTGGTACAATACCTTCAGATTTAAATCCAATATCTATAAAAATTTCTCGATCTGTAATATTTACTACAGTGCCAGTTGTAACATCGTTAACATTTATATCTTTAAATGATTCATGATATAATTCAGGTAGTTCATCAAGATCTTCTTCATTGTATTGATCAACCTCATCAAAATTAACTGATTTAATTTCTAAAATAGATTTATCAAGATAATCAATTTGAGTTGAGGGTTTAGATTCTATTGGTTTTTCAATGGTAACATTTTCTTTAACTTTTTCAGTTGAATCTTCAGTTTCAGGATTAATAGTTACAGTTTCTTCAGTTGTTGTGGTTTCATTAAGCATTCGTTTAAAAGTTGCTCCAAATTATATAGAGAGAACATCCTCTATATGTTTTTTTATTTTAGTTATTTGTTGATTAAAATCCATGCCACTTGTATCAATTACAGTTGCATCTTCAGCTATTTTTAATGGTGAAATTTTTCTTTCTGAATCCTTTTGATCTCTTAACTTAATATCATCAACTAATTGTTCAAATGTAATATCATTTGAGGAATCAAGCTCATTAAATCTTCGCTTTGCACGTTCTTCAACAGAAGCAGTTAAAAATATTTTAACTTCAGCATTTGGAAATACTTTTGTTCCAATATCTCGACCTTCAATTACAACATTAGAATTTTCAGAAATTTCTCGTTGCAAATTCACGCAAAACTTTCTCACTTCAGGAATAGTACTGATTGTACTCACAAACCGAGTTACTTCATTACTTCGAATATGATTAGTTACATCTTCATTATTTAAATAAACTAATTGAGAATCTTCATTAATAATTTTAAAATGAATTTTCTTTAATATATCGATATAACATTTACTTTTTTTATAATCAATATTATTTTTTATAAAATAAAAAGTAATTGTACGATACATTGCACCAGTATCTAAATAAATCCAACCCAACTGTTTTGCAATTTCCTTTGCAGTCGAACTTTTACCTGACCCCGCAGGACCATCAATTGCAACTATCATATTCTATATATTCACCTTATCAAATAGCCTAGTAATTTACAAAATATTTTTTATTATTAAAAATAAATGCTTTGTATAATTTTGTATTGGTATTTCAAAAATAAAACTACTTTCCTGTTGACCCAAATCCACCACTTCCACGAGAAGTATTTGATAATTCATCTTTTAACTCATATTCAATAGGTGATGAATCAGTAGCAACTAATTGAAATAGACGTTGACCTTTTTCTACAATATATTCAAAATTTTTAATATTATCACACATTGCCATTATTTCTCCTCGATAACCCCCATCAATTAACCCAATTGAATTCGACATTCTTAATGGTGTTTTTGATATACTCGATCTTGGGAATAAATAATATGCTTTTCCATCAAGTGGTTCACATGAAATTTGTAGTTTAATTCCTTTAGTTTCACCAGGTTTAAATATTATTTTTTCAGGCGCATATAGATCTAACCCAGCATCACCTTGATGAAAATGTCCATGATTTTCATATAATTCTCTTGCGACTTCTGATAATGGTTTAATTATTAATTTCATAATTCCTTTCTACCCTAACCACATACTTCTATCAAGGCTTCTATATTGAATTGCCTCTCCTATATGATGTGATTTTATATTTTTTTTATTTTCTAAGTCTGCAATTGTTCTACTTACCTTTAAAATTCGGTCATAAGCTCTTGCAGACAATCCAAGTTTTTCCATTGCGGTCTTTAGTAAAATCCGACTTTCATTTGAAAGTTTACAATATTTCTCAATATAACTTCTTTCCATCCCAGCATTATCATGTAATTTTGGTTTTTCTTTAAATCGCTGAATTTGAATTTCTCTTGCTTTTTGTATTCGATTACGAATAACATCCGATTTTTCTCCCGTTTGCTTGCCTGATAATTTATCATATTCTACTGCAGGAACTTCAATATGAATATCAATTCTATCTAATAAAGGTCCTGATATTTTAGACAAATACCGTTGAATTAATTGAGGATTACAACAACATTCATTTTTAGGATCAGTATAATATCCACATGGACAAGGGTTCATTGCTGAAACTAACATAAAATTTGCAGGATATGTTAACGAAATTTTTGCTCTTGAAATAGTGACTTCTCCGTTTTCTATTGGCTGTCTTAAAACTTCTAACACATTTTTTTTAAATTCAGGAAGTTCATCTAAAAATAAAACTCCATTTTGCGAAATACTTACCTCTCCTGGTTTTGGCACTTGACCTCCACCAATTAATCCTACATCGCTTATTGTATGATGTGGTGATCTAAATGGACGATAATTAACTATTCCAAAAGATGCATCAATAAGACCAGCAACTGAATGTATCTTCGTAGTTTCAAGCGCTTCTTCAATTGTCATTTCAGGTAAAATTGTTGGTATTCGTTTTGCCAGCATTGTTTTACCGCTTCCAGGAGGACCAATAAGTAAAATATTATGACCTCCAGCAGCGGAGACCTCCAATGCTCGTTTAACATTTTCCTGCCCCTTTACATCGGCAAAATCAACATCATATTGAAAAGAATTTCCTGAAAAAGTTTTACCTTTTCGAGTTTCACCTTTAAAATCTTTTTCTCCATTTAAGACATCTACAACATCTTTTAATGTTTCTAATCCTGCAATGCGAATACCTTCAACAAACGATGCTTCTTCAATATTTTTTTTGGGAATAATAATACCAGAGATTCCCGTTTTTTTGGCATTTAGGCATATAGGGAAAACTCCTTTAACTTGCCGTAACTTTCCATTTAAAGATAATTCGCCAATAAAAATTATTTTCTTAAAAAAAGTTGTTTTTACAAGACCATAAGATGCTAAAATTCCTATGGCTATTGGTAAATCGAATAAGGCACCTTCTTTTCGAATATCTGCAGGAGCTAAATTAATTGTGATTCGTTTCTGCTTTAATAAGAAACCTGAATTTTTTATTGCGGCCATTACGCGTTCTTTACTTTCACGGACAGCACCTTCAGGTAAACCAACTGTATTTATTGTGAAGGGGGTTACATTTTCAGTGTTAGACTCAACGGTAACTGTATAGGCATCAATTCCTAATACAGCACTTGATAAAACTTTTGCATACATCGGGGACTCCCATTATTTTATTTTAAACTTTAAGTTCTGATTCAACCCATGAACCATGTTCCTTAATTAGGCTTATTAATTCATTCACAGCCAATTCAGCTGGAATATTTTTCTTTACAATTTCCTGTCCTTTATAAAGTGAAATTTTTCCTTCACCCGTACCAACATATCCAAAATCAGCATCAGCCATTTCACCTGGTCCATTTACAATACAGCCCATTATTCCAATTTTAACACCTTTCAAATGATTCGTTTTTTTACGGATTTCTGCAGTGGTTTCTTGTAAATCAAAAAGTGTTCTACCGCAACTAGGACAAGAGATATATTCTGTTTTAGAAATTCGAGTTCGTGTTGCTTGTAAAATATTAAAGGCTAAATTATGAAGATTATTTCCTCTATGAGATAACCATAATCCATCTCCAAATCCATCTAATAATTGTCCTCCTAATTCATAAGATGCAATAAGTTGGACTTTGTCAATACTTTCCTCTAAATAATCTTTTTTAAATATTATTGGATTCAAAATATTATTTCTTTTACAATGAAAATAAACAGATCTAATTTTATGAAAGTGAATGTTTTGGTTTAACAAAAGAATAATTATAATATTATTTTTTATCTCTGTTGAATTTAATAATTCATCAATTGTATAAATCTCAAATGGCTTTAAGCTATTCTTTGATATTGTATTTAATCGTTCCGGTATTTTAAAATTGATTGATGTTGAATTACAGTAAATATAATCTGGCGACTGATCCGATATTGACCATTTATCTAATTTATTTAAATAATTAAATCCAAGCTCAGATAAATCCTCAGAAGCGTTTTTTTTATAAGGAAAATTTGATATTACAATAGGAGAATGTTGGCTACCTATATTTTCAATTTGAGCTGTTTCTCTTCTGTGATATTCAAAAGGATTAAATAAACCTTCATTCATATTATTTAACTTGCTGCTATTTTTTATATGGGAAAATTGAAGTGAATCAATTAACTGTTGGGCAACAGGAATTTCAAATTCAGGCTCTTCAGTTAATGAAACTCTAATTGTATCGCCTAACCCGTCTGCCAATAAAGTTCCTATTCCAAGTGCTGATTTTATTCGTCCATCAACTCCTTCACCCGCTTCAGTAACTCCTAAATGTAAGGGGTAATTCATTCCCTCATCATTCATTTTACTAACTAATAATCTATAAGCTTGAACCATCACTAATGGATTGCTTGATTTCATTGAAAGTACTATGTCATAGAAATTATTTAATTCACAGATCCGAATAAATTCCAGTGCAGATTCTACCATACCCAAAGGAGTATCTCCATAACGACTTAATATTCTGTCAGAGAGAGAGCCATGATTTGTGCCTATTCTCATAGCTGTCCCTTCTAACTTACATATATTCACTAACGGACTAAAGCGTTCACTAATTCGTTCTAATTCCAATTTATAATCAATATCTGTATATTCATGCAATTGGAACTTTTTTCGATCTACAAAATTTCCGGGGTTAATTCTAATTTTTTCAACATATCTCGCTGAAATTTCTGCCGCTTTGGGTGTAAAATGAATATCAGCAATTAATGGATTATCGTAGCCTCTCGCTTTTAATTCAGATTTAATTAATTTAAGGTTTTCAGCCTCATTGATACTTGGAGCTGTTATTCGCACATATTCACACCCAGCATCAATCATTCTAATACTTTGCTCAACCGTAGCATTTGTATCCATCGTATGTGTAGTCGTCATAGATTGAATTCTAATTGGATTACGACCTCCTACAGGTAGAGAGCCAATATTTACCACTCGTGAATTTTGACGACTATAATTTAGTAAAGAATCACAATATTTATAATTTAAGGAATTCATTGACTGAGACGATATAAACCCTGTATTTCTACTTTTTTTAATTTACGAAATTTACCTTGTTTGAGTTTACCAATACCGAGACCAGCAAATATTTCTCGATGCAAATCAATTACTCGAGAACCAAGAGCTAAAAATATTCTTTTTACTTCTCTTTTTTTACCTTCCTTTAAGGTCACTTGCCAAACAAAGCGTTTTCCCATTTTATTTAAAAATTGAATTTCTCCTCGAGCTACCCCACCTTCTTCCAATTTAATACCCGTTTTTAATTTCATATATTCTTGGCGAGGAATATCTATATTAGTTACAGCAATATATTTTTTTTCTACACCATAACGTGGATGTGTAAGTCTATTTGCTAGCTCTCCATCATTTGTAATTAATAATACACCTGTTGTATCTCTATCTAATCTGCCAATGGGAAATAACCGTTCTTCAAGAGGAAGGAAATCCATCACAGTTGTTCTATTACGCTCATCTGTAACAGACGAAATTACACCTTTAGGTTTATTGAGCAAATATACTATTTTTTCACTTTTTACATTTACGATCTCACCTGAAACACGAACACAATCATCATCCGTTACCTGATAAGAGAAATCTAAGCAAATTGCATCATTTATCTTTACTTTACCTGATGAAATAATATCATCACATTTTCGCCGGGATGCAATCCCTGCATGAGCTAAAAATTTATTCAGTCGCATCAAATAATGTTGTTGGGCTATGCCCCTCTCCTAATAATTCAGTTAATTCTTTTAATTTGGGTAAATCAGTTAATTTATTTAATCCAAAACATTCTAAGAATGATTGTGTTGTACCATATAGTAATGCTCTCCCCGGGCTCTCTTCTCTTCCTTTTATTGTAACCAAATCTTTTTCTAATAATGTTTTCACAACACTATCACAATTTACACCACGAATATATTCAACATCATTTTTACTTATTGGCTGTTTATAGGCTATCACAGATAATGCTTCAAGTGATGGTTGAGATAATTGAATCTTTCTAGATTTATTATATAACCGTTGGATATATAAATGACAATCTGGTTTTGTTAAAATTTGGTATCCGCTTGCAATTGGTTTTATATGAATTAATTTATTCAAATTTTCATATTCAATGTTTAGCTCATTTATAATATTTTCTAAATCGACATTTTCATCTGGAAAAATTCCGTTCACCTGAGATTGAGTCAAAGGTTCAGGAGTTGCAAATAATAATGCCTCGATATATGATTTCAAGATGCTAAGACCTCCAATTGAATTTCTCCGAATACTTTTTCTTGCAAAATATTTAATTCCTTATTCTGAATCATTTCTAAAATCGCCATAAATGTAACAACTACTTTTAATTTTGTTACTATATTTTGAAATAAATGTAGAAATGGTAGTTTTTTTATATTCATAAATTGACTGCGAATTACCTCTAACTCTGTAGAAATATTATACTCTTCTGCATTTAATTCGTATATATTTTGTTCTGGCAAATCACGCATTAACTTATCAAACATTGATAATAAATCAACTAAAGTGACATTTCTCATTACTTCATCTAGACTTTCTTCTTGATGTTTAATTTTTTCATTAATTCCCTTAGAAAATGATAAATTATGAATTTCTTGTGATTTTTCTAATTCATGTCCCGCTTTTTTAAATCGTTTATACTCTAATAATTGTTGTACTAAATCTAAACGAGGATCTTCAATATCTTCATCATCTTCAAGTTCAGGTTTAGGTAAAAGCATCTTTGATTTTATACGCATTAAAATTGAAGCCATTAAAATAAATTCACCCGCGACTTCAATTTTTAATAATTTCATCATTTCAATATATTTTAAAAATTCATTTGTAATTTTATGAATAGGAATATCATAAATATTAAGTTTATCTCTACTTATAAAAAATAATAATAAATCCAGTGGACCTTCAAAATTTTGGAGTTTAATTCTATAATCCATAATTACCTAGGTAAGGGTACCAGTCCTATTTTACGATAAACCTTTGATAAAGTTCGTCTCGCTTTATACCTTGCCTTTTCTGCCCCTACCTTAAGAATTTCATTTAAATAGACTTTATCTTGAATTATTCGATTATATTCACTTTGCATTGGCTTTAAATATTCAACGCATACTTCACCAAGTTCACTTTTTAATTGAGAATACATTTTCCCCTTAAAATGTCCAACCGTTTCATCAATTGTAGTATTGGTTAATATTGTATATAGTGTGAGTAAATTTGCTAACCCTGGTCTTTTTTCATCATAAACAATATCAGTATTTGAATCTGTAACCGCTCTTTTTATTTTTTTAATAATCACATCTGGAGCATCTAAAAGTGCAATATAATTATTTACATTCTCATCCGACTTTGACATTTTTTTCTCAGGTTCCTGTAAGCTCATAATTCGTGCTCCAGATTTTGGTATAAATGGTTCAGGAATTGGAAAGGTATCAGAATAATTATGATTAAATCGTCCAGCTAAATCTCTTGCTAATTCTAAATGTTGTTTTTGGTCTGCCCCTACAGGCACCATATCTGCTTGATAAATTAATATATCAGATGCCATTAAAACAGGATAAGTAAATAATCCCACATTTATATTATTGGAATGCTTTTTTGATTTATCCTTAAACTGAGTCATTCGGCTTAATTCACCAAATGAAGTTATTGTATTCAATACCCACGCCAATTCAGCATGCTCGGGGACATGGGATTGAATGACGATTGTATTTTTATCTGGATTTATTCCACATGCAATATACTGTGCTAAAAAGGACAAACATCTATTTCTTAATTCTGAAGGAATCTGCTTAACAGTGAGAGCATGTAAATCTACAATCAAAAAAATACTATCATATTCTTCTTGTAAATTTACCCAATTTTTTAATGCTCCCGCATAATTCCCAATACATAATTGTCCTGAAGGTTGAATCCCTGAAAGTAATATTTTCTTTTTGTTTGTCATTTTAATTTTTTAATTGGTCCATGAATAAATATTGTTTCCATGAATTTTGTTTTTTTCTCACCGATTGTTGAAAATAAGTTAACATCGATGGTTTCTTCGGTTTCTTTTTTAGAGGCATATTACATTCCTTAGGAGTTCTATTATTTTTATTATGATTACATGTTGTACACGCCGCAACTAAATTCTCCCATGTATCTTTTCCACCTCTTTGCTTTGGTATAATATGGTCTAAAGTCATTGGCACATTTTTTATGTTACAATATTGACAAGTATAACCATCTCTTCTTAATAAGTTTTTACGAGTTAATGGAATCATTTTAGGATGATAATTTATATATCTATTTAGCCTAACAACACTAGGTAAATGTAAAACGAAATCAACAGAATGTATTGATTCATTATATTGTTCTAATATCTCTACTTTTTGATCTAATATCAAATTTACAGCTCTTTTAATTTTTGTTATTGTCAATGGTTGATAATTCTGATTTAATACTAAAACGCGTCTATTTAATAGCCCTTCCATTATTAAACTAGTTTTTGAATACTTAAAGTTGAATTATACAATTTTGCTAAATTATCATCATAATTACTATCTAAATAATTTAAACTATTAACTTTCACCCAGCCTGAAGAATGAATAAAAGTTTCTTTACCTAATGAAATTCCAATATGAGTAATATTATCATTTTTAGAAAAAAAGACTAAGTCTCCTGCTTCACTCATTTTACTTTCAATAGGTTTTAATTTTTCAAATATATATTGGTCTTTTGAATCTCTAGGTAAGTAAATTCCACAAAACTTAAATATTGTTTGAACAAACCCAGAGCAATCAAAACCAAAGCTACTTCGCCCTCCCCATACATAAGGAATACCTAATAGTTTTTTTGATACAAATTCAATTGTTTTTCGTATAGATAATTTTTTATCAAAACCAGAATCTTGAATCCAACCAATATTTAAATTAGGTAATAAAATTTTATGCCACCATAATTCGTTTATTTTAACCGTCTCTATTGCAGGTATAGTTACACCAAAAGTACAATTTAAAATTGATTTTGAATCTATTCGAGGATTAGTCTTAATTTCTCCAAATGGATTCGTTTCAATATAGGTTGCATGCTCTTTAAATAACAGTTTTTTTATAGTATAAAACTCATTAATCCAGCCGATATAATTATCAAATAATTTCACTTTATACCAGTTTTCCTTTTTATCAAGAACTTCTAACTCCTCCCAATAAAGACTTTGAGTAATCATTTCTGATTGAAAAGAAGGTGCTGAAAAAATTCCAGCAACGGAAACATTTGTAATTATTTTTTTCAATCTATTTTTTTATATACTCAGTTAATATTCTACCAATTTCGGTATTATCCATAAAAGCGTCAAATACTTCTGCACCTGGACCCGTTGCCCAAATAGGAACAAAATTAGCAGAATGATAATCAGAAGTAAATCGAATATCTAAATCACCATTTTCACCATCATGAACAGCAACACCACCGCATTCATGATCAGCTGTAAGTACAACTAAAACATTAGGATTCTTCTCTTGATAATCTAAAGCAAAATTAATCAAATCATTTAGAGATTTCATTTCGCCTTGAATATATTCAGCACTATTTGCATGTCCACCCCAATCGACTTGAGATTCCTCAATCATTATAAAAAATCCTTGCGAATTTTTATCAAGATAATTTAATGCATATTTTGCCATTTGTGTAGTCGTTGGATTCCGCCCATCAATCACCTTTGGCAATGCACCATCAGCAAATAGACCTAATACTTTACTTCCATTTTCCACTGATGTTTTTAAATCTGTTATAAATTCACCACCATTATTTTCATAAATATTTATTAAACTATCTGGCCAAAACTTTTTACCACCACCTAAAATTAAATCAACATCAGAGTTTGCAAATTGTTGAGCAATTTCAGCTTCTTTTTTACGATAATCTACATGTGCAGCAAATGATGCAGGAGTAGCATGAGTAACCGTTGAAGTTGCAACTAATCCAGTCAACATTCCTTTTTCTTCGGCCCATTCTAACATTGTTTTTATAGGCTGTTTTTCTCTATCAACACCAATAGCCCCATTATAAGTTTTTTGCCCTGAAGATAATGCCGTGCCACTCGCCGCTGAGTCAGTTACTCTTTTACACGTAGTTTCACATTCACCATCATTTGGATGCGTTGCAACTAAACCGACATGGTCAAATCGTGCTGGAGCAAAATCACCATTTGAATAATAAGAGACACTATATTGACCAATCCCTGTTCCATCAGCAATAATAAAAATAATTGACTCGGGAACTTCTTGATTCGCTTCAGATATTTTATAGTTAACATGCTCTTGTGAAGAAATTTGATTGTTTTTTTCTTCTTGAAGAACAACGCCATACATTGTGTAACATCCAGAAAAAATACTTACTAATAAAAATATTATAAATCTCATATTGTAATCCTTAAAAATTTTCGTTTACCTACTTTTAAAACTCTTTCTTTTTCGGGTATAATTTCAAGATGTAAATCAGTTACTTTTACATCATCTATTTTTACACCACCTTGTTTTATCATTCTTTTTGCATCACCATTACTTCCAACCATTTTATTTTTTACAATAATTGAAATTAATTTTTCATTTGAAGTAATTTTATATTCATCCATTTCATCCGGAATTCCTTTTTTTATAAATAATTTATCAAAATTATCTTGTGCGTGTTGAGCTTCTAGTTTTGAATAATACATTGAAACTATTTCTCTTGCGAGCTTCCTTTTTAAATCTCTCGGATTTGAAATTCCACTTTCCAAATCTTGCTTTATATTTTTTAATTCAGAATGTGAAATTACAGTTGCAAATTCAAAATATTTTGAAATCATTTTATCTGGAATAGATAAAGTTTTACCATACATTTCATCAGGTGTGTCTGTTAAACCAATATAATTATCATATGACTTTGACATTTTTTCTACACCATCCGTACCTTCTAATAATGGAGTTGTGATAATTGATTGAGGTGATTGCCCTGCTTCCTTTTGTAAATCTCGTCCAACTAATAAATTAAATTTTTGGTCTGTTCCACCTAATTCTACATCTGCTTTTAAAAATACACTGTCATAACCCTGTGCTAATGGATATAAAAATTCATGAACGGATATTGGGATTCCACCATCATATCTTTTTGTAAAATCATCTCGTTCTAACATGCGAGCAACGGTATATTTAGATGCAAGACTAATCACATCATTAAAATTCATTTTTCCTAACCACTGTGAATTATAAACTATTTCAAGTGTTGATTTTTCCAATACAATTGTTGCCTGTTCAATATATGACTCAGCATTTTTATTTGTATCTTCAATTGTAATTTGAGGTCGAGTTTTATTTCTCCCTGTCGGGTCACCAATCATTGCGGTAAAGTCCCCAATTAATAATATTCCCGTATGACCTAAATCTTGAAATTGTCTCAGTTTTCGTAATAAAACAGCATGGCCAATATGTAAATCTGGCCGACTTGGATCACAACCAAATTTTATTTTTAGGGGTATATTTTTTTCGATTGATTTTTCAATCTTTTTTACAAGTTCATTCTCAGGTATTATTTCTTCAACACCTCGTCGAATGACATCCATCTGTTCATTTAATGATGGAAATTTATTCATAATTTTATTTTTTGTCCTTTATATTGCCGTTGACTTTGTCGTTCTAAATCTTTTTTCATTATTGTCTGTCGCTTATCCCAATTCTTTTTTCCTTTGGCAAGAGCAAATTCAATCTTAACACGATCATTTTTAAAATACATTGAAAGCGGAACCATTGTAACTCCCTTAATATCTACTTTCTTTTTTAATTTTACTAATTCACGTTTATGTAATAATAATTTCCTATCATAAACAGGAGAATGACCTGAATACCCTGAATGAGAATATTCTGCGATATGCATTCCGACAATCCATAATTCTTTATTAAAAAATCGAATATAGGACTCTTTTACATTACCATTACCTTCTCTTAATGATTTTACTTCACTTCCTTGTAAAATAATCCCTGCTTCGAATTTTTCAAGTAATTCATAATCATGACGCGCTTTTTTATTCGAGGCGATTAATTTAATACTCATTACGACTTACTTTTAGCTGATTAAATACACGAGCAACTTCATAACCAATTACTCCACCTGCTACACTAACATTTAAACTTTGTTTAATTCCAAACATTGGAATTTCAACATGATCTTCAGCTAAATCTAATAACTCATCAGAAACACCTTTTACTTCATTTCCTAAAATAAAGCAACATGGAAAATCCCATTCATATTCATGTATTGGGACTGAACGAATAGACTGTTCAATTCCCACCAGTTTTATTCCTCTGCTTAATATTTTTTTTCCAGCTTCAATCGGGTTTTCAAAATGTTCCCATGGGACAGAATTTTCTGCACCAAGTGCAACTTTAGCTAAATCATCTCGAGGAGGGAAGGCAGTATATCCTGCCAACCAAACTTTTTCCGCACCAAAGCCATCAGCGGTTCTAAATATTGCACCAACATTATGTACCGACCTCACATTTTCAACTAAAATTGAAATAGGCAAGCGAGTCATTTGTTTTACTTCCTTCAAAGTAGGTCTATTGGCTTTTAATTCATCATTTGAAATTTTTATTTCCAATTAATTACCCTCTGGTGTAAAAATTGAAATATTTGAAAATGTTGTAAATTGAAAATTTTTTATTTCTATATTAACAATATGTTTTTTTTTAAAATCATTAATTTTAATTTTAGTTGCGATTATAAAATCATCAATAGTTTCAAACTGATTACACATTATTGATTTTAATATTTTATTTTTAGAATTAAAAGTTTCAACTTTATTAATGACAAATAATTCATTATCTATATATATCAATTTTTTATAATTATTTTTTTTGGAAATAGATTCAACAATTATCTCATTTTTAATATTTGTTTCATTATTTTGAATAATTGTATTTATATGATTTGATATTATTTTTGAGCTTAATTGTAAATCTGAAAAATCAAAATCATCTGTCTTCGCTTTTTTCTTAGAAATATCCTTTAATTTTCCAGTAACAGGCATTGTAATCCATTTTTTGATATTATTTTTCTTTTTTTGAAAATGCTCCCAATATTTCACACCCGATTTGCGTTTTGGTTTAATAAATTCAATTAAAGTCATTTTATCTAATACTTCATTTTCAGGCCAGTAAATAGAAATTTTTATATTTTGAGTTTTTCTAACTTTACCCTTTTTTACAATATTTGATTCAACAATAAGTGATCTATCCATACCATCTAATCGACTTGCAACTTTAAGTAAAAGTTGATCTGCTTTGGAATCTGCAAAAATAAACAGGGGGACTATTGCCCAAATCATTAAAATTAGTCTAAAATTCATCTATGAAAATTAATACAATCTAACACTTTAATAAATGAATATTAACTATTTTAAGATAGTAAATTTCAAATAAATTTAAAACCATGTTTTTTAGATAAAATTCAACAAAAGGAAGAAGTTTGAATAACACGACAATACAATATGATATTTCAATTTTAGAACCACAAACCCACCAGTTAAATGTTAAAATGAAATTTAGTATTTCAGGTATAAATTCTATTCAACTCCAAATGCCTGTGTGGACTCCTGGTTCATATAAAATCAGAGATTTTTCAAGACATATTTCAAATGAAAATATCCATATTGATGGCGAAGAGACTATGTTTGAGCGTCTTGATAAATGTACATGGGAAATAAAAAACTCAAACAATGGGCGTGAAATTCAATTTGAATATAAAGCTTATGCACATGAAATGACAGTTAGAACAAGTTTTATTGACCATACCCAGGCAATTTTAAATGGAGCAAGTCTATTTCTATATTCTCCCCATTTAAAAAATAACAATATAAAAATTAAATTAAACTACCCTAAAAAATGGAAAAATATTGTAACAGGGTTAGAATATGATAATACAAATAATTTCTATTTAGCTGAAAACTATGACCAGCTCATTGATACACCTATTTTAATAGGAAATCCACATATTCACAATTTTGATATTGCAAAAAAACCACACACTTTTGCAATCGTTGGAAAAGGAAATTATGATATTAAACCCATTTTAAAAAATACAAAAACGATTATTTCTGAATTTAAAAAAATATTTAATGATCTACCGTATGATAAATATGCTTTTATTACTCATTTATATGATAGCCAATATGGGGGATTAGAACATTTAAATTCATGTCATATTATTTTTGATCGTTGGCAATTTAAAGATAGAAATAAATATATTAAATTTATTAGCTTAGTCGCACATGAATATTTCCACACCTTTAATGTAAAACGAATACGACCTAAAGAACTTGGACCTTTTAACTATCAAACTGAACATTATTCAAAAATGCTTTGGTTAGCCGAAGGTGTTACTTCATATTATGATGAATATATTCTTAAAAGAGCTGGAATTATAAATGTAAAAGAATATTTTGACCTATTAAATTTAAATTTCATAAGATATTTTGCAATCCCAGGAAAACAAGTGTTATCTACAAAAGATGCTTCATTTTTAGCTTGGATTAAATTATATATTCAAGATGAAAATGCAATTAATACATCAATTTCTTATTATTTGACAGGTGGATTTATTTCATTAATTTTAGATTTAAAATTAAGAGAATTAACGAATAGTGAAAAAAGTCTTGATGATGTATATAAAATATTATGGAATAAATTCAAAAAAAGTGGAGATGGTGTTACCGAAAATGAGTTTTTCCAAATTTGCAAAAATGTATGTGGTGAAGATTTAATATTTATAAAAAAATATTTAGATACCACGATGGAAATTGATTTTAAGTCTGCTTTTGAACCATTTGGGCTAATTTTCACTCCATCCTATAAAAAAGATGATGATAAAACATCATCTTGGATTGGTGTTGTTTTTGACCCAAAAGATAAATTAACAATTAAAATGATTAAATCGAATGGTCCAGCATGGAACTCAAACCTGTCACCTGGTGATGAAATTATTGCGGTAAATAATTCAAGATTAACACTTGAAAATAAAGATAAATTATTAAACACACTTCAAATTAATACTCCAGCTTTATTTCTAATAAATCGAATGGGTGATATTATCGAATTAGAAATTATCCCAACTTGTGCACCTTTTAACAAATTTGAATTAAAAAAAGTAGATAAGCCACAAAAACAGCAAATTAAACTATATGAAAATTGGTTAAATTGCAAATGGGATGACAAATAAAATTGAGTAATGTTGTTATTTTAGCAAATGGGATTTATCCTAAACATAAAATCCCACTCACTATTTTAAAAAATAATACTCAACTCATTTGCTGTGATGGTGCAATAATTGAGTTAGATAAAAATAATATTACACCTACAATTATTATTGGTGATTGTGATTCTATTAATAGAAATTTAAAAAATAAATATGCATCAATATTATTACAAATTGATAGGCAATCAGATTCAGATTTAGAAAAAACACTTAAATATTGTATAAAAGAAAAAATAAATAAAGTCAATATATTAGGCTTTGCAGGATTAAGAGATGATCATTTTTTATCAAATATATTTTTATGTTGGGAGTACTCTCAATTTATAGAAATATCAATGAATTCTAATTTTGGAGAATTTAATTTCATAATAAATAAATCAATATTAAATAGTTTTATAGGACAACAAATTTCAATTTTTAATAAAGAGCCTAATAATAAAATAACAACGAATAACTTAAAGTACAACTTGAATAATTCTACATTGCCTCATTTATTTTCAGGGTCATCTAACGAATCATTGGCGAATTCAATTTTAATAGAAACAAAAAATAATACCATTATGGTATATCAAAAATACAAGGATTAATATGGATAATATTTTATCATTTTTTAAAATAACCAATGAATTTAATAATTGGATTTATATATTCTTAGGAATAATATTAAGCTATATTAGTTATTTTATTTCTAAAAAAATTCTCTCATTATTCATTACAAAAATAGTGAATAGAAGCAAAAATAATTGGGATGATATTTTATTAAGCGTTGGAGTGCTAGATCGAATTACCTTGTTAATACCATTAATTATTTTCCATTCTTTTCTACCTTACTTACCAGGTAATATTGAAATTTATAGCCGAGTTTTTACGGGATTATCAATTTTAATAATAATACTTACCATTGGCGCGCTACTCACTGGAGTTAATCTTATTTATAAAACATTATTAATTTCTGAAAAACATCCTATAAAAAGTTATATTCAAATATTAAAATTAATATTATATATAATCGGCGGCCTTACCATTACTGCAATTTTGATGGGAAAATCTCCAATGGTTCTTGTGAGTGGTTTAGGTGCAATGACAGCCATACTATTACTGGTATTTAGAGATACAATCCTTTCATTTGTAGCAAGTTTACAAATCACATCAAATGATTTATTAAAAGTAGGTGATTGGATTGAAGCTCCATCTTTCGGTGCAGATGGTGATGTAATTGATATTGCACTTCATACCGTGAAAATTCAAAATTGGGATAAAACATTTACCGTTATACCGACTCATAAATTAATAGATAATTCATTTAAAAATTGGCGAGGTATGAGCCAAAGTGGTGGGAGACGAATAAAACGTTCAATAAATATTGACATGACGAGTGTTCGGTTTTGTAGTAAGGATGAAATTATTAATTTCAATCATTTTGATGTACTCAAAGATTATGTTAACCATAAAAATAATGAACTTAAATCTCATAATAATAATTTAAAATCTAATTTAGATATTCTTGTAAATGGAAGAAGAATGACTAATTTAGGTACGTTTAGAGCATACATTGAATCCTATTTAAAATCTCACGCTAAGATCCATGAAAATATGACATTACTTGTTCGTCAATTAAAACCAGGAAACATAGGGATACCAATTGAAATCTACTGTTTTACAAATGATACAAATTGGAATAATTATGAAGCAATTCAAGCAGATATTTTTGACCATTTATTAGCAGTAATTCCTGAATTTGGGTTAAGAGTATATCAAAATCCAAGTAGCAACGATTTTAAAAAACTAGGTAATTAAAATACATTTACAATAATGCACTTACCACATCTTAAAATCTCTGATTTTAACAATTGGAAATCATACTATTTTAATTATCAAAAAACTCTCGCAGAGTCCTATTACATCCCTTTACTTAAATCGAATGATATAAATATAAATGCAAATAGTAAAGTATTAGATGTCGGTTGTGGGGATGGTGGGTTTTTAACAGCATTTTCAAATATTTCTAAAAAATGTGATGGCATTGAAATAAAAGAATTTAATTGGAATGAAAAAAAATCACCTCAATTTATTATTGGCGACATTACCTCTAAATCAATAAAAAATAAATTGAAAAATAAATATGATATTTTAATTTTAAGAGATGTTATTGAACATATAAAACTAGAAAATAAATTAAATTTCATAAATTCAATAAAAAATTATATGAACGATAATTCTCGTTTATTAATTACCTTCCCCCCATTTTATTCCCCATTTGGATTACACCAGCAAGCATTTTTAAAATTACCATTAAAAGTAATTCCATTTTTAGGATGGCTTCCAAAATTTATTATTAAATCTCTATTATACATTTCAAATCAAAAAAACAAATGGAGTGACTTAGAAGAAATAAAAGATAGTAAAATGACTATTCGAAATTTTAAAAAGTTAATAGAAAGTAGTGACCTAGAAATTTGTAATTCAGAAAGATATTTTATTCGCCCAAGTCATGAAATTAGATATGGAATTAAAACTAAGTTTGCAAATTGGATGCGAATTCCAATTATAGAAGAAATGGTAATTTCAGGATGTACTTTTATATTAAAACAAAAAAGCTAATATAATTTAGTAAAATCCAAATTAATTATAGAACAACCCCATTTGTCTAATGTTTTTTGCAATTCTTTTTCACCGATTGACTCTTCGTCAATATTTAGAATAATAGTTTTTGTTGAAAGTGATGAATTGCAATATTCTACGCCAGATAAATTTCTAAATTCATTTTCAAGATTTAATTGTAATTGACTATTCAACATTCCATTAATTCTCAATACAACTTGAGTATCGGCATTTGAATTATTATCTCTGAAGAAAAATAATCCAAAAAGAAATATTGATATAGAAATTAAAGTTACTTGTTTCAATTGATTTTTATTAAAATGAAGGTATATAATTTAAGTGAATAAAATCATGTTAAAATAATCATAAATAAATAAAATTTGACGCGTAAATATATGGATTACAAGTGAATTATCTTAAATCCATACCTACAAACCTATTTGTAATTGTAGATCATATTGACTCACTTATTTTTCTTTAAAGAATGCTCTAAATTAGAAGATCTATCAGCTTAATCTTGTAGACTATTATTAGAATATTCAGTCGTTAATTTTCGAGTCATTAAATCACCCATCGCAATCACTGAGTTTTTCCCTTTAAATAAAATCTGATAAACTTCCTTGCAAATTGGCATATCGATTTTATTCTGCTTTACTAAACTATTAATAGCCTTTGTTGTTTCTACGCCCTCAGCTATCATATTCATTTTTTTTGAAATTTGATCTAAGGTAAACCCCTCACCTATCCATTCTCCAACTTGTCGATTGCGACTATGCTTACTTGTCGCAGTAACAATTAAATCACCCATTCCACTTAATCCAAAAAAAGTTTCTCGTTTTGCACCAAATAATAAACCAAGTTGAGATAGTTCTTTTGTTCCCCGAGTTAATAATGCTGCAATTGTATTATCACCAAAACCGATACCCTTGCAAATTCCTGAGGCAATAGATATAACATTTTTTATACTCCCACCAAATTCTACACCAATAATATCACTGCTTCTATAAACTCTAAAAAACTGATTTGAAAAAACTTTTTGAATTAATTCCGCTGTTTCAGTACATTTTGACGCAGATACAATAGCAGTTGGAATTTTCTTCATTACTTCTTCAGCATGACTTGGCCCATAAAGTGCACATATCTTCTCAGAAGGTAACTTAGCCACATCATAAATCACCTGAGACACCGTCATTCCAGTTTCTTTTTCCAAGCCTTTAGATACACTTACGATGATTGGTTTATTTTTCGTAAAATTTAATTTCTTAAGAAATCCCCGTATTGTCTGAGTAGGAATTGCAATAACAATTATTTCTACATTTGATTGGAATTGGATTTCATGTGTAAAATTTATTTTTTTTGATATTCGATGAGAATTTAAATTTGGATGGATTAGACTTTTTTTAAGTTTATTTATAAAGTCTTCTTTATAATGCCAAACATTAACTTCATGTTCATTTTGTGCTAACAATTCAGCAAGAGCAATTCCCCATGTTCCTGCACCATAAACTGTGATTTTCATTATTTTGTTTGGGTAACTTCTCCAATTTGAAACCACAATTCATTTAAATTATCAAGGTGATTTGTAAATTTATCTACTGAGTTTTTATCGATTATTGCAACTAATCCAATACCTAAATTAAATGTCCTTCTCATATCATCTTCAGGTACTTTTCCCGTCGATTGAATAATTTCAAAAAGAGCAGGTCTATCCCAAGCAGACCAATCTATTTTCAATTCACAATTTTCAGGTAGAATTCGATTTGTATTTTCAATTAAGCCACCACCTGTAATATGCGAAATTCCATGCAACCATGGTTTATCCAAAATATTATCCATAATAGGTAAATATGATTTATGAACTCTTAACAATTCATCACCTAAAGATTGGTTAAATTCAGAAATATAATCAGAGAAGTTGTATTTTTTTTCAAACACTTTCCTCACTAAACTATATCCATTTGTATGTAAACCATTTGATGGGAGACCAATTAATATATCACCTTGTTTTGCAGGTCGATTTGATAAAATATTATCTTTTTCAACAGCTCCAATAATTGTACCAGATAAATCATAATCTTCACCAAGATACATGCCTGGCATTTCTGCAGTTTCACCACCAATTAATACACATTCATTTTCTTTACATGCAATTGCAAGCCCCTTTACCACTAATTCAAAAGTTAAATTATTTAATTTCCCAGCAGCAAAATAATCTAAAAAAAATAATGGACGAGCACCTAATGCAAGAATATCATTAACACAATGATTGACAAGACATTGACCAATTGTATCATGTTTTCCATGTTGAATTGCAACCATTAATTTTGTCCCAACTCCGTCAGCACTTGAAACTAAAACTGGATTATTAAATTTATCCTTATCAAACGCAAATGCACCACCAAAGGCACCTATCTGAGTTAAAACATTATTATTATATGTTGATTGAACATGTGATTTTATACTTTTAATTGCTTGATTACCGGCATCAATATCAACACCAGCATCCTTATATGTTATTGCCAATTATATTCTTTCTTAATTGTTTATTTAAAAGAGTCCGTATCTTTATATATTTGTTCAATATAATCACTATAATTTTTCACTACAATTCGTCTAACAACTTTTAATGTTGGTGTTAATTCACCTTTTTCAAGTGTTAATAAATTAGGTAATAATGCAATTTTCTTAATTCGTTCATATTTTGAAAAGTTTTTCATTTCTTCTTCAACAATATTATTAATTAAGGAAATAACCTCTTCATGGTCAACCATTGCCTGATTCCCTGAAAGTGAAATACCTCTTTCTGATAAATATTTTTCAACATTTTCAAATGAAGGTACAATTAATGCACTTACAAAATTTTGTTTATCTCCAAGAGCAACAATTTGTTCAATATATGGTGAGGTAATTAATGCATTTTCCATTGGTGCTGGTGCAATATTTTTACCCTGTGAAGTAATTAAAATATTCTTTTTACGATCAGTTATTTTCAGAAATCCTTCAGGATCTATTTCACCAATATCTCCTGTATGAAACCAACCATCACTATCCAAAACTTCTTTCGTTGCCTCATCATTATTATAATAACCTTTCATAATATTTGGACCACGAGCAATAATTTCACCATCATCGGCAATTTTAATTTCCACATCTTTTACGGCTTGGCCAACAGTACCAAATTTTGTTGCCCCAGGTACATTTGCACATAATACTGGACTAGTTTCCGTTAATCCATATCCTTCTAAAATTGTTATTCCCGCGGCTCCAAAAAATTCTCCAATTTTTTGAGCTAAAGGTGCACCACCTGAAATGAAAAACCGTAATCTTCCTCCAACTCTGGCTTGAATCTTACTAAATACTAATTTATTTGCAATATCAAATTTCTTTTGTAAACACCATGGAATTGGCTTTCCTGCAAGTTTTAAGTCAAGTAATTTGGTTCCTGTTACAATTCCCCAATTAAATATTTTTTGTTTTATTGGTGAGCCAGCTTTTACATTTGCCATTACCCCTGTGTACATTTTTTCATATAATCGAGGAACACTCATCATTAAAGTTGGCTTAACTTCACCCATATTATCAGCTACTTTTTCAATTCCTTCAGCATAATAAACTTGGCAACCTTGACTAAATGCAGTAAAATGTCCCCCCATTCTTTCAAATACATGGCTGAGTGGTAAAAATGATAAAAATACATCTTTTTCTGTAAAATTAATACCATTTAATGTTGAAATAATATTACTTACCAAATTATGATGAGTTAACATTACTCCTTTAGGGTTACCCGTTGTTCCTGAAGTATAAATTAATGTTAATAAATCATTTGGATTTGCGACTTCGACAAGATCTTCAAATGTACTTTCTGATTTTTTCCCAAACTCATTTCCTGCATTTAAAAAATCCATAAAATTCATGATTAAATCATCACTTTTTTTATGTGAATCATCCATTACAATTATTTTTTCAAGTGTTGGGCAATTATCTTTAATCTCTAAAACTTTATCTTTTTGATCTGAATTTTCAACAAATACAACTTTTGCTTGACTATCATTTAATATGAATTCAATTTGAGATGGAATTAATGTTGGATATATACTTACGGTACAACCACCTGAGCATATAATCCCATAATCAGACATTGCCCATCGTGGGGTATTTGTAGATAAAATTGCTGAATTAAATTGTTCGTCTGAAATTGATTTTAAACCAAAGGAAATTTCTTCAACTGTTCCTTTAATTACATTTCCTGTTAAGCCAATCCATTCATCATTATGCTTATAAAAATAGAGCTCTTTCTCTGGAAATTGATTAACTACATTAGTAAACATTTTTGAAATTGTATTAAATGACATGCTATCACCCTTTTATTGTTAATTTTAAGTGCCTGTAACATACGATAATGATAAAAATTCAGCCAAGTAAAATGAATAATTATTTAAAACTCTTTTTGAATTATTAATTCTTAAAAAACCAATTTAATTTATTTAAAATAAAATGATTGAGTTCTTATGATTAATTTTACTAAGATCGCTCCGATAGAACTTTTTTAATCGATTTTAATATTACAAATAAATTGCTCCTACAGAGTTTTACTTTGATATATCATATTTTTTTACTTTTGATAAGAGGACAAATCCACTTTCTTAAAAACCATACTATTTCTTATATTTCCATTCACAAAAATCGATCCTGAGCCTTTGTTTACCCTGAGTTTGCCGAAGGGTTGGCTCAGGATAAAGTGTCAAATGAGCTTCGCTCATCCCGATAGTTTTTGGGTTCTGTGTTATTTTCAATTATCTATTCTCTCACCCAAAAACTCCTCATCGGGAGGGTCAACCCCTATGGAATACGGCAAAGCCGTCCAGCATAGCTGGATTC
>JACKQG010000416.1_pt1 | contig 62324 bp, 47 predicted proteins | sample 8237621 | NCBI WGS metagenome assembly JACKQG01 (sample SAMN15677084, study PRJNA649215) | marine metagenome | biome: marine; feature: Black Sea; material: saline water; isolation source: suspended particulate matter (SPM) from the Black Sea western gyre | collected 2013-06-09/2013-06-10 | depth... | reverse complement strand
GCCTTTACCTTTGCCTTCGCCCTCGCCTTTGCCCTTGCCTTTACCTTTTCCTTTACCATCGCCGGCATTCTTAGGCTCGTCTGTGGGCTTACCTTCGCCTTGGGCGCCGCCTTCCTCGTTTTCCTGAATCCTCTTGGCGAGTTGGTCCGTGCGATCGGCGATTTTGCCTTGGTCCTTCGCCAACTCGCCCATCGGAGCGCCGCCCTCGGTGCGGCCCTGGTTGGCCGACTGTAATCGTTTGATTCGCTGGACCTCTTTGATGTACTCGCGAATTAGTTCTTGTTGTTTCTTATTTCGGTCCGAGCGACTTTCGCTGAGCAACAACTGCAGCAGCGCGATCATATCCTTATGGGCGTCGCGCTGGTTCTCCAGAGCGAGATCCAGTTTCTCTTGGTTCAGTTGCTTGACAATCGCGTTCAACTTGACGACAGTCAGCTTCTCCTTGGACTGCTTCAGCGCCTGCATCAGTAGAGAGGCTCGACGCGGATTCGAGACCTGTTCGATCCTTGCCATGTCGTACAGAAGCTTCTCCAACCTGGCGTACTTGTCCGCGACGACGCCTTGCTGAATGGCAAGCTCGTCGACGACTGCGGGAGCTTTGTCCTCGTCTTGCGCCGGAAGACAAGTTGGCGCAACGAACAGACTGGTCAAGACGGCAACCAGCACAATTGAAAGAGTTGCTTTGGTGAACATGATATACGCCCCAAATTAGTCGGATCTCGACGAAAGAGACACGGTATTCTTGCTATTCTACAGGACGGACCTCGTGGGGCACATTGCTAACGTGCCAAGGCACGATGGAATCGTGCCCCACGTTTGACTGTATTTGACTAGTTTTCCAGGTCCCTTAACAGGTTTTTCTTTCCCTTTTTTTCCTCTTCGGTCGTATCGTCGATCAAGCCCTCTTGATCTTTGGCGATTTGACGGACGATGTCGAGCAACTCGTTATATGTCTCCAAATGCAGCATTTGCTGCAAGATTTCCTGCATTTCAGCCAGAATATCGTCGGCCTGCTGGACAGCTCCCGTCGCCTCTTCTCCCCCTGATTCTACATCGTATCGCTTTGCGTTGAGATCCTCCAACAGCACCTTTTCTAGACGATCTGCGCGGCGTTCCAGTTCCGGGAACATCACATCGCCCACCAGTTGCATGGGGTCGGCGATCAATTCCTTCAACCTGGTCTTGCGATCCGCGGTATCGACCCGATTGTTGATCAATTCTTCGCGAATATCGTGGAACGAAGCCGCGACGCCCAGCAGCTCTTGACCCGACTTCCGGGTCTGCTGCAGGGCCTGTTGCGTACTGAGCAACCGCAGCGACTGGGCACGCTGGGCAGCCTTTTGCTCGTCCATCTTCTCGTCGTCCGGTTCGCCCCCCCCAGCCGCTGCATCTCCGGGCTCCGAGCCGCGGCCGGCGACAGGCGATTCCACACGTTTGAGGAAATCGCGGGCCTGCGTCATCTCGTCGATGATCTGCTCGAAACGGCGGCGCAAGCCGATCTCGCGCGACTCCAACATGGCCAGCAGTGTATCGGCGGCCACGACATCCAATTGCCGGCGGTCGCCACTGCCGACGTTGGGACCGTTGCCCAGGTCGTACTTGTCGGCTGCTTTGATCGTGATTACGAGCTTGTCTTTTGGCTTCAGTTCCAAGCCGTCGTCTTGGGATCGCAGTTGGCGGAAATCGAGCGAAGCTTCCACGCTTCCCGCTTCGCCTACCGGGAATTCGTGCATTTCATTCTGCGTCTGCGGGGCGCTGCCGGCGGCACCGCCGCGTTCCAGTTCGATGTCATACCACGACCTGGCCACGGCATAGTCGTCGTTGATGACGCCCTCGATCGGGACAATGACATCCGGCGTGACAGCCGTGCCGATGCCTCGCAAGCTCACATCGACTCTGGGCTCTTCATCGGGAATCGCCGCAATGAAGATCCGATAGGGGCGTTCGGTCACCACGTTGTCGACATCGTACAGCGTGACGTCCAGCGTCAGGTTATTGTCCAGGCTGGCCGTCCGGTATTCGAAAACGCGGCGCTGGTCGTCATCGCCTTCGATGTTCAGTGTCGTCGTCTCTTTCGAGTCCGGGTTATAGAGGTCTACGCGTCGGAGCGGCTTGTTCGTACTCGCCCGGATGGTCACGTCGGTCCCGGCCGGCAACTGCGTCGCGTTGGTCAAGTCGATTGTTCGCGGCAGCCACGACGAGAGTGCTTCGTCGACCATGTAATCCGGGAACTTGCAGTCCAACTCGACACCGGTTACCGCGGGGCTGTCGACCACTTCGATCGTGTAATCGCGTACGCGATAGTCGTGACCGACAACGTCGAAACTGACGGTAGACAGGATGCCTCGCAACGGTTTGCCGGAGAACGAGTAGTGCCGATACCTTTTCTTGCCAGGCTGGATGGGATCGTCCTTGATGCGGTTCATGGTGACGCGCCCGCGATCGTCTTCCTCGGTACGATAGTAGATCGTGCAAACCTCGGGCCATACCTTCGCGTCTAAGTCCGCCTGCACTTTCAGCCGAACGTTCGAGCCCTTGGCGACTTTCAAGTGTCGATCTTTGAAATCGATCATCGGCAGGTCGGCGAGACGTTCCGGGGCGTCGTCTGCGCCCAATAACTCGATCCCGACAACTTCGATCAGCGCGTTGCGGGGCCAGGGTTCGTCTTCGAGCAGATAAATACGTCGGGCCCAAGTCGCCAGGGCCTGGTTGTTCACAAAGTAAAAGAGGACGATCGTCGCCAGCAGGACAACGGCGCCGAGCACGCTGCGCACCAGCGGCGAGTAACTGAAGATTCGGCGAAGGCGTACTATCCCAGTGCTCGTAAGCGCATCTTCGGACGTGTGATCGAGCATGTCAGAGCTGAACGTCTCGGCGTGGTCCGGACGCTCGGTCAGCTCGACCGATGTGACGAGACTGTCGTGGAAATCCGCGAACCGCCTTTCCAGCAAAACGGCCATGCTGCGGTCTGCCATCCGGACGATGATGCGGCGAAGCACCCAGCGATAGAGAATGAACGCCAAGACCGAAGCGATGATGCCCAACACTACCGCGCGTGCTTCCCATGGCATTTCGCTGGCGCCTGCCAGCACCGGCAGATAGTCCAGGGCCAGTCCGGCCCAGAACGTCAGGCCCAGCCAAATGACGCCAAGGCAGATGCCTTCGAGCACGACATAGGCGCGGATTCGCCAACGCAAGCCCGCAAGGAGCGAGCGGATGTGAGGGTCGAGGTTCTTTCCAGTGGGGGACATATTGTATTGTTCGTTGCTTAAGCGAGGGGTGGGAGCCGTCGTTTAACCGCAAGCCGGAGGCGTGCGCGGGTGGATGGTGCTCTTTTCCGCGCACGCCTCCGGCTTGCGGTTAAACGCGATTCCTTAGTTATCCACAGTTCCTATGCTAGACGACTAATCCGTCGGAGCAACCATTCGAAGGCCAGCAAACCGCAAATCAGCCCCATCAACCAGGTCATCAGCCGCCGCTCGAAATCCCTATCCGGCGTACCGGGTAAATAGGTCACGTGGTCCTGTGTCTGCAGTGCGTTCACCAACGGAGGCAGACTGCCGGCCCGTCCGACTGCAGCGTCGATGCCGACGTAGTACTCTCCGCCAGTCGTCTGGGCAATCTCGGTAAGCAAGGGGTCGTTCCGTTCGGGTTTTTCGATTTCCACTTCCGGCGCGCGGACGCGAACCTCGCGAACCAGCAGTTCGTCCAATTCAGCGTGCGGCGGCCGCAGTTCCAAACGATAGTCGTTCTGTTCGACGGCCGTGAACTGCCCTGCATAAGTACCATCGCGGGCACCGCCCTTGACGGCTCGTAAGGTTAGTGCCGTTCGGTTGCCGTTAGGTTGAATCAAACTACCCGTGACTTCCGGCGCGGTCAGGGGCTGATTCTGGGAGTCGGTCAAGATCGCTTGCACCACAACCGTGTCGCCCAACAGGCAGCGATCCTTGTCGACCAACAGGACGCCATGGACCGAATCCCGCAGCAGCCGGCCCTGTGCAACCCAGCGCAGCAGTTTGGTGTAGTACCGTTCGAAGTACGTCTCGTCCAAGGCCCGGATACGCCACATCTCGCCACTGGCCTGGAAAAACACGCGACCGGCACCGTAGAAATGACCCGCGAGGTAGATCGGCAAATCCTCGTCGATCGACGTGCTGGGATCGGAAAATCGAGCGTAGATGCGTGCCCCCGGCTTGGGATCCTTGACGGCGTAGTAGCCGTACACGCCTTCGAAGGAAGCCCATGCGCCTTCGCTGTTGACCGGATCGTCTTCGAGCCAGAGGAATTCGGATTCCAGCCCTTCTCGTGTGAATTCCAGCGGCCACGAGTCCTTGCCGCCGAATCGGCCCAAGCCGAGTGTGGCTGACCCGCTGGTGTAGAGCGCCACCGGATAAAGCGAACGTATCGTGTCGAAGCGAGTATCACTCCGCCGCAAGTCGGCCCATTGCGGTGTGTGAACCGGACCGGCCACCACGATCAATCCGCCTGCTTTCTCGGCTATCCACTTCTCCAGGTCTTGTATGTGAAGAAAATCAAGCTGGGTCCAGTCGGGATCAAACGCCACAATGCAGTCGTATTCGAACAACTCGTCCGCGCTCTCCGGGAAATCGAACAGCAGGTCGTCCGCCTCCTGCGAAATACCCGGCTTGCCGGTCTGAAGCCAGACGTCCACCGTCGTGTCTCGGTCTCGGAAGAGCAGGTTTCTCAGGAAACGGAATTCGCGTGACGGTCCGCCGGCCATCAACAGCACTTTCGTTTTGCGTTCGACCACCTCGACGTTCGCCGTCTTGAAATCGTCAAGCTTATTCTGATCGCCTGCAGGAGGTGTGACGGACAGTTTGTATGTTCGCCGGCCGCTTTCTTTCGGTGTGACTTCGAACTTGATGGTAACGATCTTGCCGTCTTCGCCCAGTTCGACGCGATCCTCCTCTTCGACCGTTTCCACTTTCTCGCCTTCGGCTGCTCCCGTGGGTGCCGAGGTCAGCTTGACTTGGACCGAACGGCTGTTGACGTTCGTGGCTTGAATGTGTCCGGTCACGGTGAAGCGGTCGCCCGGATAGACACGCTCCGGGGCATCCAAATCAAGGACCAGGACGTTCTCAGGGCGTTTCTCGCTGCCCATGCCAACCGTGTATACCGGAATCTCTGCCAGCCGGGCCATGGTGGTCGCCACCGAACATTCGGCTCCGGCGTTCCTCTGGCCGTCGGTAAACACCACGATGCCGGCCACCGGGCCGCCCCGTTCTTTGTTGACCAGGTAGCGAAGCGCTTCGCCCAAGCGGGTCTTCAAGCCGTGGGCCGCCAACGCTTCGGGCCAGTCGATGTTCGCGGGTTCGAGCGATTCTGCCTCCGATTCGGGATCAGGCGACGTACCAGTGTCGTCTTCTGTGAACTGGCCGTCTTCGAGTCCGATCATCGCAAGAAACCCAACATCCGGGTTGCGCAGATTCCCAACCGCCAACACAACCACGGCAACGATCAGCGAGAACAAACTGACCAACAGTGCCCATGCCGTTCTATCGGGACTTGAAGCCCCGCGCCCTGTCATCAGGTGGACGAAGCCGAACAGTACACTTGCCAGCAGGAAAGCTCCGGCCACGGTTGCCGTGGTGCGCGCTTCGCGCAACTGGCGGCCGTGTACTTCCGCGGCTGACAAAGTCGGTTCGTCGTCGTCGGCCGAAGCAAGCTTAGGCAGCGACGCGACCTCGCTGGGTTTCGATTCCTGGTCGAAGCGGTATACCACCACATCGTGTTTCTGGCGGAGGTCTTCCAGCAGCGGTCCTGTGGCCAATTCGTTGACCACTTGTTGTATGCGAGTCGAACTGTCCGCCCTGTTGGCCGACTCGGAATTCGGCAGTCCCATGCTTTGGCTGGTGTCGACCAACAACAGAGCACGCGAGTTCTTGACCAGTTTGCGTTCGGCCCGTTTTTCGAGATTCAGGAAATAGAACAGGACGCCGGCAAACGCCAGCAAGCGCAGCCCCACCAGAAGCCAGCTCAGGCCACGCGACAGTTCGACACTGTCGAAACGGTACATCACCACCACGTAGACCAACACGGCGGCACACACGGCCATCAGAACTAGCCAATGCCACCATTCGGACATGGCTTGCACTCGGGCGAACTGATAAAACTCGCTGGCCGCGTCTGCGGCCAACAGGTACATGCTAGCCATCAGGGCACGGCACCTTTCGCTGGATGGTAACTCGCGGAATATCCCATGATCTGCTCGGCAAGCAGCAGAACGATCAAGAGGCACATGAGCAACAGACTTCGGTTGTTGCCGGCCAAACCCGCCAAATCGTAGCTGAACTCGTCCGCGTAGCGGAATTCGGCTTTCACCGGATCCAGGTTCTCGATCAGCGACTTCGAATCGACCATCGCCAAATCGCCTTCGGTCGGTTCGACGTTAAGGGCAAAGCGTCGTACGTCCGCCTCGCCGGCCGTCGTGACCGGCCAGGCTTCGTAGATGCCGCCGCGGTCCGTTTCGCCTTCCTCAGCAAACGACGCCCGGCCAATAGCCGCGGCCATCACAAGTGAATTGGTCGGTGACTTGGCTGCCACGCGATCAATCACCAGGCGCGCTTCCGGAGTCTCGCCTGGGATGATAAACTGCAAGTCCTGGCGATACTTGTCCGCTTCCATTTGCACCGTGACCGGGGCACCCACGGGCCGCGATTCGACAGTGCGCTGGGCCGAGGCCAGATAGGACTGCAGCTTCAGTGCCACGACGACAAAGCTGGGATCGTTGCCCCAATTGTTCCAGTCCGGGGCGACCGTCGTCAGCATCGCCATTACGCGGCCTTCGCCAAACTTGTGCTCTACGGCCAGCGGCATCTTGTTTCGCAGGAAAGCCGCGATTCGGACGGTTGAATTGGGGTCACGTCGCCAGTCCTGTGGGGGCCGAAGGTATTGATCGACGGTGATCAATCGAACAAAAGGATTTCGTTCGCCCAGAAAAACGCTGAAGACCGGATGGTCCGTGACTTCGACGTCCGGCGTGTTTTCCATGGCTTCGGCGGGCAAGAAGTCGTCGCCTCCGAGTGGCAACGGGAACAGTCCTTCGCCGCCACGATGCAGCCGATTGGTGTAGAACGAGAAATTGACGTTGGGTCCGACGAAGAAGCACAGTCCGCCGCCACCTTCGACGTAAGCCTCCAGATTGTCGATGGCTCGATCGTCCAAACGAGGCACGTCCAGCAAGTAGACGACGCGATAGCCGGCCAACACTTCGGGCGTCGTGTCTCGCAGAAACGCCGCCGTGTTGATCTCCGGGCGAATACCCGTATTCGCTCGTCCCCCCGGCAAGAATACCGATTCCAGGAAGTAGGCATGGCGCTGTTCGGTCGAACCGTCGACGATCAAGACGGGTTCGTCCTCCGGGAAATCGACAACGCACCAGCGGAAATTGTCCGCGCCCACGGGATCGTCCGGCAGGGTTGCTTCGATCACATGCCGGCCGGGTTCGGGGAAGTACGCCTGGGCGCGTCGCGTGACCGTCTGGCCCGCTTCGATTTCCTCGATCAGGACCGTGGGCAATTCTTCAACTCGGGCCGTCAGAGCCTCCGGCGCGACCGTTTGCTGTGCCTCCGGATCATAGAATCGGGTGCGGACTTTCAGTTGGACGTTTCGGGCCAACTCCGTTCCGTAGTTTTTCACCGTTACGTTGACAAACAGCGGAACGCCCGCCGCCTGGGTCTCGTTAGCCGGTCGCACGTCGATGATACCGAGGTTTTGCCGCGTGCTCCGCGAGCAGGCGACCAGATGGATCTCCGCAGGCGACCGCTCGACCTGACGCAGAGTCTCGCGAGTCTCCGCCGGATTGTCCCACTGGCCCGTGCGAAAATCCGAGACCATGTACACGATGCGGTTTTCTTCGCCAGACTGCTTGACCAATTGGGCAAGCGCCGCCATCGCGGCCTGCGGTCCGACGGACAACTCCGTCACGTGAAACGTGTTACGCCTTTCTTCCAGCATGACATCGAAATCAGGGGCGACGACCTCGGCGTTGAAATCGGCGATCTGATTGAAGTCGGTGTCCTCGCCGCCGTTGGCCGATGCGCGAGCGGCGCGCGAGTAGCGTATCAGCGTGAATTTCTGCGCCGTGTCTTGAGCGGCAGCTTGAGCCCCGATTCGCTGGATCGCGGCCAGTCCGGTTTCGTACGCGCTGGCCCCGCCAAACCGGTCGGACATGGAATAGCTGTCGTCCAGCAGCACGTAGTGATGCGTCGGCTTGCCGCCGAAGAGGTTAAGCCACTCGCCGCGCGTGACCCACTGGGCAAGCATGGCCACAATCAGAGCGAACGCGGCCATGCGCATCAGCAACAGGATAAGCTGTTTGAGCCAGATCCACTTCCGATGCTTTTTGTAGGCTTGCAGCAGAAACTCCATCGCTGCCCACTTCACGCGCCGGTGCCGCATCATGTTGATCAGGTGGATCAACAGCGGAATCAGAACGAGGAGGAATCCCCAGGTGAGTGCTTGATGGACGAATTGCATGATTGGATATGGGTGTCGGGTGTCAGGTGTCGGGTGTCAGGTGAAGCTGAAGTGCACATGGCGAAGTCTGAGGCCGGGACACTCTTCAATTGGTCATTGGGATTTGGTCATTGGTCATTTTCCCTCAGTTCCTATGGTGCATCCCTAGTCGGTTACTCAAATAGGTCGCCAACGCGGCATCCAACGGCTGACTGGTGCGAATCAATGCGTAGTCGACCGTGTTGCGAGCACAGCGACGGCGGATTTCGTCCAGAAAGGCGTTCAATGCTTCCAAGTAGCCTTCGCGTAACGCTCGAGGATTGCAGTTCAAATGGTCCAGCGTCTCGAGGCCTTCGAACCGGGTTGGGCCGGAGAACGGGAAATCCAGTTCGTCGTCGTCCATGACATGAAACACCAATACGTCGTGGCCGCGCTGTCGCAGCAGTTTCAGACCCTTGATCGTTCCTTCCAGGTCGGCCAGCAAATCCGAAACCAGCACGATCATACCGCGTCGCGGTAGGTTCTCGGCCGCCGCACGCAGGATCGTGTACATCTCGGTCTTGTCTTGCGGCTCGGTGACGTTTAACGACTGGATGATCGAATTGATGTGGTTCCGCTTGCTGCGAACGGGAACGCGAGTGCGCACCTTTTCGTCAAACGCCAGACAGCCCACGGCGTCTTGCTGCTTCAACAGGAGGTACGCCAGGCTACTGACGACCGTACAGGCGTATTCGTACTTGTTCAGCGCGCCACGGCCGTAAACCATGCTGTTGGACACGTCCACCAGCATGGTACATCGCAGGTTGGTGTCCTCTTCGTACTGTTTCACGTACAGGCGATCCTGCTTGGCCCAGACCTTCCAGTCCACGTGGCGCAGGTCGTCGCCCGCTACGTATTCGCGATGCTGCAGAAACTCGACGGACTGTCCAAAATACGGACTGCGGTGCATACCCGAAAGAAAACCTTCGACGATGTGCCGCGCCCGCAGGTCCAGTCGCGAGATGCGCTTGATCGCCTCAGGATGCAAAAATCTTTTGGAATCGGGCATCGCTTGTTAGTTCGTCTTCCTTGGTGGGTGTGATCGAGACGAGTCGTTCAATCAGGCTGTCCGACGTAACGCCTTCGCTCTCGGCAGCGAAGTTCACCACGATGCGGTGTCGAAACACCGGTTTGGCCAACGCCTGTATGTCGTCGGTGGAAACGTGCGTCCGGCCGTGCAACAGGGCTCTGGCTTTGCCGCCCAGAATCAGGAACTGCACCGCGCGAGGTCCGGCACCCCAGGCAATCATCTCCTCGACGAAATCCGGAGCGCCCGGATAGCCGACACGCGTCTGCCGAACCAGCGACAACGCATACCGAATCACGTGATCGGTGACCGGCACTTCTCGCACCATGCGCTGCAGCGTGAGGATATCCTCGGCGGACATCACAGGCTTGATGTCGTCCGTTTGGATCGTGGTGGTTCGCCGAGCGACTTCGAATTCTTCGTCGAAGCTTGGATAGTTCACAAAGACCTTGAACATAAAGCGGTCTTGCTGGGCCTCGGGCAGCGGGTAGGTGCCTTCCTGCTCGATCGGGTTCTGCGTGGCCAGGACGAAGAAAGGATCTGACATCTGGTGCCGCACGCGTCCGACCGTGGTTTGACGCTCTTGCATGGCCTCCAGCAAAGCAGCCTGCGTCTTCGGGGGCGTCCGGTTGATTTCGTCTGCCAGGATGATGTGCGAGAAAATCGGACCTTCCATAAAGCGCCGTTCACGGGCGCCGGTGGAACGGTTTTCTTCAAGGATCTCGGTGCCTGTGATGTCTGCCGGCATCAGGTCTGGCGTGAACTGAATCCGGCTGAACGACAGATTCAGCGTTCGCGACAGGGTGCTGATCATCAGTGTCTTGGCCAGCCCCGGCACACCCTCCAACAGGCAATGGCCACGACTGAACAGCGAGATCAACAATTCCTCGATTACGTCCACCTGCCCCACAATCACTTGGGACAACTGTTCCATAATCTTCTCACGAGCTTCTTGCAGACGCTCAAATGCCTCAGACTGCCCCGGTGAATAGGACTGGCCGCCGGCCTCTTCAGTTGACATTCGGTTTTGCCTTTCTTGAGGTATATACAAGTCCCAACAACGAGCGGTTTGTGGATCGCCCAACTAAGTTTAGTGCCACAGCCCCGAGCGGATGTTCAACGGAGGCCATACTTGAAATGGCCCTATTTGGTGGGTTCTGTTGTAAACCACATGGATTTCCCAAGCAAACCGTGACAGTATGATGTCAGCTACGGTATGGCTGCATCGCGGGTCCGACCATCGTACCCTCTATCCTAGGATACTCCGAGAAACTTGTTGTTCCAGTGTTGTTTTGCGGCGGGCGGTTGGGGCTGAGTTCAGCAACTGGAGAATCAGACCGATGTCGGTGGAATTCACGAGAGATCAGGTCAGGCGGAAAATCAGTGAGGTCTTCCCCGCCGAGGACGCAGCGGCCCTGCTGCAGGTTTTGGATCAATGCGACACGAAACGCGCAGCCGACGACACAGCACGTGTGCAATTGGCTATTCTCAAGTTGAGCCAGGGGAACCGCGACTCTCTGCTGGCGCTGATCGACAAAGCGGCCGCGGATGTTGACGATCTGATGTACCGGGCCGAGCGGCCGATGGAGTATGGACTGAGCTTGGCGGAGTACAAGGCGCTGGCCATGCCCGCTCTCCAGGCCATGCGGCAAATGGATCGCGAGGCATATCTGTCCTGGCTCGGTGGCGATGCGCCAGACTAGAGTTGGCGTATGCGCGTTCTGCGCCAAGATGCTAGCACTTGTCGAATCCGAACATTCGACTTGCCTTGCCGTATAGACGGGAGACAATGCATGACGCCGGATCGCGGACGCTCGTCGTTGAATGATACGAAACCTTATCGTTGTCCGACGGCATTTCGCAGAATTCGGTGTGCTCGTGACCAACCGTGTCACAGGTGCGGCGAAAACATCTAACAGAGCCGAATGCAAGCACGGAAGTCACAATTTCAAACTCGAAAAAAGGAGTAGGTAAATGGCCAAGTATTACGTGGAGTCCGGTACGCTGCAAACCGTTACGGAGGCCGACGACGCGCAAGGCGCCGCGTTGTGGGGCATTCATCGGTGTATGGAGCAGGTGTTGCCTGTCTGTCCCGACGATCCGCTCACGCCCAAGCAGAAGGAGGAGCACGTTCGCCAGCGCGGATGCTACGTGCTCGGTGAAACAATCCAAACCAGCGAACAGGGATTCGGCCGCAACAATGCCGAAGTGCACGATACGGCTCAACTGTTTGCCGAGTGGAATCAGTTGATGATCGCGATGTCGAAACTGCAGGAGCGACTAAGTGTCGCGTGCTAACTCTCTTCTCGCCCCATCCGGCCGGATGCCGGAGTGACCTACGTGTCACGTCCGTGCACAGGCAGGACGCCTGTGCCGTGACCATCTTCCGGGGAAACACCAAGAGGAATCGCAACCTACCTCCCGAGCTCGACTCTGTTCAGCGCCGGGCTGAGACAGGAATTCTGGGACCATAGTTCGGCCTTGATCTGAACGAACCGGCCCGACGGGATCACCGCGCCGCGCTCCAGGGGGCTCCACTCAGACCAAGACGCGTCGAAGGCGGCGGTTGGACCGCTGCGTAGGGCAAGCCTGACACCCGTCTCGACGATTCCTTCCGCATAGCCGACCGTGCCGAAACCGTTGCCGCAGAACCACATCCGCCACTGGCCGTCGGTCAAGTCGATTTCCGGGTACTCGACCTTTTGGCTGTCCCAGGCGGGTTTGGGCGAGGGTTCCAAGGCGAATTGAATCGGCGAGCGTTCCCAGTGGATCCCGTCGAGACTCTCGGCGTAGCGGATGCGGTACGTGGGCTTGGCGTGCGAATACCACATGCGAAACACGCCATCGTCGTAGCGTACGTGGCACCGCGATGTAATATTGCGAGTCGGGCCCTTGGTGAAATCATCCGTAAGGACAGGATTCTGCTCGCATTTCTTCCAGTGGATGCCGTCGTCGCTGGTGGCGAGGCATAGGTGGATGTTCTGCTTGCCGGGATTGTCCTTCATCGCGGTATACCACATCATCCATCGATCATCGACGCGACGCACTTCGGGGACAAATGCGCCACCGTCGTCGGGGGCACCCGGTGGGCCGCGTTCCAGCAACGGATCTTCGCCGTAACGTTTCCAGGTCAGGCCGGCGTCGAATGATTCGGCCAGCCCGAAAGCCCAATTGCTGCCTCCAGCGCCTTTGAGGCCCCAGCCGGTATAGTACATTCGCCAATGTTGGTCGGTCGCTTTGACCACCCGCGGCTGGTTGAGCAGGTTGCCTTCCCAATTGTCTTTCCGGGGTCTCAGTACGGGGCTGGCTGGGTTCTCTTTCCAGACCAGCGGAAGGTCGATGGCCGCTTCCGCGAACCCGATCCCGGCCCCCGCCCGGCCGCAGTAGAACATCTTGTACGACCCGCCGTCTGGATTGCGAACCACCGACACGCCATTGGTCCAGCCGTCCCAAGCGCCGGACTGACTGGGGCCGTAGATCGGGTTGGCCGAGTGCTTCTTCCACCGCTGCGGAGCGGTCCACTGCTCGATCCATCGGACGCTGATCGGACTGGGTTCTCCCAAATCGATCGTCTCGGAAAAATACTCGCCGCTGCGACAATACCCGTCTTCGCGGTGTTCCAGACGCAGCCTCAATCGGTCGTCAAGAGTCACACCCTCGTGCTTGCCACGGGCTAGATCGCAGCCGCCCGCCCGCAAGTGCCGTGCGGCAGCTTGTTCGGCGACAGTTGCAGGATTCGCACTTAACGACGACACCCACGCCAAGCTCGCCGCCAGTGCTGCCATCATCAGTCTGGTTTTCATCATGAACCTACTCCATTCACTGCACTCGATTTCTTGTCACCAGGCAGCGGGGTCAATCGCGTACCTGCAATTCAACCCGTGATGAGGATTGGGTCGCGATTCTCTTGCCGATGACTTCGGCGACGCACCGGTTTCCCTCTGGCGTCAAGTGGCAATAGTCCGTGTACATCTCGAATGCCGCCCCAATTCCTCGATCTCCTCGTTCATGTCGATAAACTCAGCGTTCCCTGCGAGCGTTTCAGCCATGGCATCCGCAAGATAATCGTCGAAGAAGTACCGAGCGACTTGCATCGAGCGGGCTGTCAGTTCGGGCGACTGACGCTGGAACGGTACTACTTCAGCAAGAGCCTGCTCTATGGTCGAGAGTCGCTTGTTGCAGCCTTTCCGGAGAAGCATGGGCTGCAGGACAAATACCATTTTCACATCATCCGCTTGAACGGTCGCCGAATACTGTCTTAGGATTTGCAGAAAACGGCCGGCGTTTGCGACGTATTCGGCTCGGTGGTCCAGGTACGCCTCTTGCGCGAAATTTACCGGATCACATGTGCTTGTCTCAGCCCGAACTTCAGGCGAGATCCGCTTGGCTCGGTCGATCAGCTTTGAAAGCACATAATACGTACCCGTCCTTTGCATCAGCGGCTTCTCGAAATGACGGTTCCAAAGCGCAATGCAGTCCTCCAACTGAGATTCGGCATCGTGGTAAGGTGTGCCGCTGACGATCGAGGAAACGTCGTTCCATCCTTCCATGTTTACTACATAGTCCGGCGAGAAGCGCGAAATGACCTCTAAGTATGACAAGAAGGATTGGTGAAACTTCCGCTCGTATGCGGCAGCAGTGATCACTTCGAATCGACGACTCGGAAAAGCTTGGGAAAGGTATTGCTTCAGATAGCCAGCAATACTGCGCCTGTACACGTGGACTCCCCACGGATACTTGTGAACGGCACCATAGGCATCGGTCTGCCCAGCGCTGAACGCCGCCGAGCCTCCTAGGAGAAAAACTCGAACGACCCCGTCGGGCTTCGCGACCGAGACAGGGCTGTCGGACAGAAAACCGTGGGCATCTAACTGCGCGTCCGGTTCATCGGGCAGCCCGCGGATCGTCCAGAGGCTGAAGTCATAGTGGGGCGTATTCCTGTAGACGGTGTATCCGGAGACGATTCGGTTAAGAGGGTAACGTTTGCGCAGTTCCTGATGTCCTTTTAGGCGAATCACGACATTGGAGCACAACTCGATCAGAAGAAACGCAAGAATGAGAATGACAACCACCGTTTTCTTGCGATGCCGAACAAAACGATTTTCCGATCGCGTTGCCATAATTGCCTCCATTGTCGATACCGAGGGGCCTTTGTAGAGCCGATGCATGAATCGAGTTGAACGTGACGCGGCGGGAAGGGCTCAGACGTACAGAATTCTGTACGTCTGAGCCCGATCTATGTGTCGGCCCTGTAAATCGATGAGCCTCAACTCTATGGTCTCAATATCCGTGCGCTGAAGTACGCAAAATGCTTGTCCAAGGATGTAACCACTGCTGGTCTGGTTGTTATCGTCAATTCAATCGTGTCGAAGATCATTCGCCTGGTGGTGGATAGCCAGTCAAATAGCCCGCTTTCAGAAACAGCAGAAACGTGATCTGCTCGGTGTAAGCCATTTGCGAAAGCCCATCGTCTCGCAGGACGTGCGCGAAGTTCCAGGCTTTGTTGACGATTTGCTGAGTTGCGTTGCTCATGATTGGCGATTATTGAGAATCAATTTAACCCATTGTCGTGTCGAAGGTTGGAGCGATCGGGCACTCCGATTCCCAGCCTATTCCAGCCTATTCCAGCCTATTCCCAGCCTATTCCGGCCTATTCCGGCCTATTCCATGATGTTGCCCACCGATTTGAGCCACCACCGGGCGCCTCGGCCTCGGCCGCTGGATTCAACCAGACCGAGACTCCGTAGCATGGCGAGGTCTTCCCGCAGCGTCGGGGATGCCGGCCGTGGTGTCAACTGGCTCGCAATCTCGCGGGACATCCATCGGCGCCCGTCCCTCATGATCGAGAGAATCCGCCGCTGGCGCTCGGTCAGATCGTGGCTTGCCCGCAACGGCGGCGAGTAGCCACTGGGCAAAAACCGCACGACCAGATCTCCCGCCTGCAGTCCGAATTCGGGTTCCGGATGGCCCGCCAGACGACACAGTTCGACAATCTTCAGAGTACCTCGCCCCCAGAGTTCGATGAGGCCGCGACGGTAAAACACTTCGGCCAGATACGGATTTCGGGGTCGCGACTGGTGCTCGCGTTTCAGTTCGTCCACGGTCAATCCGAATGGCAGCGCACCCGAGCTGATGATCTCGACGCGGTCGTCGTACACGGCGACGTAGATGGCACCTCCGTAGATCGCATAGTCGCGATGGCACAGGGCGCTGACGAGCGCTTCACGCAGGGCCAACGGTGGGAAGAGCGGCTCGTCGATACGTTCCATCCGGCCCGACTCGAACCGGCCGCGCACCGGCAGGTGGCGTCGCAGGAACAATTCCGCTTCGTTCAACAGGACAAACGCGTTGCCGGTCAAATGTCGCTGGTCGAGGAACTCGGACTTTGTGACGCCCAAAAACCGCGCCATCCGCAAGACGCATTGCGGATAGTCCGGCAACGGGTCTTTGGCGAACGCGACGACCGCCGCCTGGTTCGGTTGATCACCTTCCAGCAGGTTCAGTTTCCGCAATGCCTCGACGGGGTTCATCACGGCCGATTCGAGCCGCCCGGCGGTATGGGCGTCGCGAACAGCCCGCAATTCGGCGGTCGTCTTTTTCAGCTCCAATCGCTCCGACTCGCCCTCGGCGACCAGCGCTCGCAATCCGTCCAGCGTCATTTCCGGCCCCTCTTTGATTGCTTCCTTGACTTCTTTGGAGGCCCGAGTGGCTTCAGCGGTTCGCGCTCCGCCCTGATCCGGGCCAGCAGTTCACTGGCCGGCTCGTCGCTAGGGTCTTGCGGGACGAGTCTGCCCTCGACAGCCCCGATCGCTTTGCCGCCTGCGTACAACAGATAGTCGGCCTTGCCGGTCGACAACGGGAACTCCCGCACCGCCACACCCAACGCTGCCGAGATGTTCAGCGCCTGGTAGTCCTGGACCGCCCAACCGCAGAGTTCAAGCTGGCGGTCAATCTCTTGCCGTGCTTTCTCTTCGGGAGTCATCGAGCAAGTTAACCAAGTGGTTACGTCGGCCGCACTTCCTAACGCTTCGACAGGAACCCTGTTTAGGGAACCCCAAGTCAGTCTAATGCTGACACACCCAGACAGCAAGCGGCAGTCAACGGCAAGAAGCACGACTGTTCGGTAAAGGTCACCCGTTGGTTGCATACATTCTTTGTAGGATGGGCCTCCGAGCCCGTCCGGTCCAACACCAAGTGACCTTTCGAGAGTTGTTCCTTAACCTCACCAGTGGTGATCTCCAGCGATGGAGTTTTCGAAACCGTTCACGCCACAACGGACGGGCTCGGAGGCCCATCCTACGAACTTTTTCTGCAACGTTTGGGGTCACTCAGTCGAATCACCGGTCAATGGTGAGTACTTCGAAACGGCGAGCCTGCCTGGCCTGACAGGCCGTTTCGGCGGACTTATACCGCAGCCGGTTTGGAATGTCCGCTGGAGTACAGCCTTTAGGCTGCGGGGGACAGGCTGAAGCCTGGACTCCAACAGCCGGCCGCGGCATAAATACAGGCTGCCGACCAGAGTTCTTGTTTTGGAAAACGGCCATCCGCTAGAATAGGGCTTCGCGACGAGGAGCGTTGTTTCAGGAAGTTGTGATATTGCGGGCTATCGGCGGGGGGCTGTTATGCGATCCGGGCAACACACGAGACAACCGGACGGCCAGCCGGTTGCCTTGGAGGAATCGCTTCATTTTGAGTGAAGACAGCGACCGCGTGCGATAACTGGGGGAAAACGACATGAAATCGCTATTTCTCATTCTGCCGTTCTTCGTCGGCGCTACGGCCGATGCGCAGGTTGTTGCGGATGGGCTCATCTTGGACCTGGATGCCGACAAGGGCGTCGGGGTGGAGGATGGCGACCGTGTGGTGAAATGGACGAATCAAGTTGCTACGTTTGCAGCCAGGGATTTTATGAAACAGGACAAGGGACGGAAGGAACCGGGCTCGGGGCGTCCGACGCTGAAGAAATCCGTCGCGGCCATCGGTGGTCATAACACACTGGTATTCAAACGGCAGGAACTGGTGAATCACGAAGAAGACGCTTTCGACCATCTTCTCACGGGAAGTGGCTACACTTGGTTTGCTGTTATCTGCGTCTACGAGCAGGTTGTCCAATTGAAGGACGTGAACTCGTTCTTCGGCAATCTGCAAAACAGCCGTAAGTACGAAGGGATCTGGGGCAACGTGACCGACGACAACCGGGTCTGGATTGGATCACGCAATGCGATCACCTTCGGTCGCTGGGACGAGAACAACCCCATGGTGCTCGCCCCGAAACCGCTGAAGGAGAATCAATATTACGTCGTGGCGGGCCGTATGGGCGCGGGGACCGGCGTTGTCAAGATCGAGGTCTTCATTAACGATCCCGAGCCCGTGGCCAGCCAACCCTTTCCCGTCAACCCGGCGGCCAATTCGTCCAAGCTCGCCATCGGCCAAGAACGTGACGCCACGAACCATCCGGGCAAGGAGTCTTTCGATGGCGAGTTGGCCCGTTTCCTCATTTATGAGCGTCCGCTCGCGAACGACGAGTTAGAACAGACTCTCGAGCATCTGAAGAAGACGTATGCGATACAGTAGGATTTAATCCTCATCGAAATGGAAAGGCAGAGCAATCATGAAGATACATCGACGGGTTGGGCGGCGTGAGTTCCTTGGCACCGCGGGCGCCTTGCTGAGTGCCCCTTGCGTTATTCCGTCTGGTGTCTTGGCTGCACCGGGCAAACCGGGCGCCAACGACCGAATCACACTGGGGCACATCGGCGTCGGTGGCATGGGGAGCGGTCATTTGATGCGAGGACTCAGTTTTTGGGAACTGGGTTCGACCAATGTCGCGGCCGTCTGCGACGCGGACGAAAAAAGACTGGCCGCCGCCGTCAAACGATGCAGCGACAAGGGCGTTCGCGTCGAGCCTTATGCCGACTACCGCTACATCCTCCAGCGGAAAGACATCGACGCGGTGATCATCGCCACGCCCGATCATTGGCACGGCGTGCAGACGGTCCACGCGTGCCTGACCGGCAAACACGTCTACGTGGAAAAGCCTTCGTCGGTCACGATCGAGGAAGGTTTGGCTATGATCGACGCCGCTCGGACGAACAACCGCATGGTGCAAGTCGGCGCTCAAGGACGCAGCGGGATGCCGGCCTACTACACTTGCCGAGCCATTCGCAACGGGATCATCGGCAAAGTGACAAAGGTCGACTGCTGGCACTACGCAAACCCGATCGACCAGAGCCCAGTGGCCGATTGCGCACCGCCGCCGGACCTGAATTGGGACATGTGGCTGGGTCCGTTGCCGTGGCGACCGTACAACCCACGCTATTGCCCCGGCACGTTCCGCTGGTTGCTGGAATCGGGCGGCGGCCAGATTCGTGACCGCGGCGCCCACCAGTTCAGTTCGATTCTGTGGTGTCTGGATGCTGACGGCCCGCTCTCGTTTACCGTCGAAGCGACCGGGACTGCGCCCATCAAGGGACTGTGGGATTGTCCGCCCGACATGGATGTTACGTACGAGTTCAAAGATCCCGACTGGACGCTGATTTGGAGTCAACCCGGTAGGAAGGCGGGCAAGACCGAGTTCGGCCAGGTGTTCTACGGCGAGCAGGGCAGCCTGCTTCTGGAGTGGGAAGGCGCCCGTAAATGGGCCGAACCGGAGGCGATCGGCTTCACGGTCCCGCCGGGCGGCTTCGAGCCCTACACGCCGAACCTGTTCAAGGATTTCGGCATGAATCACATGGGCGAATGGCTGAAGTCGATCACGACCTCCGAACGCCTCCCGAACGTCGACATCGAGATTGCCCACCGCACGTCCACGCTTTGCATCCTTGGCAATCTAGCGTACATGCTCGGCCGAAAGCTGAAATGGGATGGAGTCCGGCAGCAGATCATCGGCGACGAACACGCCAACCGGTTGTTGGGCAAGCCGCAACGGCATCCGTATCACCTGTAAGCGTAGTTTGTTGTCTCGTGCCCGGAGAACGGCAGGGGAATGGGGGCAGGGGAATGCTTGCTGATCTATTCCCCTGCCATCACTCGTCGTCCGCCTCGACCTATCGGAGGACAACCGGGGAGAATATCACGACCAGCGTGACGATCAGCAGGACGAACAGGCACCACCAAGTCACGACGCTGGTGTACCATCGGGTCCCCAGGTCGCTGAAGATGTTCAACATCTTCCAGTTCAAGATCAGTTGATCGGTCACTCGCTCCGCTGACGGACGAGGCGTGGCCAGGCTGACCGCGACGCACACCAGAACACAGAACACCCAATTGACGGCCGCTTGATTGGCGTAGGGCATCAGCCATGCCGGGGGAGACGGGACGACGCCCACGTACACTTTGATCGCGATATACAAGGCAAAACCGGAAAAAACGGCCGCCGTGGCGCCGGTGGCGTTGATTCGTCGCCAGAGGATGCCCAACAGGAAAACGGCGGAGAACGGCGGGGCAAAGAATGCGTACAACGTTTGGATGTACACAAACAGGCTCTCGCCAAGATGTCCGATGAAACCGGCCAAAACGATCGCTACCAACAGCACGACGACAGAAGTCGCGATCCCCACGGTGACCAAATCGCGGCTGGAAGCATTCGGTCGAAGCAGTCGTTTGTAGATATCCAGCGTGACGATCGTAGCCGTAGAATTGAGCACGGAATTAACGGTCGATTGGATGGCCCCAAATAGCCCGGCCAGCACGAGCCCCCGCAGTCCAACGGGAACAAGTGCCTGCACCAAGCTGATGAACGTCTGGTCGGCCTCTCTGGGGACCTCTTCCCACGGCAGCAGCAACACCTCGGGATGCATCGCGAAAAGGATCAAGCCGGGGATGACAATAATCGCGGGCAAGAACACCTGTGTGAAGCCAGCCAGGACAATGCCCATTCGCGCGTGGTAGGCGTTCTTGGCGCCAAGCACGCGTTGGATCATGAACTGGTTCAACACGTTGTACCAAATGCTGACCGTGAAGACCCCGAAGAAGAGGTTCGTCCAAGGTTGCAGTTCATGCGTCACCGGTTGAATGACGGACAGACGGTTGTACTGATCCGCATGAACAATGTTTTGAGCCGTATGTTCTACCGCCTCGCGCCAAACGCCGCCGGAGGCATGATTGCGTTCGATCATCACTCGAAATCCCTCGATCGGCGAACCCGAATCTCCGGCTAGCGCTTGAAGCCCGAGGATGGTGACCAGCACTCCGCCCAGAATCATCACGATGACCGTAAACAAGTCGGTCCACGCCACGGAAGAAAGCCCGCCGTAGATCGCCCAGGTTCCGGCGACGACACCCAACAGGATGATGGCGAACCAGAGGTCCCATCCGAACAGCTTGTTCAGCGCCAGGCCGCCGCCGTACAAGACAGCGGCCAGAAAGGCCAAGACGTTCGAGAGCACGGTCACAACGGCAAAGAACTGTCGCAGAGTGCTGTTGAATCGCCGTTCGAGGAACTCGGGGATGGTGAAGACCTTCGAGGCCAACAGGAAGGGGATGAAGAGCCAGATCAAGAAAGAAAACGACAGGACGTTGCCCCAGCAGGACATGGCCACGCACTGGCCGAAGATAAACGCCGCGCCGATCATGCCGATGAAGTGTTCGCTGCTGATGTTCGACGCGATGAACGACCCGCCCACCACGTACCACGGCAACTTGCGGCCAGCCAGGAAATAATCGCTGGGGTTCGACCTTTCTCGCCGGCCCGCCCAGTACCCAATCGCCGACAGAACGACGAAGAAGGCCCCGAAAGCCAGGTAGTCCCAGAAGGTCAATTCAAACTGATCAGGACCGTTCAACGCCGCCTCCGGACCCATCGTAGGTTATGCTTCAGCATATCATCCACCCGTTCCCATGCGGCCACTGCCCGACGGCCGCATTAGCATCTTATGATTTTATGATTTTGCCCATAGATGATTTTGCCTAGTCTTCTTTTTGCAAAATGATTGTGGGGCAAAATCATAAGAGTTCAACTCGCGTGAAGCGATCGGACAACCACTCTGCCTAATGTCACATCGCATCCAGTGCTTCCAGAACCGTCGGCACAGACTGTTCCCACTGGGGCGGAACGTCCTCGCTGATCATCAGGCAATAGCGCCGGGGACCGGCATCGCGCACCATCTCCTGGATCCGAGCGGCCAGCTTCGCCCGATCCTCCTGGTACCATCCCAACGGTGGATGTAGCCAGAGAAACTTCTCCGGCCAGCAGGCCCTGGCCTCGGCGACCGACATGTCGCCATCGGGCGGAGGAGTGAAGGAATCGATCCCGTCGATGTCCAAAGCCGCAATCTCGTCGGCAACCGTCCGAAGCCTTCCGTCGTAGTGGACCAGCAGCCGCTTGTCGGCGTCTTGGAGAATCTCCAGGATCTTACGGTAGAGCGGCACCATATGTTGCTGGTAATGCCGAAGCCCGATCATCTCCACCGCCAGGTTCTCCCACAGCTTGATGTATCGTGCCGGTCCCTTGACGGCTTCGCGGAATTTCTCCAGCGTAAGCTCCGTCATCAGCTCCAACAGCTCCATCAGCTCGGGCAATTCGTCGGCCAGATCCATCGCCAGCCGCTCGGGACCGGCAAAATCGATCTGGACCTGCAAAAGGGGCGTCCGCCGAATCGGTGCCCAGCCGAGCTGACCGACCGTAATTCCGCCATCACCGATGTGCTGCTCTGCCTGCAGAAAAGGTTCCGAGATCGCAGAATACCGCGTGCCTTCCAGAGCCCGATGCATGATTCGATAATCTGTCGGCGTTTTGAGCAGGAACTCCTGCTGCCACTCGCCGAGAAACCACTCGTGCAACTCGCCCCGGTCTGTGATCCACCGCACTTCCCGGCGGACTCGACCGTCGATCTCCTGCGTTGTCTCGATAACCTGGACATTCGGTCGCTCGGTGCGTACCAGATCGGCATGGGCAATCTGGCCCAGCCCCCGTGCGAACAGCGACTGCCAATCGACCGGCCGGTTCTGGACGAACCAGTCATAAACTGCATAAACCGGCCGTTCGATGATCTCACCCGCGAGCGCTCGTTCGAACCGCCCTCGGATGCTTTCAGGATCGCAGTCGCTGCTCAGTCCACTTAGATCGCTCACAGTAAGTTCCCTGACCTCTCGTCGCCGTCAATAATTCTGCCACAATACCGACTGCAGACGCAGGTTACAACTCAGACGGTAACCTCGAGCTGGAAACGGGGACTGGCGGTTTCACTTCGAGAAAGGAATGAATATGTCTCGCCGACGATCTCTTGTATTGTGGCTGCTTGTTTTCTTGCTGCCAGCGAGCGTCTGGGCTGCGGGCAAGCCAATTGCCGTTGTCGCATGGGGCAACGCCTCGAACGGGGACAGGAAGTTCTTTGAATACTACGTGACGGCACGTTCGAAAGTGGTCGCACAGGACCGAGGCGAATTCCTGGACCCGTCCGAGTTCGGCGACTACAGCTTGGTTGTCTGGCTTCGCGGCTGCGACCGGAAATTCACTCCCGCTCAGATCGCCGCCATGAAACGCTATCTCGAAGACGGCGGCCACGTCTTGATGACGAACGGTGCCATCTACGGGGCGCTCGGCCGATCGTTCGAGGAAACTCCCTGGGTCGGTGCGCGAGCTTGGACGTACAACGGGAAACGTTGGCCGGTCGAAGTGTTGGCGAAGGACCATCCCTATTTGAAAGGCGTTGTCACGGAAGGTGCCACGTGGCTGAACACGTACCACGGTCTGATCGACCATCAAGGCGTGAGTGTCCTTGGCCAAGGCAACGCCAGCGTGCTGTCGATCACGGAGGTTGGCAAAGGCCGGCTGATCTTCTCGTCATATGGCCCCTACGATGCTCGTGACGAAGTCGCCAAGGCCGGTATCATGCAGATCTACCACAACATCGTGCTTGCAGCCAATCCGCTGACCGAACACGAGGAAGCAAAGGCCCTTCTGGCCACGAACGCCGCTGAGAAGAAGCTCGCTCTGTGGCATCGCGATTGGGCCGGATCCACAGAATTCCGCTTACTGTGGAAACCAGCCGGACCGCGGCTAGTCGACATGCTGACGTCGCTGGAGTTTTCGAGCGTCCGCAATGAAATCGACACGGCGTTCTTCTGCATCCAATCCGCCCTGGACCTTGGTACGGTCGTAATCCAGACCGCACCGCTCCGCCGGTCGGACGGCGCCGCGACGAAGGACGGCGGCATTACCACGCTGGTGATGGGGCAGGCGCCCGAGGTACCGCTCCAGCCGCCGGAGACATACGGCGTCATCGACCGCAGAAGGCGAGGGCCGTTTTACCTGGTCTCGCCCGAGAAGTTGCCGCCGCTGGGAAAACCTGCTGTCGAACTCCAGCCGCTTGAACCTCGCACGATCTGGGTGCAGATTGACACACAGGGCCTTGCCGCGGGTTCGTACGGGAGCCGGATCACGTTCTCGTCGGTCGACGGCGAGACACTGGCCGTGCTACCGGTAAAGGTCGATGTCGCGCCGATCCTGATGCCCGGCCCGCGCATCGTTCAACTGCGTACGTGGGGCGGGGGCATCACGAATGACCCGCGACTCCTGCGCGAAGTTCAACGGCAGGGCAGTGACTGGGCTATCATCAGCTATCCCGATACGAACGAAGTGAAGCTCAGGAACACGGATACTCCACTTCTAGCCGCGCTTCGTGCTCCGCAGACTCACCTTCGAGGCGAGAAGGCCATTACCGATTTGGACTTCGGAGACCTCTGGGACGAATGGCTCGACGATTACCTCGCACACGGTGTGACGAACCTGGGGCTGAAGGATTCACGGACCGGACCGCTGTGGGCAACGGCGATCACGGGCGAAACATGCACGATCCGGACAGCATATGAAGAATGGCCCAGCGACTGGCGTGACGCCTGCATCGACTACTATCGCCAGTTGCAGGAGTACCTCGACGAGCGCGGGTTCGGGATGGCGCACCCGATCTGGACTGACGAGCCGAGCATGCCCTCGATCGAGCAGAATTACCTGCCGTTGGCAAAGGCTTACATCGAGGCAGGCATGGGCCCCGGTTCGCACTGGACCACGGCCGGGTGGATGCACCCGACGATGACGAACCGATTCATCGCCTGGGTACGCGACTTGTCGATGTACCAGTACGGCTATCCGAATCTTCAGAAGTTTCTGCGCGAGGGATCGGTCAAGCTGGGCGACGGCACGATCGTCGGCTTTACGCGGGGCGGTACGGGCCTGGCCATCCGCAATCCGCACGCGAGCAGCCGACTCGGCCCCTGGTCGATCGTCCACCAGGGTCCACCGGTCCATTTCTGGCGCACAGGGCCGGTCTGGAAGAGCTGGCTGTACTACCTCGATTTCACACACAACCAGTGGTTCCGTCTGGGCGGCGTCCAAGGCGAGCGGCTGTTGGCGTACGGTTCGAGCGATCACCAAGACACGTCGGCGGACCTACTGACATCCAGCGACTGGGAGGGCGCGCGGGACGGAGTGGATGATGCCAACCTGGGCCGCATGGTCGAATGGTACCTGCCGCGTCTGAAAACGCGAGCCACCGGCGCGTGGAAGAAACGGTTGGCCGACATCGCGGCGGAACGCCAATTCTGGTTCAGCGACAAAAGTCCATTCCCCATCGGCCAGAAGCCGCTGGACTATCTCCACGAGCCGAAAGACGACGAAAAGCTCGAATACCACATCCAGACGGTCGCCGCGGATTCGACGCGCGACATCGAAGCCGGCAAACGCCACATGATCAAGCTGCTCCGAGAGATGGCACCACACGTTCGACGCAACGATGTCCAGGTCGGCTGGCACGACTGGCCGTTGGTCAGGGATGGCCAGGCAACCGCAACAGTGGTCGTGTCACCTTCGGCCTCGGCCGCGATCAAAGAGTGTGCGGTGGCAATCTCGACATGCGTGGTCGACGATACCGGCATCATCATTCCCGTGATCGAAAGCGACAACCTGCACACCGTCCAGCAGCCGTGCATACTCGTCGGCGAAGCAAAGGATCCACCCATTGCCGGGCTGGTCAAGGAGACCGGCCTACAGCTCGATGCGCGTTATCCAGGCAACGGGAACTATCGAATCAAACGGTTGAAAGAGCGAGGCATCATAGCAATCCTCGGCACGGACGCGGCCGGTGTCGCGCGCGGCGTCCGCAACTGGCTTGCCTTCGTTAACCCCCAGGGCCACTGGTTGCTATCGCCGAACTCACACCAAGCGCACTAGCGTTCTAGCATGCCTTGGTTTCCGATGGGTATTTCGATCGTGGCCATGACGGGGCGATGATCGGACAGTTTCGATGGAACGATCAGATAATCAACGAAATTCCACCCGTTCGGCGCAAGGACCCAATCAATAACGCGAGTTGGCCGCATGGTCGAAAACGTCATCTCGTCCTGCGTGGCGAACGTGTTCGCACACCGCTGGAATTGGTGCGATTCTTCGATGAAGTCCATTGCGTTTACGCCTGTGGCGCTGCGCTCGGCGTTTGGGAGGTCGCTAGGAGTCGAATTGAAATCGCCGGCCGCGATGATGGGCACATCGGCCGACTTGCTGAGGTCGACGATTCTCTGCGCTGACGATACGCGCACGTCCTCGCTTCGGTACTCCAGATGGACGGCCACAAGCCGGATCTGTTGTGATTGTGAAAGCTGAAGCTTGCAGACAACGCCTTGTTTGCAGCCGGCCAGAAGTTTTTCCCAATCACTCAGCGCCGGATACTCAACAATCTCCGCATCGGTGATCGGATATCTGCTGAGTATGACGTTGCCGAACTTCCAACTGCCGTAGATGAAACGAAAATCAAGGCTCCGTTGCTCGACTCGATGCTGAAAACCCGTGAGGCGAGCAATGGCCTCTGCCTGATTCTGGTGCCCGCTCCAAGTCGAACAGAAGTCAACTTCGTTCAGCACCACTACGTCGGCTTCAGACCGGACGATCAGTTGTGCGATCTCTTCAATGCGTTTCTTCTTCTCTTCGACGGTCCCCTCCCAATTGTCATCCGTGGCACCTCTCCCGTGCGCAATATTGTACGCGAGCAGGCGAATGGTCGAGACTCGTTCCGCGGGAACGGCTGTCGCTTCGGAAAACACCCGGATTTGCCTGCTCGCACTCCGCACGCGGCTAACGATGTACGGCCCGAGAATCAGAACGAGAAGCGCGGCGAACGCGAGCAGCAGTAGTCTTCTTTGTCGCTTCGTCAACTTCCGAAACAACATTGCGAATCACCCGGATTCTCAGCGATGGCGGTTCCATGCCAGGGCCAGTGGGGCCGCAGCAACGGCAGCAATGGACAGGGCTATTATACCGCACATCAGCACGGTCGCCGAGACAGGCATCACGGGCGACAAGGCGACAACGATTACGGCGCATAATACGAGCCAGATGCCGCCCGCGGAACCTACGGCCCGATGACCGATATGCCGACGGCGCCGCGCTGCCGCAAACATGTAGGCGGATACGAGCGTCAAGATGATTCCACCGCAGAAGGCCAGCACGCGTACTAACGGCAAGGCTGATCTTGGCACCAGTCCAAACTTACCCAAGACGAATACCAGAATGATTCCGCCCCAGAACACGAGATTCACCGTGCTGAACACCCATTGCCGTCCCGTCAGCATTAACGTTGCTGTCCAGCTACACGAGGTGTACGCGAGCCACAGCGATCCGGCAAACAACAGCGGAGGCACCCAAACAGGCATCCCGGCCACCTGCTCCTTCAATGCCTCCAATTCCACCGGATGATGACCTAATGCGGCAGAACCGAAGATGCTGACCATAGCCCCGGTCACTAACACAATCCAAGTGACCAAGGCGCTTGCCACCGCGGCCTTCAACACGATGAAGGCCAATTGCGAATCACTCACGGGTCGAGTCGCCATGAAGGTCGTGTAACTGTCCTTGCGACCCTGACGATTGCCGACGAATGCCCCGGCAAAGATGCCGGTAAACAAGGGACCTAACAACAATGCACCACCCAACATAGCTTCGAAGCCATCGCCGATCGCGGCCTGCCCCGCGAGGAGGCCAATCGTGGGAATCGCGATGAACGCCGCGGCGATACTCGGCACGACCAGCCCTCGCGGACGCCATTCGGCCCAAAACTGCGCGGCCGGCGCCGAACGGAATGTGCGTCGTCGTATCGACAGCAATTCGGCGACGCGATTATAGACCCTTTGGATGTCCGGCCAGGGCCGCGTATTGCCGCAACGATCGCTGGCCACGCTGACGACGGCGAAGGCGTAGGCCGCCAAGACGTAGACGCCCATCGTCAATAACTCGCCAAGCGTCGGCTGACTCCACAATCCGCCGTCCCAATAGCTTCTGCTGAACCAGATGATTAGCGAAATCGCTCCCGCCACCCAAGCAGCCATCTTCCAGAGACGGAAGTCGGGCAACGACCAGATTCCCGCCACGGCCACCGCCAGCCCCGTGGCGAAGAAGACGCTCGGCCCGGCCAATGCGAAGTCCGCTCCGACCAGCCAGTTGCAGGAACTCGTCGAGGCCAAGCAGATCAGCGCCGTGGTCAGCATTCCGAGGAACATCTTCCACGCGACCAAGAACCACGTCGGTACTGGTTTGGTGTACAGACGATGGCTGAAGCCGCGAGGGGCCTCGTACAACCCAGGAAAAACGGCAAACACCGAAGCGCCAAACCCGAGCGGGAAGATCAAGACCCGGGCTTCGGGATCCCTGGCCCACTCTTCGATGGATCCTCCCACGAGCGACAGAACCCAGCTTCGAAGTGCGACCATGCCCACGATGGCCACCGTGGCAGTAAGAATCCACCACCAACAGCGTCGAACGAACTCCCATGTCATCGCTTTGCCAATGGCAAACATATCTGACACCTCGTTTCAGTCCCCTGCGTGGGCGACAAAAATGTCGTCCAGTGATGCAGGCCCGTCTTCCACAATACTGGCCCCGGCCTCGGCAACCGCTTTCTTCAGTCGCTCGATTTCTCCGTTACACATCGCCGTCCATTCGTGTCCTTCTCCGCTGACCGAGAGCATTCCGGGTAGTTTCGGCGGCCCCGTCTGCGGCTCCTTGAATCGCACCGTCACTAGCCGATGGGCGGCAATGATCTTGCTCAGGTCGTCGCTCAAGATGACTTTGCCCTCGTGGATCATCGTCACTGAATCGGCCACGCGCTCGACTTCCTCTAACAGGTGCGAGGAAAACAGCACGTTGCGGCCTTCGTCGGCCACGGTCCGAATGATCGCCGCGAGGATGTCGCGACGGACGATCGGATCGAGCCCCGACGACGGTTCGTCCAACACGAGCAGATCCGGGCGATGTGCCAGGGCAACCAGCAACCCGGCTCGCGCCCGCTGACCACGAGAAAGGCTCTTGATGCGCTGCCTCTCGCTTAACTCGAATGTCTCACGCAACTGCTCCGCAAACGCCTGATCCCAATTGGGATAGAAGGCTTGCGTGTAGCTCATCAATTCGCCAATGCGCATCCAATCAGGCAGATCGCGGTCTTCCGACAAGTATCCAATGCGACCGAGTACGCCGACGGGGTCCTTCACGGGATCCAATCCGAAGATTCGCACCGATCCCGTTTGCGCCTTAAACAGTCCCAGCAGATGCTTGATCAGCGTCGTCTTGCCAGCGCCGTTCTCACCCACCAGACCGGATACAATTCCGGGCCGTACGCTCAGGCTCACGTCATCAAGAGCCGTTGTCTTGCCGAACCGACGCGACAGGCCGCGGACTTCGACTACGTTCTCGCTCATCGTTATCTCTCCCGAACAAGTCCCCCCTCTCCTTCTGGGAGAGGGCCGGGGTGAGGGTCACTTATCCACTTTGCATCTGCCGGCCGCGCTGCCGGACCAGTCCTACCAGCACTTCCGTGTCCACGTTCATTTGACGCGCCTCGGTAAGCAGCATGTCGATGCGCTCGTTCAGTATCCGGTTCTGTTCCCGGCGCGCAAGCGGCGAGCCCGAATCCGACACGAAGACTCCGGAGCCCCGACGAGTGACAATCACCCCGGCAGTCTCCAACTCTCGATACGCCCGGGCGACCGTGTTCGGATTCACCAGCAACTGCTCGGCCAGTTTACGGACTGGCGGAAGCTGTTCATCCGGCGCTAGACGCCCCGACGCGACCAAGTACTTGACTTGGTTGACGATTTGCAGATAGATCGGAACACCGTCACTGCTGGAAACGCGGATTTGCATGGCACCTGCCTCGTTCGTGCATCAGCGCCCGTTACGGAACGCCATGCATTGAATCAGTGTATTAACACAATAATACAATCGCCGAGGCAAGTCAATAGATCGCAAACGTGTTTCTTGAGATTTTCACGAATTCGTGCCGCGGACTGACCAATCGGTTGGTGCGTCAAGATGTAGAGATGTAATGTCCCACGGATGGCATCCAAGACCACGGATACGCTCGCGCGACGCGTTAATTCGTTTCCCGCGTCACGCTTACTTGATTGGCAGCACCTGAATCGCATCGGCGTGGACTGTGCCGCCGGCGTCGTCGGTAGCGATGACGACGGCAGCCGTCTGGTCGGCCTTGAAGTCGAATTCGCCCAGCGAGATGAAGCCCTTGGGCAATGGCGCGGCCTCTCGCATGTTAACGCGGATCGTCTGTTCGCCGTCGGCGCTGTGGACCGTCACGGGCACGTTGGTCGCTCGGTTCTCGTGCGCTAAATAGGCCAGGCGAACTTCGTAGAGTCCCGTTGTCGGCGGCTTGAATTCGAAGCGGACGGTGGCTCCTGAATCGGGCGATCCGTACAGGTAGTTGTAGCCGACGTACCCCTTCAAGCCTTGGCCCTCGGTCCATTTCCCCTGCTTCTTTGCCTGCCGGTCGTCAATCACCAAGCCCGGCAGTTGTTCCGGATCGAGTCCGGTTGGAGGGCCGTGCGGCGGTGCTTCGGGTGGAACGTCGTCCGGAATGACGATTTTGCCTTTCACCGTCGCGCGGCGGGCTTTACCGGGCAGCTTCATCAGCTCTTTCAATTCGTCAAAATGCTCGCCATGGACGTCGCGCGGCGAGCAGTCGTGCGCCGCACAGACCGCCGCCGCTTTGCCGACCACTTCGCCCATCATGCCACAGGTCTTCATCACGCGGACCGTTCCCAAAGCCTCGTGCGATACGCTGACGCAGCGGCCCGCCATAAACAGGTTCGACACGTTTCGCGAGTAGAAGCAGCGGTACGGTACGGGATAGCCATAGATCCGGTCGACGCCTCTGTCGAACTTCGCATAGGAGATGAACGGATTATCCGGATACTTTTCCGCGTATTGCTGCTTGGGATAGTGTAGGTCGATGGACCAAGTGCTTGGCACGCAGCCGTCTGGAAAGTCCCGTTTGGCCGTGATGTCTTCGCCGGTCAGAATCACATCGCCCAACAATCGCCGCGACTCGCGCGGGCCGCCGATGAAGGCGATCCAACTGAGCATCGCGTTCTTGTGTTGATCGGCGCCGCCACGGTTCTTCATCGCGTTGAATGCGCCGTAGACGGCCCGCAGGTTCCAGTCGCGGATGGTTTCGGCATCGTTGATCGGATCCTTGTCAAAACCGCTTTCCCAGAACCATTGTCCGTGGTGATCCCGCGGAAAAGGGAAATCTTCCATCTCTAGATCCAACGCCCACGGTGTCTCGGGGAACGGAGCCGGCTTATCGGCCTCGTCCCACCGCCACATGTTACTCATACCCATCCGGCCTTTGGGCGTCATGTCGTAATGAGCGCCGGCCAGATAACCGATTACGCCGTGGCCGGTGCCGTCGCAGTAATGACGGCCGATGAACCGTTTGCGTTCGCTGGTTCGCGTGTCGAAAGCGAACACGGCCGCGATTCGATCGCCGTCCATTTCCAACTGATAGGCGTGGTGATTCAGGAACAAGTCAAGGTTCTTCTCGGCCCGAACAACCGCTGCCTTCCTATCGTCGCCAAATTCTTCGCTCAGCCCGGGAGATTTCTTTGCGTTGTCCGCAAACTCCTCGATGATTTCGCCGATGCGCGGGAAACGGCCGCGGCGCGTCAGTCCGTTGGCCCAGACGCGTACTTCGCTGGACCCGTTTCCGCCCAGGACGGGCCGGTTCTGAATCAGGGCGACCTTGCAGCCCAGACGCGCGGCAGAAATCGCCGCTCCCATGCCCGAATAGCCGCCACCCACGACGACCAGGTCGTATCCGCCCTTCTCGGTCGGTTCGTCATCCAGGCCCAGCAGGCGGCGTCGCCAGCCGGACAGCACATCGAATTCGTTAGGCGGAGCCGAATCCAGATCGGTTGTGAACAGAACTGCGTCACACCGGCCTTCGAAGCCGGTCAAGTCGTGCAGAGCCAAACGAACGGTTTTCTCTTCGATGTCGACAACGCCGCCGTCGTGCCAGAACCAATCGGCGCTCTTGGTGCCAAACGTCTCCTCCAGAGGCTTGCCGTCAACGAGCACTTGGAACTTCCCTGGCTGTCCGGTTGCCTTCCATTGGGCCACCCAATCTTTGGTGCGGACGAACACACGGTACTTGCCCGCCGCCGGAAGCTCGACCGTGGTCGTCGCATCATCGACCGGCCGGCCCAATCCATGGGCAAGCAGGTACGGCGAACCCATGATGTCGATAAACTGCGTATCCAGCTTCCAACCGCCGTGCTTGGCGAAACTCTCGGCTTCGATCAGCACGTCGGCCGCAAACGCCGGCAGCGTGATCGGCAGGAACATAGCTACGGCTACGAAGAGTGTTTTCAACATGAGACGCAACTCCACTGCTGTTGGGAATCATCTTCTCGTGGCGCACGCGGGCCGCTGTCCTTCGATCGCATACAACGATATGGTACACACGCGACCGAGCGCCGCACAGCGGGCGAGGAGGGATCACACGCACTACGAACGTGGCGTGAGAGTGAGAATGCAGAGTACTGTGTACCGAGTACTCAGTACCGAGTACTTAGTACATGGTACTGAGTCCAGAGACTCTACCGATCGCCCGAAGTGTCGCCTCCAGTCGAAGGCCGCCTTGCGTTTAGAACCGCACTTCCAGTCCGGCGACGAGCGCGTCGACGCTCACGTTGGTAGTAATGTCGGTTCCAGGAACGGGGCCTACACCCGCCAAGTTGATTGGCCCAGAAATGGAGTTCTCGAATGCGTGCAGGTAGGCGAAAGACAGCTTGGTGCGGTCTGTCAGCCACAAAGACCCGCCCACCGAGGCGATGTGTTCGTAGATGGCCGGCGACGCGAGATTAAAAAACGTGTCGGAGTCGCGAATCGGATTCTCGTTGTACGAGTATCCCAGGCGCAGGGTTAGTCGGTCGGTCAACTCGTACTGCAGCCCCGTTGCCACCGCAATTACGCTTCGCCATCCCAGGCCTGTGACGCGGGCGTTGGGCGCGGCGATCTCGAAGCCTGTGTCGTCGCCGAAGGCATCGGTGTTGGAATAGTCCACGTAGCGGACGTCGACAGCACAGACGAGTCCGGGTATGCCGTGAAAGGCGCCTCCGACGGAAATGATCATGGGATAGTCGGCGTCCAGGCCAATGGTCCGCGGCCTGCCAAGTTCGTCGGCCGAGTTGAAATGGAAGTCTTCGAACCATTGCGGGCTCTTGAACGATGCTCCCAATGTGTAGCACGAATCCGACTCGTAATAGATGCCTGCTTGAAATCCAAGCCCCCAGAAAATCCGGCCGTGCGTTGCGGAAGGGACGGTTGGAGGAAAGATGCCATCGGCGTTGTCTGTCCACGCCAAGGCGGCGGGGTCCAGGGCCGCGTCGGCCATGGAGACGGTAGGCGCCACGCCTATGGAGATCTTGTCGGTCAACTGGACTGCGATCGTCGGCGCCAGTTGCATGAGGGAAAGTCGGGAATAGACGGCTCCGGCACCGGCGCCAAGCGGAGGCTGCGGCGTGAAGATCGGGTTGAACCCTGGCGCTGTCGGATCACTGGCCGGGAAGTTGAAGCCGAATCCGCCTATCGAATACAGCCCTAGTCCGTAGGACCACGAGGAATCTTCGGGTTGAAAAGCGATTGCCACCGCGGGCAAGGGAAAAACGCCCGAGTCGCTGCTGGTGGTACCGGAGAGTGGCCCTAACGTGGATGAAGTCTGGGCGTCAAGGGCCAGAAGTTCGCAGCTAACGACAAACTCGGAACTGGGTAGGCCAGTTATCGTGGCCGGGTTCCAGTGAATTGCGCCGGCAGCATCCAGCGGCGCGGCGACTGCTGCCCCGCCCATCGACCGATTGACCGTGCCGACGCCGGGCAGGACGAAACCCTGAGCATCCGCGTGTTGTGCAAACAAAATTGCTGCTAGCAGCACTAGTAAGCGTGGCGTAATCTTGTGCGCTTTCATGGCCATCTCCCTGCGGGATAGGAGGCGTTAGAAATCCGGGGCATTCGTACTGGATCGACCAATACAACAAGGAGAATCACTGCGATCCACAAAATCCGCAGAAAGCGTACAGAGTGGGGTGGACGATTCCCGCCTCGATGAGGAGTGCTTCGGCGCGCTTTGCCCACCGTTGCATACTCTGGCTGGAGATGTTCTCCCTGCACATTGCGTATGTAGGTCAGAGCCCTAACACATCGTCCATCCCATAGAGACCGGAAGTCTGCTTCGCCGCGAACTTGGCGGCAGCCAGAGCGCCCAGGGCGTAGCAGTCGCGGTTCGTGGCACGCACGGTCAGTTCGATCGTTTCGCCCAGCATGCCGAAGACGATGGTGTGTTCGCCCGGATTGTCGCCGACCCGCAGCGCGTGGTAGCCGATTTCGTCCCGCGGGCGTTCGCCAACGAGCCCTTCGCGACCGTGAGTGTGTTTGCCCTGTCCCATGATATCGGCGATGATCTTGCCGAAATGCAGGGCGGTGCCGCTAGGGGCGTCCTTTTTGAAGCGGTGATGGCGTTCGATGATTTCCACATCTGCGCCATTGGGGTTGTCTTTCAGGATTTCGGCCGCGGTGGCCGCCAGCTTCATCGTCAGGTTGACCGCCATGCTCATGTTCGGCGCCCAGACCACGGCGACTTTTTCCGCCGCGGCGGTGATGAGCTTCTTCTGCTCGTCGGTCAAGCCGGTCGTGGCCATCACCAGAGGAATGGCCCCGTCGATACACATGCGGGTGATGGCTTCCGCGCCGGCGGGGAGCGAAAAGTCGATGGCGGCGTCCACATTCGCGTCCAGAGCGGCGGAAATCGGTACACCGATCTCGCCAATGCCGGCCACAAGCCCGGCGTCGGTGCCGATTTCGGGATGTTGGGCGAACTCCAGTGCTGCAGCGATTTCCAACTCCGCGTCGGCGGCACCCAAAGCAACCAGTCGCTTTCCCATGCGTCCGGCAGCACCATTGATGGCGATACGTGTCTTGCTCATTTTCAGTTGTGCAGCTTAATGGCTTTGATGATTTCGTCCAGGTTGTTAGGAACGAGCACGGGGCGGTTCGCGAAGGAAGCACGACGAACACCGCGGCTTCCGAGCACGCGATCGAATTGTTCCTGGTCCGCAGCGTGATAGGCCACGGTGGCGGTAGGATCTTTCAGCAGATGCCCCGTCAGAATACAGGCGACGCGATCGTCGGCGCCGATTATGCCTTCGTCGCGCAATAACTTGGTGCCGGCCACGCTGGCCGCACTGGCCGGTTCGCAGCCGATTCCGCCGGCACCCACTTTGGCCTTCGCGTCCATGATATCTTGGTCGCTCACCTGCCGGACAACGCCATTGCACACCTCCAGGGCGCGCAGACATTTGCGCAAGTTGACCGGACGATTGATTTCGATCGCGCTGGCGAGGGTGGACGCTTTCTTCGCTTGTTCGTCCATTTCGCGGTAGTATTCGGTCACAAGGTTCATGTCGCCATGGCCGCCTTGCCAGCGCACGCCGCGTGTTTCGTAAAGCTGGTACAGCGTGTCGGCACCGGCCGCGTTGATCACTGCCAGCCGCGGTATGCGCTCGATCAGGCCAAGCTCCGCCAGTTCGGAAAACGCCTTTCCGAAGGCGCTGGAGTTGCCGAGGTTGCCGCCGGGCACCACGATCCAATCGGGCGGCTCCCATCCGAGACCCTCCAGCACACGGAACATGATGGTCTTTTGGCCTTCCAAGCGGAACGGATTGACGCTGTTGACCAGGTAGATACCCAAATCGCGGCATACTTCCTTGACTCGCACCATCGCGTCGTCGAAATCCCCTTCGATCTGAACGGTCAAAGCGCCGTAGTCCAGACCCTGCGAAAGTTTGCCATAGGCGATCTTGCCTGAACCAATGAAGATGATGGCCTTCATCAACTGCGTCACCGAGCAGTACATCGCCAGCGATGCGCTGGTGTTCCCCGTCGATGCGCACGCGGCTTGTTTGGCGCCGATCGATCGGGCATGAGTGAAAGCGCCGGACATGCCGTTGTCTTTGAAGCTGCCCGACGGGTTCATCCCTTCGTATTGAAGGAACAGTCGCCCGGGATTCAGGCCGGCGTAGCGGGCAACTTCGTCTGCTTGCTGCAGCAGGGTTTGCCCTTCGCCGATGGTCACCGCGTCTTCGCGCCGGGCAAACGGCAGCAACTCGTGAAAACGCCAAACGCCGCTGAATCGAGTCGGATCGCTGCGCTGACTCCACATCTGCTCGAAGTACCGCAAGTCGTCCGGCGGCGCGGCGCGGTCCCAGTCGTAGCGGACATCGAGCAGATCGCCGCACTTCGTGCAAGCAACGTGGGCTTCGCCGACGTCGTACGTGGCGCCGCAGGCGGGGGAAATGCACTTCTGGTAAGCGACTTCGCTACGAACCACGGTTCACCCCTCTTCCGCTTCCACCTTGCGAATTCGTCGCAGAAAGAGATCCATGGATTTGGGACGATGGTTTGGATCGGGTGACATGCAGACGGTGATTGCATCGGCGAGGGTCCGACTCACCTTTGGCCGCAGTTCCAGCAGGGGAACCGGTTTCACGGTGTCGTGCGACAAGGCACCGCGGCCGGTTGCTTCCGCCTCGGGCCAAGGGAGCTGGAATGTCAACAGCTCGTAGGCAGTCACGCCAAAAGCGAAGATGTCGACGCGGCGGTCCGTGGTGCGCCGTCGTACAATCTCCGGGGCCATATACATTGGCGTTCCCGTCCGATTGCCGGGCTGTCGGAAAGGCGCCGTGTCGGGCAATGTAAGCCCGAAATCGATCAGTTTGAGCGACTCAAGATCCTCGGAACAGATGAAATTCCTGGGGCAAATGTCGCGGTGGATGTACCCTGCGTTGTGGACGGCTTCCAGCGCTTCGGCCATTTGGCGGATCAAACGGACTCGCTTTCCCGCCAACCGTTCGTCGCGTTCCCGGACCAGCACGTGTAAGCCGGGCCCGAAGAGGTAGTCCATGACGATGTAGTGTTGGTCCTTGGTGCTGATCCCGTGTTCATAGGTCTCGACAATGGACTCGTGCTGGAGAGCCTCGGCAATTTCGCCCTCGCTCGGCTTGTTCAGGCCCGGAAAACGCGCCTCGAACAACGCCAGTTTCTCCGGATCACAGATCTTCAGCCCGACGATCCGGTTGTGCTGGCGGTCGCGGGCCCTGTGGAACTTGGACATGGTCCCCGCAAGGCCCTCGGTCAGCAGATCGAAGCGCAGGTTAAGGTCGACTTTTTCATTCTTGAGCAACGACTGTAGCTTGTCCAAGAAACCCATGTTACTTGCCACAGTAGTCAATAGTGCGGGCGATTTCCGTCTTCAGTTTGTCGCGAGACACAATCCGATCGATGTAGCCGTGCTCCAGCAGGAATTCACTGGTCTGGAATCCTTCCGGCAACTCGATACGAATGGTTGCTTTGATCGTACGAGGACCGGCGAAGCCGATCAAGGCCTTGGGCTCGGCAAAGACGACGTCGCCCAATGATGCGAAGCTGGCCGCCACGCCGCCCATCGTGGGATTCGTAAGCACTGAAACGAACAGCCCGACCGACTGGTCATAGCGTGCCAACGCCGCCGAGACCTTCGCCATCTGCATCAAGGAAAGAATCCCTTCGTGCATGCGTGCGCCGCCGCCGGAACCGCTAATGATGATCAACGGCAGTTGCTGCTCGGTCGCTCGCTCCACCAAACGAGTCAGGCGTTCGCCCACGACCGAGCCCATGCTGCCCATGATAAAGGCCGAATCCGTCACGCCAAAAGCAACTCGTCGTGCGCGGATCATCCCGGTGCCGGTAATGGCCGCGTCGGACAAGCCGGTCCGTTCTTGTTCAGCAGCCAGACGTTCTTTGTACGCTTTCCTGTCGGTGAAACTCAACGGGTCCGTCGGCCTGATGCCGGCATCCCACTCCTCGAAAGTGCCCTCGTCAAGTACCTGTTGAATTCTCCCTCTGGCAGAAACGTAGAGGTGAAAGTCGCACTCGGGACAAACGCCCAGCCGCTTGTCAACTTCCTTGCGGAAAACGGTCGCGTGGCAGCCTGGACACCGCAGCCACAAGCCCTCCGGAACTCCGCGTTTCTTTCGTGTCATGGTGAATCCCAAGCCGGGTGTTGTCATTGTAGCAGTTCGTGGAAGAGACGAGGTAGACCAAGATGGCTTTTCCAGCGAGCTACTACACGACTTCTCGTTCCGGCGATTCCAGATCGATCAATTCCCACTCGCCAAAGTCGCACTCCGACTTCCACAGATCGCCCAATTCGCTGTGCTCCAGGAAACTCCGCAGGATGCTGGCAAGCGGCTCGGGAACGACAACACCGATCACACCTTGTTTGTGTTTTTTCACCAGACGCTTCAACGTTTTTTGCACTCGTTTCTGGGCGGAGGCCAGCGTCTCGCCTTCCGGCGGGCACACGCTCTCCGGATGGTCTTGCCACAGGCGATACACCTTCGGCTGCTTGTGTTTCACATCTTCGATCAGCTTGCCATGCCAAAGACCATGATTGAGATTCTGCAGCGCGTCCAGCCGTTTCCACTTGACGTCCAAGTTTTCCGACAACGTCTCGGCGGTCTGCACCGCCGACTGGCAGGGCGACGTGTAGATGACCTCGATGCTGGCGTTTTCCAGTTCGTCGGCGGTTCGCGACGCCTGGTGCGTTCCGTTCTCGTTGAGCGGAATATTTAGCGTACCCTTAATCCGTCCTTGCTCGTCGAAATCCGTCGAGCCGGGTCGTATCAAGATGATTCGTAACATGATTTTGAGTAATCCTTATCGACGTCCGGCCAGTTGGGTCAGCTCTCTTACGACGGGACCGTAGTCCTCTTTGCCGAAGATCGCCGAACCAACAACAAAGTAGCCTGCGCCTGCTTCGGCGCATCGTTCGATAGTCGTCTTGTTGACTCCGCCGTCTACCTCCAGCATCACGTCGTCGCCGACGATCTGTTTGAGCCGACGGAGCTTGTCCAATGCAATTTCGTCAAACTTCTGTTTACCAAATCCCGGTGCAACGCTCATAGCGAGTATCAGATCGCACAGGTCCAAGCATCCGTCGATGCGCGACAACTCCGTTTCGGGACTCATGGCAAGCCCGGCACCGGCTCCCAGGTCGCGGATGCGCTCCAGTAGCGATCGAGGGTTCTTCACTGCTTCCACGTGGAACGTGATGACATCCGCGCCAGCCTCGGAAAACTGGCCCACGTACTGTTCCGGGTCGACAATCATCAGGTGGACGTCCAGCGGCATGTCGGTCAGCCGCCGAATCGCTTGGACAATCGGCATCCCGTACGTCAGATTGGGAACGAAACAGCCGTCCATCACGTCCAGGTGAAGCCCTTCGACGCCAGCTTCTTCGAGCCGGCGGACCTCACGTTCCAGGTTGCCGAAATCGCACAACAGCAGCGAAGGGAGAATCACTGGTGCGGAACTGCGTAATCTGGCTACGTTTGCTCGTTGAGGCATGGGATAAGCGTTTCGATTAAACGCCGGGAACGAGGAAGAAAGCAAAACTAAATCTACGGCGATAGCGTCTGAAGCCCGTTAGAGCCGACCCCCGTACGAGATTGTGGATGAACCAACTTGCCGCAGTGATTCCCGATAGCGAAAACTCGTCAAACCATATCATCGCGATTCGCGACGCGTTTAATGAATCTCAAATTCTAACAACGCTGGTGGCCAGCGCCAGCACACTCAGCCGCAAAAAACCCATCAACTGTACAAAACCTGTTTCCAGAGAACAACTTATAGCGATTTTGTTTTTTGTCGCCCGGCACGATTTGCCACTAGGATTTATGTTGCGGCGCCTTCGAACTCAACTTGGTGAAACCCTTAATTAAGGTGGCATTGTCGACGAGTGGCCGGGGCTGCGTCTTCGGGGCTCCGGTTGATGCGGAGTTGTGAGGCTCCGGGGCTTCGAAGACTCAGCCCCGGCCACCCTGACGCATGTGGGCTAGCTGTTGACGTGGCGTCGCGCCAATCACTCCTCGCTGTTGATTGCGATCAATTCGTCAACCTCACCATCCGTGTCGAAGCGTCCTGCGTAGAACTCGTTGTAAAGGTTTTGCCCCAGCACGGTGCGGTTTGCCGGCGGGGTCAACGACCGGTAGAACAGCCACTGGCCTGCCCCGACCTGTACGCGATAACCTACCGCGGCTGAAGGCGGCTGGGCCTGAAGCTCCTGTCCTACGGTCAGTTGCCGCCACGTCAACGGCTTCTTCAATCGCTTTCGATCCAGATCGATAAACAGAGGCGCGTACAGCCGAGCGGCGCGAGCTTTCTGTCGCAACTCAAGCCCATCCGCCGTGGCTTCGAGTGTGCCGTCGGTCTTGGCAACTCGCCATTCGGGCAGCGCCAGCGGCATCACCAGCGCCAAACGACGGTTTGCGACCAGGTAGCCATCGTGCGTTTCCTCCGCTGCCTCGAATCGAATGCCGTCGGTCAACGGAAATACGTTCCGATATTCGATGTCCGCTTCTGCCGAGCCTAGCAGTACGTCGGCAACAAGAAGAAAATGATCTTCGCGCGCCAGCAGCATTTGCCGTTCAAGACGCCAGCCGTTGTCCAGTTTGGCTTCCAGCTCCAAGTAGTCCACATCGTCGTCGGAATACCAGCAGTTCTGGTGCCAATCGGACTGGAGATCCAACGGCTTGCCATCGACCGTGATGCGCGCGCTCCACGGACCGGACCAAATGGTCGACGAACCACAGTTCAACTCCGTGCGGACAGCGCGGTCTTTGTACGTCACAACCAAGTGTTCACCGCCGCGCAGCCAATTCGGACGGAGTATGGCGATCTCGCCCCATTTGGAATGGGTCGACGCGTCGGGGAAGTACACTCCACTCTGGCTCTTCTTCCGCAATGCCTTGCGGCCAGGCAGCACCTGATCGGCGATCGCGTTGTCTTCTTGGTCGCCAATCAGCATCAGCGCTGCATCGAGCAACTCGTCGATGCCCTTCTCCGGTTCGTCCGTGCAAACGGAAAAGACTTGTGTGCCATCCTGTCGGGTCAACTGCAACGCACGGCGAACCAGCCATTCGTATTGCAGGCGAGCCTTCTCGTCAAAACACGAAACACCAGCCGCCCGGGCCAGATAGCCACACCGTGTCCAACAGGCCAGAAGGGGCCGCAGTAAAGCAAGATGACCAGCGGTCGGCAGGCCATTCCCGTCGAGTAACTCGTTGACGCCGCTGGAAAGCCTCTCCTGCGCGATTTTGCCTAACTCGCAGCACGAATTCACTTCCGGAAACAAATAGGACAAAACCAGGGGCAATTCACCACCGATTAGTTGCTGCTCGAGCGGCTTGTCCGAGGTCTCGGCACCGTCGATTCGCCGAGGGAGTTCCGACAGGTAGTCGAATACCTGGCACCACGGCGCAGCCGGAAGCGATGAAGCCAATCGCGGCAGGATGTAGGTCCAGGCCAAGGCCTCGAGCCCAAATCCGGCACACACGGGACGTCCTTCCGCTGCGGCAAGCCATTCTTCCAGTGATTCGGCCAGATCGGATACCTGCGGTTCTTTGCCGCGGACCCAACGATTCACCTTCTTGATCAACTGCTGCGCAGCACCTCCGGTGTCCTTGGTTGTGGCCCACCGCAGTGGTGATTTCTTCTTGGCCGGGATCAGACGTAGAGGATTGATCGGAGTTACTCGACTGGTCAAATGGAAAGACCAAGAGTCCCAGTCGTCAGGGCCGGATATCTTTCTGGTATTCTTCTTCCGTCGCGTCTTGGATGGCATGGCGGATGACTTTCGTTGTGTAATATGGAATAATTGCACAAATCAATAGCGAAACAAGGTACCGTATCTGAACGTTCTTTCCAGGGGTGATGTGGATCGTCATGCTCCATTCCACTTCGATTCATTGGGAGTGACAGGTATGCGCAACAGACTCTGGCTGCTCGGAACTCTGCCTTTGGCAATGGCTGGCAGTTTGCTCGTTTGTGGATCGGCGGCCTCGGGGCAGGTTGGCGAGGTCGCTGCCAAGCCGGAACCACCGTCCGCAAAGCGCGCGGATGTCGCCCTTGTCGAATCGGACCTGAAACCTCTGACACCGGACCGCACTCTTTGCATCGACCGCAAACGGAAGCTCGTAGTCATTGAGGGCGTAGTCTGCCTGAGGGAAGGCCAATTGGAAATGTTCGCCTGTCCGAAGGGCTCGAAGGAACACGAGTCGGTTGTTGCCGTTCACTGCAAGCCGCAATACGTTCACGCCGCGCTCCTTGCGATCGGCGCAACGAAAGGTCATCCCGTTCAGTTCGATCCGGAATACAAGCCGGCCAGCGGCACGAGAATCGACATCGATATTCTGTGGCAGGACAAAGAAGGCAAGAAGCAGAGAGTCCGGGCCCAAGAGTGGATCAGACACGCAAGAACAGAGAAACCCATGCCGCACCACTGGGTTTTCGCCGGAAGTGGCTTCGAGATGGACGGACACACGGGCCAACGGTATTACTGGGCCGATGGCGGCGATTTCATCTGTGTATCAAATTTCTCCACCGCCACGCTTGACCTGCCAGTGGAAAGCACCCAGGGCAACGCCGAGTTACTCTTCAGCGCCTTCACGGAACACATCCCGGCCATCGGAACCAAGTTGCGACTAGTGCTCATACCGCGGTTCGAAAAGGACAACAAGAAACCGGCAGCAGGTGACGATGCGTCATGAATGTCGATCACATTCTAACGTCGCTAAACCAACATGGAGTGTCGTATTTGCTTATCGGCGGCGTGAACTTCCTTCTGCGCCACGCGCCTGTCCTGACATTCGACATCGACATCTGGATCAAGGACACGGAAGACAATCGTCGCTGTGCGGAGCGGGCCCTTGCGGATTTAGACGCCGCGTGGGGAGTAGCCGATGCCGACTGGGGGCCAGTGATCGAGAAACAACCCGGATGGCTGGACCGCCAGGGGGTATTCTGTCTGAACAGCCCGCACGGCGCGATCGACGTTTTTCGAACCGTCGCAGGTTTGAGCGATTGGCGACAGTCTCGCGATCAGGCAATCGAAGAGCGAACCGCCGGAGGAGTGGCCTACCGGGGGATATCGGACGAAGACATGCTACGCTGTCAATACGCGCTGGACGAGACCCAACGCAAGAGCGAACGAATCAGAGCTTTGGAAGCCGCGATTGGAGAACACAAACGCAATGATTGACGGCTTGAAGAAGGCGGAAGAGGCCAAGCGAGATCGCAACTGGGACGCCCGGCAGCGATGGAAGGCCCTCCAAGACATGATCGCGTGGGCCGAAGCCCAGGCGACCGTGCGGCGGAACACTCGCGAGGCGTGCCTCCGCGAGCAGGCCAGGAAACTCCGGCAACTCGACGGAAGTCCGTAGCTGAGTTTGCAGAAGCTCAGCCCGCTGGATTCTTGCGAATCCAGCTATTGGGTTCATCTATTCCGTGAAGAACTTGTGGATCGTGGTGTGTTTGTACGTCTCGCCGGGCTTCAGGATGGTTGACGGGAAACTTGGCTGATTTGGCGAATCTGGGAAGTGCTGCGTTTCCAGACAGAAGCCCTCGTACTGCTTGTATCCGCCACCAGCTTCTGCACCGTCCAGGAAATTGCCGCTGTAGAACTGAATCCCCGGTTGCGTCGTACGGATCTCCATCACTCGTCCTGTCTCGGGGTCTTTCACGCGCGCGGCTGGTTTCATCTCGCCCGCTTCGCCGCGGAGAACGAAGCAGTGGTCATAACCGGCGATCTGATCCAGGCGGGCACCGATCGTCTCCGGTTGGGTGAAGTCCAACAGCGTGCCTTCGACATCGGCCAAATCGCCCGTCGGGATTAGCGTGTCGTCGACAGGCAGGTACTTGTCGCCAGCGATCATTAGCTCGTGATCCCTAATCGTACCCGACCCTTCACCAGCCAGATTCCAGTAGCAATGGTTCGTCAAATTGATTGGACAGGCTTTGTCGGTTGTGGCCATGAACTCGACGACCAACTCGTTGTCGTTATCCAGCACGTACACGGCCGTCACGTTTACGTTGCCCGGATAGCCTTCCTCGCCGTCTTCGCTCAAGTAAGTGAATCTAACGCCGACTGCCGATTCCGACTCGATCGGTTCTGCACTCCAGACGACCTTGTCGAAGCCAACTTGGCCGCCGTGAAGATGATTGTCGCCGTTGTTCGTGGCCAAAGTGTACTGTTCGCCGCCCACCGTGAATTCACCCTTGGCGATTCGGTTGCAGTAGCGACCCACGGTCGAACCAAAATAAGGATGTCGCGCCAGATAGCCATCCAGCGTGGGAAAGCCCAGCGTGACGTTGTCCAGGTTGCTGTTGCGGTCGGGCACCTCGAGCGAGACGACGATGGCTCCGTAGTTCGTCATCTTCAACACCAAGCCGTTGGCATTGGTGCAGGTGTACAAGTCAATTTCCACGCCGTCCTGTGTCTTGCCAAAGGGCGATTTCTGCACGTTCATGTCCGATCCGTTTTCTGTAGCTTCGGAGGTTTTCGTCGTCTTCTTCCAAGTCTCCATCATGCCGAATCGAGCCAAGATCGTAACGTCGCCAAGTCATTTTTCAGGGCCGCCACGTTCGGCTCGATGCCCTTTTGGCCCAGGTACTCGACGTGCAACGATATCGGCCCGTTGAATTGCGACCGTTTCATCATCGGAATGAACTTCGGGTCCACTTGCCCCTGACCCAACGGCGCATTCTCCGCTTTGCGGCCATTCCAGCGGAAGTCCTTGACGTAGACGACGCCGAGATGTGGGCGGGCCAAATTGAAGAGGACCGGCCATGACAATCCGGCTTCGACCGTCGCATGACGAATATCGAAGGCCACGCCGATCTCCTCGACCGGCAGGTCCTTGATCAAGCTGTGCAGGTCCCACAGCGTGGCCCCGACGTTCCTTGCCCCAGCGTGGTTCTGATAGACGGCGCTGATACCAAGCTCGCGATTCATTGCGGCCAAGTCCTTCACCGCCGGACGGAACTCGTCAAGTTGCTCGGTCACCGGACGATTCAGGTCGTATCGGTAGTACGTCATGCGATATCGTTTCACGCCCAAGGCCGCCGCAGTTCGCAGGACTTTTTCGGTGTGAGGCTGATCCACGCTGTTGACGCTGGAAGCCATCACCGTGATTTCCAGATTGTGCTTCTTGATCGCTTCAACCAGTTTCGGCAGATCTTCCTCGACTCGTTCGGGCAACACTTGCCCACGGTCGCGCACCGTTGCCTCGATACCGTCAAAGCCGAGTTCTGCAATCGTCTCGGCCAACTGCTCGAAGCTGAGCGATTGGAGAAACTTGATGAAAGCGCAGATCTTGTTTCCAGACTTCTCCGATGCACCCATAGCGCCTGCAGATGGCAATATGGCAGCGGCAGCTATGCTGCCTGCCACGAACTTGCGTCGAGAAATTCGGTGACTCACGGTGTCCTCGAAACTCTGTTGTTGTCTCTCACTCATCGTCAGTCGTTCCCCAGTAGACTTCTTAGCAAAGCGAACAAACCAATGGCAAACAGAATGGGAGCCTAGAAGAAGATACGATCGGCGGCAAGCCCTGCCACAAACTCATCCCCCTTCTCGTCGCATTCCGACGGACGTGCCTGCTGCCAGTTTACGGACCATTGGGTACACTAGAAACGTGCCCCGTGGTGTTCCTTACGGCGGGCGTCCAAAAGAAGGCCGGCAATATGTCTGAAGATCGTCGGCGACGAGGAGGCCGCAAGAAAGGCCGTGCCCGAGTACCTCGCCCCGTGGAAACTCCCCGACGAGTACCTGTGAGGGCTCGTCCGCCGGACGCAAGCAGGGACCGTTGGAGTTCACGCTTTAGCGTGCTGTTGCTTCTCGATGTCCCAAGCAAGACACGCTAAAGCGTGAACTCCAGCAGGCGGCGGGAGATGTCCGGGAGCATGGACGCTACGGCAGAGCTTCCGTGCGAAGTTGCCGCTGGGCGTGTGCGATTCGGTTGTCTTGCAGGAGTCTGAAGTAGTCGGCCGTGACAGCCAGCACCTCGTTGAAGTAGAAGTCCCGCGTGACGACTTGGTCGTCAGGCTGGACCTGTTCCTCTAGCTGTTTCTCTTCTTCCTTCTCCGCGTCCAACTCGGCGCGTTCCGCAAAGAACTCCTTTTCGTTCAAAGAGATCTTCTTTTTCTCTTTCTGTGCCTTGTAGCGCTCGATGTTCTTCACCAACTTGGCGAAATCCTCGGATTCGCTGATTCGGGCTTGCGACTTGCTTGCCACCGCCTGGATGATCTCGGGAGCCACCATCTTGTAGCGCAGGTATCGGGCGGCCGGCACTTTTTCAAATTCAATCGCGTAGTCCAAATCCGCTTCGCCCACATCCATATGATCCGTGATCGACGGCAGCGTAACGTCGGCGTGTACGCCACGCTGCTGCGTGCTATCGCCGTTGGGGCGGTAGAACTGCTGCATCGTGATCTTCAGCGCTCCCAGATTCGGTGGGTTCGGGATGCGGAACAGTTGCGAACCCAGGTCCAAGAGGCTTTGCACCGTGCCCTTCCCGTGCGTAGACGAATCGCCGAGGACCAAACCGCGACGGTAGTCTTGAACGGCGCCTGCGAGGATCTCACTGGCACTGGCGCTGAACTTGCTCGTGAGCACGACCAATGGGCCTCCCCAAGACATGCCGCGTTCGCGGTCGTCGTATTCTTGGATCTCTCCCTCGGAGTCCTTTACTTGGACGACGGTCCCCGAGTCGATGAAGAGCCCTGTCAGTTCGATGGCTTCGGTCAGGCTGCCGCCGCCATTGCGGCGCAAGTCAAGAACCACGACATCGACCTTTTTCTCGTTGAAATTCTCCAAGATTCTCTTTACGTCGACCGTCGTGCTCTTGTAATCCTTGGCCCCGCTTCGAGCGGCCTCCATGTCCATGTAGAAACTAGGCAGATCGACAACGCCAATGCGCAAAGGCGAGCCGTCCGGCTTCTTGCCTTCTTCGATGATCTCACCGCGCGCCTCGCTGTCCGTCAATTCGATCTTGGCCCGCGTGATCGTGTAGATACTCGTCTCAGTGCCGCCAGCCGGAATCACGCCCAGCCGGACCACAGTACCCGCATCGCCACGGATCAATTGCACCACATCCGAAAGCTTCATGTCGACCACGTCGACCATTTCGCCCTCTTCGTCCTGGCCCACGCTGACGATGCGATCTTCCGGTTTCAGCTTGCCGTGCTTGTCGGCGGCCCCGCCGGGAATAATCTTCGAAACCACAGTGTAACCGTCTATCGGCTGCAGGGCCGCGCCGATCCCCTCGAGCTCCAACCGCATCTGAATGCGGAAGTTCTCCAGCGTGCTGGGTGACATGTAGGTGGTATGAGGATCGAAGCTGCTGGTGATCGCCGTCAGATACCACTCCAGCAGTTCATCCGCGTCGGTCTGGTGCATTCTTCGGGCGAAGCTGTGATAGCGGCGGCTGAGCTTCTCGGTAGCTTCCTTGCCTTCCTTCTTGTCGCCCTTCAAGACGAGCAGATCGTACTTGATGCGGCGTTGCCACCTTTCCAACGCTTCTTTCTCATTTCCTGCGTACTGAACCAGGTCCCGATCGGTGAGCATTTCCTCGTCGAGCGTAAAGTCGAATTCCTGCTCCAGCAATCCGTCGATCGTCTTCACGCGTTCGTCGATTCGAGCGAGAAAGCGATGGAAGACGGTGTAGGCAAAGCTGATGTCCTTCTTCTTCAGCATGTCGTCCAGGTCGTTTCGGTGCTTCATGAACTCGTCCACGTCGGACTGGTAGAAGTACATCTTCATCGGGTCTAACGTCCTCAGGAACGACTGCAGACCGCGCTGAGAAATCTCGTCGTCCAACGTGTGCTTGGACAAATGCTCGTGCCGGATCAGCGACATGACCACATTGGTGACATGCCGATCGTTTGGCCGCGGCGCCACCAGGCCTGCGGGCACCAAAGACCACACGCCGACGATGATCGCCAGGCAAAGGCCCAACGCGAAGAGTGTACTCGGACGGCGGATTCGTGCGGCGAAGACGTTCCCAATACGCATAACATTCCCTCGACGACAATGACACGGAATCTTGACGTGCCCTAAGTTGCCAAATGTGAACAAGTTAACGATGGTATACGGAATCCGCCTTGCAGGCAAGATCGACAATGTTAATCGGAATAGTAGTATCGTTGACTATACCAAGGAAAGGGCCTGCGGCCGAAGTTGGCGGAATTCGGACATTTATTTGTGCGTCGTGCCCCACTTTTGAATGTATGTCGCCAGGCGGGAATTGTCCATGATTTCCCTGCACGTTCTGCCGAATGGGCCGGATTGCGCCATTTCGAGTCCAGCCGAACAATAATTCCTATGCCCTGTACGCCGATCTTCGTAGGGTGGGCCAAGTCTTCGCGGGCCCACCGAAATGGGCTCTCGATTTCTAATTGGCTTTGTCGTCCGAACGATGCTCGCGCAATTGCCTGGCGAGCGGTCTCTGGTGGGCCCGCGAAAACTTGGCCCACCCTACCTTGCGACGGCTAGACCGCGCTACGGCAATTCGTAACACGCTGCCTCTTCAGCGTTTCGGACAAGCAAATAGTGATCGTAGAGGCACGGATTGTTCCAGGTTTTCCCTGCCAGCGCGGGAAACGAGCCCAATTCGTTGTGCCCGGAGGGCGTAGCTTCGACCAATACGACGTCGCCCGATTCGGCTTGCACTAACAACAAGTCGCCGACGCCGAGGATCTGGCCGTGGGCGTAACGGCCACCCCTCCACTGCCGTTTTTCCGACTCCAGGTCGGCACACTGCAGGATTCCGTCCGAAAGCCCATAAACGTATCGGTCGCGGACGACGATATTTGTGAATTTCGTATGCAATATCCTCTCGCTGGACCACAACTCGGCGACACCCCAATCTCCAGCACCGCTGTGCGAAAGCTGCAGTACTTTGGCGCCAACGCCGTAGCCTTTGGACAACCAGATACGTTGGTTCGGCAGCGGCACGGCTTGCGAGACATTGGCATTTGTCGTGCTCTTGCCCGGCCAAGGATACTCCCAAAGGACCTCGCCGTTCTCCGGAAGATGACCGCTGACGAAGTCCTGGTTGACAATTAGGATTTGGCGCACGCCGTGGATTGTCGCCAGGCTCGGCGAGGCATAAGCGACTTGGTGGTTCCCGCCTTTCCAAACCAGCCGGCCGGTGTGTTTGTCGTACGCGGCCAGCGAGTCGCACTGACCGCCCGAGGGACCACCCAACGGCACCACGACGAGTCCGTCGACGATTAACGGCGAAGCCGAACGTCCCCAGCCGACGGCCTTCCTGTCTTCGTCCGGAGTGACGCCAATCCGCGCAAGCAGGTTGTCGCTCCAAATCTCCCTGCCATCCGCACCGTCAAGACATCGCAGAACGCCGGTCGCTCCCAATGCATAGACGCGGCCTTCGTGGATCGTCGGAGTCGCACGCGGTCCCGGACCACCCATGACTGTGCGGTGGCGGCCTTCGACTGCGTGCCACCATCTCAACCGGCCAGTAGACACTTCGTAGCACGTGACAAGTTCCTGCTCGCCGCGCTGTTCCATGGTCACCGCAAAACCGTTCACTACGGCGAAGGCGGACCATCCGGCGCCGATCGGCTGGCGCCAAAGCAGCCTGGGCGCGACCGACCAGTCGCGACTGAGCGAAACGCCGCCAACCGTGGCATTACGGTCGGGGCCGAGGAATTGAGGGAAGTCGTATTCGGTGGTCGTCACAAGATCGACACCGCCGACGATCGTATCCGGCGTCGCCAGGCTCTGGTCTGCGTCGGCATTCCAGCGGAACGTCAACACGGGTACCAGATCACCGCTGACTTGTCTGACCCGCAACATCCCTGCCAGTACGACGACCGCCATGGTCACGGCAGCGACGGTTGCGTAACGAGCCCCTGCAGAATACGCGCCAAAAACAACAAACCAGACCAGCGGTGTCATCAATGCCAAAACGGCCAGGATCAACGTGGCAAAGTTAATGATGTCATGGCGCTGCTCCAGGCCGATCGCGCAGGTATGCAGCACGGCGATCGACACAACGCATAATCCGAGAATCAGCCACACCGAAATATGCGGATAACGCCGCCTTCGGAACCAGGTCCGGTTCGTTGCCCCGACTGGCGCGTCGGATTCGTGTGGTTGACCGGGAGCCTTGGAAGTCATGGGCACTTAGCAAGTGCGATCGACACCGGGTTATCAACAGTTTCGTCATTCCGTTGCCGCCCTGAATTCGTTGGGATCTTCTTTGATTGCCCAGCGAATTCAGGGCGGCAACGAATGATTGCGGCCGAGCGAAACGGGGCCGTCAGGGAATTCTACTCCCCGGAACGTCCGTGTCCTCGGTCTCTTCTGTAGATGGTCCGTCGCCGGCGGCTCTTGGCTTCCGCTATATGAGGTTTAGCGAAACCGGAATCGCGAGGTTCCTCCTCAGGGGCTTCGGACCCGCCGTCAACATCTTCGTCAGGCGACTGGGTAGAGTCGCCGCCATCGGACGCCGGTCCGTCTTGCGTTGCCGACAGCGGAGGACAGAAGTACCGTCCCAACGGACCGGCAAGCAGTGCGGGCAGAAAGATCAAGTCGCCGATCAATGCGGCGGCCAGCATAGTCAGCATCATCACGCCGAAGTACTGCGTAGGTGTAAACGTGCTGAAAGCGAATACGGCAAGTCCAAAGCCGCCGATCAACGTGGTTTGGGTCATTGCCGCCGCACATCGCCGGTAGGCTTCGACGATGGCTTCGTTCCGAGGAAGGCCCCGCGCAATCCCATGGCGGAACCATGTCAAAAAGTGGATCGTATCGTCCACGGCGACACCCATCGCAACACTGGCCGTCATCATCGTGCCGATGTCGACCAGGATGTTCCCGTGTCCCATCACACCGAAGATGAGCACGAGGGGAAACACGTTCGGAACCATGGAGAGCATGCCGGCTCGAACGTTGACCAGATTCCGCGGGCGTAGTCGTCCGTTGCGCAACACGACCATCATCACCAGGGCGATCATGGCGAACGCCCAGCCGATACTCTTGATCAGACTATTCAACAACTCCCGTTGTGCCTTGTACACAATCGGTACCAGACCCGTGTAGACAACGTGAATCGGGTCTCCCTTTTCTCGGGCCGTCTTCGCAATCGCGGAAGAGGGATCGAACACGTGGTCGCGCGCGTCGATGAACGATCGTGCGTGTTGCTTGATGAAGTCGATGTCGTAGTCCTCGTGGTCCTGCACAAGCACCACGCAGTCGAATGCCTTGGCCAGACCGTTTCCCCAACGCTCCGACGTGTAATAGCCGGCTTCCGCTTCGGCCGCGTCCGGATCGTGCCAGGAGCCCCCCTTTGCTTTGAGTCCTTTGACTCCGGCGCAGGTCATCAGGTCTCGCAACGTTTCGGTGAAAATCTGAGTTTGATCGATTTCGCAGAGATCTTCTCCCGCGGCCTCATGTTCATCGGCTGTACGGCTGTCCCCCGCATCCGCGGCATCCTTTTCGACTGCCGCGCGCCTCGGATCAGGTACTCCGAGAAACACGACCCGTGCCTTGACGACTCCACCGCCTTCGCGCTGCTGGTCAATCTTATCGAGGATCTGGTCGCGGAAGCGATAAGCGGTCATGACAGGTTCGACAGCGCGTTCCAGTTCCGAAACGAACTCGCCATAGTCGATGTCCATCAAGGCGCCCAGCCGCAGGCTGATCCGCCACAATTCGCTGCCCCGATGCTCATCTGCGCTATCGATTCGCAAATAGTCGGATGCCAGGTACTCGTGCCGGTGTTTCTCCAATTGGCGATTCATGACACCGCGGATCGGATTCCGTACACCGCTGACGCCCGGCGCAGGCAACTCGGGGGCAAAGGTCGGCACGGACATCCCGCTGCCGACGATTCCTTGACCTTCTTTGCCGAAAGTGGTTTCCAACACTCGCTGCAGCCGATCGGCGATCTCGACGCGTTCCAGAAAGTCCAACCGAAAGCGTTTGTCCACTTGGGCTTCGGCCACCTCGTCGCCCGAAACCTCCTTGTTGATCGAACTCCGCATCATCTCCGGGCGGACGCGAACAACCAGTTCCATGGGCACGAGCATTGCCAGGTTGTCTTCCAGCCACTGGTAGTCCCGTATGATTTTCGCATCGCCGTCAAACAACTTGATCAATTGGACGCACGTTTTGATCTTGGGCAAGCCAAGTGCCCCGATCACGAACACCAGAAGGCACGCTGCGGTGACCGGGACGTAATGGCGGACGACCCACGTGCCAACGGGTTCCCAAAAGCCCAGCAGCTTCTGTCGCACGTCGAAGGCTTGCTTCTTTCCGCCTGGCTTTGGTTTCTTCTGGAATCGCGGCGGCCACAATTCGAGTGCGGAGGGCAGAAACGTGAACAGCAACAGCAATGTCGCCATGACGCCGATGGCCGAATAGAAACCGAACTTCTTGATCGGAACCAGAGTGCTGGTGTTCAGCGACATCAGGCCCAGGGCCGTAGTCAGCGCGGCTAGCGAACATGGTTTCCAACCGAGAGCCAGCCCGCGTTCCGGTGCACCCGGTAGGCCGTCTTCTTCAGCCGCATCGCGATAGTAGTTCACAATGTGCACAGCACCAGACAGACCCAGCACGTAGATCAGCGAAGGCATCGTCAACAGAATCGCGTCGACCGAACCGCCGCTCCACCACACGATCCCCAGGCTTGTGATGGCGCTAACGCCGCCCACAAAGAAGATCATCATGGTGATCCTGATGCTGCGGAAGCAGATCAGCGAGATGGCGACGCCGATTAGAGCCGAATAGCCGATCAGCCGAGCCAGCGTGATTTGGCCCTCTTCGTCGATGGCCACGTTGTCCACGGGCGGGCCGCCCATCTTCAGGTCGTCCCCGGAGATACCGCACTCGGCCGCCAACTCCAGCAGCTTTCCGCGCGGCCGGCCCATCAGCGGCCTTCCGATCACGCGCCGCAGATCACGCTTGCCGGGTTCGCTGAGCGTCAGCAAGATGCACGTCTCTTTGCCGTCCGGTCCAAACAGCGTGCCCGTAAGGCGTTTGAGCGCCTCGGCCCTGGCTTCTTCGGCAGCGTACTGGTCTTCAAGGCCGCGCGGCCAGAGCGCGCCGTCTTTCTTGGAAAGCTCGTCGCGGACCTCGGGGCCGGTCGTGATCGATTTGAACAGACGCGCTGTCAGCTTCCGGGGATCCTCGTGGAATTCGTTTGGGCCGCTTTCGGCCGTTGACTCTCCGAACGTAGCGACCAATTTGCCTCGTGCGGTCTTGTCGCGCATCACGGTCCGGCGGAAGCTGCGCCCCAGAAATCCGGGCAGATTACTCTTGCCGAGCCAGCGGTACAGTTCGCCATCGGGCGTGATGAAATACCATGCGTCGTCATCGCCTTGCAGCCATTTTTCGCCCCGGTCACCCCAGTTCTCGTGATAATCCCCGTGCGAGCAAAGCCCCTTTTCGTCCCCGAATTCGCGAGCCCTCATGCGATCGAGTTCCGCTCGTTCGGCTCTGGTCAGTTCTTCGAAAGGTCTCTTCTTGATGGCCGGCGGAGTTCCAGCGGTGCCGGCCTCTGCCGTTTCGCTTCCGACCGGTGCCGGCGGTGCAGTTTCGGCGCGGAGCTTCTTGGTCAGTTGGGCGAACCGGGGGTCATCCTCCAGCGTTTTGCCTTCCGCCTGAAGCTCCGGCGGTATGGGCCAGGTGACCACGACGAATTGCTCGCCCATGAAGTGCTTGCCGAACCATTTCAAGTCTTCCGTCTCGTCAAAGTCGGAAGGCAGCCAATCCGCGACATTATTCTTCATCCGCTGCATCGCGTATCGGGCACCGCGCAGCGCGAAAGGCGTCAAGAAAAAGACGACACAGAGGATCAGCAGTGCACGCCGAGCGAAAAACGTAGCCTTCATGGCGAAAAGCCGCCGGAGTTGTCTTGGTAGGTTGGGCAAAACATAAGATTAGCGGGCTTCGGCCCTTTCGTCTACGCCAAACAGCGGGGGAACACTCGTATATCGTCACAGCCCTCCGGCCCACGCCGCTTAATCCCTAGAGCTTCACAGGAGAAAACATGGACGCGGGTGGGACTGTTCCGAGTAGGTCCCGCCTGCCGGGCGGGACCTTCCAGCGTTGCCCGGCTTTCTGCCAAGTCAAGGTTCCTTCCGGCAGCCGGGACCTACTGGACAAACCCGCCACGGGTGGCGGATGCCGACTGGTGCTAGCATCGCGGATTCCCTATAAACCAAGCGCGACCTTTGGTGCTGGCCAATCTTACTGAGCACGCAATAATCGTAGCATGACCGCTCAAAACGATCACGCGCAGAGTCCGTATGCCGAGGTCTCCTACCAGGGCGTTGCCGATCCGGGTGCGCACGTGCGGTGCCTGGAAGGTCTTGCCACGCTGTTTGGGATACAGCCCGTTGACATAACCCAGTGTCGAGTCCTCGAACTGGGATGCGCGTCGGGAAGGAATCTGATTCCGCAGGCGCAAGACTACCCGAACAGCCGCTTTGTCGGCGTCGATTTTGCCGCCGACCAAGTTGCCGATGGCCAGTTCATTATCGACGAACTTGGATTGGACAACATCGAGCTTCGGCACGCCAGCTTCGCGGACCTCGACGCATCGTGGGGACAGTTCGATTACATTCTGTGTCCCGGTGTTTTTTCGTGGGTCGCGCCGGAACTCCAGGAGAAGATACTGACTGTCTGTCGCGAGAATCTGGCGCCGCAGGGCGTAGCCGTGATCTCCTACAACGTGTACCCGGGTTGGCATTCGAAGCGACTGGCGCGCGATCTGATGCGCTACCACGCGGGCACGTTTGATGATCCGGGGCGGCAAGTAGCCGAGGCACGTTCCGCGCTGGAACTCGTGGCGGACAGCGCTCCGGCCGAGACGGTTCAAGGGCGAGTGTTTCGCAGCGAGCGCGACTACCTGCGTACGGTTCGCGACGACTACCTGTACCACGATTATTTGGTGGAGGATAACCGTCCGCTGTATTTTCACGAGTTCGTCGGGCGAGCCGAAAAGCACGACCTTCAGTTCGTCAGCGACGCCAGCTTCGCGCGGATGAGCGGCACGTTCATGTCGTCGGAAGTGCAGAAGGTATTGGCCCGTACGCCGCTGGTGCAGCGATGCCAATTGCTGGATTTCCTGCGAAACGAATCGTTCCACAAGACGTTGTTGTGCCATCGGCAAGTCACGCTGGATCGGCAGTGGAAGCCGGAAGGCATGGCGCGATTCCATTTTTCGCTGGTCGAGAGACCGCAACCGATCAACTTGGACCTCGGCAGCCACGAACCCGCGGGCATCCAATTCTCGCAGGGAAGGTTGACGACCAGTGACCCGTTGGGCAAGGCGGCCATCAAGCACCTGGTAGACATTTGGCCCGAGACTGCACAACTGGACGACTTGCACGCGGCGGCGATCGTCGAGTTGCCGTCGACAGCGCGCACGGAATCTTCGGAGGGCGACGCTGGACGAAACACGCTGGCCGGCGCCATGTTGGGCGCATTTGTCGCGGGTCTTCTGAAGATCTGTCTGCATCCACCGAAACTGTTCAACTCGATCAGCGACACGCCCCGAGTGACCCCTCTGTCTCGGCTCCTGGCCCAACGAGGGAACACGTTGGTCAACCAGATTCACGAAAACGCCGTGCTCGACGACCTTCAGAACTTCATCGCCAGCCGACTGGACGGGCAGTGGGACCGCGCGGCGTTGCTAGAAGAACTTGACCAAGCCGTCGCTTCCGGTCAACTCAAAATCGAAGGCAACAGCCAATCCACGGCGGAGGCACTGGACAGCGCGCTCTCCGAGTTCTGCAAGAGGGCATTGCTTGTCGGTTGAACGATTTGGCTGCAGCTTCACGACTGCAGATCTGAGTGGGGCACGATTCCATCGTGCCTGGCACGTTGGAAACGTGCCCCACAACCAGAATGCGATGACTTGTGATTCGCTGGTCGAAAGTTGCCCGTAACGCATGCTGCGGCGATTACGTCGGCAAGCCGTGCGCACGCACTTGAAGTGCGCGACGGCTGGGTCCAAAATGGTGGTGACCTGAACAACACCGTAGCCGGGCGAGGACAACAACGATGCGTTTGACACTCATTTCTCTGCTGCTACTGGGTCTGGTGTGGTTTTCGATCTCCGCGGCGCCCGTACCCGGGTGGGCCGACGAGCCTGCGAAGCTCGCGGTTACGAAGAAGGCTCCGCCTGCAGAACTGGCGGATGAGATTCGATCCGTTCTCCAGCCGACGGCCGTTCGACTTACGGAAGGGAACGAACCGTTTTTCGAGTTCTGGTTTCGGAAGGAGATCCCGCTTGCGAAAAAGCCGGGCGCGGACTCATTCGCGATGACCGCAGTGAAAGAAGGAACGGTTCTCGGTGCGATCAAGGTTTACGAGGAGCGGTACGACTTCAAAGACGAGGAGATACCTCCCGGTGTGTACGTCTTGCGGTTCTGCCTTCAACCCGAAGACGGCGACCATCTTGGCACGTCGCCGACCGCTACCTTTATGCTGCTTGTCCCCGCCAAGGACAATCGTAAGCTAGAGGCATTCGCTGATCATGACGACTTGGCGGAGGCCAGTTCCACGATCAACGCCGCCGAGCATCCCAGCAACTTGAATCTCCGGCCCGTCGCGGAGGCGGCTGGCGACTTCCCCAGGCTGGCATCCTATCACGACGGTGATCACAAGGTCGTTTGCCTCCGCCTGCCCGCCAAGGTCGACGGCGGGGCCGATCGACTCATGCTCACCTTTGCTCTGGTCTATGAGGGCGTGGGCGAAATCTGACACTTGAGGCGAGCGGCGGATGAGAATCTACCTGTAGCGGAACTCGCCAAGAGTTTCGGAGTTCCGTGTGACTGGCCGAAAGTCTGGCCGACTTCCGCTACGGCAGGTAGCGCGTGAACTCCTTCCATCTGGGCAAGCGCAAAAGTTGGACCTCGTACAGCGAGCGTTCTGTCTCTTCGGGGCCAAAGGCTCGGGCCTTGGAGATGGTGGCCCGGCGGGAAGGGTCGGTCACTTCCACCCAGGCCACGCTGTAGAGGCATTCATCGGAACCTATGACCAAGCTCTCGGCGAAAAACGGCCGCCGGTTGTTGGCTCCGATCACCAAACCGTGGTTCTTCATGCAGCGCTGTCCGATATCGTAGGTGAGCAGATACAGGCTAGATTGCATGGCCGGCTTTCCTTCGATTTCCGCGGCCGGTCCGTGAGCGAGGTAGAAGAGCGTGTTCTGGTCGGGTGCGAGCAGGAAGCCCAATTGGCTGATTTCGGGATTACGCGGCATGCCCTGATACGCTTCATGCCTGAAATCGGCCAATGCGCGGATATAGTCCTGGCCCGGAAAAAACTCGAACAGCGCCGTGGTCTCCCACAGGATTCCAAAGAAGCTGTTCGTGGCAGGATTCCACTCGATGACGCGCCAATTGTGCTGAAAATCGCCCTTCAAGGTCTCCTGAGCGGACTGAGAGAACGTGGCTCGTGATAGGTCGAGCCCTTCGATGTAGGACAATGGCCGGGGTCGGACTTCCGGATCGAAGCGCCAGATGCGCCCATCCATCGTCGAGCCATAAAGCCGGTTTTCCGAGTCCAATCCCAACGTACGGCAGACGCGATCCCACTCGTGTGGCTTGTGGCCCCATTCTCCCCGGTCCTGCACGGAACCCCAGCAATGGAGTTCCTCCTGGTTCAACTCATAGGACACGAGCAGCGCCGATGGCCAGGACAGGCCGTACAGCACTTCATTTTCCCGGTCCATGATCATCGTGATGATGCCTTCGTTCGGTATGATCCGGGCCAGGTCATCAAACGCGGAGGTATCGAGGTCGTAGGACATGAAATGACCGCCCTTGTACAAGGGTTTCTCGCCGGCGTCATAGCCCGGAAGCCCATCCTTGTAGAAGGAAGTGTGTGTTGCGAAATACAGCTTGCCCTTATGCTCGAAAAACGGCACATGCACCTTGCCCTGGGAAATTTCCTCTCGGGCGTGCTCCCCCAGCGGTGCATCCATTTCGGCAATCAAGTTCATGGTGCCAGGTCTGGGGTCAAAGGCGTAGAAGCGGCAGGCGTAATCCGTGTTGTGCGTGTCGATGGAGAAATACAGCTTGCCGTCGGAAGCGGAAACCAACGAGTGATAATTGCTATCGCCGTTGGGAAAATCCGGCTGGAAGAAATCACACGGAATCCGTGTTTGGATCGACCCGAGTGGAATCGTCACTTTCGTGACCTCCGCCGGAGGCTCCGCCCAAGCTTGAGCTTGCACCGCCATGAACAGGATAACCCATCCCATTATTCCCTGTAGCTGCTTCATTTGTGTCTCCCGTGTCACGCTTGTGGACCCCACGATCGCGACAGGCTGGACGCCAGTCGACTTGGATTGAAAAGCCTATTCTATCTAATCGATTCTTGCCCAACAGTCAAAGAATCATTCGCTACTGCTTCCACCAACTTCCCCCCGCGTCTCGCGGGTGGTAGGGTAGGAGGGAGGGAGCTATTCGCGGCAGACCAAAGTTCAGGAATATCGCCATGCGGCTCTGGAATAGAGTTCTGCGCCCCTCGTTTGCGATGATTGCATTGCTCACGTTCCTCTTGCCGCGATGGGGAATCGTGCCCTGGTTTCCCATCACATACGTGTTCTTCTCTGTTGTTGGAATTGCCCTCGTTGTCGAGGTGTGCAACGTAGTCGCCAAGCGGCAGTGACCCATCCGCGCGAGCACCTTTTAATCACACACCACCCAACGACGGCAGTCGTTTGACGACAAAACCATCTCGTGCTAGTATTGTAGACGCTTATCAATAGTCGACGGCGATCAGGCCGTGCTCGATTTCGGTTGTCTCGTCACATGTTCCTGGAACGACACCCCCCCCCCGTCCGGGCTGGTGTATTGTCGTGAAGTGCACAGGTTCTGGGAGTGAATCTGCTGGCTTGGCGCAAGTCAACAGACGGCACCGAAAGGGATCTGGTCCTGGTCCGTCGAACGACGACGACGAAGCTTGAAAGCGGCTAGTCCTGGTTGCCTACAGGACTGGCGCCAAGCTGAAAGGAACGATCATGCCTTGCCGCGGAGTCCGAGGAGCTACTACTACTGATGCGAATACGCGAGATGAAATCCTGGCCGCTACACAGCAACTGCTGGCACTGATGATCCGTGTGAATGGGATCGATTCAGAAGATATCGCCAGCGCCTTTTTCACGGTCACCCAAGACCTGAACGCCGAGTTCCCGGCATCTGCAGCGCGCCAATTGGGTTGGACCGACGTCCCGCTGTTGTGCAGCTACGAGATCGATGTGCCCGGATCGCTCGAGCGTTGCATTCGAATCCTGGCCAACTGGAATACCTCCAAGGGCCAGAGCGAGATCGTCCACGTCTACATCAAAGGCGCGGAGAAGCTGCGTCCAGAGTTCGGTGAGGCACTGCCTGTCGAACTCGAACCGGTCGAAGGTTGGATCGTCAACAATCTGCCGGTCACGAGGGTTTGACCACGTGAACGATGGCATGTGAAGGCAGATCATCATGCCACATCGCACTCGCCTTGATCGCTGGAGAAGCGCCCATGCCATCGCGACACTCACTCTTTTTGACCGTCAGGCTCTTGTTGCTTACGCCGTGTGTTTTCGCATCGTCCGCGGCAGCGCAGGTTCCCGACGAATTGAAACGTTGGCTCGGGCCACAGATTTGGCAGCGAGACGTGGACGGCCCGATCCTGTCACTGGGAAAGTCAGGCCACTTTGACGACACGCATATTTTCGCCCCGATGGTAGCCCGGGACAAAGATCAGTTTTTCTTGTGGTACTGTGGCTCTCAAGGCTTCGCCCACGATCTTTCGAAAGCACGCACCGTTGATGAACGCGTTTTCAAGCTGGGGCTGGCAACGAGCAAGGATGGGAAGCGGTTTGAGAAACATCCGGGTGGCCCCGTGTTTGCTCTCGATGAAGACAAACGTTCGGTGCTCACTCCCGCTGTGTTGCGGAATGCGGACGGATTCGTGTTACGCGAGGCAGGCAGAATGCGAATGTGGTTCAGTTCGGCGACCTTGGGCGGTGGTGGTCGCGTACAGTCCATTCACGAAACGTCCAGCTCCGACGGCATTCATTGGTCGAAAGCATCGTCAGTTCAGATAGAACGGGCTTATGCACCGACGGTTATCAGGACCGAGGGCGGTTATCAAATGTGGTACACCGTGCCCGGCAGATATCCGTGGCTGATGAGACACGCCCGTAGCGATGACGGGCGCAAGTGGATCGTCACGGAAGAGCCGGTTTTGAAGGTGACGCAGGGCTGGGAGCACTACCTGCAGATCTATCCGACGGTGACGAAAATCGGCAACGTCTACTTGATGTGGTATGCCAGCTATTTGCATGAAAACCGTGAAACGACGGCGATTGGGTTCGCCGTCAGCCTTGACGGCGCAGAGTGGTACAAGCATCCGCAGAATCCGGTGCTCCGTCCCGATCCCAGCCGCCCGTGGGAGTCACACTACGTGTCCAGCCAGTCGGTGATCCGAACGTCCGACGGAAGCTTCCGCATGTGGTATGCCAGCCGCAGGAAACCTCCGTTTACCAACCTCTATTTCGCCCTGAACACAGCGCGTTGGTCCGGGCCACCGGCAGAAGCTGCGCAAGAATCGCCGTAGGAACGCGGGACGAACAACTTAAGCAAACGCCTTGGTAGCTACGGTCGCCAGACCGTGGATGCGCCGCCCAAACCACGGTCTGGCGACCGTAGCTACATCCGAAATACGGAAGTTACTTCTCCCGCGTTCAATAAAGAGCGCTCCGTTGCGGCCGAACGTGTCGCCAGGAGGCGGTGGGACGCCCACCGTTAGGCCGGCGGCTTCATGTCACGGTTACGGAAACATCTCTCCGAGCATTTCGAGCAGGTTGTCCACCAGGATCACCGAGGCATCTTTCTGCACTTTGTTTGTTGTCAACCAAGTCTCATAGCCGCCAAACTGGTGTTGCTCGGGCGTTGGCAGATAGCCGTATCCGCCATTGCCGAATGACACGACGAACGTGTCGGCGGCCGGGCTCTTCGCTTTCAGCTCAAGACCGATTTCCACAAACACCTCGAACGGCAGCGTACAGATCGCAAGGTCCCCGATGCGGACCGTCTGGATCAGCACCTTGGTTGTCGGGGGTTCCTCGGCCAGCTTAAGCGTTCGTATGGCGTAAGCTTTCGCCAGACGCGGGAGTTTCTTTTCAGCTTCGGCGTCCACCTTGACAATGCTCTTCGCTCGTTCGATCTGTTCCGCAGTGGGCACGCGGTGCTTTAGGGTGATTTCCCGCTGTTTCATGTCGAGGGTCAGGTCGCCGGACGCGGAGTCAATCTGCCGAATGGCTCGAGTGGCTGCATCCGCCGTTTTGCTGGCCACGATCCGGATCTGCTCGTAAGGCTCCCGTCGCGGACGGGGATTGCGGAAGTTGATGTTGTTGATGTCGCCGCTGGTACCGTTGGACATCATGGCGACGAAGCCCTCTGCCGGGTTTCCCATGCGGATGGGCATGAGCCGCGAAAACTCACCAAAATAATCCGCCGACATCTGACCCGCGACGTTGCCGACGTAATGGAGCGAATAGTTGGCGAGAACTGCCAACGATCGTCCTTTGGCATTCACGACGTGCAGCACCGAAACTTCCGGATCGGTCGGGCCGGCCGGATTGATGAGGATGTTGTTGTTTCGCGGCGGGTTCATCTTCACGATGTCTGTGTCTTCACCGAAGGGGTTGGTGGGAACCGTGCCCGGCTTGAGAAACCAGCGGCGGTTGAACACCTCGTCCGGCAGATCGTAGCCCGACCAGCCGGCTCTCGCCGGTTGTCGATTCTTGGAAGCCTGGACGATCGCTTCGACAATGCCCTCCAAGAGTCGTTTCTGGTAGGCCAACTCCTGCGGTGTGCCGTGCTGAGCATTCGCGAAAGGCGCCGAGTGCGTGTGCGTCGCAGAGACCAGCATGTGTTCCACTGGAATGCCGGTCGCCTCGGATGCTTGTCTCTTGGCCGGGTCCGCCACGTCTCGGTGGACCATGCAACTGTCCACCACGGCCAACGCAATGCTCGTCTTGCCATCATCCAGGACCAGACACCGCACCTTGAGTGGATCGTGTGCGGAGTCCGTGGGACGAGGTGTAAACGAACCCCGTGGCGCCAGTGGCCACTGTTGCGGGGTAATGTCAACGACGGCGGTACCCGCTTGAAGTTCGGCGCGAGCGGATGATGGCAGAGCAATCGCGGCAACAAGCAGGGTGGTGAGCAGTAGCGATGGAATCCACTTCATGAGTCTCTCCTTTGGTCCTTTGGGTTCTTCATTCAGTCGTTGATCTGTCTGTCGTTACTGGCCGCCCAGCCACGTGGTGGTCAGTTTCACGGTCAGCCCCCATCCGCTAATCGCCGTGAACACAGAAAGGACAATCGCGGATATTACCCCGCCAAGTAACACCGGCAGGCGCGTACGATACGCAGGCGGGAGTTTCGAATTGAGGTACAGGGCAGCGAACATGATCATCGCCAGCGCAAAGTTGCTGACGAGAAAGCTGGCGATTTGGATGAGCGTGTCAAACGAGGCTCCCGTCCACACAACAACTGTGGTGAACACGAACAGATACACGCAAATGACCGCGCGGATTTTGGCAT